>Ga0210243_100309_pt1 | contig 40840 bp, 26 predicted proteins | sample ChrtobMeP5a_32mM_FD_155461 | JGI IMG/M metagenome (GOLD analysis project Ga0210243, IMG submission 155461) | Chrysochromulina tobin associated microbial communities from unialgal haptophyte culture, Seattle, Washington, United States - P5a_32mM | ecosystem: Host-associated > Algae > Haptophytes >...
AGGCGATCGACACGTGCATCGTGTGGCTCACGTGAGGTTTTAAGGTGATTTTAGGTAGTTACACGTGCCGAGGTGTCGAACCACCTGAGCCAGGCGGCTTGGCTCACGTCAGAGTGGGCCATCTCTGCGTAAGAGTGGCGCTCATCTCGGCTCGAGATCGGCCCGTTACTTCTCACCTACATGTTCTCCGAGGGCACGTATGTCAGCACTTATGACGTGTCACCTCATTATGGACCCCCCTCCGTCATCTCCATCGACTCCCGTCCTCCACTGCTGGCTTCCGGAGCACATTCGATAGGCTTCCGTATGGTTGACTCTGTTGTTTATGTATAGACTTGACTTGACATCACATAACAATCCCTTTAACAACACTCGGAATCTCCCTCGTGACATTTTTTTTTCCGTGTCCCCTCTTACCGGTACCGTAATTTCTAATTACACACACAATCACAAAAACGCTATCAACACAACACAACGAGATCGAGGACGACGTGATCGTGACTGCAACGCCATAATTGTTAATGTCGGCGACATAGACGCCGCCGCCGCCTCCTGAGGCCTGGTTGGAATACACTTGACAGTTGATGATTGAGACTGTTCCACCCGCTGGACAGCAACACCGCCACCACCCGAGTTGGCGGTGTTCCCGTAGATTGAAGAAGACGAGATTGTGACGGTGCCTAGTTGGACATTGACACCACCGCCATCTCTTCCATACGAATCCGAAGCTGTGTTGGAGTATATCTGCGAGCTGATGATTGAGACTCTGCCAACCTGGGCAGCAACACCGCCTGATAAGATGGCATATTCTCCGTAATCAAAGACATAAACACCGCCACCCGAGCTGGCGGTGTTCCCGTAGATCGAAGAAGACGAGATTGTGACGGTGCCTCCCTGGACATAGACACCCCCGCCATAACAATTAGAGTATTCACGTGGAGCACATTGGTTGGAATACACTCGGCAGCTGATGATTGAGACCGTGCCTCCGTTGACCACAACACCACCGCCATTTCCGGAAACTTGGTTGGAAAACACTTGGCAGTTGATGAGTGAGACTGTGCCTCCATTGACAGAAATTCCGCCAGGTATGTTCCCGTAGATCTGGGAGCTGGCGATTGAGACGGTTCCGGAATTGACCAAAACACCGCCGGCTCCTGGATCCTGGATGTAGCCTCCCGTGATGTTGAGCCCGATCAGTTGCACGACGCCCGACGGACCCGGGTTGATGTTCAGCACACGGCGCTGGCTCGAAGAGCTCGCTTGCGCATCCAGCACAGCCGAGCCTGCCACCGCCGCCTCGAGGACGATGCTCCTGGTGACGCCGAGCTGGCCGCTGAGCATGTAGTTGCCGGGGGCAAGGACAATGCGGCCGACAGCGGTGTTGGCGAGTGCGCTGGTCAGGCCGGCGCTGGTGCTCACTGAGGTCGCGCTGGTCAGGCCGGCGCCGTTGCTCACTGAGGTCTGCAGCTCACGGCGGCGGTGGCTGGGCACAAGGGACGCTGAGGCGACGCTGCCCACGATCGACCCAGAGCCCACGATGGTTGCGGAGTGCGCGAGCTGGCGACCATGCTGCTGGCTGCTCGGGAGGGCTCGTCCAAGCTCCATCGAAGGCGGTCGCGGCAAAGGGCCGAATCCGCCGTCGTCGGGCGCGGGCGGGAGCGGCGGAGGCGGCATGACGGCCGAAGGCGGCGGCACAGGCGAATGTGCCGACGCCGTCACGGCGACCATCCCGTGCAGCAGTCCTCGTGCCATCGATCGCAGACCACAAGTGTCTCCCAATCACCCAGTGTGCAGTGGCCCCCCGCTCCGCAGCAGCTGGTCCTGTCCGGGTGCAGACTGCAGAGAGAGTCGACCTCCGAGCGTGAGATGGGGCAGCACTTGGGGCGGGGCGTGCGCGAGGCGCGACACCCTCGGCCCTTCCTGGCGGCACACGCCTTTTTCTGAGCTGAACTCATCTCTAACATCCTCGTTGGATTCCCGTGCGCATACGTGTAAAGTACATTGTCATATTTGTCTCAACTTGGCGGGTGACCATCGGGCGGCTAGAAAGGCGAGTGGCGGTTCGTTTTTTTGCGAGAACTCGCAGACAAGTTTCGGCGGAGGCTGACGAGCATCTCGTCTTCCCACAGCCCGCGGAAGCAGAAGTGCGTCCACAGCCATGGTACAAAAACGTAAGTGTCCTGTGGGGTGCTTCACTTCCGTGTGGTGGTTACTAAAAGTTGGGAAACCTCAGGGGGGGGGCGTTGCCCCCCCGGAGGGGGGGCGGCCCCCCCCGGAGGGGGGGGCCACTTAGGCCACGTGTTTAGGGGCCAGCGGCGGAGGTGAAACGACGGGACCAGCGAGGAGACCTTCATGCGCAATCCACTCAACCCTGCCCCGACGTCCCCGACAGCACGGTGTTGGAGATAATTTTCCGCGCGAGCGCGAGCGCGACACCACAGGGCTATGGCTGGCACCTCGAGCGCCCGACCGAGCGTCACGACCTCGAGTGTCCAGCCGAGCATTACCACGGCGTTCGCGCAGCAGCGCTTGCGCGTGGCTGCCGAGGACGCCGCAGTCGCCACGCTGCGCGCTGCCGTCATCGACATGGGACTGCGCCTCATCTGCGTCACCGGCGGCGGGCTCTCCGCTGGCGAGGCCGCCGAACTGCTAGCACTCGCGCGCGGCAACATCGAGAGATTCGTCAGCCACTGGGACGCACGCGAACGCTCCTCCGAGCTCTCGCATTCGGCCACACGGCTGCTCGTCCTGCGGAGCAACGAGGTCGCTACCGCCGCCGCCAGCACTTCCAATGCCGCCGTGTCTTCCGCCACTACCGACGGCGACCGACGCATGTCGAGGCGGCTGTCGGCGCTCGACGCGTCGCCTTCCAAGAGTGCCGAGGCGTGCGGCCAGGGCACGCTCGCTGGCTTCGCCTCCTTCCGATTTGTCGTGCAGGAGACCCTCCCGGTGCTCTACTTGCTCGAGTTGCAGCTCGACGAGCGGTGGCGCCGGCGTGGGCTGGGCTCGCTGCTGCTGGAAGCGGTCGAAGGCATCGGGCGCGCGGCGCGCCGCCCGTGCCACGGGCTGCTGCTCACCGTGCACCTGAGCAACGCCGCTGCCCGCCGCTTCTATCGCGCCAAGGGCCTCGAGGAGTCCCCTGTAAGCCCCTCGCTTTGCGCGCCCGCACCGCTCGCGGCGCTCTGCGAGCACGAGGTTCTCCAACGGCTGTGGAATGAGGATGCGAGGGCGACGATGAAGGCGCGCGGCGCGCTCGCTCAGCGGAAATTGCTCGGAAGTTGCGCGGAAGTTGCACAGCGGAAGTTGCCCGGAAGTTGCTCGGAAGTTGCGCAACGGAAATTGCTCGACCTTGAGGCCTCGCGCGTCGCCAAGGCCACCGACGGCGCGATGACGGCGGCTGGCAGCACCGACGGCGGCGGCAGCGGCGTTGGCGCTGGCGTCAGCGGCAGCGGCGTCGGCGCTCGCTCACGCGACCCGCTGCCATCAGAGGCAATCAGAGGCCATCAGAGGCCATCAGAGGCTCGCTCACGCGACCCGCTGCCATCAGAGGCAAGCATAGGCAATCAGAGGCCATCAGAGGCTCGCTCACGCGACCCGCGCCGCCTCCACGGCCTTGGCCGCCTCCTCCTCAGTCATGGCGCAGGGCGGGGCACAGGGCAGGGCGGTGACGGTGGCGTCGTCGGCGGCGGCAGCGGCGGCAGCGGCGGCAGCGGCGGCAGCGGCGGCAGCGGCGGCAGCGGCGGCAGCGGCGGCAGCGGCGGTGCTGCCGGTGACTGTGTCAGCGGTGTGGCGGTGCCACTGCTCCTCACTGCCAACCGCAGCCTGCTGCCGCTCAAGAAAGAGCACGCAGTGGGGCCGACTTTGGAGCTGTGGCGGCGGAAGCGCAAGAGCGAAGAGTCTTCGCACTTCGCGTTGAACTAAAGCCGTCGGAACCCACCATGGGACCCTAGTCGTCGATATGTGCGGTGACGTGCTGGTTATTGCACTTTTACTTCTCAGAACTCGTCCGGGAAGTAGTCTAGCGTCGTATCCTGCGTCGTATTTCGCGGATATGATTAACGTTTACATACTTACGAGTACGTGACTACCTGTCGTGTCGCACTACCACAGCTCAGCGTCGGGCTCCACCTCCTCTTGGGCTTTGGGTTTGGGCTGCGACGCGCGCGCCACCGCGGCCGCCTGTACGCGTGCGCCAACAGTGATGGATACGAGGCGCGCGGCAAGGAGCTTCCGCCGGCGGCGGCGCACGCCCCACGCTACCTGGAGAGTGCGCACGGCATGCTGCTCGCGCACCTCGCGCTGCGAAGCCGAGGTCTCCCAACGCTCCAAGGAGGCGTCCAGGTCCCGGAACAGTGGGATCTGGGTCCACGAGAAGAGCCGTTGGTTCTGGTTCTCCTTGACCATGGCTTCCGAGATGAGTCCGAGGAGCTTGCGCTCGAGGAAGCCCTTGAGCAGCCACTGGAGTCCGGTCACGGTGCCGAGGAAGATGCCCCACCGCTTCGTGAACGACTGCTCAGAGATCGATTCGATCCGGATGGTTCGTCAAAGGCACTCAGAGGCACTCAGAGGCACTCAGAGGCACTCAGAGGCATTCAGAGGCACTCAGAGGTACTCAGAGGTACTCAGAGGCATTCAGCGGTCATCACACACCTGCTCGGAGATCGATTCGATTCGGATGGCCGAGCACGCGAGGCCGAGCATCTCCATCGAGAGGTACGCGCCGTCCCGCTCGGCGGTGACGCGCAGCTTCGCGTGCACCTCGCCGTCGTCGAACACGACGGCCACGTCGGAGAAGCGGCCCAGCTTGAGCAGCAGCGAGTCTGAGACGAGGCGCCCAGACTGCACGCTCGCCCGCACGAGCACAAGTGGAAGCGTGATGGTGAACGCGAGCGCGCCCACCGCACCGCGCGCGCGCTGCGCCTCTGTGGGCTCTTCCCAGTCCACGGCGATGGTCTTGATGCCCGACCGATCCGATCGGCCAGCGACGGATGCCCACGGCGGCGCTGCCGGTAGCTCAAACGGAGGCAGCGGCGGCGGGGGCGGCGCGGCGCCAGTGGGCGAGCCCCCGCCGGTGGCAGCAGCGGCCGTGGTGGCGGCGGCGGTCGTGGCGGCGGCGGCGGCGGTGGCGGCGGCGGCGGCGGTAGCGGCGGCGGCGGCGGCGGTGTGTTCGCGCTTGACGGAGGAGAATCCGCGCACGCGAGGGATGTCGGTCGGGTCAGTGTTCTGATGCCGTTGCTCGGAGGTCTTATCATCAGGCACAATGATATCGATGTGTATCCCGCGCATCCAGAGACGCCACGTGGCACCAACGTCCTGGACCAAGTCAAGCACATTGAGTCCCGCCCCCTCGGGCACGTCCCCAAACGTGGCCTTCACCTCATCCTTGTAACGTACGTCCACGCAAGTCGGGATGCCCCCGGTTGATCGACGTGGCGAGAGCGGAATCGCATAGGCAGCATAGCCGATGCCGCTCAGCCCGCCGATCCCTACGTGCCCGCCAAAGCCGCCGCCTCGGCCGTCGTCGTCGTCTGAGGACGAGGGACCGAAGCCGTCCGAATGGACTGCCGTGATGACAGCGAGGAAGAGCGCCTCCTCCGGATCCGGCCGCCCTGTCTCGAGAAAGAGCGGCAGGCGCACACGCACGACGTCGCCTTCCCGGACCGAGCTCGGCTGCACACGCTCGGGCGGTGAGGTGCCCGGCGTGTACAGCCGATGCATCGCGACGCGAGCCTCCGTTCGCCTATCTCGGACCATCACGAGCGAGCCATGCATGCCTATCGAGAAGGCATGTCGCTGGCGCGTGAACGCCGACACGACCGCGGGCAGCCGCCCCTCCATGGGCGCCGAGTCGGCAAAGGCCTTGAGGCCGAGCCAGAGCTTCATGCGGCCTGCAGGGTCGAGAAGCGTACCTGATGGGGGAGGCAATCAGCATGCAATCAGCATGCAATCAGGCCGAGCCAGAGCTTCATGCGGCCTGCAGGGTCGAGAAGCGTACCTGATGGGGGAGGCAATCAGCATGCAATCAGCATGCAATCAGGCCGAGCCAGAGCTTCATGCGGCCTGCAGGGTCGAGAAGCGTACCTGATGGGGGAGGCAATCAGCATGCAATCAGCATGCAATCAGGCCGAGCCAGAGCTTCATGCGGCCTGCAGGGTCGAGAAGCGTACGTGTGAGCACGAGCGAGAGCGTCGCGCCGAGCGCCTGCACGATCGCCCGGAACTTGTCATTGTCGATCGCTCCCTTTTCGACCCCTACCGCGAGCAGCTCGACGGCAATCGGGCGCGCGAGCTCACGTAGCTCGTGAGGGAGGCAACGGAGGAGCCGCTCCGCCATCGAGAGCATCGGGGAGGTGAGCGCCATTGTGCGCTGCAGGGTCTGGAGGGGCTCGATGCATGCGGACCGATCCATAGGAGGGATGGGCTCGGATCGATCGCCACTGCTGCTGCCGCCGCCGCCGCCGTGCACGGGCGAGGTAGCGGGGCTGGTGGGGTGCGGCGTGGCCTCGGAAGTGCCCACCACGGCGTGCGTGGCTGGCTGTTCCAGTGGTGATGTAGCGGCGGTGGGCGCGGTGGCCGTGGTCGTGGTGTCGGCAAGCACCCCTCCCCCCGCGTCGCCCCCGCCACCACTGCCGCCGCTACTGCTGCTGCCGCCTACGCCCTCTCCCCTGGCGGCGGCGCCGGCGCTGTGGCGAGCACCCGCCCCCTTCTCGTGGCTCAACCGTCGCGAGCGAGGCTGGTGTCCCCTGGGGTGTGAACATTCACAGCGAGGCTGGTGTCCCCCAGGGGCGAGGCGTGCGTACTGAGGGTCGGTCGCGAAGCTGGTCACGTCGTCGTCGAGCACTTCCCAACCGTCCACGTCGAGCTCAGATCTCCTCGGGTCGAGCTCAGACGCGCTCGACACGGCGTGGCTCACCGGGTGCTCGAAGGTCTCCGTGCGCCACTGAGGGCTCTGACTACGCATGAGCGGCAGCGCCTGTCGACGCGGCGACGGCGCGGCGGCGGCAGCGCGCGGCGGCGGCGCCATGCCGTGCTCGTACGGCGCGCCAGCTCGAATTCGGCTGCTCAGCCGCGCCCATCTCGCCAGCTCCGACGCCTCCGCAAGCTCGTGGACGAGGACGGACAGGGTCAGAGCGGCCACGAGCCACGCGCCCGTGCCCCCCAGGCGCCAGGCCCCGAGGCACGCGAGCACGGCGCACGTGCCCGCACGGCAGATAGGGGCGGCGTGCTCGAGCCATGAGAGACGCCCACGACGACGCGAGCTCCCGAGTGAGGTGTTGCTCAGGCCGCCGGGGACGTCGTCCGAAACGGAGGCGCGCGCCGCCGCCTCCGCCGCCTCCGCCGCCACCCGTGTCACCTCCGCCGCCTCCAAGCACTCGAAGAGCAACGCAGCCGCCCACACAAGCAATACGAGCGCAAACACCGCGCCCTCGGCGAGAGCGACAAGACGGACCGGACGCGCCGTCGTGGGCGCCGCGCTGCCCACGCCCAGCGCCGTATTGAGTAGCGCCGTATTGAGCATCTCCGCGTCGGTTGTCGCATCGGTCATCGCAACCTCCGCCGCCGCCATCAACCCCTCCGCCAAGCTGCCAGTGGCGTCATTGGCGTCATTGCCGCCATCCATGACGCCGCCCAGGCCGCCGCCGCCGCCACCACCGCCGCCGCTGCACGCGAGAGCGACGCTGATCCAGAGCACAAAGGCGGGGCTTGGGCGTACCTGATGGGGGAGGCAATCAGCATGCAATCAGCATGCGATCAGAGCACAAAGGCGGGGCTTGGGCGTACCGACGCCCCGTTGAGGCCGGCGGCGCGGCCAAGGGCACCAGGTGTCGCACCAGAAGCCGGTAGTACAAAGGCGGCGGTGGACGCTGTGGCGGCGGGGAGCAGCATGATACGAATCCGCTCGAGCGTGTACGCGAGCAGCGCCGTGAGCAGCGAGGCCGAGTCCAGCGGCGGCGGCAGCGCGAGGAGCGCCGTGCCGGGCGCCACCTGCCTGTTGCCGCCGAGCGCCGTGTCGAGCGCCGCGTAACACGCGCCGTACTGGGCGAGGCACAGCAGGCAGAGCAGGTCAAAGTTTTGGAGCGCCCACAGGCAGACGACCGGGATGATCACAAAGAGAGGCACGGACGCGAACGAGCCGAGCGCCGTGCTGAGCACGACGAGAGGCACGGGCGCGAAGGAGGCGAGCGCCGTACCGAGCACGCGCGCGTGGAGCCGTTGGCGGAAGGGAAGCGCCGTACCGGGCGTGCGCGAGGGCGGGTGCGCGAGTGCCACCCCGCCGTGGCCGCCCGCGCCCCCGTTTGCGCCTGCTTGTGTACCCTGCTCCCCACTCGCGGCTGCACGCCCTGTGCCCTCCCTTCCCTGCTCATCGGTCGGCGAGTCGATAGGCACGAAGGGCACGAAGGGCACGCGCGGCGGCACGCGCTTGGTCGCGGTCGGCGTCGAGTTGGGCGTCGGCTGCAGCGAGTTGAAGGACGAGACCGAACGGAACGATCCGCGTCCGAGGTTGTCGAGGCTCGAGCTGGACCCGGCCTGCGTCGTGGGCGTCAGGTCGAGGCTGACGCAGGATGCGGCGGATGCGCCAATAACAATGGGCCCGTCCGCCTGCTCGCACGTCGCTCGTGCCTCGAACGTCTCACGCACCGTCCCGCGATGCGTCGTGTCGAAAGAGCCCAACGTTGTCCGCCCCAGAACTGATGAGTCTCGCCGGCCGATGCTAGCCGGCATGCCGTGCATGCCGTGCATGCCGACGAACTGGAGCACCTCGGGCGCGGGCGCGCCGTACACCGGCTGCAAGCGCTCCTGCAGCCAGCGCTCGAGCGCTGCCGCGCGCTTCTGCTTCGCGTCCTCGTCGGGCATCAGCTGGAAGGGACGGACGACGGGGAACTTGCCCACTGATGGTCCCAGGTCGGCGTGGAGCTTTCGCCACTCGCTGAAGCGCCGGCGCGCGCGGAACGTGTACGGCCTGCCCGCGGGCGTGCGCAGCGTGAACGTGATCTCGTACGCGGTGAAGGAGCCGCGGAGCGAGTCGTCAGGCACGTCGACGAAGCCGGGCACGCGCAAGGTGTAGCTGTACCTTCGCCACTCGTCGCGCTCGAGGAGGCCGGGGAGCTGCGAGTGCCACACGTCGTCCGTCCTCACGTCGACGTCCGTCAGACGTAGCGGCGGGGTGCCGTCGAGCTCCTCGTTGGTCATTTGTGGATGGAGGCAGCCTGATGAAAACAGTACAACTGTGAATTGGCTGTTCACACTCGGCGTCCTCGGCCGGTCCGGCACCCCGTGTATTTTCCTTGCACCCCGTGTATTTTCCTTGCTCAACGTCCAACGATTTTACGAGAGGACACGTCGCTTGAACGCGAAATGGAATCGCAAGCAAGGAACGGGAATCAGCAGGAACGACCGCTTCCCTCACCTTGAGGCGCCGGGGAGCTCCCGGCTGGGTGCTCGGTCGACGCCGAGTCCCCGCGAGCCTTGGCGGAGATGTTGAGGAAGACCTGCTCGAGGCTCGTCTGCGAGATCGAGTACGAGTGCAGCAGCCTGGCCGCCTTGGCCTCCTCGAGCGCGGCGAACGCGTCGCCCAGCGCAAAGTTCGAGCCCACCTCGAAGCACTGCGTGCCGCCGTGGGCTTCGAGCAGCTCGACCGTCTCAAACGTGCGGCGCACGAGCGCGCAGACCTCATCGGCGTGCGTGGCGGGGCCGCACGTTTGCACGCGGTAGCCTCCGCCATGGCGCGACTTGAGGTGCTGTGGGGACCCAATCACACGCAGCTTGCCCCCGGCCATGATGCCGATGCGATGGGCGAGGGCGTCCGCTTCGTCCATGTAATGCGTGGTCAGCAAGATGACGCGACCGCTCACGCTGGCTCGGATGCGATCCCAGATGAATCGGCGGGTGCCCACATCGACGCCAGTGGTCGGCTCGTCCAGGAAGACGACTGGGGGCAGCCCGCACGCGAGCGCGAGCGCCGCCGAGAGCTTGCGCCGCGTGCCCCCTGACAGATCCTTGCTCTTCTTGCGGGCATGCTCGCGCAGTCCGTAGTCATCCTCGACGTCTGCGGCCGCGGCAGCGAGATGCGACTTGGGCACCCCTTTCAATCGCAAGTAGATCCTCAGGTGCTGGTCGAGTGTGAGCCTTTCCCACAGCCCGTTGAACTGGGGACAGAAGCCCGTGTGCTTGAAGATCTCGGTGAGCTGCGTGCGGACTGACAGGCCCTTGACCCACGCTCCGCCGGCAGTGGGGAACACCTCCCCGGTAAGCATCGAGATCGCCGAGGTCTTGCCTGCTCCATTCGGGCCGAGCAGCGCGAAGCACGTGCCCGGGCTGACTGCCACGCTGAGCGAGTCTACTGCCACCTTGGGCGGTCTGCGAGCGCGCGAGCACTCGAACAAGGACGGCCTGTACTCCTTTCGAAGGCTTCTCATGGCGATCCATGCCGCCTCCGGGCCCGAGTGCAGCTGCTCGCCCGCCGCCTCGACGAGTGCGCGCTCTGCGGCTACGTCCTCATCCTCGTCCTCGTCGACAGGGCTGGCCACCACTTGAGCAGCGCCCCTCCCGGCAGGGGGCAGAGGCGGCTCCGTTCCGGGACGCAGATAAAGGAGCATGTCAATCTTGTAGATGACGAATCCGTACACGATCGTGGACAGGATCGAAGCGAGCATGCAACTGCCTGGTCCGGCCACCGTGTCCCCCGTCAACGCATTGGTGTACGTCAATGCGAAATAATCAATGGCGATCGGTTGGGTGCCGCTGCCGGTGGCGAGCATCTCGATCTGTAGGCAGGTGGAGACCGCGCCGATGAGCTGGTTGAGGGGCACGATGAGGAGGATGTACTGCACCAGCTTGCGCGACGCCGCGTCCGGTAGCAGCGAGACGACGAGGTTACCGACGGTGGTGATCATTATCGTCATGCTCGCGTAATAGGCCGCGGCGGTCTCCTTTTTGGAGAAGAGGAAGCTCATCATGAAGGAGAAGATGAGGACGGCAGGAATCGAGAGAAGGATGGCGAGCACGAAGGCGGGCACGGCCGCCGCCGAGATGGTCGAGGTGGCTGCAGCGGCGACGATGGCGGGGAGGGCGAGGGCCGTGAAGAGGACGGTGCCGTGCGCGAGGAAGGCGGAGAGCCAATAGGCTCGGATGTCCATGCCCATCAGGAGCAGCTGGTGCTTGCATTTGGTCTGCCGATCTTGCACCACCGCAAGGACGGAAGAGAGTGTGAAGAGCGCCGCCGAGATCGACAGCGCGATGGGCGTGAGGACCGTGCTAAGCTGCAGCTGCATCCGGAGCTGCAGCTGCGGCTGGTTGTCCCCGCACGTCCAGCTCGTGCTATTGGCCCCGCCAGAGGGGAGGTACGTGTAGCCCGCGGAGATGGTCATCCCCGGAGCCACTTGGGTGAGGAGCGCCGTGTCGAGCACCCCAAGCAGCACCGGCACCGAGTTTGGGTACTCCGAGTCGAAGAGCAAGCCAAAGCCGTTGCTCCACAGCGTCAGGTCATCTCCCACTGAGGAGACGCTGCGCGAGGCGGTGAACGCGCCGACGGCATCGAACAGGGTGCTGTTGGCGTACACAGCGGCCTCGAGATGGGCCATCGACGCTGGTAGGTGGCTCAACGGTGCGCCCAGGGACACGGCTGTGAAGCCACGCGTTTGACGTGCGAGGGCCTCGAGACCGGCCCGGGCGGCGCTCTCGAGCGGCGCGAGGAACGGGAGCGGAGACACGGCGTCGTGCACGGACGGTAGTGCCGCTGCGGTGGCATGAAAGATGGGAGCGATGCTCAGGCTGTCACCGCGCGCGTCCTCGTCGTCAGTGCAAGGCCAATGCGAGAACATCCACGGCACCAAGAATGCGGCCAAGAGGACGACGAGCGCGAATCCAAGCACGAACAAATTCCCTCGAAGGTCGACCCGCCAGAGGTCCCAATGAATCGACATCATCAGCCGAAGCATCTCGGCGAATCTCGGCGCCGGATGGGTCGCCGACGGGTCGTACGCATCGGACGTGGACAGCAAGGTGGTCGAGATCTGGTCGAGATCTGGTCGAGGTCTGGTCGAGATCGGGTCGGAGCCACCACCCGCAGGCAGTGGCAGCTCCTCCCCCAGGACTGCTGGTGGTCTCGAGCTTTGAGCCCGCTGGGGCGGCAAGTACCCGCCCTCGTCCTCGTCGATGATCTTCAGGAAGACCTCTTGGAGTGATGGGAGCGACACCCCGTAATTCAGGCAGCCGAGGGGCTGCATCACCTCCGGCGTGAGCGCTCGGAACAGCGCCGCGTACGCTCCCGAGCACTCCGTCGGAAGCAAGATCGTCATCTCGCGCGTCTGGAGCTCCTCTTGCGTCGCAGACGCCACGTGGAGCTGTACCAGCTGCAACAGCTCTGCGGCTCGGTTCGTCTCAGCCAGACCGAATCGCAAATGGTAGCCAGCGCCCCAGCGGGTCTTGAGCCCGAGCGATGTATCGACGACGCGCAGCACCCCGCCACGCTCGGCGCGAGGGGCGCTCACACTGCCCTCGTCGACTGCAGCAGCAGCAGCAGCAGCAGGGGGTGGAGGCGACTGAATGCTGCCTGCGCGCGCCAACCCCTCGTCGGAGGTGCCTGCACCGCCTCCTCCACCGCCTGCATACACGAGCGACGGAGCTAGCACGAGGGGCGCCTTGGCAATGATGGCGATGCGATCGGCCAGCACGTCCGCCTCGTCCATGAAATGTGTCGTGAGCAACACCGAGCGCGAGGTGCGTGCCGCCATGATCAGTTCCCATATCGCCCGGCGCGACTCAGGGTCCATGCCCGCCGTCGGCTCATCGAGGAGCACAAACTGCGGATTGCCGATCAGCGCCATGGCCACCGAGAGTTTCCTCTTTTGGCCGCCGGAGAGGATCGAGGCCGCTGAGGTGAGCTTCTCGAAGAGCCCGACCCGTCGGATCCAGCTATCCACCTCACGGCGCAGATTGGCCTCCGCCACGCCTTTGATGGCGCCGAGGAGCTTCAAATGCTCCTAGCACGGGAGAGGGGGGTCCGAAGAGCACGTCATCGAGAGGCCTTTCATCAAGAGGCTATCAACGAGGCCATCGAGAGGCCTTTCATCAAGAGGCTATCATCGAGGCCATCGAGAGGCCATCAAGAGGCCATCAGGTGGTCGAAGAGCACATCACCAGAGGCGATCGGATGGTACTCTGGCGGCGCTCGCACCTGGCACGTGAGCGAGTCGAAGAGCAGATCATGCTGCGGGCACACGCCGGTGAGCTGCCGGATAGCTCTCATCTCGGTCCGAATGTCGTGACCAAAGACGGTCGCCGTGCCAGAGGTGGGGGGGAAGAGCCCGGTCAACAGACCAATCGCGGTGGACTTGCCCGCACCATTCGGCCCGAGCAGCGCCGTCACCTGGCCACGTGGCAATCAGAGGCAATCAGAGGCAATTACACGGCCACTTGGCAATCAGAGGCAATCAGAGGCAGCGGCGCCACCTGGCCCGTGTACATCTGGAGGGAGACGTCGCTGAGAGCGACCACCGGCGGAGATCCGGGAAAGGTGCGGGAGATCTTCTTGAGCTCAACGGCCACGCGCTCAAGAGGGCGCTCGACCTCATCGACGGCGGCGTCAGGGGCAGTGGTGGCGGTCGCAGCAAGGCCGTCGGTGAGGATGCTCAGCCCCCGCACCTCCTGCAGCTCCATCTGACCCAATCTCGGACGGACGATGCCGGCAGTTCCCCAGCACGAGCGCCGACACACGAAGTCGAAGCGCGCGCCTCCGAAGCGCACCTGTAGGGAAGGCGAGGCGCCGTGGTGAGCACTTGCATGCGGATCGCGCCTCCGAAGCGCACCTGCTTGATTAGGGAGGCAATCATGGCTCATCAGAGGCAATCATGGCTCATCAGATGCAAACACACGCTCGTATCTCGCGCCTCCGAAGCGCACCTGCTCGAGGTACCACGCGAGCAGCACGTACACGCCGGCATCGAAGAGCAGGTACACCCACACGGCGAGCAGCGGCGTCTGCCCATCCGTGAGGCTCTCGAAGGTGAGGGGAGCGCCCGCGACGGCGCCGTCGACGAAGTTGAGCACTCCGACGGGCCCAGCGACGAAGCAGATGAGGCAGAGGAGATGCTCGAGGAGTGCTGGGCGTCCGCAGGCAAGGTTGACGGCGAAGAGGCCGAAGCCAGCCATGTACAGGAGCGTGGCGGCCCCTTGGGAGGGCTTAGCCGTCGCCATCACGGACGAGACGACGAAGCCCGCGGCGAGCATCGAGACCATGAAGAGCTCAAGCGTGATCCAAAAAAGGACAAGGTTCGCACCCGGGAAGAGCTGGGCGACGGCGGTGATGATCGTGACTGCGGAGACGCCGACGCTGAAGATGAGCGTGTACAGCAGCCACCATGCCATCGTGGACACAAGGGGCGAGAGGCCCATCATGCGTAGCCCATCGAGCAGCTTCTTCTCGCGCTCGCTCACCACCTGCCGTGGTGACGGAGAGCGAGAACGCGCGTGAGCTGGCGTCGCGCGGGAGGTCGCGGGAGGTCGCGGGGTCGACCGCCGTCTCGCCGTACCATCACCACCATGTAACCGAGACCCGCGGTGAGGCCCCCGCACATGTAGATCGGAAACAGATACGTCAACACTTTGACACCCGCTCCGGGCGTGTAGCTCGACGTGAAGGGCGCCACAGGTAGCGCCGCGAGCGTGGGCAGCGTCGGGTTGATCGCTAGGATAGCGTCGCGCAGCGTTGCATTGCGCTCCATTGCGATGGCGCGCGTCATCGCCCACTGGAGCGCGAGGGGTCCCTGCACCCAAACCCCGACCCAAACTCCGACCCCGCCGTACTTGGAGCCGTACTGACCATAGTTGAGCTCGTAGAACGAGGCGCCCGCGTCGAGGTCGAGGCCAAAAGCAGGTGGCAGGGCGAGGGTGTACGAGGCAGTCAGGGGCGCGCTCAGGTCCAGATAGACGGCGGCGGCCACGACCATTCGCGTCGGGGACGTGACGTCCGCTCGAAAGCTCGGCTGGGCGAGGTACCACTGAGCTGCCTCTCGCGCAGAGTCGAAGCCCAGTGCGCACGACCCTGACGCATCGAGGAGCTCGAGTGCGTTCGTGACGATCGAGCGCGCCTCGCTTGTGTTGGGCGAGAAGAGCAGCACGGATCCGGGATTGCCGGTGGCGGCGGCGGCCACGGTACAAGTGTCCACCCTCGACGGGGCAAGGCCGGCTTCGAGTGGAACAAAGCAAGTGGCATTGGCGGCACCGCCGGTGCAGTTGCCTGGATAGTCGATGGGCGACTTGAGTGGAGTGGAGATGAAGTACAAGATGGCTGCAAAGTAGACGGGGAATACAAACTCATAGAAGGTTTGCTTCAGGGCACCTCTCTTGAGCGCGATGTTCTTCAAGAAGATTCCGGCAAACTGGCCGCGGAAGGATGGGGCAGCATCACCCGCGCCATTGTCGGCCACTCGCGCTATCATCTGGGCGACAATCAACTTTCATCCAACTTTGGTAGGACAGGAGCGGAGGCTCGGCTCCCCCGGTGTCAAGTACAAGTTGTTCAAAGACACCGGGGGGAGCCGGTCACCCACAAAATAACTTTTTCGCGGGAAGTGTCAATGTCGTCGAGCAAAAAAGTGTCGACAACGAGCAAGATCACTGTTTGAAGTTGAGTTACGCAGGGCCCGTGAGGAATCTCGTGCGGAATTTCTAAACTGCAAGGCAGCGAATGCATGCTCTTGATTGCTCACTTACTCTACTCTCGGTGTGTGCGGAAAACGTGAACACGTGCATGCATGTCTTTTTTGAGGCAACCGTCATTGCGTTGAACCCACAAGGATTCCATGGCACGACGCCACATCAAAATTGACGCCGTCTCGCCCAACCTAGGTGACATCGGCGGCGGGATGCGCGTGAACGTCTCGGGCCGCAGCTTTCGCGACTTTGGTCACACGCTCTGCCGCTTCGGCGGCGCGCCGTGGATCATGCCGGCGACGGTGGAGTCTCCCGAACGGATGAGCTGCCGGACGCCGAGCTATCCATTGGAGCGGCTGCAGAGCAGCCGTCGCGAGCTGACGCTCGAGATCAGCCTCAACGGCGTCGACTGGACGCGCTCCATCCCCGCGACCACCGCCTTCACGTACTACAACCTAGGCGAGGTCCGCATCTCCCACCTGTCGCCCTCGGCAGGGCCGGTGCTCGGCGGCACGCGCGTCACCGTAGTGGGCCACGCCTTCGAGGGGCCGGGCAAGCGCGGCGTGCGTGGCTACCTGCCCGAGTCTTCGAGCGCGGCGCTGCCCCGCGCGCCCAACGCCCATTGCGTCTTCTTGCGGCCGAATGCAACGTGCGCTGAGGGCTTCGACTGCCGGGCGGACTGCGCACGACCGGGCCCGTGTGCGATGAAGGTGCCCGCCACGTACGTCGACCGGCAGACGCTCACGTGCCTCACGCCGCGCGCGCACCTGGTCGCCAATGTGACCGACCTGGGCGCCCTCCCCGCCGTTGACGAAACCTTCACACTGGACGTCACGTTCGACGACCACTCGTACACGTACGGTCTGAATGCGAGCTGGGCGTATCTCAATCCAGCGAGCGTGGGGGTGAGCTTCGTCGAGCCGCTCGGCGGGCCGACGGCGGGCGACACGGCCGTGCTCGTGCTCGGCGGAGGCTTTCGTCGGGGTGGCTCCGCCGCCTTCGACTCGCCAGCGTCGGACGCACGCGATGGCACCTACTGCCTCTTCGGAGCCGACCCATACGCGCACAACGGCACCGTGCGAGTCGCGGCGACGGTGGTGTCACCCACGCGGCTCATCTGCCGCTCGCCGCCATTCGAGGGCCACCTCGCGTACCATCGGCGCTCCGTGCCTGTCAGCGTCGTCCTCAACGGCGACGACGCGGCCGCGTCGCCGCCCTGTGCCCAATGCAACTTTTCGTACTACGACGAGCGAGCGGCACGCATCACTGCGATTGAGACGTGGGGCGGCCCGATGGACGGAGGCACGTGGGTGCGCATCAGCGGGCGCGTGCTCGCCAACTACCGGCGCACGGCAGGCCCACTCCCCTCCTTTGAGGAGCTCATACCCTATGACGGCGCTTGGCCCGACCAACGGGCTAAGCATGTGCATCAGCTGCAGCCCAATGGCAGTGGCGCTGGAGGAGGCCTTGGGAGCGGTGGGGAGGGCCTTGCGATCTGGACTCCGTACGACGGTCCCACGGGCACGGGTGGCAGCTGGGTGCTCCAATGCCGCTTCGGCGTCGCCGGCCACTCGGACGCAGTGCTGACTTACGAAACGGACCATGAGTGGGATGACGACGCCCATCAGATGCGCACGGCCAACTACACGGGGGCGCTGGGATGGGACGCCGTGCCTCCAGGCGGAACACCGGGTCGGCCCGAGCCGGTGGTGTGGTGCCAGGCGCCACCGCTGCGCGCTGAGGTGGCAGGGAATACCTCCTTGTACAAGGGCGGCCATTCACAGTGGGTGTCGTTAGGGCTGACCCTCAATGGACAACAGTACCTACGCTCTGCGCGCGGGTTCTTCTACTTCCCGCGCGACACGTTCGTCGTCGACTGCGCGCGTCCTGGCTGGTGCATGGCTGGGGAGCGCGAGGAGCGTGCGCGTCGCACGTACCGCGGCACCCTGAACGCCACCGTCACCGGACGTGCATGCCAGCCGTGGAACGAGCAGACACCTCACGCGCACACGTACACGCCAGCCGCATTCCCCGACGCGGGGCTGGGCGCGCACACCTACTGCCGCGCACCAGGCGGGCTGCGTTCGGGGGCGCCGTGGTGCTTCACAGCTGACCCCAACGTCCGTTGGGAGACGTGCAACGTGGGCGCTGTGGTGGGCGAGCCCGAAGCGATGGCGGTGGGGGCGGGCGGTGCTGCGATGGGCGCGCTGCTGACGGCATTTGAGGGCGTGCGTGTGCAAGCGCTGCACCCGTTTGGAGGGCCGATGGAGGGAGGCACGTCGGTCACTGTGATCGGCCGTTACTTCCGACGCCTCTCGCATGCCCCAATGCTGTGCAACTTTGGCAACTCCACAGCCGAGGCGACACCGCTCGGCGGCCCCGCACGTGCTCTGGCGGCAGGGGCGGTCGAGGGCGCGCTGCCGTGGCACGTGCAGGCCACGCTCCTCAACTCCACACACGCCGTGTGCGTCTCTCCACCGCTGCGCAACCAAAGCAACGGGACGGCGTACGTGCCCGTGCCGGTCGAGCTCTCGATTACTGGTCAGCTCGCCGACCGCACCGCCTCCGGCGTGCGCTTCGAGTACTATGCGCCGCCGGTGCTCTCGGTGCGCTGGCTCTATCCGGCCGCGGGCCCCAAGCAAGGGGGCACCGACGTGACGGTGTACGGCACGGGCTTCAAGAGCCTTGGTCTCGACATCCTCACCTTGCCGAGCTTGGACGCGGGCAGCGCGAGCAGCCAGCGAGGCATCAAGTGTCTCTTCGGGGACCTCCCGATGGTGGATGCGGAGGTGGTCTACCGGTCGGATCCGACCATCCTGAAGATGACCGCTGATGACCTCTGATTGCCTCTGATGACCTCTGATTGCCTCTGATGACCTCTGATTGCCTCTGATGGCCTCTGATTGCCTCCCTCATCAGGTGGTCTACCCGGTCGGATCCGACCTCGCGCGCGCCGCGCTGGGCGATGAGCCAGGCGGGACCGACGACGACGTGCCGCTTGCCGCCGCCATCGTCTGCCTCAGCCCTCCCTGGAACAACTCGTCCGCCCACTTTGCAGGCACGCGCTTTGGAGTCTCCTCGGGCGCACCGCGCTCGACCGAAGCGGACCAGGAGCAGCGCTGCAGCGCAGACGACGGGCGCGCGCAGTGCGAGGTCGAGCAGCCCAAAGTTGTGTGCGTGCGAGTGACGCTCAACAACGATCCCCTGCAGAATAGCGCCGACTGCGTGCCATTCACGTACTTTGACGAGTGAGCGAGGGCCGTGTGCCGATGGCCTCTGTCTCCTTGACGGGGCCGATCTTCCAGTTTTGGTTTTGGTGCTCGTTGTTCTGGACATGTTCTGGTCATACTACTAATTACATGTAGCATGCAGAATTGGCCGCGTGGACGGACGGGCACACCCAACAGCATGAATCAGCATCCCGGCCATCGAATGGCTCGTTGAAAAGCATCATCGATCCGAAATCCATCCGTCGAGCGCGATTATTTGTAGTGCAGTTCTAGATGTGGACGAGTACACCAGCACAACAAGTGCAAGAGTCGGAGCGGAGTGTTAGTCGGAGTGTAGAGTGTAGAAAACCGCCCACCGGGCGCTCGGCGGTACCCGACCCTCCAGTCACGTCAAGAATAGCCAGAGAATGTCGTGTGGCAACATGCAGATATCGACCAAGAAAACTCAACGACGAGATAACCATATCAACGCTCACCTAAATCCTAGTTGACACCCACCTCAGAGGTCGGACGCACCTCACACGACGACGGCACCACCCCACTTTCAAATTTCCCCGACAGCACACCGCTTCATTACTGTAGGGTAGCTCGTTCAGATGAAACTCACTCACTCGTCTCCGGGCACACCTACGGCGGCGTGCACCCTCGCCGGAGCTCTCGAACGCGCATGGCGTCACGTCAGCAGCGATCTGTGGAAGGACTGCCGCAAAAGTACGGTTTGTAGGTGCTCGAATTGGCAGTCGCTGCTCGGATCGAGGCTGCATCGCCGCATGCACATTCTGTCCACTGCTGCAAGACGACCGTGCTTTTGTGGACGTCTGTGGCGAAGCCGGCGAGGCGGCTCGCGCCGCTGGCAGCGCTGCTGCCGCAACCAGGTTTGCGGCGGTATTGCCCATGGCGGCTCAGGATGGTTCGCACGGTCTGTAGGTGTTCGAATCGGCGGTCGCTGCTCGGCTCGAGGGTGCATCCCTCGGACCACTCATTCCAGGCTACAATGAAGATCATGGCAGTTGAGGGCCGGGCGGTACGATTTCGCTCACGAGCGTACGCGAGCGCCATGGTGAGCGCGGAGTCGAGGCGCGGATCAAAGGAGTCAGCTTGTTTCATGATATTGGCTCTTTGGACGCCTTTACGAGGCGTGTTGTCAAAGTCAACGATAAGTCCCGGGTGCCAGGGCACATGCGCCGGCAGCCACGCGGGCTTTGGCTGTAACGTGTACGAGTACTGTGTTGTATGACTACCTGTATGATTGCCCGAGGAGTGCCGTCTCCAGTGACGACCGAAGTCTTGCACTGCGTTGGCCCACGGCCTGAGCTTCGATGTGTTGTCGACGGCATTTAACTTCGAAAGGCCGTGATGGAATTGCAGCAGGTGAAGCCCAGCGAGCCCCGCATCGACAGCCCAGACCTGGAAGAGGCGCATCATCTCGTCCAGCGCCGCTTGCGCATCCCTGCTCTTCTGGTTGGCCTCGTAGATGGCAAAGACCGGCTTGCCGTCGACCTTGTGGTAATTGCGATGCATGAAGAAGCGAAGCAGGTAGCGAAAGTGGGGCTCCCATCCCGGACGCTCGTAGTTCTGGGGCACTTGGGTCGCGCCCAGGCGCAACCTCGAAACGCGTCCGTGCGGCCAGACCCACTTCCACACAAACGCCTCGTTGGCCCACACGAAGTAGAATGGGAGATTAGGCTCGCCATCATGCTCATCCAGCAGTTTCAGCAACGTCTCGTCCATGTCTGCCCCATACCGCGTACCGTTGACATTCTGGACGTCATCAAGATTGACCCTAGATTGACCCCATGCGGCAGGCCTTGTGAACCAGTAGTGGTAGTATGCAAAGCCGTGGATGCCATATTCCCTCGCGAGCAGAGCTTGCCTCCGACGTATCCTTTGGTCGTTCAGGTCGTACCATCCGAGCCCTTTGGGTGGCGGCAAAGGGAGCAGAGTCTTTCCGCCCAATCTGTTGAAGCCACCATTTGCGCGCACGCGGTTGCAAAGAAGAGACCAGTCCGTGAAGTTTGGGCCGAACCAATAGTCATTGATCGGTGTCTGATGCCACTGCGGAAAATAGGCGGCAAAGAGCTGCACCTCAGGCACTTGCGGCATTTCGGACAGCGACGAGATGGAGACGCAGACCGAGATCAGCAGCTCCATCAGAGTGGCGCCTTACCATGGTTAGCAACACGGAACCTCACTGGATCAGGGATCGGATCAGGCGTTCCGTTAAGCTTCCGCAGTGAGGCAGAGTGGCCCACTTAGATCGAGATACAGATGTCCCGAGCTGATCGCAAACCGAGCAAACAGACACTTATGTCGGCTTATTGCATGCATTTGGCAGCGACAACAGCTCTAGTGGGGATAAATGCCGCGTGACGCGGCCTCCTTCCTGCAGGTGGTGCCCACGAAAAAAGCCGCGCCCGCCCCACATTCGTCGAGCCACAAACGCGAGCGGATTCTCCTCTTCTTCATCGTGCTCCTCCTCGGGTGGAACATCGCGCTACAGATCCGCCGGACGGAATCCGACTCTTTGTTGCTGCACCCATCGCCCAGAGCGAGCTCCTACCTACCTGACGAGTCGATACACGACTTTGTGAACCCCGAAGATTCGCACCTGGTCACAACCTACGGCAGTGCCCGCATCGTGTGTTCGGGATGCTCCAGCGAGACGGGCGACAACACATCAACAGCAAAAGCGACGGGCAACAACGTCTCGACTGCGACTGCGACCGCGAAGCTCTGTGCATCCTGGTGCGAAGCGAGCGTCTGCGCCAAACTCATCGGCAATGTGACCGCCGAATGCGGTGGCTGTGGCCCGCCCTCGATGTGCCGGCCTGGACAGCCCGACTTCCCCGCGTCCACGGCCGGCCTAGGCGCGGGCACAGCGAGTGGGGAGGGTGCAGCGGATGCGGAGGGTGCAGCGGGTGAGTTCCTCGGTGGGCGCAAGCCCAGCTCACAGCTTGAAGCCGGCCATCCCACGGCGCTGCCTAGCTCGAGCAACAGCACGGCTGGGCCTGCCCGCTCGAGCAACAGCACGGCTGGACCTGCCCGCTCGAGCAACAGCACGGCTGGGCCTGCCCGCTCGAGCAACAGCACGGCTGGGCCTGCCGGCTTGAGCAACAGCACGGCTGCCGCTCTCACGGCGGTGCCCATCACAGCGCGCATGGGCTTCGGCGAGACTTGCACGACCCTTCTCAAGGGCGACTCACGCACAGCGATGTGCTCCTCCTTCTGCTCGCTCAGCTTTGCGAAGCACCATTGCACGAGGTGCAAGTGCCGCTCCTGCGACTTCTGCCCGCTCGCCGCGCCGCCGCCGCCGGCCGCCCCCTCTCCGCCTTCGCACGTCGAGTACCAAGTGCCCTCAACGGTAAATGCGACGGTCGACGGCGCTACGATGGCGGTCTCGGCCGTTGAGTCCGCGACGAGTGCTGCAGTGGCTGCCACAAACGCCACGGCAAACCTCGAGGATGAGACGGCTGCCTCGGACAACTTGCTCGTGACAGACGCCACCAACGCCGATGCCCGTACCGAAGGGCTGGCACCAGAGCTTGTCGCGACCAGCGAGGCCGTCAACGTATCAACGGCGACGCCTCGACGTGGATCGACCTCTCACGAGGTGACGTGGCCGTGGACGTGGCTCTCCTCTGACAAGAACGAGACGGTGACGGCGGAGGAGGTGGGCGGAGCGGACGGCATTGGAGCATGATGAGCACGGGCTGCTGAACGCGGCAGCAAATACGCGTGCTACACTCTGGGACGCTCATTTACGCCGAGTGTCACTATGGCTTCCCGAAGGACGAGAAGATGGCGCGCCGCTACTATTCGATGGTGGTGAGAGCCACGATTGATGAGTGCGCCGCTATTAACAAAGAGGCAGCAGCCACATGGCTGCGTGAGCATCCAGCAAGCAAGCAAGCAAGCAAGCAGCACCTTGACTCGGCTTTGGAGCATGAGCTGGGACCTACGGCATACATTGTAGCAGAGCCGGAGCCTCTACAGAATTGGGTCCCCAGTTGCTACCCAGTTGCATGCAAGTGTGCACGTAAATCGCATGGGGTTCGTAACGGACTAGAAAATTGCAAATTAGATCCTTGTGCAAGTGGAGCTGAACATGCCCATGCCAAATCGTGCCCAAGTCCAGCAGCAGAGTGCCGGCGACATTCTCTGGATGCCTCCCAACAACTCGGCTCACGAGAAGCTCACAAACATCTTCTGGATGCACGCACCTAAGACTGGCTCGGCATTTCTACACACGCTCATGAGCTTCGCGTGCAAGCGCACTGCGGCAGCGGCTGCGTTACCGGCGGCACAAGAATGGAATGCGCTGCTCATCATATGTGCGGCCTAACCTATCTTGACTGTTTCGACACCACACCCCATTGTGGCACCTGCGATCGGGTCTCGGATGCACGCAGTCTACAGGTACTACGACTCCTGCCAAAAGATGGACTGCTGCCCCTTTGGATTCGCCTCCAGGCAGTGGACGCTCGGCGGCGGCCAATACCACGACGCACTGCCCTGGCGCCGCATCAGTACGGGCACGTGGCGACATAGGACGATCACGCCCAGGCTTGAGAACGAGAGCCATAGCTATGTCGCCCTGTTTCGGTCCCCATCCCTCCGGCTCGCGAGCGGCTTCGCTCACATGCGTGAGTCACCCACGTGCTGCTGGGACTGGGGCTTCACACCGATCGTGAGGCTCGATAGGAAACAACGGACGGACTTGTACGGACGGACGTACAAGTTCAACCTCGCACTGTCCAACATGTCGCTCGCCACCTACGCCGCGCTGCCCGGGGCCCTCAGCTGCCAGGCGAAGATGCTCCTTGGCACCCCGTGCCACCGGCCGCGGGCGCCTCTCACCTCCCAAGAGATTGCGCAGGCGGTCGCGACAGTCGAGGCGCTGCGGTTCGTGGGGCTACAGGAGCACTGGCAGCGCAGCGTGTGCCTGTGGCACGCTCGCTTTGGCGCACCGCTCGCGCGCATCGAACTGCTCAACTCGCGCCGCGGGACGACAAGCGCGCCCACGACGGCTCCGGGTCTGAAGGGCGTGGAGGAGGAAGAGAGCGGGGCGTCTGACCCCCAGCATGGCGCGCTTGCGGACGTTGAGGCGATACCCGCCGAGGAGCCACGCGCACGCCGTCAGCTCGCCGAGCGCCGTCCCGAGCACCATGGGCTCGAGAGCGCCGAGCGCCACCCCGAGCACCGCGGGCTCGAGAGCGTCGAGCGCCGCCCCGAGCACCGCGGGCTCGAGAGCGCGGGCGATGTGGTGGACGAGGCGGACGAGGCCGTGTACAGCGCCGCCAAGCGCCGCTTCTGGCGCGACGTCGAGGCGCACAGTGAGGCAGTCGGCTCATGCATGCGCGCGATCGCCGAGCGCACGGGGGGCGACGACACGAGCGCAATGGTCACGCCGCTGCACGGCAAGCACTGCCTGCGCGATGCAAGCGGCTCGCAGAGGATGTGGTGCTACAGGTACTAGCGCGTCTTCACATGGTCTTTCACATGGTCGTTCACAGCAAATGTTTTAGCACACACTATCAGGTCCGTATAGGCGCACGCTCAGTTCGAATGCATGATGGCCAACCTCGCCGTCTTTCCCAAGTGGCACTCAAGTGGGACAGACAACGCTCGTGCAACACTAACACACATCGACGGGCCGGAAGTTATGGCTCAACCTCTCAGATACCAACCCGGTCCGCACACTCATCTCTCAACACAAGGGCCAGCCAGGCTCACACGACAGGGAAGGACATTGGAGAGAGGCTCAAAGCAACAGCTGCACACGCACACTCACACAGGCTCACGTCATATCGGCGTGACCTCTGCCAAGCTATAGCGGAATGTAGAATGCCATGCAAGTGGTACATCCCTAATTAGGCAACTGGCACATCGCGTGGAGAGCTTGCGTCTTGAAGTGGGCGTCGGCGAGCTTGGAGAGGATGGTCGAGAGTCCGCCCGTTAGGCCCTTGCCTATGCACAAGTTGGCGCCCGCCTGAAGGTACTCGTATTCGTCCTTGGACTCGTCGTTCGCCGAGCAGATGGCGATCGTGCCACGGAAGCCGCGCGTGCGCAACTCGCGGCACAGCTCGGTGCCTTGTATCACACCCTCGGTGGCGCACTCATGGTACTGGTCGATGTTCTGGTCCAGGAGGACGATCATGCGCTCCTCGCCGTGTTCCGCGGACAGCTCCATCACGCGCGCGAGGCACGTTTTCGCCTCCTCGTACGTCTCGCCCAGGATGAGCGACGCCTCCCTGTTGGCCTTCGCCGCCCTGAGGACGGCGTCCGCGTAGATCCGAGGCATGTCGTCGTCGTCCAGCCACACGAAGACCAATCCCGTGGGCAGCACGCGCGACTCGGCAGCGGACGCATCCTGCTCGACCAGCACCACTTCGAGCGTGATCGAGAAGGCCACCTCGTGCGCGCCGATAGCTAGGCTTGTGCGCGCGGGCGGGTTGAAGGCTTGTGCGTCGCGCAGGATGGCGCCTAGACCGAGGTATGTCGAGTCCACAGTGCCCACAGCCATCTTACTGAGCTCGCGCGAGGGCTTGCACAGCTCCGAACTGTCCCCTCTGATTCCTGCACTCTGATCATTGGACGGAGCGCTGCCCTCGCCAGCACGGATGGCGAGCAAATCCGCATTGCCCTTGGCCTGCGTGAAGGCGAAGAGCTTTGCGTGGTTGACTCCCGGGGCGTTGCGGATGGCGACCGTGAGGTAGGAAGGGCTGCCATCGCTCAGCACGGCGCCCACATGCACAGTTCCACCCTGCTCGCCGTGCACTAGCGCGTTCTGTGACGCGTTGAACAGGATGCTTGTGAGGAGCGCCTTGTCGGCCCGCATGCTACGCGTGTCGGCGGCGTCGATCACAACACGCAACGCAGCGCTCAGCCCGAGGTGCTCGAAGATCTGCTCCAGGGTGAACTCCTCACGCACTGGATGGTATTCGCCGCTGATGATCGACGTCTGCAGCAGCACAGTATTGCACATGTGGAAACCTGCGACGGACTCGGCGAGGGTGCGGCGCAGCCGCTCGAGCAGCACGCTGCGTTTCGAGTCGTCGGCCTCGCTCAGCGTGAACGACGTCAGCTGCTTCAGAGCAAGCTCGCACATGAGGGAGGTGTTGCTCATCACTCTCTTCGAGGTATGGTTGATCACGCGGTTGCCCTTGCTCTCGGCCTCGGCCTGTGTTAACGCGTGCGCCTTGACCGATGCCGCAAGATTGGCCTTCTCCTCGTCACATTCAGCGTGGGTCTCGGCGTGCGCCTTGACCGATGCGACGAGCTTCGCCTTCTCCTCGTCACATTCCGCGTACGTCTCGGCCTGCATCTTGACACCTGCCATGGAGTCGGCAAAGGTGCGCCGCAGCCCATCGAGCAGAACGCTGCGTGTCGAGTCGTCGGCCTCGCTCAGCGTGAACGACGTGAGCTGCTTCAGAGCAAGCTCGCACATGAGGGAGTTGTTGCTCATCACTCTCGGAAAGGTTTGGTTGACCGCGCGGCTGCCCTTGCTCTCGGCCTCGGCCTGTGCTAGCGCGTGCGCCTTGACCGATGCCGCGAGCTTCGCCTTCTCCTCGTCACATTCCACCTGCGTCTCGGCGTGCGCCTTGACCGATGCCGCGAGCTTCGCCTTCTCCTCGTCACATGTGACCTGCGTCTCGGCGTGCGCCTTGACCGATGCGACGAGCTTCCTCGTCTCCTCGTGACATGTGACCTGCGTCTCGGCGTGCGCCCTGAAGGAAGCCGCGAACTTCGCTTTCTCCTCGTCACATTCCGCGTGCGTCTCGGCGTGCGCCTTGACCGATGCCGCGAGCTTCCTCGTCTCCTCGTCACATTCCGCGTGGGTCTCGGCGTGCGCCTTGACCGATGCCGCGAGCTTCGCCTTCTCCTCGTCACATTCCACGTGGGTCTCGGCGTGCGCCTTGACCGATGCGACGAGTTTCGCCTTCTCCTCGTCACATTCCGCGTGCGTCTCGGCATGCGCCTTGACCGATGCGACGAGCTTCCTCGTCTCCTCGTCACATGTGACCTGCGTCTCGGCGTGCGCCTTGACCGATGCCGCGAGCTTGGCCTTCTCCTCGTCACATTCCGCGTGCGTCTCGGCGTGCGCCTTGACCGATGCGACGAGCTTCCTCGTCTCCTCGTGACATGTGACCTGCGTCTCGGCGTGCGCCCTGAAGGAAGCCGCGAACTTCGCCTTCTCCTCGTCACATTCCGCGTGGGTCTCGGCGTGCGCCTTGACCGATGCCGCGAGCTTCCTCGTCTCCTCGTCACATTCCGCGTGCGTCTCGGCGTGCGCCTTGACCGATGCCGCGAGCTTCGCCTTCTCCTCATCACATTCCGCGTGGGTCTCGGCGTGCGCCTTGACTGATGCGACGAGCTTGGCCTTCTCCTCGTCACATTCCGCGTGGGTCTCGGCATGCGCCTTGACCGATGCCGCGAGCTTCGCCTTCTCCTCGTCACACGTGACCTGCATCTCGGCGTGCGCCTTGACCGATGCGACGAGCTTCCTCGTCTCCTCGTGACATGTGACCTGCGCCTCAGCGTGCGCCTTGTAGGAAGCCGCAAACTTCGCCTTCTCCTCGTCACATTCCGCGTGCGTCTCGGCGTGCGCCTTGACCGATGCCGCGAGCTTCCTCGTCCCCTCGTCACATTCTGCGTGCGTCTCGGCGTGCGCCTTGACCGAAGCGACGAGCTTCCTCGTCTCCTCGTGACATGTGACCTGCGTCTCGGCGTGCGCCTTGACCGATGCCGCGAGCTTCGCCTTCTCCTCGTCACATTCCACGTGGGTCTCGGCGTGCGCCTTGACCGATGCGACGAGCTTCGCCTTCTCCTCGTGACATGTGACCTGCGTCTCAGCGTGCGCCCTGAAGGAAGCCGCGAACTTCGCCTTCTCCTCGTCACATTCCGCGTGTGTCTCGGCGTGCGCCTTGACCGATGCCGCGAGCTTCGCCTTCTCCTCGTCACATTCCGCGTGGGTCTCGGCGTGCGCCTTGACCGATGCGACGAGCTTCGCCTTCTCCTCATCACATTCTGCGTGCGTCTCGGCGTGCGCCTTGACCGATGCGACGAGCTTCCTCGTCTCCTCGTGACATGTGACCTGCGTCTCGGCGTGCGCCTTGACCGATGCCGCGAGCTTGGCCTTCTCCTCGTCACATTTCACCTGCGTCTCGGCATGCGCCTTGACCGATGCCGCGAGCTTCCTCGTCTCCTCGTCACATTCCGCGTGCGTCTCGGCGTGCGCCTTGACCGATGCCGCGAGCTTGGCCTTCTCCTCGTCACATTCCGCGTGGGTCTCGGCGTGCGCCTTGACCGATGCCGCGAGGTTAGCCCTTTCATCGTCACATTCCGCTTGCGTCTCGGCCTGCATCTGGACACCAGCCATTGATTCGGCGAGGATGCACCGCAGCCCATCGAGCAGAACGCTGCGTGTCGCGTCGTCGGCCTCGCTCAGCGTGAACGACGTGAGCTGCTTCAGAGCAAGCTCGCACATGAGGGAGTTGTTGCTCATCACTCTCTGGAAGGTTTGGTTGACCGCGCGGCTGCCCTTGCTCTCGGCCTCGGCCTGCGCTAGCGCGTGCGCCTTGACCGATGCGACGAGCTCGGCCTTCTCCTCATCGTATGCCACTTGCGTCTCGGCGTGTGCCTTGACCGATGCCGCAAGCTTCGCCTTCTCCTCGTCATATGTCACCTGCGTCTCGGCGTGCGCCGTGAAAGAAGCCGCGAGCTTCGCCTTCTCCTCGCCACACGCGGCGCACGCCGAGACGCACGCCGCATGTGTCTCGGCGTGCGCCTTGACCGATGCCACGAGCTTCGCCTTCTCCTCATCGTATGCCACTTGCATCTCAGCGTGCGCCTTGACCGATGCCGCGAGCTTCGCCTTCTCCTCGTGATATTCTGCGTGCGTCTCGGCATGCGCCTGAACCGATGCCATGTGCTTCCTCCTCTCCTCATCACATGTCCATTGCGTCTCGGCGTGCGCCTTGAAGGAAGCCGCGAGCTTCGCCTTCTTCTCGTCACATTCCGCGTGCGTCTCGGCGTGCGCCTTGACCGATGCCGCGAGCATCGCTTTCTCCGGTCGGCCGTAAGTTGCGAAAGCGGCGATTACTGGATGGACTCCTCTTGGAATGGAGCTCTGGATGGACTTCACTTGGAATGAAATTTCAACCTGGTCGCATTGCAGTTATTTTCCGTGACGCGGGACTTTGGTTTCCATTTCGGGTTAATTTCGTGCGAACTTTCAGATAGAATGTCGGTTTCGTCGCGGTCCCCGCAAAGGACTGCTCCGCACCCCTGTTAATCCCTGGGTCAACATGTGAGGACTTTGATGTAGAGCCGCGCGGAATTCCGCAGCGACATGACGAATCCGCCGATCGGCTGTCGGCATTTACTGTCGGCAGTCAATGTCGGCACCGACACAGTGAGTCAGTCCCACATAACAAACCTGACCGCCGAGACCTATTTAAAACACTCGCTCTCACCACCGGCGCGCTCGTGGCCACGTTCATGACCATCCGTCGCCTCCTCGCGCGTCTCGCGCGGTCGCGCCTCCCCGGCGCCACCGGACGACACCGCGGTACGGCGAGGGCCGCCGGCGTCCCCATATTCCAATCGTCCCGGCGTATTTATATTCCATACATGTATTCATATCGTCCCCCCATATTCCACCGCCATCCAAGCCGATGTGGACGCCCAAATAATCCTCAACGCCTCGAGCTCGCGCATGCTCCGCGCCATACGTACAGTCTATGGGGTCATGTAAGGTGTGTGTATTCTGAGCGGGAGGTAGCACCGGTTGCCGCGTTTGTCGCGTTAACGCTCACGCTGCACGTTTGAGACGGTGGAGTGTGGTGAGCCGGCGGGGGTACTAGAGGCTGCGGCAAAACAACAACGGCAGAGTTATGATGACGGTTGACAAAGTCCTAAGCCCACTCCCCCCTCCCCCCATCCCCCACCTGATTGCCTATCTCAACAATCCCGCCCGGTTGTATAGGGCAGCGAGCACCAGGGATCACCCTGTGTGCTGAACCGGAGAGACCAACCCAGATGCCGACCTCACTTTGAGCGAAATTGAGCAGTCCGAGCGAGAGAGAACTCAGTACTTGTGTTGACCGAGGGGACGGAGCCGTCCTTTGAGACGGAGACGGCGCGTGCACTTACTTCCCCCCCCCCTTGAGAGTCACCATCGTTCGCTGATCTCCCCGCAACGAGGTGTATGCACCCAGTCCATGCCTCCCGTTGGAATTAAATCGGGATGCGCATCAAACAGTTTCGAGATTCCCTTGAATCTGAAACGTGAGCAGCATATCTCCCGGTATGCGTCCGCACGGTACCTGATATATGCCAATACCCCTTCCCCCTGGTTGGGCCCCTATGGTAGCTCTGCCAACAGTCTCATCACACGTTGAGTTCACGGTCGCTTAACTGTTGGGGTCAAGCGGCAACAGTGCCGTTTCACCGTTCACGCGACATTCAATTTAACGTGAACGTGAACGTGAACGTGTTCACGCGACTAGGGTTCGTCACCAGACTCGTGCCCAGGGCTGGCAGGCAGGCGGCTCCGGCGAAGCTGCGCGTGCACGCGGCTGTGGCCAAACTTAGTCTTGGATGGCGACGCACCCGCTCGTTGCCTACATCAGCCTCATCGGCGTGGACGCCCAGCGGCGGCCGCGCGTGCTGTGCCGCTGGCCGCAGGTCGACCGCAGCTACTTGCCGCATCCGCCAGGCATCGCGGCGTTTGCCTTGGCCGCGGGTGCATGGGTTGCTGCGCCGCGCGGCGAGGCGCCGCCCGAGGAGCTCGAGCTAACCGCAGCGCTCACGCTCGAGGACGGCACGCGCATCCACGCGGCGAGCCTCACCTTCTTCGAGCAGGAGGAAGGCGGCGCATGGACGCCGTGCTCGCTGTGCCTGCTCTCGCACGTGCCGCTGCTGGAACAGCTCCTCTCGGCGCTGCGCACGCTACGCGCAGCCACGCTGCGCGGCGCCGCCGAGGCGCGCTTGGTGGCGCGCGCGCTGCTTCGGCTGCCGATGCCGCTGCCTGGGGTGGAGCTTCGGATTCGGCTTGGGGCGCCGACTCGCTGGACGACGCACGTGCTACGCGCGACGCCCACGGGCGCGCCGCCCATTTTAGGCATTTCGCTCTATGCCTTTGTGCACCGTGTGGGTGTGGAGGTGGCCATCACGGCGGTCGAGGTGTTGCTTTCGGAGCTGCGGCTGGCAGTGGTGAGCGCGAGTGATCGATGGCTAGGCGAGGCGGCGGAGGCGGTGCTCGCGTTGCTCCGCCCGCTCGAGTGGCCGCACACGTACATCCCGCTCCTCCCCTCCGCATGGCACCAGTACCTCGAGGCGCCGTGCCCATTTCTCATCGGCCTGCTGCGGGAGGGGGCCGTTGCCCGGCCCTCGGCCCGCGCGCGTACCTCGGGGGCTGGAGAGCGCGAGGAGGAGAAGGAGGGCGAGGAGGGGGAGGAGGAGGGCGAGGAGGGGGAGGAGGAGGGCGAGGAGGAGGAAGAGGCGAAGGGCGAGGCGGCTGGTGCTCGCGAGGCGCGCGCCGTCGCGGGCGCCCTCGCGGCGGATGCGGAGGACGAGGGCGAGAATGCGAGCGCCATCCCGGAGGACGTGTGCGTACTCAACCTCGATTTGGGCACGTTGCAGGTGCCCCCCCTCGAGCCCCTCGAGCGCTTCCCTTGATGACCTCTGATTGCCTCCCTCATTGCATGCAGGTGCCCCCCCTCGAGCCCCTCGAGCGCTTCCCCCCCTTGGAGCGCGCCTGGCTCGTTCGTCAGATGGCCGAGTGGCTCGCGTCGCCGCCTCGGCTGGAGGAGTCGACCGACCTCAAGGAGGAGGAGAGCGTGCCGGGGGCGGCGACGGACCTCAACGAGAGCGTGCCGGGGGCGGCGGCCGCTGTCGCCGCCTCAGCTCGCTCGGTGGCAGTCGATGCTCACAACGGCGCGTTGCAGCGCGTGTGGCGTACCCATTGGCTTGGGCTCTTGGGTGGCTCCTCAGCGTATCTGATCGACGGCGGCACCGACGTCGACGTGGGAGCATGGGTGCAAGCAGCGCAGAGTGATCGGCGCCCGTTCCTGCGCAAGCTCGCCTCCTCGGCCCCCTTTCATCGCTGGCTGGAAAAGGTGGAGCGCGGGGAGGAGCCTGATGAGCTAGGCCAACCTCCGTCTAGCGTAGCAGCAGCAGCAGCAGCAGCGGCAGCGGCATCCACTCGCACGCCCACCTCACCGTCCGACCCGACCGGTACCGGCATCGGGGCACTGCTCGCCACCGCCGGCGCAATGGCCGACTCACCTGTCGGCGCCGTGACCGGAGCGCCCTCACCCGCTGCCCAGCCCACGCCCGAGATGGCGCCCAACTCTCGCTTTCGCTCGCTCTCGCCGGGCGACGGCGCCCGAGACGGCGCCCGGCTCATGGAGCGACTTGCCATCCTCGAGTTGCTTTCTTTGGCTATCCTCGAGCTGCCTGACAACCTGTGCGAGCAGCCCGAAGCTCTGCACGAGGTGCTCGGTACGGCGCCAGCCCATCACGTACTGGACCATTGGGGGATCCCCGTCACGCCCCCCCCCGCCACGCTCGAGCCCCCCCCGAACGCGAGTACTGCACGGGTGCTCGGCACGGCGCTGACCCAAATTTGGGAGACGCTCGAATGGGACGTGGACGAGCGCCGTGACGAGCGCGACTCGAGCGCCGTGCTACTCCGTGCATGCAAGGCAGCGGTCTCGGCGGCGCCGACGCTCATACCCCTCCACCTGATGCATGCGCGTGAGCTCTTGCGGGCGAGTGCGCCGGTCGAGGCGCTCAGCGTGCTGCAGGCGGCGCAAGAGCAGCTTGAACGGCAGCACTCGTCGCGCCAGCGCCAGCGCGGGCGCGCGCACAAGCGGCGTGGCAAATGCAACGGCCCGAGCATCCTCGATGTGCGCGCGAGCAGCACCACCGACCTGCTCAAGCCGCTCGGCAGCGGCGGCGCCGGCAAGGTCGATGGAATGGAGCGCGCACCCCAGGACGCAACGCTCCTGGTGCTTGTCAGTCAGTGTCTCGCCCGACTCGACGCGCGGCAGATGGCGGAGCTCGCGACGCTTCGCTTCACGTCACCCTCCGCCTCGCCACACACGCCGACGCCCTCGACGCCCTCGACGCATCAAGCTGCTCCCGCGTCTCAACCCGCCGAGTGGCGAGCTAAGCTGCGGAGCACGCTGAGTGATGTGGCGGCCGCCGCCGCCGCCGCGGGAGGCGGCATCCACCAACGCAGCGGCGCCATGTTGCCGCTGGGCATCCATGCGGGAGCGCCCGCGTCGCACCCGTCGCCGGCCGCGAGCTCCCCACAGCGTCAGCCGTTGCTCGCCGTGTGGGCACGCGCCTATTTGGAAGGGCAGGCACAGCGCGAGGCTCAGCTGCATGCAGAGGCATGCGAGGACTGTGGCACCGGCGACGATGACGACGATGCCGACCGTAACGGCGGCGGCGGCGGCGGCGAGAGCGCGCCGGGCGCGTTCCTTGAGAGGTGGCAATCGATTGGCGCCCAACAGCGCGGCGCCTTCAGTCTTGGGTTACGCTCCCTCGCTGAGCCTACCGGCACGGACGCGAGCGGCGCGGCGACGGGCCCACCGCCGGGGTGGGGGCTCGGGATTCCATGGGCGTGGGGCGTGGGCGGCGGCGGCCGGCGCAGCAGCCAAGTAGATCCAGTGCACTTCTTCCGACGGTTACGGGAGGACAACGGCGCGGAGGGTGGCAGCGGCGGCGGCGGCGGCAGCGGCGGCGGCGGCGGCGGCGGCGGCGGCGGCGGTGCGACCGCTTCCGCTGCTGTTGAGACCATCCATCGTTCGGACTTTGATCGATTTGGCGGCGAGCTCCTCCAGGTGATTGCCTCTAATTGCCTCTAATTGCCTCTGATTGCCTCAGATCGCCCCTAATTGCCTCTGATGGCGGCGAGCTCCTCCAGGTGATGGGCGCGCCAGATCTCGATCTGCTGTGGGAAGCTCTGAGCCAGATGCAGCGCCGAGTGGCCGCGTCCGAGGCCGAGGGTCGACGCATGCAAGCACTCGCCGCTGCTAAGCCTGCGCCGTCGGGGGGTGGCTTGCTCGACCTGAGCTTCGACGTCGTCTCCTCGGCGGTTGTCTCCTCCCTCGGCCTCGCTGCTTCAAGAGACAGGTCGAGAGAGCCCAGCTCAGCGTGGGCGGAGATGGTGCCCTCGATCGGCGGCGGCGGCGACGCACCTCTGGATGATGGGCAGCCTCGTGCATTAGGGACGAAGGGCAGCCTCGTGCATCGCGCCGATAGCGGCCTCATGCGTCGCGCTGACAGCGGCTTGGTACGCCGCGCCGATGGGGGCCTGGTGCGCCGCGCCTCGTACGTCGCGCCTAAAACGGCGGCTGAGGCGAGCAAGGTGGGCAGCTCGGATGAGCAGGAAGCTGAGGGTGACGGCGGCGCTACCACTGCGACTGGCGCGGCGCTCGCCACCCTGTCGACCGCCGCTGCCGGTGCAAACGCTGAGCCTGCAGAAGAGAAGGCTGCGGGAGAGAAGGCTGCAGCAGAGAAGGCTGCGGGAGAGAAGGCTGCAGCAGAGAAGGCTGCGGCAGAGAGCGCAGCAGCCGTGAGCGCAGCGGTCGACCAGGCAGCTGTTGACCAGGCGGCGGCCGACAAGGCGGCGGCCGAGAAGGTAGTTACAGGGAAGGCGTCGGAGGATCCGTCGGGATGGTCCGCCGATGGCCTCTGGGTTGGGCGTGGCCCCTCGCCCCCGGCGCCTCGCCCGCCACCGCCACAAGCTGACGTGGCTGACGAGCTCCGGCTGAGCATCTTCGAAGCATGGCACTCGGCACTGCGAGGCACGGTCCACCCGTCCGTCGCGTGGAGGCGCCGTCTTGGGCTCGAGGCGCGCGAGCTCCTCATTATGCGAGCCTCTCGCTCGTCCGTCAGAGACCAATCCCTCGGCATGCCGGGGCTGCTGGTGCTCACCTCGGAGCGCCTCATCTTTGGATCCCTCGTCTTTGGCGCCGGCTTTGGCTTTCGCACAGCAGCCTCGCTGCACGCCCTCCGTGCCGTCCAGCCCGCCGCATCCACGCTGGGCGAAGCTCTTCTACGCATCAACATCGATGGCCCGGGCGCCGAGCCGGTGGTGTTGCGATTCGGACGTGGCGCGGCGGCGCGTGCGCAGCGCGATAGGTGGCTCGGCCTCCCTTGAGCCTGAGGACACCTTGCATGCAAGTGCTCACCACAGCGCCGTTCTGTTCCACAGGTGGCTCGCCTCCCTTGAGCTCATGCGACGGGCGTACCTGCACGCGTGGGCGCTCGGCACGGACACACCCATTGCGCGCGCGGGGCACTGCGTCGCGTGTGCGGCGTCGCTTTCGGATCCGGCCGACGGGGCTCCTCTGCTCGATCTACTGCCCGCCCTCCCGCCGCGCGTGCGCGCGTCGCGGGACTCGCGGGAGATGGCTGACAGGTGGCAGCTCGTCCCTCTCAGCGGCGCGTGTGCGAGTGAGCCAGGCCTACGTATCGTGAGCATCGCTGCCGCGGGCAGCGGGCTTGCCATCTGCACGAGCGACGGCACCCTCATCTTGTACAAGGTGTGCCTTGCCCGACTGGCCGCCGACCTCACCCCACCTCCCCTCCTCCCTTCGTGATTCGTGAGGGTTTCGCCCTTAATTCTCCCATCTTCCCATGGAGAATGGAGGGACAGTACTCTCGCATAGCACTCTCACGGGCCGCCAGGAGCACCTATGCAGAGGGCCGATCGTCAGGCGGGGGCCCCTTGCTGATCCTGGCTTCCGTGCATCCCCAACCCCATGCCCATGCTCTCTCTCCTCCCCTCGCCCCCTTCCTCGCCCCCTCTCGCTGCCCGCTGGCCGAGCCCGCTGGTTGAGCCTGTCTCATGAGCTGTGCCATGCTTGCCGTCTCTGCGCCGCAGGTCCATGCCGCTTCATCTGTGGGCGCCGACCCTCCCGCGGCCCGTGCCGCCACCGCCGACGCAACGCCGCCGCGTCCGCCGTCAGCACCGCCGCCCACCCCCTCGACGCAGCTCCCCGTCGCTGTGATCACACCGCCATCGGCCATCGCTGTGATCACACCGCCATCGGCCACATCGCTCTCAGCGGCAACGGCCGTTGGCCGTCGTCATCAGCTGTCACCTCTCGTCCCCGCTCCTCTTGCCCCCCCGCCTCTGCTCCCGCCACCGGCCGCAGCTGAGACCAAAGCCGAGACCGCAGCCGAGCTCCCGCCGCCCTCGCAGCCCTCGCAGCCCTCGCCGCCCACGCCGCCCCGCTCAAGATTCGTCAATGGCCTCCTGGGACTCGTTGGCGAGGGCGCCGTCGTGGGCGTGGCCGCCAGCACCTTCGAAGGCATCGATGAGGATGGGGGAGAGGATGAGGACGAAGGCGAGGGACACGTCGAGGGCAAGTTGGCAAAGGCGGGGGCGGCGGAGGAGGCAGATGCGGAAGTGGTTGAAGCGGCCGTGGCGGTGGAGGCATCGTTAGCGACGGACTCCGCGCTGGCAAGGTCCCGCCGAGACTCAAGTGAGTCACCGTCTCCCGCCCCGGGCAGCGGTTCCCGCCGAGACGCAAGTGAGACACCGCCTCCTTATGGCCCAGCCCCGGGCAGCGGTGGCGCATCTCGCCAGCATGTGGTTCGGCTCACCACCACTGAGCTTGCTCGCACGCGCTGTGCTGAGCCCGCGGTCACCCTTGCCTTTGTCGGTACAGCGGACAGCACGCGTGCGCGCCTCGTGTCGCTGAGCGACAAGGGCGCGGCGCACGCATGGAAGCAGCGTCTAACGCACGCTCTCCCGCTGCCGCTACCCGACGGCCACGTGGGCACTCATCTCGCCATCGCCACCCGCCGGCGTGGCGGCAGCTTGATCGCACTCGCGAGCACGCATGCAACCGAGAGGGCCGTTGCGCGCGGCATTGGGGTGATGGTTCTCGCCAACTTGGCTGATCGCGCACGCGCAACCGACCGGGCGGCTGTCGGGACGGCGCTCGGGACGGCGCTTGGAGGAGCGCTACCGGTGGACCGTTCGATCGTGTCAGACTGTCGCTCCCTCGTGATACCGGTACCCATCTTAGGGCTCGCCTTTTGCGGCACGCACTCGCTCTGTGTCGCCCACCCGGACGAGTACGTGCTCATCTCCATCGGCTCCGGATGCGTGCGAGAGCTCTTCCGCTTCGCAGCCGACTACGGAGCCCCCTTTTTACGCCGCCTCTCTGAGAACACGCTCCTCGTCTTGCAGCCACCGCCGCGCGCGGGCGAGCGGCAGCTTGGCCTCTTCGTCGATCCGAATGGACACGTGGCCAAGCGCTCGACCATCCACTGGCGCCAGACGCCGCTCGACTGCGCCGCGCGCGGCCGTGCGACGATCAGCGTGCTGCCGAACGCGGTGGAAGTACACCACCCCGAGGCGGAGCCTCAGCAACAATGGCTCCCTCTGGAGCATGCGATCGGGGCAGCGGACGGCGGCAACCTCGTGCTGGTCGCGAGCCGCGAGGCTGTGTATGCGATGCTGCCGCCCGTGTCTGTTGCCGTTGCCACCCCCGCATCGGCATCGCCGAGGGGAACGTTGAGCGAGGGGGGCAGTGGCCGCAACGGCAATCTCTGGGAGAGGGAGCTGCAGAGTGAGCACTCCCCCACCTTGAGCAGGAGAGGGATCAAAATCTCGTCCCTAGATCAATCTCCCATCGTGGCTCCCTCGCCTCCCCCTCCGCCGCATCAAGTATTTAGCAGTGGAGAAGCTACCCATCATCGATCATGCAACAAGTGAGAAGCGTAGTAGTAACTAGTATAGTATCTTTGAGTGAAGACGAATTGTTTAGAACGGCGTAGCGTGTAGTCGCGATATGTGACGCTAATATGTGTTTCTTTGCACACATCAGCTCCTGGCGCTCGCACTGACACGGTTACCTAGCCTTGATCGTCGCGACTCGCGTTGGCACGTCGCGCTCGTCGCGCTGCCTCGCGGTCGCGTCGAGCACGACAGGATTGATGATTCTTGATTGACATTGAGCCGAGCGGCTGTGTGATTACAACAGCATGAGGGGCAAAACTAGGCTCAAGAGTTCAAGTAGCTCAACTTATTGTACTACGTAGTACTACTAGCGAGCCCTCAAACGCGACGCTGGCACACGGGGGGAGTAGCTGCCACCCGATGCCGATCTTTCGGCGCGATCGGCGATGGCTGCGCCGGCGTGCGCGTGGCCGGGGCGACTTCGTCGTATACTATTTTTTGGCGGTGTATCGTGGGTTCGGTTCGGGGCTCATGTTGTACAAGCCGACCCGAGCCAAATTTTTCTCTCTTGGACCCGTCACCTAAGTCCGGACAAACGTCCTCCTCGCCACAAGCACCCTCAAGTATTCGTCCTTCACAGGCAGCGGATCGTACTTGGAGGGCGCCGCCTCACACGCGGCTGTGGGGAAGTCGGGCGCGCGCTCTATGTGCTCAGCGGGTCGCCACCAGCGCAGCCAGCACAGCAGCACCCACTGCACCAAGAGCACCGCGATCGCGACGAGGGCGGCGAGCGGCCCGAGGTGAGCGCCAAAGAGCAGATGGTGCAGTCGACTGCACAGTTTTGGGCGCGCCGTCCCGGGCGTCAGCAGTCCGTCGTACACGCGTGCTGTCTGGGCGGCGACGCGGTGCCACGAGTACCTGATGAGGGAGGTCATCGGAGGTCATTAGAGCTCATCAGAGCTCATCAGAGGTCATCAGCGGTGCCACGAGTACCTGGAGGCGACCTCGTCGTGGAAGGCCACTGCGGCGTGCGGCGTGCGACGTACGGTCGGTATCACATCATCAAGCACGCTGAGGAGGGCGGCGGCAGTGGGCTCGGTCAGGTGGAGCATGTGCGCTGGCAGCAGCTCAGGCACGCCCCCCACGTTCGTAGAGACCACCGTCAGCCCACAACACACGGCCTCGAGGATCGCGATGCAAAAGGCCTCGGTCAGCGACGTGTTCAAGAAGATGTGGCCGCGCGTAAGCACGGCGGGCGCGTCGCGGTGGGCGACAGCGCCGAGCAGCTCGATGCGCCCGCACAGCCCGTGCCGCTCTCGCATCGCCTCGAGTGCCGAACGCTTCGGTCCCTCGCCGCCGACGACAAAGTGAACGTCCGCGTGGCGCCGGCACACCTCCGGTATCAGTTGGGTGAGGAGCAGAGCGCCCTTGCGACGCACGAGGCGCGTGAGCACGACGATGACGACGCGCCCGGCCGGGCGCACGTTACACACTGCCGGCTGGAAGTGCGCCGCGTCCACCGCGTTCGGGATCACATGCACGCGTGAGGGTGGGAGCCAGCAGCGCTGTGCCAGGTTGGCGGCGCACGAGCGAGAGACGCTGATGAGGGCGTCGGCGTGCGCGAGCACGGCGCGCGAGAGGAGGTTCAGGCTGCCATCAAGCACGCCCGAGAGCCCAAAGTTGGAGTGCTCCGTGTACACGACGCGGTAGCCCATCAGCGCCGCAAGCACGACCGCCTCGAGCGAGATGGTGCACAAGGCGTGCGCGTGCACAACGGTGACGCTCTCGCGCTCGAAGATGTCGCGAAGCAGCGGCATGAGCAGCACGGCCGTTGGAAGCATGCTGCCATCGTATACGGCTGGGAATGGCACGTGGTACACCTTGAGGCCGCTCGCGAGCCAGCGCACGCCGGTACGCGAGCTGTACCGATGCGTGACGACAATCACCTTGTGGCCGAGGCGCAACAGGCCCTGCGCGAGCTGGTGCACGTGGCTCTCGACACCGCCTATAGACGGGTAGAAGAAGTCGCAGCAAAGCGCGATCGAATGCCGCGAGGAAGCACCGGTGGCCGCCTCACCGATCGCGGGCTCCGCCGCCATTGTGCACGTTCACGCGTCCAAATTCTCAGAAGACAGAAAACACGCTACCCTGTGAAAAGTCTCCGCGGGGGCCCACGCACAAGACACGCGGTAGTAAACTTGGTCGCGTGTTTGATTTGAATTGCTGTTCATCAGGCTGTTCATCAGACATGATCAGAGCTACATACAGTGCTAGTGTGCTACACTGGCGGCGGAGGCACTTGAGGCGTGGCTGCTTGTGTAGCACTGCATGTGCGCGACTCAACCCGGTCCCTGCTAAAGCTAGACCAGGCTTACAATCGCGGTGGGTGGGCGGGACCACTCTGCTCTCGACTGAGAGCTAGAATACATGAGAGTCAACATCGTACACAACTACACATGTACATGTACAAATCAAGGTACAAATGGACCGTACAAATACATAATTACCGACATAACTTATTTTAATTACGTACAAAAACCAAGGACAAAAACCTACATGTAGTGCTCCACACGAGTCGAAATCACCACCCGGAAGAGGAAGTGCGTCCGCAAGACACTTAACATGGTTTCGCAAGCACTTCTGCTTCCGCGGGCTGTGGGAAGACGAGAAGTTTGGTGCGCACAGGGGGACCGCAACTGTCGGATTGAGAGCAGGCCTTTGCATTTCCCCACAGAGCGGGGGGCCTGCCGCGCCTGGATGAGATGGAATTGCGCCTGGATTGAAAGAGAAACTTGATTTTTGGATGGATGACCTACGTCTCAACATGATGGTGTCGCGGATCTTGCTGCCTTTCCTTCTGCTCGCGGCGGGACAGGGGCAACCGCCACCCTTGCAACCACCCTCGCCGCCGCCACCCTCGCCACCACCACCCTCACCTCCGCCGTCACCACCACCGTCGCCTCCACCCTCGCCACCACCCTCGCCTCCTCCGCCCCCGCCTCCACCCTCACCTCCCCCGTCTCCACCACCCTCGCCTCCACCCTCGCCGCCACCGTCGCCACCACCATCTCCACCGCCTTCACCGCCTCCGCCATCTCCACCGCCTTCACCGCCTCCGCCATCGCCTCCACCACCCTCGCCTCCACCCTCGCCGCCACCGTCAACACCACCATCTCCACCGCCTTCACCGCCTCCGCCAACGCTACCGCCTTCACCGCCTCCGCCACCGCCTCCGCCGCCCC
>Ga0210243_100317_pt1 | contig 40410 bp, 34 predicted proteins | sample ChrtobMeP5a_32mM_FD_155461 | JGI IMG/M metagenome (GOLD analysis project Ga0210243, IMG submission 155461) | Chrysochromulina tobin associated microbial communities from unialgal haptophyte culture, Seattle, Washington, United States - P5a_32mM | ecosystem: Host-associated > Algae > Haptophytes >...
GGGGGGGTGGGGGGGGGGGGGAGGGGGGGGGGGGGGGGGGGGGGGGCGAGGCGGGGGGGGGGGGCGGCGACGGTGAGGGTGGAGGCGGTGAAGGCGATGGAGGCCTAGGCGTCACTCTAGGCGATGGAGGCGCGGGCGGGGGACGAGGCGGCGCGGACGGCGCGGGTGGCGAGGGCGCGGGTGGGGAGCGGGGGCTGGGCCGGGGCGGCGGCGGAGGATTGTGCGTATGCGGGGTATGGGGGTGATGGGGGTGATGGGGGTGATGGGGGTGATGCCTATGAAAGAACAATTGTCTTCGTTCGGGGACGTGCTTGTGAGCAGCCCGCTCAATGAGCGCAGGGGCGGTATCCTGGATGATAGCTGGGTAGCTTAGAATTCCACTCTTGGCGGAGGCGAACAGCGTTGTAAAGTCGAGGAACGGTGAGTTCACGGCGGTGTAGGAGGTAGACAACTCAACCTCGACTCCGTTGCTACCGCCAGTGGGCAACACGATCCAGCCATTGTTAGCACGGCTACCCGCGAGCCACGCGGCAACCGATGAGGTCACGTCAAACTTCTGCCATCCAGTGACGACACCTGGGAAGGCACATGGCAATCCGACGCTGCCGACGTTGGTGGAGCTCCACGATGACGATGTGAATGGGAGGTTGGTCCACGTGACTGTGGACTGTCGAAAGCGGGGAGGGGCAGAGAGGGACGCGTCAGCGTGAAGGGGTCACAGCCAGGGTGCTGCACGTGGTTGTGTGGGGAAGGGCGTCTTCGCGGTCGGCGTGCACACATCATTCCATGGAACGGTGAGCTCGCGGAGCGAGGCGTTGTCGCCCGCGTCGGACACATAGTAGTTGAGCCAGGCGCGTTTGGTCGGCACGAGCGTGGCGCCGACGAAAGAGCTCAAGTCAAACTTGATCAGGAGGGCGGACGTATCAGAAGTGACGCCTGAGATGACCTGTGTGGCCGAGATCATCAATGGGCCGTCCCACCATCCTTGAGTTTGGGCGTTGAAGTTTGTCGTTGCGTAGTTGATGATTGGAGCCGTAATGGAATTGCCTGCCCTGATGTATGTATCATAGGTGACGCTCGGGCCTCTGATGATCACGCCCGTGAGCGAGGTGACCAACGCGAGGAAGAGCGTGGCTTTCAGCGACCGCATCGCGAAGCTGTGGACTGTCGCGTTTTGATAATGCCTCGGTGTCTCCGAAGAGCGGAACTTGGTTAAAGTGGCTACCGGTAAAAAGACACCGACGCTACCCGAGAAGGCACCAACTCACAGTTGAACAGGTCGTGCCTGACCATTTGACAGTACACGTGTGAACGTTCACACGACCGTTGCAACGGCACGTGTTCGAGAGAGAGGTTTTGCCGAGAATGGCGCCCGCGTGCAACGTGACCCTCGTGCGGCGCACGAGCAAGAAGGCGTGCGTCGCCAGCGTCAGCTATGGTTGCATCGACCAGCACATGTGGATTGGGCCGGGCTGCCGCGGCCAATTCATATGCAACGGGTTGAGCATCACGTGCGGCGTTCCGGGCAGGATTCTCGAGGGCATCCCGCCACGCCACTTTTGCACGTGCACGATGGCGCAGCGTGGTGGGATCTTTGGCCGGAGCGCGAGCGCCGTGCCCTACGCTGATATACCCGCGGCCTTGTCCGCGCCGCCCGTCCTCGTCCAAGCCAAGCTCGGCGCGGCGAGGTTCCTTCCGAGCGGCAACACGGAGACGATGGCAGCCATCTTCACCATGTGGAATCTGCTCGACGCCATGATGGCATTGGCCGAGCCTGGCTACGCGTGGCAAACGGGCTACGTGCGCGAGCTCCAGCTGCGGCGCATGGTCGAACTCGTGCGCCAGCCGGACGTGAGGGTCTACTGCGAAATTGGCTTCAACGGAGGTCACTCGTCGGCGGCCATGCTGCTAGCCAACCCGCAGTTGACGGTGCACGCCTTCGACCTGATGATGTGGAAGTACTCGAACGCGACGACTTCGCTGCTCCGCACCACGTTCGGCCAGCGCTTCAGGCTGCATCCAGGCGATTCCGCAGTCACCGTGCCCGCATGGACGCGCGAGCACCCACGAAAATGCGATATGATCTTCGTCGACGGCGACCACTCGTTGCAGGGCGCTATGCTCGACATGGTCAACATGCGCAACGCGACGCGCGAGGGCGGCATGGCCGTCGCCGACGACATCAATTCGGACCCGGGCTCCGCGCTAGAGACACTTCGGGGACTCGACCAACTCGTCATCCCGGAGTCGTATGGACCATTCGACGCACCCTCGGCATTCAATCAGTGCATGCGAGGCCCTTCATTTCGCTCGCCAGTCTGCTCGCGGTGGGGCTTCGCACTCTTCAAGTACCGGTCGGATGCGCCGCGCATTGCCGTCCTCGACGATCTGCAGGTCGCAAGGGCAGGTAGCCCGCGCACAACCCTCGCATATCGAGCTCAGGGCGAGGCTCGGGCCAGAGCGGCCGAACCAGGGCTCATGGTGGGTGCGAAGCTATTGACGAAGCTATTGACGAAGCATTGATGAAGCATCGAGCTCAGGGCGAGGCTCGGGCCAGAGCGGCCGAACCAGGGCTCATGGTGGGTGCGAAGCTATTGACGAAGCTATTGACGAAGCATTGATGAAGCATGGAGCTCAGGGCAGGCTCGGGCCAGAGCGGCCGGACCAGGGCTCATGGTGGGTGCGAAGCTATTGACGAAGCTATTGACGAAGCATTGATGAAGCATGGAGCTCAGGGCGAGGCTCGGGCCAGAGCGGCCGGACCAGGGCTCATGGTGGGTGCGAAGCTATTGACGAAGCTATTGACGAAGCATTGATGAAGCATGGAAGAGCCTGAACTCAGTTCTGCACTCAAAGTTCAGGCTGCTGTCTCAGACTATCCCTCAAGATTCGGTACGGCGTGATGGTGCAAGTCAGAAGTGCCAGCTCCGTCGACACGGCGTGTCACCGCGCACCGGTTACGAGTAGTACACTATCGCTCTCATCTCAGTTTCGAGTTCGGTCAGCACCGCGTCGGTTTGAATACTGTACGGTAGGAAACATAATGTCTACAGCAGTACCATGTGGGTATTGTAAATTCGTCCGCTTTCGGTCGGTATTCGGCCCGGAGAGGAGCCGCGCCCACCCGACGCACTCCAAACCCTGCATCCAAGCCCTGCATCTCGTCTAAGCTACGGCAGCGTAGCGCCGTACCCGTAGGGCCTAGGGCGAGGCGCCGGCAGACGAGAGCATGAGCAATGAGACACGCAACACACACACACGTTCGATCAGTTGTCGTCACGTCACACCGCACCGCGCACGAGGCATTCAGTTTCACGCGGAGGCTAGAGTTGCCTGCAGCGTGCAGGTGGAGCTCAGCTTCTCGACTCGACTCGGTATAGAGCGTTCAGCTGTAGTCGTGGCGCTGGCGGCACAGTGGTGACGCGAGCCGCGCAACGCGAGATCCCTCGTGCACCATGGAGCGGGTACATGTATCTCACGTACTGGTATCTCACCATCCCCGGCCTCCGCCGCCTTTACCCTTGCCTTTACCCTTGCCGCCACCCTTGCCGCCGCCCTTGTGCTTCTTTTGGATGGTCTTGTGCAGCACCGGGCCTGCCAAACGGCCGTGCGGTCCAGCACCGCCGTCCTCGCGCGCGCCCCCTCCGCCGCGACCTTCGCCGCCGCCATGGCCATGGCCGCCGCCATGGCCGTTGCCGCCCTTGCCGCCTCCACGGCCCTTGCCGCCCTTGCCGCCGCCATGGCCCTTGCCCTGCTTGGACTGCCCGGTGCCAAAGACCAGCCCCGGGACTCCCACAAGGCCCATCTTGCTCGCGGTGCGCGCCTCGATAGGCGGCGGCGTAGCAAGCCCGAGCACGGTGCTCGCAAAGAGGTTGGCGCGGCGCACACATTCGGCCTTGGTCCATCCAAGACGCTTGGTGAACGTATTGTAGAAGCCGAGCCATGCAAGGTAACTGGCCACTTTGGTACTCGCTGAAACACGTAGCATCGCTTCTGCAAAGTCGCTCGTCAGCTTGGCCGACTCGGAGGCCTTGAGCGGCGCGCGCCTCGTCACGGGCAGCTCGTCGAGCATCTTGAGGAAGGGGCCTTCCTCTTCACAGAGGAGCAGATAGCCGCCGCCTGCCTTGCCTGCGCGCCCTGTGCGCCCAAGCCGATGCACGTACTGTGCCTTGTCGGCTGCCATCCCCAGCTGGATGACAGCGGTGACGTCCGGATAGTCCATGCCGCGTGCCGACACGTCAGAGGAGAACATGACGACATTCGAGCCTTCACGGAACTGCTCCGCCACGCGCGTGCGCTGCGCCTGCGACTTGCGCGAGTGCATCTCGAGCACCGAGATCTCGCATGGGAACTGGGCGAGCGCCTCGGCGTACAGCTGCGTTTGGCGCGCGGTCGGAAAGAAGACGACGATCTTGTGCTCTGAGCGGCGCAGCTCACGCAGCAAGTGGAGCAGCTCGGCCGCCTGGGCCTTGAGTGACGTCACAATGACCGTCTGAGCCACGTGAGTATTTGTTTGCTCCTCGTCTTCCCCAACTGTGTCGATCAGCCGCGCGTTACGCGTCGCAAACTGCGCGATGCGCAACACATCTTTGGGTAGCGTCGCCGAGAAGAGCAGCGTCTGGCGCGTCGCTGCCGTCGGCGTCAGCGCGGCTAAGATTTGCTCCACGGCCGGCCGAAAGCCCATCTCGAGCAGCTGGTCAGCCTCGTCAAAGATGAGGACCTGATGAGGGAGGCCATCCATGGTGATCGGTTGCGATCAGAGAGAGAGAGAGAGAGAGAGAGATGTATGAGATGCGATCTGATCGCATCAGATCCGTCAAATCCGCTCGGATTCACTCAGATGCACTCGGATGCCATCAGCAGCCATCAGATGCAGTCAGATGCAATCAGATGCCATCAGATGCCATCAGATACCATGAGTCGACTGAAGAGGTCGAGGACGCCGTGGTGGTTGGCGAGCAAGTCATTGAGTCGACCAGGCGTTGCCACGAGGATTGAGGGCGGCGCGCGGCGCAGCTTGGCCGCATCCGCGCCGACGTTCGTGCCGCCGACGACCACCATGGACGACAAGGCGGGTCGGTGGAAGGAGATGAGCTGCTCCGCCTCTTGCTGGATCTGGGAGGCGAGCTCACGCGTGGGCGAGATGGCGAGAGCAAGGACCGTCCCAGCCGTCCCACGCGCGCTGGCGAGCCGTTCGACGGTCGGCAGCAGGAAGCCAATCGTCTTGCCCGTGCCCGTCTTGGCCTTGGCGATCACGTCGTGGCCCTTCAGTGCCACGGGCAGAGTTGCCTCCTGAACAAGCGTCATGCGCTCGTAGCGCAGCACTTCCGCGAGCGCGCGCGCCGTGGGAGCCGAGAACGGCAGCGAGGAGAAGGATGCCGTTGAGAGGTGAGCCCGCGTCGTGCTTGACGTGCGCGAGTGCGGGTTGGCCTTGGGTGCGGCTTCTGCGACGACGTTGGTTTGAGCTGCCGCTCCAGATGCCACTGCGCCGCCATGGTTCTTCATCTTCTTCTTCTTGCCGATGCCGTTAGTAGGATGGATACCACCGAGGGCTGAGGTCCCTGCCATTTCAGCATACTTTGCCTTGAATTTGCCCATGGCGCTCCCGTCCACACTCCCGTCGTCGACGCTTCCGTCCACATCGACGCGTCGCCTCTCAGAACTCTCGAGCGTGAATGTGAACGTGCAACGTGAATATGGGCCAAAGTCGTCTTACCACGTGCGCCGGCATGGCAGCGGCGAACGGGACTGGGTAGGGACCCTCACACGCACAGGCACACACATATCACATTCGACATCGCCGGATAGGAAGCGGCATGCAGCGGACAATCCTCGGTCTCGGCCGCGACAGGGAAGCCAGAGCTGCGTCGCTCCGATCACAGCCCTTGGCGCCACGCGACGCTCGCCCGGCTTCCGGCCGCCTGGAAAGTGAGCGAGCTAGAACCGAAACGGCTGTCCTTGGCAGCGGCGAGGCCCTCCATCGCCTGCGCCGTCTCCTGCTTGCGCGCGGTCGCCGCCCGCGTCGTCTTGAGCAAGCGCTCCGGGTCCCGAGGCTGACGCGCTATCTCGGGCGGACGAGCGGCGGCTGCGAGCTCTCGCAGCCGCTCCTCGCGCCTCAGCCGCTCCTCGGCGCGCAGGGCGGCCGCGTACTTGCGCCGCTCTGTCTCCTCGGCGTCGCGCTGCTGCATCGTAAGCAGCGCGACCTGACGATCGTGTGCCGTCGCTGCGGCCGCCTCTCGCTTCTGACGCTCAGCCAGTCGCCGGAGGGACGCGGCCTCAGCTTCTCTTGCCATCGCGCGTGCCGCGAGGCCCTCCTTGATGCGCGCGTGCCGTGCTCGCGCCTCCTCCTGCTTACGCATCGCCGCCTCCTTTTGGATGGTCACGGCCTGCGCCTTGGCCTCATGCTCCGCCATCTTGCGCTGCCGCCACTCGTCAAGCTGCCTCTGGCGTGCCTCTTCGGCCTCTCTGCTGCCCACGTCGCGCGCACCAGTACCGATCCTCGAGACGGAGCGAGACGCCACCGCACTCGTGGTGGTCGCCACCTCCTGCGCGGCGGCCGCGCGCGCGGCGAGGGCGTCTGCCTCCTTAGCAGCTCTCCACTGCTGTAGCAGCTGGCGACGCCGCTCGAGGGCCACCTCGCGCTCCGACAGCGCCTTTTCGTGCGCGGCGACGGACGCGAGGTCGTGCCCCGGAATCTCTCGAGCGCCTCGCTCGATGAGCTGCATCTGCAACTGCTGCTGCTGCTGCTGCTTGTAGGGCGAGGACGACGCCTGCTCAGCGTCGTGCTGAGCGTCGCTCATGCTTGGCGGGGAGGCCCCGAGGGTCTGGGTGCGTAGCCGCAGATAGGCCGCGTGATCCTCGTCATTCCACCCACAGGAGGCTCCGCCCAGGCGGCCAAGGTACGCGTCGAGCTGCGCCACTTCGGCGTGCAGCGCGCTCATCCTGCCGCCGTCGCCGCTGCCGCCGCCGCTGCCGCCGCCTGACGCTCGACCGCCACGACGTCCTCCACCGCTCCCGCCGCCGTACCGGTAGCTCCCCTCGGGCGAGGGCGTGTGTTCGGTGGCGGTGTCGGCGAGCCCGCACGCGGGTGGCGGTGAGGGGGTCCCCTCCGCGGCACCCGCCACCGGAACGCCTGCGCGCCGCTCGCGCACCCGATGGGCCGTCACTGTTGACGGCGACATGTGTTGCGCCGTATTGGGCACCGAATTGGGCGCCGTATTGGGGAGCCATGCCGCCGCGCCTGCAGCCTCGCCGTTTTGGGTGCCGTATTGGGCTCCCAAGGGAGCATGCGCGGTGGCGGCGGCGGCGGCGTCCTCGCTCGTCCAGCCCTCGAAACGGCGTGCGAGCGCCTCGAGCTCGGCGTCGGTCTCCCTCTCCTCCTGCGCCAGCATCTCAAGGGTCATCGCGTGGCGCGCGCGTAGAGCCGCGATCTCAGCCTCCGCACCCTCCATGGCTTGGCGCAGCTCCTCGAGAAACTCGCCGCCGGCGCCAATGTGCTTGACGAGGTCGCCGAAACGGGCGCTCAGCTCGGCCGCGCGCTGCCGCTGACGCGCGAGGCTCACCGCCTCCTCGGCGCGCGCGCGTGCGAGCGACGCGACGTCGGCAAGCACGGGCGCGACCGCCTCCGCGAGGCCATGCTCGGCGAGCGCGGCCTGAGGTAAGAACTCCTTGCCTAGGAGCGCGGCGCGCTGTTGAAGCAGTTTAGCCTGCTCGAGCCACTGGCGCTTCGCCGTGCGTGCCTGCTTGTCGGCCGCCACCAAGCTCGCATTGCCGGGCGGCGAGGCCGCGGATGCCGATGGCCTCAACCGCCCAGGCGGGTTCTGGCGCATCGCAGCGGCGAGCACCGGCCGAGGAAGCGCAAGCAGCGCGGGAGGGATGGGTGCAAGCGGCGGTCGCGACGAGACGACGGATGACGGCGCAGAGGACGAGCGCCGGGATGCTGACGACGTGGATGGAGGCTGTGGACTGCTGCTCGGCGAGGGCGGCGTGAGCTGCGAGGGCGAGGCGGGAGGTGCGTCGGCAGCTGACACCCACGCCTCGCGCGACGGCGATGGTAGGAGGGACGGTGGCGACGGCGATGGTAGGAGGGACGGTGGCGGCTGCACGACTGTTGCGGCAGGCGGCGGGGAGGGCGGCGCGGCCACGGGGGCATCGCCGAAAGTAAGTCGCTTCGGCGCCATTTCTGGGCGGGAAACGAAAAGCGAAAGGTGTTTCGCCAAAGCGGATGTGTGGCATTTGGGCGAGGGGTTTAGGATCAACGCTCGCGTGCACCTTAGGAACTTCGAAAGATGAGTTGCAAACTTGGACGTTTGCAATGCCAGACTCTTGTCGGCGGCCCCGCCGCGAGCACCTCTTCACGCCCAAAGCGCGCTCACCGCGGCTTTGAAGATGGCGGATCCAAAGCTCCTCGCGTCGCTGGACCTGATGCGGCGAATGCCGCCGTCGCGGATGGAGCGCTCCCTTGAAGGTCAGCGTGGCCCGTGCCGCCTCCGCAGCCGATGAGGCTCTGTCTGCGAGTCCCTCTGAAAAATGCCTCCAGCAAGAGTGCGCTCGCGCTGACCGTGCGCCGGTTGTCGATCGTCTCCGCTGCACAGAGCTCGTCGATCTGGCGCCCGACCTCACCGACGACCTGCTCAACACCATCGACCAGCCGCTTCAGGTTGCCAAAGACTCTCAGGCGCATGTCTACTTGCTCTGCGACTACAACCGCGACGGAGACTCGTACCGGTCGCCGTGGACAAATTCGTACGACCCACCTATCAGCGACGGCGTCATGCCGCCGCCGCACCTGCGGTCGCTGGAGGTGACGGCGAACGAGGTCTTCGAAGCGTACAAGACACAATACTACGAGGGCGGCGCATCCTCCGTTTACTGCTGGGAGCTCGACGACACGAGCTTCGCCGCGTGCGTCCTGCTCAAAAAGGACGTGGACGTGAAGAAGCGCGGGCTCGAATCGGGCGGCTGGGACGCCATCCATGTCATTGAGGTGCGACCCGAAGGCGCTGAGGCCCACTACAAACTGACCTCGACTATCATGTTGCGCCTGGCCACGGACCACAGCACCGGCTCACACAGCTCGGGAGAGCTCAAGCTGTCTGGCAGCATGACGCGGCAGAAGGAGGATAGGCAATCCTTCAAGGGCAAGGAGCGGACCGCGCATCTGCCCAACATGGGGCGGATGATTGAGGATATGGAGAATCGCATGCGCGACTCGCTTCAGGATGTCTACTTTGGCAAGACCAAATCGACAGTGAGCAAGCTCTACAAGGCGGCGGGCGCGGCGCAGGAGAACCAGAAGCAGGCCCTCGCGTCCGAGCTCATGGGCATGCTCCAGTCACGCTGAGCGAGGTGCACGCGCACGCGCGAGCCGAGTGGCCAAGTCATCAAAACGTCACTCGTCAGGAGCGCGGACTTTGTCTCTCTTGAAGTTCTCTGACACTATTTTCGTTTCCTATTCTAGATCGTTGTGTGGTATGGTGTTTTGAGCATGCCAAGACCTTAGGTGTCAGCACGACTAGCACCGCCTCTGAGCCCGGGCGCCGCCCGCCGCGCAGCACAGGTCTCGACCAAACCGCGTCCGTCCATCATCGCATGCCAAGGTCCTGGCTCTCTCCCTCCCATCACTCTTTAACGCTCTCGTCCTTCGTCGGGCTCTCCGCGGGCTCCACTGCGACCACCTTCGGGGTCGGATCCCCCTTGCCGAAGGCTTTGAGGTTCATCGTGTTGCCGTCGTTCTGCACGTCGAGCAACAGCGAGGCACTGTCGAGGTAGAGCTTGTTGGTCGACTTCGAGAGCGTGCCAGCGATCTCACGCGCCGCCTCGAGCCTTCGCAGCTGCAGGAAACCTGGGTTGTCGCGCACCGCGTCACCAATGAGCTGCGCCGACTTCGCCTCTCCCTGCGCCTTGACGATCACCGAGCGCTTCTCCTGAATCGCCTTGTCGACTACGAACTTGGCACGCTCAGCCTCCTGCTGCGCGACCTGCTTCGCCTCAACAGCGGCCGTGTACTCCTTGCCAAAGGAGAGGTGCGTTATCGACACGTCATCCAGGATCAGGTTGAACTCCGTCGCGCGCTGCATCAACATGTCGCGGATGCTGCGGCTCACAGCCTCACGCATGGTGATCAGCTGACCCGCATTGTACTTCGCCACCACCGCCTTGAGCGTCTCGTTGACGATGGATGGGAGCACGCGCTCGTCGTAGTCGGTGCCCAGCTCGCGGTAGATCTTGGGCAGATAGATCACGTCCGGGCGCGAGAGCACGCGGAGCGTGATGTTGACCATCTGCAGATCTTTGCTGCCAGTCACCGACTGGATCATGCGCGGCTTGGCGCGAACGTCGTAGATGATCGGCTTCATGAACCAGGGCACGAGCAGGTGCGTACCCTCGCCCTTGACGCTCTGCTGCACGCCGCCGAAGCGATGGAACATGACCGCGCGGTGGCCACCCTCCACGTTGTACAGGCAGCTCGAGCCGCCGTACGCCAGCGCCGTGGTGCCGACCACACCAACGCCCGCGAGCTTGCCGACCGTGCTGCTGGCAGCCGGGCCGACCGCGCCGGCCATTTTCGTCAGCACTTCACGCAACTTCTCCATTGGCACACGTCAGGCAGGCTGCAGTCGGGCAGCTCGACGAGATGCTCGGGCTGGAGTGGGTCACACACGTGGCAAAGTGTGTCCTTCTTGATGACTTGCCAAGTTTGATGCCCCGTCGTGTCCCCGGCAGAAAGGGGGGGGGAAGATCATGAAGTCACTCACAAAGGGAGAGTTTAGCTTTATCCGGTCAGGGTATCCGGTTTCCTTTAGCGTTTAGGAACGCGGTCCGTCGAGACCCCTCAGGCGACAGGCGTCCGAGCTCTTCCTCCTTGCGTTCGGCGCAAAGACAGATAGGCAGCGACCCTCGCGATTGCGGCTTCTGACGGCGGCGCGTGCAAGCGCGACGCCCGAAAGAGGAAAGCTGTGATCACGTCAGGTCCAGGCACGGTCGACTGTGCAGTCGCACCAGCATCTAGAGCAACCGCTCGCGCGGGCCGCCTTGCTCCTTGGTTTGCATCGACCCTTCAAAGTTAGGACTTAGGTCCTATGTTAGGACCGCGACAAAGCGCGGTAAGGAGCGTTGCAAAGGTGATGTTGCCCTGCTGAGAGACGGTTCAGGATACAGGAATGATAATTATGTTCACAAAAATGATCACCGGCGCAAAGGCTCAGTGACGGGGTCTTGGATTAGTTTTCAACCAGCAATAGTCGCACGTCTCCGAAGATCATTCGTTACGACATTGCCCCGAGCGCAAGAATGTCCAGATGTAACCACATTCCGATATTTGTACCCCTCGTTTCGGTGCCTCGCACGCGGCGCAGCGTCAGCCTCTCTCTCGCCGGGCAAGTGCCGCGAACTCAATGCAGGCGCCCCGCCGCATCTCGTGAAGCCCATCCGGTTCAAATCGCCAGACTTGACACCTCATTCAACCGTAGAGCAACGTCGTCGCACTGCACGAGGCCGCACAACTGAGGACTGTGTGAAGCGACGATGACTGACCTGCGCCGCGCGGTCCGTTCGCAGCTCACCGCGATGCTCACGTCGCCCGCGCTGCGCTCGCCGCACGCAGCGCTGCTCGTCGATCAAACGACGCTGCGCGTGCTCTCGCATGGGGTGCGCATGAGCGAGTTGCTTGACGAGGCCCCGAGTGTGACGCTCGTCGAGCTCGTGCACTCGCCGCGCGAGGCACGTGCGCCGCCCGGGCTCGCGCCTTCGATGGATGCGATCTACTTCTTGGAGCCGACGGTCCACTCACTCGAGGGCGCGCTCGCCGACTACGCGCCTGCCTCACCGGCTGCCTACGGCGGCTCGGTGCACTTCATCTTCTCGCGCCGGCTGCCCGACGCGCTGCTCGCTCTCATCCGCAAGTCGCCCGTGCTCGGGCGCATCGCGACGCTGCGCGAGCTGAACCTGCAATTCCTACCGCTCCGGCGCACCGCCTTCTCGCTCGACGCGCCGCACGCTCTCGACGCGCTCTACGGCCCATCGAGTGCGAGCGCGCGCGAGGAGGCACTGCAAGTGCTTGCATGCTGATTGCATGCTGATTGCATGCTGATTGCATACTGATTGCCTCCCTCATCAGGTGCGAGCGCGCGCGAGGAGGCACTGCAAGTGCTTGCCGAGCAGCTCGCGACAGTGTACGCGTCTTCGCCGCTGCCGCTGCCGCGGGTCCGCTACGCGGCGTCGCACCCGGTGTGCAAGACCTTTGCGCAGCTCCTCTCCGCCGAGCTCGAGGCGCTCGCCGCCGCCGCGCCGCCAGCGCCGCCGACGCAGGCCGCCGGCGCTGCCGCGGCGGCGCCCGGCACGGCGCCCGGCGGCACGGCGCCCGGCACGGCGCACGCGGCTGAGCCGGCCACGCCGAGCGCCGTCGCGAGCGACGCCTGCCCAGTTCGGAGCGCCGTCCCGAGCGCCTCGGGGCCCGCCGGCGGCGCCAAGCGCTCGGGACGGCGCGGCACGCTGCTCATCTTGGAGCGTTCGCTCGACCCGATCACCCCGTTGCTCATCGACTTCAGCCTCGAGGCGCTCGGCGAGGGGCTCGGCATCCTCCGTAACGGCCGCGTCGTACCGAGCAGCCGTTTCGGAGGGGCCGCCGTGCCGAGCGCCGCGCCGCCGTCGCTCGAGCGCTCGTCGTCGGCGGCGGCGCTCGGCGCGGCGCGCGCGGCGCCCGGCACGGCGCCGTGCCGCGAGGTGCTGCTGCTCGATTCAGATCCAATCTGGGCCGATCTCCGCCATCGCCCCTTCGAAGAGGCGGGCGAGGAGGTGAGGAAGCACCTGCTACGCTTCCAGGCCCGTCACGCATGCAAGTGCTCACCACGGCGCTCATCCTCCTTCCCCACAGGTGAGGCAGCACCTGCTACGCTTCCAGGCCGAGCATGCAATCGTGGCGCGCCAGCAGCAGGACGACAAGATGATGAGCGACGCGATGCGGCAGGAGGCAGCGCGCATGCAACTCGGCCTGAGCTACCGTCGGCGCCATGAGCAGATTCAAACCCAGCAGGAGCTCATCCGAGCTCTTCAGGTGCGTCGGGAGCGTTAATTGCCCCTGATTGCCTCCGATGACCTCCGATGACCTCCGATGACCTCTGATGGACGAGATCGGACGAGATCGGACGAGATCGGACGAGATCGGATGGCCTCTGATTGCGCCTTCCATCACGCACTCACTCTCCCTCCTCCTCCGGAAACCTCAGCTCTGCCTACTGAGCGCTGACGGGAGCGCCACGACGCCCAAGACGACGCCGCTCTACCAGCAGCTCTCGCTGGAGCAGGACCTGGCCACCGGCCGGCGCGCGGATGGGACGGTCCTGCGCCATGGCGAGGTCCTCAGCTGCGTCACCGAGCGGCTCGGCGTGCTGCGCGCCGAGCAGCAGCAGCAGCAGCAGCAGAGGCAGCAGCAGCAGCAGCCCGGAGTGGCGAGAGGGGCGGCCGCTGCCGCGCCCAGCACGGCGGCCGTTGACAGGCTTCCGCCGCCGCCCTTGCTATCTCGACGCGGGAGCTCCCGATCTGACGGCGGAGCTCCCGATCTGGCGGGGGAGCTCCACGCGGCGGGGGCTGCGCGCGGGGACGAGCGCTCAGTACGGCGCCCACCTCTGGGCGCGACGGCGGCCGCCGAGGCCGAGGTCGAGGAGGCGTCTGAGCTTCGTCAGCTTCGTCAGCTTCGTCAGCTTGGGGACGCCGAGGCCGAGCAAGAGGAGGCCGCTCTCGAGGAAGAACGTGCCCTCGGGGAGCGGTTGAGGCTGCTCGCGCTGCTGGCGGTCTGTCGCACTCCGAGCGACCTCGAGCTCGCCGACGCTGCCCGAGCGGCACGGCTGCCTGCGACGGCCGTGCTGTCCGTGCAGCGTGCCTTAGCGTACCTGGGCCTGCCGCTGCATCCGCCGCGCCAAAGCGGCTGGCACGGCGAGGGCGCGCTCCCCGAGTGGAGCGCTGTCGCGGGCACCCCCCCCACAGCGGTCGAGCCGTCGCCCGATTTGGATCGAGCTGCTGTGGAACGAGTCGTCGAGCTGCGACGGCACACGCCCGTGCTCGCGCCCTTGCTGCAGCATGCCTTGGGCGGCACCCTGCCGCTCGACCGGTACCCCTTCGTCGACGGCGACGATGCGGAGGAGCATGTGGCCGACCCGTTTGAACGAGCCCTCGCCTCTCCTCGTTCCGAGCTCGTCGGCAGCTGGGCCTTCCGGCGGCGCTCGGCGGCGGGCGGCGCCGTCGCGGGCGCCGCCGTCAGCCTCCTCGCCGGCGCCCAAGACGGCGCCGGCGACAAGACGCGCGCGCCCGCCGCGCCGCCACGCCTCATGGTCTTCATGCTCGGAGGCGCCAGCCACGCGGAGCTGCGCTGTGCGCACGAGGCGGGCGACGAGGTGGGCTTTGGGTGCACTGCGCTCCTCACGCCGCTCCAATACGTGCGCGCGCTGCAGCAGATGGGCGCCGCGCCCATGGCGCCCGCATCCGACGCCGCCGGCTTGCTCAGCTTCTGACCCAAGAGGCGACACGTGTACGGTGTAGACTGTTCGAGCCATCGACGCGACGGCCGGGGCGGTTCTAATATCTAAAAGTCCAGAACGTAGGCCATCGCGGAGGCGCAAAGTCCAGAACGTAGGCCATCGCGGAGGCGCTGAAGTCGGGTGCAATGGCTAATCTATTGAAACAAAGATCGCGGATCCTCCTCACACGCCACACGCTTGCACGAAGCACGGATCGGCGAGCCCGCGCTCAAGCACCACGGGCTCCCACACCCCTGGGCGCGGCTCTCCGCACAGCTTGGCGAGCGTCTCGGCCGTGTACGAGCCCGTCGCCACCCCCACACACCCGACGATCGTCCCAGGCGGCACGCGCGCCGCGTCGGCGCAATACTTGGCCGCCAGGATGTCGGACGGTGCATCGCCGACATGCACGACACGCGCCAACGTGGCACCTTCGGGCAACAGCGTGAGACAGCGACGCACCGCGATGGCGATTTGCTCGCCCCTGTCGAGATGGTTGCGTGCCGGATCGGAGAGATCCGCGCTGCAGAAGTCGCTGCCGAACCCGCCCAAGAAGGCGCAATCGTCCTCGCCGGCCCACGTCTGCTCCTCGGCCGCACGGGCGAGGGCGCCGGTCGCCATGATGCCGACCGCGCGCATCTTCTTGCGTGCGATTCCTTCGACGTTGCCAGTCACCAGGCCGCAGATCACGTCATCGCGTGCGGCGAGCGTGCGGAGAGTCTCGAGCACGCCTGGCAGTAGCTCAATGCCACGCGTCATCTCGTCGTCGCTGAGCTCAGCACAGTAGTGGTACATGGACTCGAAGATCGCAGGCAGCTGCGGTGCCGCCTCGTCGGGCTGTACGCCCAAGACGACTTTGGCGAGGCGGAGTGAAATCAAGCCATCGGTGCTGCCGTGGTAGCTCTCACGGGGGATCACCTCGGCCGGCAGCGGCGTGGGCGATCCGTTGCCGAGGATGGCGCCCACAGCGTGAGCAAACGCCCTCGCATGCGCGGAGGCATCTGATGCCTGTCCCGAGCCTTTGACGAGAGTGCCATCGACGTCGAACGTGATGAGCGTAAATGTCCTAGCGGTCACTGTCGAGCAGTAGCTCAGCGTCACGAGCCGGGTCAGCAGGACCACGTGCGCTCTTGACATCGTCGCGCAAAGTGTGAAGAGCCTGTGCGGTGTCGTGAAGATTTTCGAGATGGAAGTAGGAAGCGGGAATCAGAGCCTCTCGTTCCACGCTACAAACATATAATGCAGTACACGAACAAAGCGCTTACTCGGCGACGGCGTCGGCCGCGGCGGAGTTGCCCACGCGGCGCTTCAGACTGAGCGTCAGCTTGTCGGTCTGCGCCGACAAGTCGTGCATCTCCTCCATCAGCCTGAGCACGTCGTCCTTCTCGCGCACGCCCAGCGTGGCGCCGGCGCCCTGCGCCTGCAGGGCCGCCACACGGCGCGCGGCCGCCTCGGCTCGCTCTTGGTCGGCCGCTAGCTGCCGCTGCGCATCCCGTAGCTCCATCTCGCCATCCTTTTTGAGGAGGAGCTCCTTGGAGAGCATCTCATCCGACTTGCGCTTCGCCGCCTCCGCCTTTAGGCGGTCGGCCACGATCTTTTGCATCTCCACTCCCATCATGCCGATCTTGCGCTCGGAGTCGCCTTTGAGACGCTTCGCCTCCTCGATGCGCGTGCGGAACACCATGGTCACGAGAGATCGGAACGAGAGCGTCAGTTTGCGGTGCCGCCAGTGCAGCAGCGCCTTGCGCAGCTTGAAGCGTGCCATCAGCTCCTTGAGCTGCTTCTCGGCGGAGTCCTTCTCCGCCTCCAGCTGCCGATGCTCGGCCTGCACTTCCTCGAGCTCCTTCTCGATCTGCGCGAGCTCCTTCTCCGGGTCCGACCGCTTGGCCCGGGCATTCTCCAGGTCCGCTTCGGCGGAGTCGCGGCGCGCTTCCTCCAGCATGCCTGCCGCCGCATGGTCGGAGACGCACATCCGCGAGGTCCTGACGGCCTGCATCCACTCGTGCATCTCTTTTTCGCTCTCCGCAGCTAGCACCACGCTCTCGCCTCCAGCGTGGGACAAGACGAACGTGAATGGGCGCGCCGACTTCTCATCACGGGGCCGGATGTTCGCTTCGTCGAGGAGCACCACCCCATTGGGCTTGTCGCGAAAGCCGAGAAAATCTCGCGGCGCCTGGAAATACATGAGCACATTGTCCCGCAGCACAAACCATCTGCGGTTCCACTTGGATCCCGTCTCCTGCCCCCCACCGAGCTTCCAAAGGTAGCCCTGCCGAGCTTGCAACAGTGTCTGCAGATCGACTTGAGACTCCATCTTGGCAAAGTGGCCAATGAACTGGTCACAGAGGCCGCGGCGAGCCGACGGGTGTGGCGCGCGCCGCCCGGCGTCGCCTTTCCTCTTTGCGGCCGAAACAGAAGTTGGCGTCGTTCCGGGCGCTTCCGCAGTGCCGCCCACAAACAACTGAACGGTGCCCTCCCGAACCTCGTTGCATGCGTGGAACTTCGAGCAAAATGCGCATCAAAAGTGGGAGAAGAAGACCGCAGAGCCCACGGACCCATGGATAGTGGCGACGCACTCTCGCGCGCCGTCCGTTGGACGCCACCCCCATGCCTCCCGCCGACGCCGTGCCTTGGCAACGTCTGCCAGTGCTCGCCGGCCAGCTTTGCGGCGCCCGTTGATGCGGCCTTACCAGCCCTCACCGCTGCAACTGCCGGACAGCTCCGCATCTTCTTCTTTGACGGTCATAGCGGGCCGCTAAACGACATGACCGCCACGCTGCAGCACATGAATGTGAGCTTGGACAACATGGACGCGATGTTGATGGCGCAGGCTGCAGACAAGCGCACGTTTGTTGACGTTGTGCAGCACAAGCGCAAGCGGCCACTCTTCCCACCGAATGTGAAGCGGGCAATGCGCGACTTTCTGCGCGGCGCCGTCCACGCTGACAAGGACGCAACCGTGCTGCCAAAATGCGAGCGTAAACGTTGCCGTGATGCCCTCTACTCAGACGGCTTGCGTCGCGAATTCGCCAACCGCTTTGGCGCGGTGCTCGAGGCGCACGTAGATGTGGTCGCGTGCAACTTTCCGACGTGGCCCTGTGTGCTGTTCATGCACGTCAACGTCGCGATCGTGATGCGCTTCACGCATCGGTGGGACCATCACCTGCAGGGCTACTACGTCGACCCGGGCACCTCGGGGCGCCCGGCCGCCTCTTGGAGCGAGCTGCAGCGACCCTCCCCCTCTGGACGCTCCGCCGCCTTCAATGCGTCGATCGCGGCGAGTCAACGGTGGAGGCGTATCAAGGGGCGAGGCGCAGCGGCGTTGCGCGAGGCCGGGCTTCTCGACGAGATGCCCGCCGCCGCCCTTCGCACGCTCGCAATGATGGCAGAGCTCCCGAAGGTCGTTACTGCTTCGAACCCGTAACGACGCCAACTACCCTTCATCTCGCCCTCACCTCGCCCTTATCTCGCCAGGTCGTGCTCGCTGCTTCGAACCCGTACGACGCCAACTACCTCCGCCGCGCCCTCGGCGTGACTCCCGTCCCTTGGCCTGGCACGGCACGCCAGCTGCTCGAGACGGTGAACTACACGGGCGAGCGGCGCGAGCCATTACTCTGCTGCGGCAACAGCGCGTACAACCATGCCATTGGGCACATCGCCAGCTCCATCCTCAACGCAAGTCGCGCCAGCTCGGCGCCCAACATGGCTTCCTCGCTTGCGGGAGGGCCGCCGTTGGTTGCATCCGATGTAACAGTCGACTTCCGATGGCCTTCCGAAATTGGCTCCGGCGGTCACCGCGGGTACAAGTAATGACGCAGACACCTCTCTCTCAGACGCCTCTTGGCCTCTTCGAAGCTTTGCCATTCATGTTGCCACTCAGAGCTCCTTGACTTCTGATGACTCCTGATGGCTCCTTATGGCTCCTTATGACTCCTGATGACTCCTGATGGCTCCTGATGGCTCCTGAGTGCATGCCACCAACTGTCTCACCAACTGCCCCTGTGATAGCTCCTGATTGCCATTGTGTGCACACACTCATGGAGGGACCTGTGAACGCCCATGTGGTCACACATAGCCTCACTCACACAGGCTGCGATCACTGCGATCACAGGTACACCGACCTCGCCGCCCACCCGCTCGCCGTCTTGCTGCCCTACTCCGTCCACTCATACGGTGTGGTGCAAGCATATGCGATGGGAGTCCCCTTGCTGGTGCCTTCGCAGCGGCTGCTCGGGCAATGGCACCGGAGTATGGCCCTCCTGGGGCATAAGGGACCGGGCAACGTGCCGTGGCGACGCTCTCTCGAACGGGCGCGTGTCCCCTTCGACGGTTGGGCCTGGCTCGCACACGACCAGCATGCGTGGTTCACAGCGCCGGTGGACAGCGCCCAGTCGCCGAGCGACGGCTGTATGTACGCTGCTCGCTGACGTAGCCTGATGGCCTCTGCTGGCCTCTGCTGGCCTCTGATTGGCATCTGATTAGCCTCTGAAGGCCTCTGATGGCTTCTGATGGCCTCTGATGGCCTCTGATTGGCCTCTGATGGCCTCTGAAGGCCTCTGATGGCCTCTGATGGCCTCTGATGGCCTCTGATGGCCTCTGATGGCCTCTCTGATGGCCTGTGATTGGCGCCGGGAGTTGGGCCACCGGTAAGGCCACCGGCCCTGTGTGTGCCCGCGATTGAAAAGCAACGTTGTTCTGTGCCATGTTGTCCTTTGCACGCTGGGGTCGGCTGCTTGTACGGCTGCTCGTACGGCTGCTCGTACGGCTGCTCAAGCTGATGCGAGTTGGACTGAATGATGGGTCTTCACACCGTTCCTTCACTGTGATGGCGTCAGATCTCTGAATGCGTCGGATGTGGCCCTCTTGATCATCAGGTACGACCCGAATGATGCGTGTGAGGCCGCGATCAAAGAGTGGCTGCCCCTCGCGGAGCCGCACACATGGCCGCACATACTCACCTTCGACTCGATCGCGCAGCTGCTCGAGACGACGCGCGCGCTCCTGGGCGATGCGCCTCGTCGGCAGCAGATCAGTGCTCGGATGAAACGCTTCTTCCGAGAGGAGAGCGAGCGGGCGGAGGGGCACGCCCGTGTGAGCCTCGTGCGCGCGCTCCAAGCCACGAACTGGACAGCTCGTGACGAAGCTCGTGATTGGACTGACCATCTTCAAGGCCCATCGGAGCGCCGTGACGAGCGCCGGGGATCGAGGGGTGGTGTTGTTGCGAGCGCCACGCGCAAGGGCGGCGCGGGCAAGCGGAGGAGGGCTGGCTGGGCCGCTGGCGCCGTTGCTGCTGATCGCCGCTGAACCGCCCGGGTGACGGGGGGCATGCGAGTGCGTATGCAGTACTCACAGTGGAGAGGGCAGAGGTGGAGCACGCGGGGCCACGAATAACGGTGGGCACGGTCGGGTGCTGCAGTCAGGTGCCGCCTCTGCGTTGCGTGCCCTCTCGAGTGAGCGGTCCTCGATTGATTTGGCTACAGACGGCTCGTTAACCCAGGCCCTCGCGGTGTTCGGACGTGACCCTGCCGTGCACAAGGGTCCCCGAGGTCCGCCTCCCGCCCTTCGAGGCACGAGGCATCTGAATTCTCTGCCACATCATCCATCGCCACCTCTGTCACCCAAACCACCTTAAAACCTAAAACCACCTTAGCCCTCTCCTCCTCCCGCGTCGCTACCACCACTGTGAGTCGCCACTGCCGCCTACGCCACCGTCACCCTCGCCACCACCTTCGCCGCCGCCACCCTCGCCGTCCTCGCCGCCACCGCCCTCGCCGCCGCTGATCCGAGCGTTCCACTTGTATTTCCGGCGGTGGCTTTCACACGCAAACTTCGCAACTTGAACTTGTGCAAGCCGGAGGACGAGTCGTTCAGTACCGTGATCTGCAGCTGGCACAATTGCGACGCCACCGCACAGACTGCCAACGAAGTCTCAACAAAGACGGACGTATTTCGGATCGGGTCCACGTAATGTCCATCGATGACCTGCGGCATGCACGTGCAGCCGGCCTGGCACTCGACAAGCACACGGCCCATGCCCTGGTACGAGACCAGATGCTCAAGTAGCACCGTCACGTCGGCGGCCACGTCAGCCGCCGTTACGGAGGCGGCTGGGCGGATCTGGTCGGACGTCACGGAGGCGAGATAGGCGTCGAAGCTCGTGACGAGCACCGCCCCCGGACGCAGCGCGACGACGCCTTCGGACGGCTTGCGATTCTTGGGGCTCAGGCTGACTGGGCACCAAACCCAGGACGTGGGGGGCGAGGCCATGAACGCCCGGTAGACCTCATCGATGGATGCCTTCTGAATTGGGTTCAAACGCCTGCCTGAAGGCTGCCTCGAGACAGATTTCTGGATCTCGGGAGGGCAGGAGCGGCGCTCCTCCACGGTGGAGCTGGGATTGCAGCTAGCGTTTGCCTGCGGAGCGTCCACATGCACAGTGTTGCGCGTCGTGTTGGGCGAGCACCATTCGAGCCGACGATACTTTTTACCGTCCTCGGGATTGATCGTCCCCGGAGCGAACCTGAGGCATCTTGTCGGTAGCTGGTCGCGTTTGTTGGCGGACGGGTGGAGCGGCTCCTTTTCCGTCCAAGAAAGCGCTCTCTCCCGCGCGTTGTTTAAGGCCTGCAGCCTCAGATGCATGCGTCGATGAGCCGGTTCAGCAGCTGCATCGAGCGGCTCCGAGGCGCTCTGCCGCGCAATCTGCCGCGCAATCTGCCGTCCGTTATGGACTTCTCTTAGCCACAGTTCATACGCATGGTCAAACCAGTGCGTCACCACCTGCGTCACGTACGAGACCCCGTGTCGGCCGTTGATTGGATGCAAGCAGTCGTCGCCGGTCAAGTCGCGCACCTGAGTGTCAATGAGTGTCAATGAGTGTCAATGAGTGGCAAAGAGCGGCAAAGAGCGGCAATGAGCGGCAATGAGTGGCAATCCGTACAATCCGTATACCAATCAGTTGTACCAATCAGTTCCAACAGGTCGTTACAGGCCGTGTACCGAGAAGCCTGTGTCGCCGTTGAGAACGTGAGGCTCGAGCGCCTCTTTCATCGAGACGCATGCTTGCTCGTAGTGGTGGCACACCCGCGTCGTCTCGAGCTCAACGCGCGCCCACGGCGTGTCAGGATAGATGAAGTTACTCACGTGTCCCATGAGCCTGTCACCCGTGCTGTAAAACGCGCGCGGCGTGCGCCTCTGAGTGCACCACTCTGGAGACGAGAGGTGCACGATCATGGGCTGAGACGGCAGCCTGAGTAGGATTCGAACTACACGTTCGATGCTAGGCAGATGCTTGTAGTTGTGCAGTCCCATGCTGCCCCACTCTGCGACGACCAGATGCACTTCCGAAGGCAGGTGCGAGAACAAGCAGTCCGAGAACAAGCTGACAGGGGTCGCGTCCAGCGCCGCGTTGTAGAGGCGGTGGCCTGCATGCGGGAAGGTGGCGTTGATGTGCTCAAAGAGACGGATAGCCCAGCCCTTGGGTCCTTTTCCCGGTTTGCCGTTGTAAAACTGGCAGCGCTTCCCAGGCTGCTCGAGGCAGCCAGCATTCTGCGCAACGCTGGCACCAACTACGCCCATCAGAATGGGCAGGCCCAACACGAGCCGAGTGAATAACGGATCGAGCGAACTCGGAGCACCGAGAGCGCGCACGCTGCGGTCCAGCGTGGAGTTTGAGAGCACGATGATATCGTTGGATGCCATCTTGGGAGGCGGCTGGGGTGCCTTCTTGGGTTTGTATCCCGGAGTGCGCCGCTGATCCGCTCGGCGCCGCTTCGAAGCCCAGGACGAAGATTGTGAGAAAAAAAAGTTCCGAAACATCGGATCATTGCCTGAAACACTTCTGCATGCATTCTTTCGATTCATCATCATCGCGCTCTCATAAGACTCATAAGAGTGCCGCTGTATACAGTGTCTGTGTGGACCCGCCTTGAGGTCCTTCACCGAGTCGCTCCATGGGCTTTCGACAATCGGATTATACCGGGCATAGGTGCATACCTCGAGACCTCGAGAGACTTCACATCCGCACACACCATGACACACACGAGACGACACACATATGCCCTCCCATCCTGCTCACTTGTGGATGGCGAACCACCTGAAGTTCCAGTAGATCCAGTAGGCAAAGATGAAAGACATGACGAAGTCGTCGAGGTCGAGAAGGATCCAGTAGTCGACGACGATATTGTACCCGCACATGCGGCACCACCTCGAGGCAACGGTCGCGGCGACGTCGGCGGCCTCCGACGCCGCGGCGCATGGCGCATCCGCGCTTGCGACACACGCCGCCATCGTGGGATCGACGGTGCCCGCAGCGGTGTTGGTGGTGGGCTCGGCGGCGCACAATTTAGAGCACCGGGAGGCGTAGAGGAAGAAGGATATGTTGTGCGCGATGACGCCGTACACTAAGTAGTGGCACGCCTCGTGATACTCGTCGAGCGCCGTCGAGTAGGGCAGCGCGGGCAGCGAGTCAGAGGACGTGTAGTTGATGCCGGTAAGCGTGAGAAGGATGGTGAACGTGAGCGCGAGCCGATCGCCAATTTCAACGGACGGGATGAACGTCGACACGCACGCGAGTGCGGCGATCACGCCCGGACGGAAAAGGAACTTGGTCACGTAATGCTGCGGAATGCGACGGATGCCAATGCGCATCGTAATACCCGACTGATCGCCCGTAGCATTCTCATTCCTGACTAGCTCGGTCTTTTCCGGGATGACATCCCACTCGAAGAGGCCATCCTTGACGTCCGGCTTTAGCTCGAGGATGCCTTGGCCGCCTTGCTCCCTGGCTTTGATGCCCTCCGAGTTCACACGCATGTTGGGGTCACAATGGAGCTCGTACATCTTGTCCTTGTGCTTCTTGGGAAGGAAGAGCTTGACACTCAACTCGTGCGCGTCGAAGGGGAACCCTTTGAACTTCAAGTTGAGCTGCACGTCCGACGCCTCGATCTGGTACGTCAGGACGGCGATGGCTGCCTCGCGCTCGCGATCATTTGATGGCAGAGACGGGAACCAGATCTCCACTTCGTCAGTGCCGTCGTAGACGCTTTTGGCGTCGGACACCCGGAAGAACTCCAGCTTACTCGTAAAAGACGGCTTGCCGTTGAGGACGCCCAAGTTCGGGAGCGCTTCGAGCCGCTCGAGCTCTTTCCACGCATCGTCTTCCGAGTTTACGCGTCTGCCTTGTTCTGGCAGGAATTGCAGGGCCTCCTTGCGCGGCCGAAAGATGAGGTGGACGCGAAACACCATCTTCGCCCGCATCTTCTTGAAGTCGATCTCGTTCACGCCCCACAGCCGACAGGCTACGTAGCACGGCTCCCGCTCACGCTCTATCATACCCCTCAACAGCTCGTTCGGTGGGATGCGCTGCCGCGCTGGCGACATCGCAGGTCGCCTTGGCGGCATCACGTGTAGACCTGAGTTAGGCTCCGACGCGAGCCTAAGTTTGGCAAAATTTTTTCGCATCGGCGGCGCCGGTTACCGTTTGGTACGCGTCGCCTTAGTCGCATCGCACTGTCGTACCGAGAGGCTTGTACCCGAGTGGCTGAGAGACCCTCCGTCGAGTGCACGTGCTCTTGCCGCCGCTCTAACTACCGAACGCTGACTGCTTCGGCCTACAGCGCTCACTACAGCGCCAAATCGATGTGAACCTGTGAGGTGTCCATGCCCTCCTTACGCGCGCGTTCGCAGAGCTGCTCGACGGGCGCGACGGCCGCGTTGAGGCTGGGCTCAAGCGCACGAGCGGCCCGCGCGGCGCCGATGCAGCTGGAGTGCTCGTTGAGCAGGAGCAGTGCGGCGGCGAGCTTGACCTGTGGGGAGAGGGGCGTTGTAGTGAGCACTTGCATGCAGGAGCCACGCGGCTGCGAGCTTGACCTGCGCCGACGCGAGTGCACCGCGGCTGTGCGCCGTGGGGGTGCCGAGGGAGTGAAGTTGGCCTAGCTTCTCGACAGCGTCACGCAGCACCGGGACGGCGCGCTTCGGCTGCCCGACGCGCAGCAGCATGGCACCGTAATCTCGCACGATCTCCGCATTATGCGGCGCGAGCCAGTACGCGCGCTCGAGCAGCCCGAGCGCCGCGCCGTCCGCGCCGCGCCGGGCGGCGCACAGGGCGGCGAACAAGTTCGCCTCGGGATGTCCCGCGTTCAGCTCCAGAGACGCGAGCAACAGCTGCTCCCCTTGCCCGAGACGCCCTTGCATGAAGGCAAGCCGACCGAGCCAGTACACGGCATCCGAGTGCTCCGGATGGACGGAGAGGGCGCGGCGGAAGGCACGGCGCGCCGCCGGGTAGTCCGCATGCTGCAGGTGCATCGTGCCCAGGGATAGCTGCGCCTTGGCCGAGCCCGGGCATGCACTCGCAGTGGCGCGCGTGATCGAGTCTGAGTCCGCCCAGGCGCGGTTGCGCTCCCACGTACGCACAGCGGCGCCGCCAAGCAGCAGCGCGAGCAGCAGCGCGAGCGCGAGCCGGGGAGCGCCGTACTGAGCGCCGACCTTCCAAGCGTTGTGTTGAGCTCGATCAGGAGGCCGAGACGCCGCACGCAGCGCTTCGCTCGCGACGAGGCCCACCAGTGCACAGAAGCCTCCTGACGGGGTGTACAAGAGGCGCTCGGCGACCAGGGTGCCGATCGGGATGAAGAGGTGGCTGGCGGGGAGCATCGGGAGCACGAGCAGGAGCAGTGCACGCCCTACGCTCACACGCACCGATGGCTCGCCCAGGACGGCGCGTACCGATGGCTCGCCCAGGACGGCGCGTACCGATACTGCAGGCGCCTCGCCGCCCACGACAGCGCCTTCGGCGGCGGGGGCGCTGCTGCTGCCGTTGGCCTCGCCGCCCACGACAGCGCCGCCGCCGCCTCTGCGCTTGCCGCCGCCTGTGGCGTCCTCTGCTGCCGGCTTTGAAGAAGCGTCGTCGTGGGCAGCGTCGTCGTGGGCAGCGTCGTCGTGGGCAGCGTCGTCGTGGGCAGCGTGCGACGCGGCCGAGACGCCACGCTGCGCCCGGAGCGCCGCTAGCCCGCCCCAGACGAGCCCCCCATACAAGGCCAACGCCGCGAGGTTGCGCCCGTCTCGGAGCTCTTTCACAGCGGGCACGCAGTTGAACGAGTAGTCCGCGGAGAGGGTGGCGGGCCAGAGGAGAAGGCGTGCATAGCGCACGTGCACATGCGCTGCACTCATCAAGCGCGATGCCATGTCGGGCAGCGAGGGCAGCGGATTGTCCACAAACGAAAAGTGCGGGCTCAGATCCCTGCCTCGCAGCCGTTGAGAACCGACCAGTAGAATGAGTGTGAGGCACACGGCTGCGGCGCTGCGCACGAGGCAGCTGGCGCGCGAGCGCCACGGCGTCGCCGGCCGCAGCGCGTCGAGCGCGTCGAGCGCCACGGCCACGGCAAGTGCCGTGATGCCCGTCTCCTTCGAGCCTGTCGCGAGCACGGCGAGCGTGCAGGAGCTGAGAAAGAGGACGAGGCTTCTTGCCAACGGCTGCGACGGTCGACGGGCCTCCTCGTGACAGAGCAGGCTCGCGAAGAAGAAGAGGCAGCAGAGCAGCTCAGCACGGCCGACCATGCTCGCGACGGCCTCGCAGTGCACCGGATGCACTGCGAATGCGAACGCCGCGATTGCGGCGGCGGTGCGATCCGCACGTACAATGTGCCGAGCAGCCACACCAACAATGACGGTGCACGCTGCATGCAGCACAACGTTGACGATGTGGTAGCCCTTGACGTCGAGCCCGTGCATCGCAAAGTTGGCTCGAAACGTGAGCACCGTCAGCGGGCGGTAGCTCTTCACGCTCGTGACCGCATCGATGGGACGGCCCCAGAAATCGTGCCAGAAGAGCGCCGAGACGGGAGTCTCGGGACGTAGATCGGCGTTGGTGCGAATTGCGGAGCCGTCGTCGATGACGAAGCCGCCGTCCAGAGAGTTCTGGAAGACGGCGAGCGCGGCGAGCGCGGCGAGGATGAAGGCGAGCATTTTCACACCATTCAGGACTGTTAAAGTGGAGCAGTGACTGGGTCTCCCTATGGAGCACAGGCCCGCAGGCTCGTGTGATACCAACACTATCCGTAATCTACGCTAAAATCTAGATACGTTTACACACAACACAGGCATGTCTCTGGCGCAGTTCGCGGTTCCTGCTCACGGCAGGGGGGGCTTCATCCAGGGGATGCTGCCCGGTCGCGCTACATCCGGCTCCTGTCGGCCCAGCGCAGGCAGTGCGGGCAGTGCTGGCAGTGCGGGTAGGGGCGGCAGCTTCGCGAGAGCCTCTTGGCTCCACGCGTTCACGCCTGAGAGCGTCTGGGCAACCGTCTCGCGGCCCTTCGCGAGGTCGCTTGCCAGCTTTCGGGTCAGCCGCTCGTGCGCCGGTAGGAGCGCCTCACTTGCCGAGGAGGGCGCCGCGGCCGACGGTATCTCATCGGGTCTCTCTGCGGGGCCTGCGGCGAACAGCACGGGATGCCTCCGGGGTGTGGGCGCCGCCGGTGCTGCTGCTGCTGGGGCTGCACCTGCTGGTGCGGCTGCCAACCCGTCTGCTGAGCCTGCGCCCGCCTCGCCACTCTCCGACGGCGGCGGCCCAAGTGCGATACCAAGCTGGCTGCCGACGAGCTCCCTGAGCCTGCGAGATCGGCGAACGAAGGTGTGAGCAACAAGCACTCACACACGCGCCCTGCAGGCAGCATGGCGAACAGACGACGGACGGTGCGTAATTCGCGAGGCGCACATTTGCAACTCGTCGTACATCATCGAATATGAGGCGTGCACCGCCGCGGCCTCCTCGGATTTTTTATCGAGGATGCTTTGCAATGCCTCGAGCCTCCGCTCTCGAGCGTCCAAGGCCGCGCGCAGCTGGTAGAGCGCCTCGTTGCCACCGTCGGCGGGCGTCGAAGCGCCGCTGGCCGAGATCATGAGTCCGCGCGGGCTCTCGCGTTCAGCCACAGAATTGCCGCGTGTACATGAAGAACGGAGCGGAATTGCGCGGAAATCCAAAGATGGGCCCAGGCAAGCAAGCAGGGGACTTTAATCCTGGGGACCCTGAAAAAGGCGAGCGCAGCAGCCTTTCAGGGTACTGGCTCGGACCCCCTTTAATTCGTCCTGCTCCGTCCTACCTTTTTTTTGCGCACCGCGCGATGCGCGCGCCTCCGCGCCCCGCTGCGGCCGGCTCCAGGCGCATCGGAGGACGGCGTTGCTCCCAACCATCTCTCCATTTGCCATCGACCTGCCCGCCCCTTTCGCCACGCGCCTTGACGCGCGCGCGCTACAGAGGAGCTGCACTCGGACTCTCAAGTCGGGCCAGCTCGTGCCCGCAGCACGGATCGATGGCGCGGAGCGCGCGCGCGTGCTGTACAAGTGCGGCGGCGAAGGCGTCGACGCAGCGCGTTGCGCGGCGCAACCGGCGCCGAATGTGGTGCCTCGGCCTGCGGCTTGACGCCCACGGAGGCGGCAGCGGCGGCGGCGGCGGCGATGGAAGCCACCACTTGTGCTCGACTCCGTCGTAATGCGACGGTGTCGAGTGCGTCTTTGCGTTCCCCACGGGGGCGCGCGCCATCGGGCGCGTCGGTACACGCAGGTTCGATGCCGCCGGCGTCTCCAACGCCGCCCCGACGGGGACGGTAGCAAAAGGAAGCGTCGGCGCATTGCAAGGCAATGTGGGACGGCGTCCGAGCACAACCGGGGGAGGCGACGATGGCGCGATTGTCTCCACGCGCCGCGCCCCGCCATCTAGTCTCCACGCGCCGCGCCCCGCCATCGTCGCCTCCCCGCCTGGTGCGTGTGCGTAACCCACAGAGGCTGCTGCCTCGCACCGATGCCGGCCCGGCTGCGGCGTGCGCCGCAGGCCTGCGCCCGCCGCCGACCCGCCCGGCTGCGTGGGAGGCGTCCGTAGGTGGCGTCCGCGGACCGCGGGTCCGGGTGCAAGTTTTTGTATAGAGACGAAAAGAAAAGCGGGTCCCCACTCCCCAGCCCTCGCCCCCTGGGCCCATATGACCCGCGGAACTCGCGTGGGAATCGTACCGGTAAGCGCTCCGCGTGCCCCGCGAGGCTTCGGATAACACCTCCGTCCTGTTCGTCCATAGCGAATTTTAGCGATTAGAGCATAGAGGCCCTCGTGCTTGAGGGGCGTTGGGGGTCCGGAGCGTTTAAGAGCGTGTGCGCGCGTTGTGTTGAAGTCAAGTCAAGTCTATACATAAACAACAGACAACCAAACGGAAGCCTATCGAATGTGCTCCGGAAGCCAGCAGGGGAGGACGGGAGTCGATGCCTCGATGGAGATGGCGGAGGGGGATCTCCATCTACGTAGAGGTGACACGTCATAAATGCTGAGTTGCTGACATACGTGCCCTCGGAGAAGAAGTAGGTGAGAAGTAACGGGCCGATCTCGAGCCGATGAGCGCCACTCTCACGCCGAAGAGGAAATCGGCTCGAGATCGACATGACTTGACTTGACTTGACTTGTGTTGAACAGCAGCAGCAGGATTCTCTTCGGATCCTGTTCGATGCAGACACTCAAACTGCTCGAGGCGCGTGTGGCGCGCGCGCGCGCCGTGCTCGGTGCTGCCATCGAGACGCGTGCTCGTGAGCACGCCCAGGCGGCCATCGAGGAGTACTTTGCCAATCGGATCGACGAAGTGGAGCTGAAGAGATGCAAGGAGGCGGCGTACGAGCAGGCGAGCGCCGAGCAGAAGGGAGCTCTGACGCTCGAGACCACGTACAGCACGTATGCGGCGGCAGCGGCGGCGCGCGTGGCGGCGGAGCAGTCGCTCGCCATGGCGCTCACCGCCGAGGATGAGGCTGCCAAAAAGGTCGACGAGGCGCTGTGGGCGATCGAGAGCCAGGAGCGCGTGCGCTTGCGGGCGCGCGAGGGCGAGGCTGTCGAGTGGACGCGCCGGGCGGCCCAGCGAGCAGGCACGCTCAAAGACATGATGGACGACGCTCCAACCGAAGATGGCATCTATCCGGTGCCGATGATTGCAGCGGCAGAGCTGGCAGTGCTCCGGGAGATGTGCGAGGCCGACTCCATGCCGGCGAGACTCGAGCAGTGCTCGATCTCGGAGCTCTTCAGGCTCGTCGAGGGCGCCAGCTTCCTCGACGCCCCCGGGGCGCTCAATCATGCGCAGTGCGCCCTCGCCACACGCCTCAACGGCAAACGTGCCGATGAGCTGAGAGAGCTGCTCGGCGCAACGGATGACTTTGGCAGTGCGGAGAATCGTGTGGCGGCACTCGCAGAGCCGGCGTTCTCGCCGGAGGGGCAGCTATCAGTAGCCACGGCGGGCTCCGCGGCGGGGCCACCCGCGCTGCAGCAGCACTCCTCGCTGTCGGGGATGGCAGTCACAGACGATGCCAAGGAGGCGGCGCTGGGCATGGTCGACGTGGGCACGCTGGCCGAGCTCAAGGGCGTGAGCCGATCGTGGTTGGCGCTCGCGCGGCGCGTGCTCTGCTCCCGCCTCAGCCGCTGCGAGGGTCAGCCCGCGCCGACGCACATGGCTGAGATCACCGATCTCAACATCAAGGTCCTCGTCGACGCGGGCCGGCCATGGGAGGCGGCGGCGGCGGGGAGGATGCTGCCCAACCTGGCCCGACTGCATTGGGAGGGCTTCGAGGTGAATGTGGCCGCGGTCCGCGAGGTGGATCTGGACGAGAGGGATGAGGACGAGGAGCCCTCTGAATCTGAGCCGCGGTTCTTTGAAGGCCCTGCCAAAACCGCTCTCCTCAGCTGCATCGAAGGAGAGGGCGAGCCGCCGCTCGAGCTACTGCTTGCAGCTGTCGCCTGCGCTGGCTCTGGCGAGATTCACAGCATACCGGTGCAGATGATGCGCGACGACTCCGTCTCTGAGCTCAACTGGAATAGTCATAGATTTTTGGGCTTCGAGGGTGCCATGCTTCTTGCGTACCTCGTGCCTGTCATGGGCGCGCTGACGAGCATTGACCTGTCCAATAACAATCTCACCGACTACGGTACGAACATGACGGTCGTCAAGAAGCTTGCCGCCGCTCTTGGCGTCAACGGCGGGCTGACGAAAATCGAGTAACTTTGTCGCCCAAAATCCAAACTTGATTCGGAACCGCCATTTTCCTGCTGATGGCCCGTTGCATGCTGTCGTTTGTTGCGCAGTCTCAGCCACAACCTTCTTCGTGCAGAGGGGGCAGCAGCTCTAGCTCCAGCACTCGCTGCTAATGGCGGGCTGACGAGCCTCAACCTCAGCGACAACCAGCTGTGCGGCCTCAATCGTCATGGAAGAGGAACTTACACTGCAGAGGGCATCGCTGCAATCGCTGACACCCTGCGCGTTAATGGCGCGCTGACGGTGACCAACCTCCTTGGCAATCAGCTTGATGCGGAGTCCGCCAAGATGCTCGCTAAGGTCGCCAAGCATAAGGGCATCTCGCTCTGCGGCATCCGGCGCGATCAGACCACTGCTGACTTCTCCCGGAAAGACCTCGAGCCGACCGATGCGATCCTGCTGGCGTCGGACCTGTCACAGGCCGTTGTCACAGGCGCGTTGACAAGCCTGGACCTCTCCAATAATGCACTCTGCGGAGTGGCCAAAGATCCGTTCGGCGCCGGCCTCAGCGGCACCTACACTGCAGAGGGCATCACTGCAATCGCCGACGCCCTGCGCGTTAATGGCGGGCTGACAAGCATCGACCTCTCCGGAAGCAAGCTGTGTGGCATCTGGACTGACTTCTACCAATATGGCACCTACACCGCAGAGGGCATCACTGCAATCGCCGACGCCCTGCGTGTTAATGGCGCATTGACGTCCATCAATCTCAGGGGCAACCAGCTTGAGGACATGGGCTGGGGTGCCATCTTTGCCGCCATCTGCGGCAACAAGGACAGCAAGATCATGTCCTTGGATGCGTCCGGTGAGAACATCGGCCTTGCTGGGGGCAAGTTGATCGCCAAGGCGCTCTGCACGAGCGTCACAGGCGGGCTGACGGCCCTTAATTTATCCCATAACTACCTCAAGGATGAGGGCGTAAGCGCAATCTGCAAGGCCATCCAGAGTAACAAGGAGACCAAGCTCGCGTCGCTCAACTTCAAGAACAATGGCATCAGTCCAGTTGGAGCAAACGCTGTGGCTGCTATGGTAGCCGTCACAGGCGGGCTGACAAGAATAGACCTCTCCGGAAACCAGCTGTGTGGCATCTGGACTGACGGCCATGGCAACCAACAAGGCGCCTACACCGCCGAGGGCATCACTGCAATCGCTGACGCCCTGCGTGTTAATGGTGCGCTGACGAAAATCGAGTAAGTTTGTCGCCCAATTCCCAAACTTTGATTTGAAAGCACCACGTGCCTACCTGATGGCCACGGAAGGATACCTCCTGTGTGAACAACCTTCCTGTCTGCATCCCTATACAGGCTGTCGAGCAACTTCATTCGCGAGGAAGGGAAGGCCTTGATCCGTGAGGCACTGCAAGGAAAGGCTGGATTTGAGCTGCTTATCTGAGGAACAACTGTGTGCGCGTGGACAATGACAATCTGAATGCGCTCACGACCATTGGCTCGAGAGTGTGCAAAAATGTTGGAGCGTGAAAGAGCAACGAGCATGGGATTGAGGGCGGCCGGGCCATCAGGTTTTGCGGGAGGAGGCATTCTTGACATTGCAATTGGGGTCTCAGACCCCATATTTGGTAGGTGATTTGGCGCATGGGTAGTCGGCCTCTTACCCAACGTCTTAGTAGGCATGGAGTGTTTGTTCCTTCCTTCTTTCCGTTCGGGCATGTGCCGGCGCGTCTTGCATAAACACCACAACCATGCTTCATGCAACATGGAGAAGACGATTTCAATCATGACCCCGGACACATCATGAGGCCAGAAACAGGGGTAAAGCTCAGCCTGTCCTCTACCTTAAAAATTTAACAACTCACTACTGTAGCGCTGTGAATACTAACTTACTAAGATAATTTACCTCATTCCATTTGATCGAGGGTCGGAGGGGTCACACGCGTGTGTGAATGTGAATGTGTGTCTGTCTTTCCGTTCACACGCGTATTCTGAGCGGGCAGTAACAGTGCCGTAGTACTCCCCCACCCCTCATATCACATTGGGGCCGGGAGCACCGGTTGCGCGTCTGTCGTGTTAACGTTCACGCACGTCGAGCGCGGTCTACTATGACGACCGCGCAACCGAGACCTCCCGGCAGTGCTCAGGGCTTCGGGGGCGCCGGCCGGCCCGTGCATAAGACAATTGACCCATCGGGCTCGACCGTGCGCTTCCTCAAAGCCCGCATCTTCCAGCCGGAGACGCTCGCGTCCGCCGCACCGGTGCTGTGTGGTGCGGGCGCGAGCAGCCTGGACATGCTTCCGCCGGCGGCGATCCTGGGCAATGCGAGCTCCAGCATCTGCACGCGGTTCGTGCACGCTTCATTCTGCAAGGAGCGCTGCTCCGTGAACGCCGCCGTGTGGACGCCCGAGGGGCGACGGCTGCTCGCGGGCACCAACAACGGCATGTTCACGCTGTGGTCGGGCGTGAACTTCGCCTTCGAGACGACGCAGCAGGCGCACGAGTCGGCCATCCGCTCGATGGAGTGGTCGCACTCGGGCGAGTGGATGGTCTCGTGCGATCACGACGGGTGCATCAAATACTGGGCACCGACGCTGAACAACGTCAAGGAGATCGCGGACGCCCACCCGGGCTACCCGGCGCGTGAGGTGTCGTTCAGCCCGACGGACGCCAAGTTCGTCTCGTGCAGCGACGACGCGACCGTCAAGGTGTGGGACTTTGAGCGTGGCGCACTCGACCAGGTGCTCGCAGGCGCGAACACGGAGGGCGGCAAGTCACACGGCTGGGACGTCAAGACTGTACAGTGGCATCCGGACAAGGCGTTGATCGCATCGGGCTCGAAGGACAACGTGATCAAGCTGTGGGACCCACGCGCCGCGCGCGAGATCTGCTTGCTCCATCTGCACAAGAACACGGTCACCACCCTGCGTTGGCATCCCAACGGACTGTGCTTTGCCTCCGGCTCCCGCGACCAGTTGGTGAAGCTCTTCGACCTGCGCACGATGCGCGAGGCGGCCGTGTTCAAGGGGCACAAGCGCGAGGTGAGCTCGCTCGCGTGGCACCCGCAGCACGCCGAGCTCTTCGCGACGGGCGCTCAGGACGGCGCGCTCCTCTATTGGTCGACGTTGCACCCGAGCGCTCCGCTCGGGCAGTCCGTTGGCGCGCGTGGCTCGACGGCGCACGAGGGGACGATTTGGTCGATGGCGTGGCACCCGCTCGGCCACCTGCTCTGCTCGGGCGCCAATGACAACCTCGTCAAGTTTTGGTGCCGCAACCGGCCCGGCGACGGACGCAAGCGCGAGCGTGAGGAGGGTGACGAGGCTTTCGACGACGAGATCGAGATGCGCATGCTCTCGCTCGCCGCGTTGGCGCAGCAGCAGCAGCAGCGTTGACGGTTGAGCTTGGCCCGGCTGCGTGTGTAGCTTAACGTACATGTAAGCCACACCAAAACGCTAGCGCGTGACGGGGACTCGACACTCGACCTGTGAACGGTCTTGCTCGTCTGTGCTCGGTCAGCTTCGACGACGACGGCCATGTCCGATGTGGTCGACACCGCGAAGGCCAACGACGGGTGCGTGGGCCCCTCTTCGGAGCAGGCTGGCAAGGCCTCGGCGTGCGAGGGCTGCCCAAATCAGAAGGCGTGCGCCGATGGCAAGGGCCGAGAGGAGGACCCGGATCTGGGCTTGATCCGGTCGCGCCTCGCGAACGTGAAGCGCAAGGTGCTCGTGCTCTCAGGCAAGGGCGGCGTTGGCAAAAGCACGATGTCGACGCAGCTCGCCTTTGCCCTCGCCGCCGATGGCCTGCGGGTGGGCCTTCTCGACGTCGATATCTGCGGCCCGAGTCTGCCGCAGATGCTTGGGCTGCGCGGCCAAACGGTGCACCAGAGCGCGTCGGGCTGGTCGCCCGTGTACGTGACGGAAGCGGCGCTCGAACGCGCCGGCCGTCGCAGCAAGTTCGGTGCCGCCGACGGCGCCGCGGATGCCGACGACGCGATGGAGGACGACGCGGATGCCGATGAGGACGCGGGCGACATCGAGCTGGGCGTCATGTCGATCGGCTTCATGCTGCCGACCGAAGACGACGCGATCATCTGGCGCGGCCCGCGCAAGAATGGGCTCATCAAGCAGTTCCTCACCGACGTGGACTGGGGGGCGCTCGACTACCTCCTGATCGATACGCCCCCCGGCACCTCGGACGAGCACATCTCTCTGGTGCAGTACCTTGCCAAGTCCCTGGGGCCCGACGACGGCGCGATCGTGGTGACGACGCCACAGGAGGTCTCGCTCATGGACGTGCGCAAGGAGCTCTCCTTTTGCGCCAAGACGAAGCTGCGCGTGCTCGGCGTCGTGGAGAACATGGCGGAATACCAGACCTCTTTGCGTGACCTTCGCTTCAGAGACGTCTCTGGCGCAGATGTGTCGGAGGCAGCGCTCGCAGCGCTGCGCGCGCACTGCCCCGAGCTGCTCGAGCTGCGGGTGGTCGCCGATGTCTTCCCGCGGGGCGCCAAGGGCGGCGCCGAGGGCATGGCCGCTCAATTCGGCGTTCCCTTTTTAGGAAAGGTGCCACTCGACCCTCGAATCACGCGTGCATGCGAGGCGGGACGGCACGGCGGGCGCTCCGTGCTGCAGCACATCGTCGAGCGCCTGCGCGCCAGCGAGCCCGCCTCCGTCACCGAGGAGCAGGCCAGGGGGCCCATGGCCGTCGCAGCGAGGGGGCCAGGGGGCCCCGCCGCTCTACAGCCAGGGACCGCCCTCGGATCGGGATTCTCGTTGGGTTGAGATGATGATGAACACGTCAGCGGCTGACGAGTCGTGCTCGGCCATCCGTCGTGGCATGAGTTGCTGCTGTGATCAGTTGTACGTGGTGTGTCGTCGAAATTCTTGACGAAACTTCGCATTAACAAGCGAGCGCCGACTGCCAGAGTCACATCTCCGATTCTTCCTGCTTCGGCTGCAAATGGACGAAAGCATTTCATCTCCGTCAGCGCGACGCACTTGATTCCAACGCAATGCGTTCGGCGATACGTCGGAGCTTCACCGTCGGATCCTCACGAATCGTGGGGTCACCGCGCGGCCTCAAATCGATACCCTATGGCGAGCTCTCCATTGGAGTGCCAAAGGAGACGGCGCATCTCGAGAGACGTGTCTCCCAGACGCCCGAATCGGTTGCGAAGCTGATCAAGGAGGGCTTTGGCAGCGTGCTCGTCGAGTCTGGAGCGGGTTCGGGCGCGAGCTTCAGTGATGCGGCATACGTAGCCGTCGGCGCCAAGATCGTCGACCGCAAGACGGCGTTCGGTGCGTCGCTGGTCACCAAGGTGGTGGCACCGACACCGGAGGAGGCCTCACTGGTGGGGGACCGCATGCTGCTCTCGTTCATCTACCCGGCGCAGAATCCGGAGCTGCTTGAGCAGCTCATGAAGCAGAAGGCAACCGTCTTCGCGATGGATTGTATCCCACGCACCCTCTCTCGAGGACAGGCGTTCGACGCGCTCTCGTCGCAGGCCAACATCGCGGGCTACCGCGCGGTCATCGAGGCAGCGGGCGAGTTCGGGCGCTTCTTCGCCGGTCAGATGACCGCCGCGGGCAAGGTGCCGCCGGCCAAGGTCCTCGTCCTCGGCGGCGGTGTCGCGGGCCTCGCAGCAGTCCAGACCGCAAAGAACATGGGAGCGGTGGTTCGCTTATTCGACGTGCGCGCGGCGGTTAAGGAGCAGGCGCAGGTGCGTGATGGGCGCTGTGATGGGCGCTGAGTGGTCCTCTGAGTGCCTCCAACCATGCTTCGAGTGCCTCTGGCCACTGCGCTGACCTCTGATGACTTCTGATGACTTCTGATTGCCTCGGATGGCCGCTGAGGACCTCTCTGACCTCTGACCTCTCTCTACTGACCTCTCCTCTGACCTCTCTCCTATGACCTCTGACCGCTCTCCTCTGACCTATCGATGGCAGTCGATGGGCGCCGAGTTCCTGGAGGTGGACTTCAAGGAGAGTGGCGAAGGCGCGGGAGGATACGCCAAGGAGATGTCGGCTGAGTGGCACGCGGCGGCCAATCGCATGCTCTCGAAGCAATGCGAGGAGGTCGACATCGTGATTACCACAGCGCTCATCCCGGGCAAGAAGGCACCGACCCTCATCACGGCCGACATGGTGTCCAAGCTCAAGCCCGGATCGGTGTGCGTCGACCTCGCTGCCTCCGCCGGTGGGAACATCGTGGGCACTGTGAAGGACGAAAGATTCGTCACTCCGAGCGGCGTGACCATGCTGGGGTATACGGACCTCAACTCGCGGCTTGCCTCGACCTCGTCCTCGCTGTACGCGAGTCACCTGACCAAACATGGACACTGCCTGCATGCGAGTGCATGCACATGCTCACGACGGCGCCTCCTCTTCCGCGCAGGTATGCGAATAACCAGACCAAGTGGATCCTGTCTGCAGGGCCCACGACGACCAAGACGAAGGGCAAGCTGTGCCTGGACCACGAGGACATCGCCGTGCGAGGCATGATGGTCATAGAGAACGGTGCGTGAGAGCCTTCAAGTGCCTTCAAGTGCCTCTGACGATTGCCTCCGTCATCAGCGTGAGAGCCTTCAAGTGCCTTCAAGTGCCATCCGAGTGCCTCTGACGATTGCCTCCGTCATCAGGTACGATGACATGGCCGTGGACACCACCCGCGCCGCCGCCGCCGCCGCCCAAGCCCACCGCCAAGGTGGCCCCCGTGATGACGGAGGATGATTACAAGGCGCTATACGTCGCGTCGGCCAAGCGAGGCACATATGCGGCCGTTGGGGTCCTTGGGCTGGGGCTGCTGGCGCCCAACGCGGCGTTCACGGGCATGCTGTCCACGTTCGCGCTCTCGGGCGTCATCGGCTACCAGTTGGTCTGGGGCGTGGCGCACTCACTCCACTCGCCCCTGATGGCAGTCACGAACGCCGTTTCGGGTATGACCGCTGTGGGAGGCATGTACGTGATGGGGGGCGGCCTGCTGCCCTCGACGACCGCCCAGGGCCTCGCCGCCCTCGCTACCGGTATTTCGGCCGTCAACATCACCGGCGGCTTCCTGGTCACCAAGAAGATGCTCGACATGTTCAAGCGGCCAGACGACCCTCCCGAGTTCTACGAGTACTACGGAGTGCCCGCCGCAGCGCTCCTCGCGGGGTACACGGCCACGTCACTGATGGGCTATGAGCTCATGTCGCCCACCGTGGCCACATGCGCCGCCCTCGGCTGCATCGGCGGCATCGCGGGCCTCGCGTCACAGAAGACCGCCCGCCTCGGCCTCGTCTCTGGCCAGTGTGGTGTCCTCTTTGGCCTCGCCGCAACCATAGGCTCACTCGACTGGCCAATGACGAACTACATCCAGCTCGCTGGCGTGCTCGGCGGCGGCGGCGGCCTCGGCTATTTGATCGCACAGCGCGTGAGCCCCACATCGCTTCCACAGACGGTCGCCGCATTTCACAGCCTCGTTGGTCTCGCTGCGGTCTTCACAGGCGTCGGTGCGTTTCTGAGCCATGCGCCGAACCATTCTGACGGCCCTCGGATGACCTCTGATCGCCTCTGATTGTCTCTGATCGCCTCTGATCGCCTCTGATCGCCTCTGATCGCCTCTGATCGCTTCTGATCGCCTCTGACTGCGTTGCACGTGATGCTATCCACAGGTGACTTTCTCGAGCACGCGACCAACCAGCCTGAGGCACTCGATGGGCTACGATGCTCGGCCATCGCCCTCGCCACTGTCATCGGCGGCGTCACGGCCACCGGCTCGTTTGTCGCCTTCGGCAAGCTCAACGGCAACATGTCCTCAGCGGCCCTCGCCCTCGCACAGCGCGATCAGATCAACATCGGCATGGGTATCGGGACCCTAGGCTGCATGGCTCTCTTCGTGGCCAAGCCGACGCTAGCGACGGGCACACTGTGCATGCCTCTGATGGGCTCTGATTGGCTCTGATTGACACTGATTGCGAAGGGCACACTGTGCGTGCTCGGCGGGAGTTGTAAAACCCAAATGGAAAGAGCTCTGATGGCCTCTGATGGCCTCTGATGGCCTCTGATGGCCTATGACGGCCTCTGATGGCCTCTGATGGCCTATGACGGCCTCTGATGGCCTCTACCCTCTTGATGGCCTCTCGATGGCCTCTGATGGCCTCTCGATGGCCTCTGACGGGGATTCTGATGGGCTCTGATGGGCATCCTCATCAGGTGCCTGCTCGGCATGACGGGGCTCTCGGGCGCTCTTGGCTGGCACATGACAGCTTCTATCGGGGGCGCCGATATGCCCGTGGTCATCACGGTACTCAACTCATACTCTGGATGGGCTCTGTGCGCCGAGGGCTTCATGCTCGACCAGCCGCTGCTCACGACCGTCGGCGCTCTGATTGGTTCGAGCGGAGCGATCCTGACACATATCATGTGCGTCGCGATGAACCGCAACATCACCTCGGTACTCTTGGGCGGCTTCGGCACATCATCGACCGTCGTGGGGGCGGGCGCGTCGGCGGCCGCCATGCCCGAGGGCGAAGCGACTTTCACGGACGTCGACAGCACAGTAGAGCTGCTCAAAGGAGCCAAGGAGGTGATCAGATCTTGATTGCGTCTGATGGATCCTGATTGCGACCGATTGCACCTGAGTGCGCCTGATTGCTTGCAATTGCTTCCCTCATTATCAGGTGATCATTGTGCCCGGGTACGGGCTGGCCGTTGCAAATGGTCAATACGCGCTGGCCGAGATCACCAAGGCCCTGCGCGCCCAAGGCGTCAACGTGCGCTTCGGGATCCACCCAGTGGCTGGCCGTATGCCGGGGCAGCTCAACGTCCTTCTAGCCGAGGCGGGCGTGCCGTACGCAGCTGAATGACCTCTAGTTACCCCCTGATTGCGCCTGAGTGCGCCTGAGTGCGCCCGAGTGCGTCTGAGTGCGTCTGAGAGCGTCTGAGAGCGCCTGAGTGCGCCTGAGTGCGCCCGAGTGCGTCTGAGTGCGTCTGAGAGCGTCTGAAAGCGCCTGAGTGCGCCTGAGTGCGTCCCTCATCAGGTACGATTACGTGCTCGAGATGGAGGAGATTAATGACGACTTCCCGAGCACCGACGTGGCGCTCGTCGTGGGCGCGAACGACACCATCAACTCGGCGGCCGAGGACGACCCCACCTCTATCATCGCAGGCATGCCCGTGCTGCAGGTGTGGAAGGCCTGATGAGCACCGATGCACGCCGAGGAGCACTGATGAGCACTGATCAGCCCTGATGGGCATTGGTGAGCTCTTACGAGCACTGATTGCGCTCCTCCTCAGGTGTGGAAGGCCGAGCAGTGCATCATAATGAAGCGCTCGATGGGCGCAGGCTACGCGGGCGCCGAGAATCCCGTCTTTTACAAGCCGAACACGGCCATGCTCCTCGGCGACGCGAAGAAGGTGCTGGACCAGATGCGCGACAAGATCTGCAAGTAATTTCCGCTTTCATCACCAAGAAGGTGTTAGATCTAGATCTGCAAGCGTGGCCAGAGGCGACGGCGCCGTCGTGGGCACAGCTCTCTGACCGAGCCGCGCATGGGTTTGCTGCGGATCGTGAGGCACGATCGCGCGTCGCATCAGTCCTCGGAGGAAGCGCACGCCGCACGCGTGCATACACAAGTACTTGTCACGGTAAGTAAAGTACGTAAGTAATTCACGCCAACAGGCAGCGTACACGTGGCGAGGGGGGTACCCAGGCATACAGAGCGTGTAGAAAAGTTTTTCTTTTGTCTCACCGGACCGTACCTAACGAGGCGGGCGACCATCGGATGGCTGGAACTCCCCCTTGGCAGGGGGCGGTTCGTTGGCCCCTCCCTACGTGCCACCCCCACAAGTGTAACGGCCTATACGGCCCGGGGTTCATCAGTGTGATGACACCCGGTGACCCCTTACCCCCCCCCCCCCGACACACCCAACC
>Ga0210243_100318_pt1 | contig 40408 bp, 38 predicted proteins | sample ChrtobMeP5a_32mM_FD_155461 | JGI IMG/M metagenome (GOLD analysis project Ga0210243, IMG submission 155461) | Chrysochromulina tobin associated microbial communities from unialgal haptophyte culture, Seattle, Washington, United States - P5a_32mM | ecosystem: Host-associated > Algae > Haptophytes >...
ACACTCTGCGGTGGCGCCGGGGCGGCCGCCCAGGCGCGGTAGGCGCTCGCCCACTCTTCCGCTGCAGCGACCTCGCCCCTTTCCATGCGCTGGATGAGGGCGTCGAGAGAGTCACGAGAGCCTGTAGCCGCGTCGCCGTCGGGTGCGCCGGGCGAGGGTCTCGCCTCGCCGCGCCACACCTGCTGCGCGTCATGCACGCCTTCGCCAGGCACTGGCGCGACGTCGAGCAGAGAAAGGTCGAGGATGAGCCGATCCCACGCTTTCCTCGATGCCAGGAGCGCTGAGCCGCCACGCCTCGCGAACGCGGGAATCACCATCGCGGCCTCGTCAAAGGTCATAAAGGCGGTGCCGTCGCTGCGGCAGGCGTGCGCTCGCACGACGATACCAGCGGAGAGCAGCAGCCACACTGGGCGCCGTTTTCGCCCAAGTCGGAGGCACGCAGCGTCGGAGATGAGGTCGCCCTCGAAGAGGCGTAGGGTATCATGTGAAAGAGGACAGCTGAGTCGACACACGGCGCGTCCACCTAACTTTTCGGCTATTTTTCCAACACACGGGAGTGAGCAACTACGCGTGTTTCGTCAGCCCTCTCGACATGCTGATTTTTGCCGGGAGGCGGCGCACGGCGACCGCACCGACTCACAGCACACATTCCTCGCGGCGCATTCTCCAAATTTATAGGGACAGACCATTGGGACAGACGCAGCTAACACGAGGACCATCACGAACCTTTATGCTTTGGGGGAGCTAATCTGGCCGTTGCTTTCAAGACCCTGAGATTCAGCCGCGTACGGTAGCACCTAAATCTCTGAGATTCTGACCTGTGTCGCTGTGTGTGACCTAATAGACCGTGAGACACCTTGGACCTGCGGCTGCGCTAAATTGAATGGAGACCGCCCTCAGGCCGCATTGTGAAGTGGCAGTGTTCCCGAGCGCCGCTGGGCCGCATTATAGGCATTCGACGCGACGGTAAAGGGTCGAGGCGCCGTTATGGACAAGCAAGCTAATTAGTCGAAACAACACAAGTTATGGACATAGTCTGTACGACATGCGCTTGGGGGTCCGGAGGAGGTCCGGAGCGTGTGCGCGTTGTGTTGAGCAGCAGCTGCATACGCTCGCCGAGCGTTTCCGTGCAAATCACGATCGCGGAATTACGGCTTTTTATAGCCGCGCGACGCGATTACAGAGAAGAGATCATATCGGTTTTTACCCGGTGTCTTTTTACCGGTATCTATCGGAGCTTTGGAGGAGCTTTCTCCCGCACACGGTGCGGCGAGGCTCCGAGGACTCGTGGTTCTGACCCGTATCTGACCCGTTCTGCGTCGAGACGCCGACCGTCGTGGCGGCAAGGGTTCCTCCTCGTAGCATAGGTGACTGCTTGCTGCATCGATCTCGCGCGTTCCCGAGCCTGACCCATGGCTGACCTCCTGACCAACCAAGTTCGGCGTACCCGCCTCCTTGACCCGCTCCATCGCGCTTGATCGCCCGCCACAGCTCATCTTGCCAATCCAGTGCCGCGGCAAAGGGACACGTCTTCTCTCCTCCACCTGCATCCCTACACGATCGTACTATGGAGAGGTCAAACCCCATGGCAAGGCCTTCATCGGAACCAGAAGCAAGTTCCAGCAGTGGAACGCGTGACAGTGACTATCTCATCCCTGCCGCGAATGTGGCACAAAACGCGCTCAAAGAGCTCCCGCCTGGCACCAAGATCAGCGAGAATGTGACTGCGTTGATGCAGCTTATGGGGACTGAATTCATGCGCTTCACCTCAGACGAGGCAAACGAGCGGGGCACGCAGCAGGGGCGGCACTCCGTATTGGCCTCGGACTTGACCGCATCGATAGAAGGGCTCGACCTCGAGATCAACTCCTCTCTGCAACAATTCTCGGACTTGGTGCTGAACCGTAATTCCGCTTCGCAGGCGTGCGTGCAGCAGACCGGCCCAATCTCAAAAAGCACGGGCGCTGGTTAGGTATCCCAAGTTCACAACCGTGATCCAGTGTACAGCATGACGTTCGTCGCGTCCCGGCGTATACGCAGATGTGCTTGTACGCGGCGGTGAACGCGGCGGTGGGTGCGTATACGCGGGTGGGTGCGTATACGCGGGTGGGTGCGTATACGCAGGTAGGTGCAAGATATACGCAGGCAGGGGTGCGTATAGAACGTAGCGGGTGCGTATAACGGTGCGTCTAGGTATACGCAAGTGCCAAGTCAGGTGTGTATACGCGGGTGGGTGTGTTTACGCGAGCGGTAGGTGCGTACACAGTGGGTGCGTATACACACCCGTGTGCGTATACGTGGGTGGGTGCGTTTAGGGTACCCTTTACGCGCGCGATAGGTGTGTAAGCATACACAGCGCCTGACACGCAGCGGGTGTGTAAGTGTATACGCACCCCCTCGCGTATACACAGGTTTCTTCGACTGGTTTCTGCGTAACCCCCGTCCGCGTAAACGCAGGAATCGACCAACCGAGCGTAATGCCCTGCAGTACAGCCGACAGGGACACCGACTTTCACTCGACATCAATGAAGCTTGTATACCCATGTGTATACCGTATCTCCTCGCGGGTTGCGGCGCCTTCGCCATATACCTGCCATATACCCATATACGTCGTATACGTATTACTTCGATTAGGGCTTGCCCAAGCCGAGCCGACCCGCGACCCGGATGTTGCCACGTATTAGGCGCCACACACGGGCGCGGCGCTAACGTGTAACGAGCTGCATGGGCCATGGCAGCCCATCGGACCCGGCAGCCGCACCAGCCGAGCCGGCGCAGGAGCCAGGAGCCAGGAACCGAAGCGCGGCCACGAGCGCCTCGCGACGTGTCATAGGGCCGGGGCATCGCATACCTCTTCGCTTCGACCTGCGAGGACACGGCCGCGCTGTTCACCTGTTCTTCACAGACGGTGCGGTGACTAGTAGACCCAGCAATGTTCAGACCTACTTGTACAGTCAGGTATTCTCTACCCGCGCTCTAGACTGCGTACCGTCGGCGGTCCGGTGAGGGTCACTCTGCTCAAGGCCACAGCCACGGAGGCCACGGACGGGACGTAAGAATCAAGAAGAGCCCTCGAGCGCTGATCCACCGATCCGCTTCTTCTGGCCACGCCCAGAGTTGCTCCGCGCTCCGCGTCTTGCGTGTACGACGTTTAGCTGCCCACCCCTCTCTCCGCGTCCTCGTCCTCGTCGTCTTCGTCCTCCTCCTCCTCGCCCCGGGCCGCCACCTCGTCCTCCTCCGCCTCCGCCTCGTCCACCTCCTCCTCGTCCGCCTCGTCCGCCTCGTCCGCCTCCAGGTGGGGCAACGGGCCCGCATCCACCTCGCCATGGACATAGGCAAGGACTGCCGCTTGCAGACCACGCTCATGATAGCCACGTCGATCGAGCGAGGCAGCAAAAGAGCGGCAGCCCGCGGCGGTCTGATGCCATTGCCAGCTAGCCGGCGGCACTCGACGCGATGACAGCGGGTTGCCCTGCGGCGGTGGCGGCGGGTTGCTCGGTGGCGGTGGGCGCTGCGCTCCTTTGAGCGCATCGCCGCACGCCAAGCACATGTCGTGGTCACAAGGCAGGCATGAGAACGCGACCTCCCCCGCATCGATGCGTCGGGAGCACACGTCGCATTTCAGACTTCGCATGGCCCTCTCTCGCTTGAGCACGTGGCCCTCACGGCAGCGGAGGGCGCCACCGCCACCATCGGGAGGCGCACCCGGGTGGCTGTCGCGGCGCAGCCCTGTGACCTCGGGAGATGTGATCCAAATGCCTCCACGCACGAACACCTCATGGCAGCCATCGACGCCGCTCTCGCCGCCCTCGTCGCCCGCGCCACCCTCGCCGCCCTCGCCACCCTTGCCACCCTCATCCGCATCTGGACGCGGCGCAGGCGGCAGCGCCCACGGCAGCGCCCAGCAGCGCCGACCGCACCGGTCGATGCCCAGTGGCATCAAGCGCCCCACCGCCGCCAGCTTCGCCTCGAGCTCGTGCTGATCTCGGCTCGAGCTCACCTCGGGACTTGCAAACGGCTCGTCGGTCGGCTCGGCCGCGCCCAGCTCGATCTCGATGAGCGAGATTGCTTTGGCCACATCAGCGAAAGCCATGCAAGCATCGCGCATCGCCACGGTCGCCCAGGCGCCCCCCTCGCCCGGTTCAGCGCCTGGCACGAGCCCGTCCCCCGCCGCTCGCAGCACTGCCGCCGTCCCCTGCGCAAGCGCCGTCGTGAGCGCCGCCTCAGCAGCGCACAACGCTCTCTTCTCCGCCTTGGCCAAGCCGACCTCAAGCAGCGCGGATGGCCCGGCGCCAATGCCGATGTCGCCCGAGTGCAATCCGTACACCGCACGCCCGTCGGAACCACCAGTGGCGCCCTGGACGCCACGAGGCAGCTGCGACAGCGTGGTGCGTGCCACGAGGGTGGCCGCACGCAACGCAGCCTCGGCGCCGTCCCGGGCGCCGCGGAGCTTATCACGACGCGAGCGCATCTCGTCGCGCTTCGCCAGCAGCCGTTGCATCTGGTCCTCTGGGAGCGCCTTCCCCTGCCGGTCGACGGGGATGGCAAGCATCTCGAGAGCGATGCCGGCCTGCATCTCCGCCTGCTCGAGCTGCGCGCGTGTGAGGATGGTGGTGACGCCGCCGCATGCATCGGCGACCTCGAGTTGCTCGAGCGTACCTGATGAGGGAGGCAATTGGTGGTCATCAGAGATCATCAAGGGGCAATCATGGCTCATCAGGGGCGACCTCGAGTTGCTGGTACGTACGAGTCACTAGGGCCTCGCTCACCTCGCCCGCCGCCACCGCCGCCGCCGCCGCCGCCGCCGCCTCCGCCTCCGCCGCAGCGGCCGCCGCCTCCTTGCCAGCCGCTGCCGCGCCGCGGCACTCTTGGGCCTTTTGGACCAAGCCACACTTGCGGCCTCGGACGGGCGCACGCTGCGAGGAGCCGCCGCCCTCCGAGACGGCAGCGGATGGCTTCACAGATTGCTTCACAGATGGCTTCACAGACGGCTTCACAGATGGCTTCTTTTGGGCCTGCACGGCCGCGCTCTCAAGCGCCTCGCGCACCAGCGCCCGTCGCTCGTCCTGCACGCGCCGCGCCTCGCGCCGCGCCTCCATTGCTGTGAAGCATGCTTCCACATAGCGCGCCTGCGCCGTGGCGAGCGCGCGGCTCACGAGCACGCAGTCGTTCGCGGCGCCACAAAGCAGACGGAGGAGGGCTAGTTTGGAGGCGGCGGGAAGGGAGCGGTACGTCGCGACAGCGGCGGAGGGCGCGCAGCTCAAGAGAGCCGTGACGCACTGGCGTAGTGCAGGCCCTCCGGAGCTGTCCCGATGAGTACCTGCTTCATCACCCGCCTCATAGGCGGCGAGGCTGTCTTGTTGATGACCTGCTTCATCACCCGCCTCATAGGCGGCGAGGCGCTTCGCGCACTCAGCGGCAACGATTGGCCAAGTGGCAGCGGTGACGACGGCGGCGGAGGGGCGCGCAGGCAGAAGGGAGGAAGGCGCGCCGTCGTGGGCGGAGGGAGGCGCGCCGTCGCTGGGTCGGGCTAGAGGATAGAGCATCGCCACCTGCATGCAACCGCCGTCGCCGCCATGAGGGCCGCGAGGGCACAATCGACTTGAAACGGCCTTTAGACTCGGCTCGGCCATCGACTCCACCGCCAGCGTCGGCGTCGCCGCCGCCGCCATCTGCGCCAATCGGCGCTTGGCATCCCCAGCCGCGCGCGCGACGCGCGCCGCCCTGAGCGCCTCCTCCTCAAAATCAGCCACGAGCTGAGGGTGGAGATTGGCGGCGCACTCCCAGGTGCGATCTCTCTCGCCGTACCTGATGGAGGGTGGCCATCAGAGGTCATCAGAGGCAAATCAGAGGCACTCCAAGGTGCGATCTTCCTCGCCGTACCCTTCCCAATGAACCAGAAAGCGCCGTTTGCGCCCGGTGCCACGTGCTCGAATGATGGCCTCGACTGTGTACTCACCTGGCAGCACGCCGTCGCCGCCGCCGCCGCCGCCGCCGCCGCCTCCGCCGCCGCGGCCGCGGCGGCTCTCCTTGCCCCTCTCCTCGCCGCCGGCGCCAGCCTCGGCCGCCACCCCATCGCCGTCGGCGCGCGCGTCTCCTCCGCCGCTCTCTGCCTCCGCCTCCGCCTCCGCTGCCACCATGGCAGCGGCTCGCGCGGTCGCTTCCGCTTCCACCGCCTCCGCCTCCGCCTCCGTCTGGTACACGAGTGCGCACTCGCCCGACACGACGTCGTGCGACTCGACGACAGCGAGGCGCCAAGGAAACTCCGGGCGCGTGCGCACGGCGACGAGCCAACCGACGAGGGGCTGACCCGCCAGCACCCAGGCCGCCTGCTGCCGCACCCGCCGCCAGGCGTAAGCGTCCGCACGCGCCTGCACGTACGCACGCGCGTCGGCGGCGTCCCTGGCCTCCCGCACGGTAATGAACGAATCGCCCCACGGAGAGACGAAGCCCCAATTTTGGTAATGGCGCCCCTTTCGGCCCCGTGGCCGCGACTTCCATCCCTCGTCCCCCGCACCAGGCCATAAACGCTTGGAGGTGAATGCGTCGGAGGCCCAATCGGTCGTCCAGTCATAGTCTGGGTCCTCGCACGCCTCGTAGCTCCATCGTAGCTCTTCCTCCAGCTTGCCGACTTCTACCCGACCGTCGTCCTCGGCCAGTTTCGGCGCGGTCGCGCTCAGCTTGCGCTTGCCGCCGGTGCGTCGCCAGTCCTTGCCTTCCTCTTGCCACGTGAACCAGTCGACCCACTCGTCGTCATGGAGCATGCGCGCGCTGAACGAACCCGTCTCTGGGCCAGTGCTGACCACCGTGACCACCGTCGCAGGTCGCCAGAGCGTCGCCCCCTCCTCCTCGACCTCAATCTCGACGCGATCTCCCTCACGCGGCCACCGCCATCCCGCGGGCGGCGGCGGCAGCGGCGGCGGCAGCGGCGGCGGGTGCGGCGGCGGCTGCTCATCCTGCGAAGCGAGCGCCGTTGCGGGTGCGGCCTTGGACTCACTCCCACGCCCTCGTCCTCGTCCTCGTCCTCGTCCTCGTCCACGTCCTCGGCCGCCGGGTGCCACAGGCGCCGTTGCGGGCGCGGCTCCCTCCTCCGCTTTGATCGACGTCGCCCAATCGGGCTCTAAGGTGGCTGTCGCCTCCGCCACCTCCGCCACCTTCGCCACCTCCGCCACCTCCGCCACTTCCGCGACCTCCACCACTTCCGCCTCACCAGCCGCCTCCGCCACCTCCGCCTCGGCCTCCCTCGGCTTGCCGAGCCCTGCGTCGCCTCCCGTCGCCGCCGCCGCCCCCTCCGCATCAGCGCCGTCCTGAGCACAGGCGAGGTGCGGTCTCGCAAAGGCAACCTGCGTCGCGAGCCAGAGCGTGGCAATCTTGGCGATGGCAGCGCCGCATGCTCGCGCCGCCGCCAGAAACGCACCTACCTTTGCCGTCGCCTCGGCCGAAACCGCCGCCTCCGCTGCACCCTCGGCCCCCAGCTTCTCCCATAAGGCCAACCCCTCGGTACCGGTAGGGACTGCGGCCGGCGCCGCCGAAGGCGCCGCCAGCGCGTCCTCCACCCACGCCGCATGGGCGGACTCGAGGGCTACTGCGAGCGCCGCGCGCTGGCCGCGGTAGTCGGCGGCGACCATCGGGGCGAGGCCCGCGGCAGCGCGCAGCGCCCGCGACAGGCGCGCGTCGCCGAGGGCGAGCGCGGCGCTCACGACGGCGCCATCGCCCTCGTCGTCGGACGCCGTGTTGAGCGCCGGCGGCGAGGGCGCGTCGTGTAACCACCACGCCTCGAGCGGACGGAACGCGCCGTCGTGGGCGCGGCGCGGCGCGAGCGGTGAGGCATCAGCCCACCACGCGTACGACGACGCATCGCTCAGGATGGCGCGTATCAGCTGTGCATGCAAAGCGAGCGACGGACCGTCGTCAAGCTCAGTGCCGTCGTCTCTCATCTTCGAGGCTCTCTCACTGGCCCGCCGCGGCGACGGCGCCTGCGTCGGCGTCAGCGGCGGCGGCGGCGGCTGTGCCGGAGGCGGCTGTGCCGGCGGCGGCGGCGGCGGCGGCGGCGGCGGCGGCGGCGGCTGCGGCTGCGGCTGCGGCTGCGGCTGCGGCTGCGGCTGCGGCTGCGGCGGCGGCGCGGTGAGCACTTTGAACAGCTCGGTGGGTGCGATGGATGGCAAATGGAGAGCGTGCGCCGCGACGCGCAGCCAGTCGGCGGCCATGAGAGCATCGCCCATCGACGCCGCCGGCACGCGCGGTGCCCACGACGGCGCCAAGGACGTCGCCGGCACGCGCCGTGGTGGCGACGCGACGCGGCGGAGCGCCGCCGCGACGGCCGGATGCAGTGCGGCGGCGGCATCATCCACGTCAGCGGCGGTAGCAGCGGAAGCGTCGTCCACCACCATCCAAGGGTGCACGACTGCCTCGGGCGGCGGCGGCAACGGCGCGGGCGGCGGCGGCAGCGCCGCGAGCGTCGTGTCGGGCACGATGCCCTCGTAGAATGTCGCGCTGGTGACCTGCCCGAGGCGGCCGCGCCCTTCGCCAAATGGGCGGCCGAAGTAACTGCCGAAGTGGCGTCGCTCATCCCCACGCATCTCCTGCCGCCCCGCCTTCGCCTCTCTCTCGGCCTGCCTCGTGGCCTCTCGGTCTGCCACTGCCTTCCCTCGCCGTGCCGCCTCGCCACGCGCGTAGTCGAGGCGTAGATGGCGTGCGACCTCGGCGCGCGAGCGCAAGCGCGCGCCGTCCGTCGACATGTAGTACGTGTCCGCCGTGCCCGCCGTCACGATGCCCGCGCTCGGTCGCTCGACCGTTGTCGCATACCAGCCGTCGACGAGGGCCTCGCTCCCTCCGCACATTTTGACGAATTCGGCGAGGTGGCGCATCCGCTCATCGTCGGAACGGCGCTGCTTGGGCGCGCCGTCGGGCGCGCGCGCGCGCTTCCTCGCGCCGTCACCCGCCGTGTCCACCGCCGGGGCCGGCGCCGTCTCGGGCACATCGGCGACGAGCGGCAGCAGGCTCTCGAAGAGCGCGAGGCAGTCGCGCGCCGCCTCGGCGACCTGGTTGCCCGCTGCCCAGTTGTACGTGAAGGCGTTGATGAACACCCGGCGCACGTCCGCCACGAAGCCATCGACCACGTCGCCGTACTCACGCGCCTCGAGCTTGCTGCGAATGGCATCGAAGCAGATCGGTTCCTCGATCACGGCCGAGTAGCCCGGGACGTCGTCGTCCGAGACGGGGTGCGCAAACCACTCGCCGGTCTCGTGCTTCTCGAGCACGCCGAGCACGATCGCGCAGCGCGCGATGGGCGTTTCACCCTTGCTGAGCAGCTCCTCAGTAGAGAGTACGCGGCTGCCGCGGCCTCCTCCTCCACCTCTTCGCGACGCCCTGCTCATGCCAGGCTCGTCGTCGTCGTCATCATCATTGTCACCGCCTTCGCGTGAAGCACGTTTGCGAGGCCGTTCGCTTCTACGTACCTCGCCGCCCTCCGGGCTGTGTTTTTTGTGGGGGTAACCCATGCGACCTGTGCGCGGACTGGTCCGGAGCGTGCTTGACGCGCGATTGTCGCCGCTCCAAGGGGCGAGAAGGAGTTGTGAATTGGCAGTTAAAATACTTGGTAACCACCTTCTCTGACCACCCCTCCACACCCAGAGCTGAGCCTCGTCGAGCCACGCTGCCGAACTTGCCAGGCAGTGCGGGACCTGCGAGAGGGGTTAGGCCGCGGCGCCGAAGCCAAGCTCGACCAGAGCCTGGCGCAGCGCCGTCCGCGGCGGCGTCTGCGGCAGCGGGCCGACGCGCGCCTCGAGCCGCGTGCCGTCGAGTGCGTGCGGCACCCGCCAGAGGTAGCTCATCTCGGCGAGAGCTTGATACATCGGCACGAAGCACCCCATTGTGCGGATGATGCCCCAGGGCAGGCCGCCGCGCCGCCAGCCGCGCTCGGTGACGACTGGCGGAGTGACGCCAAGGTCGGAGGCGGCGGCCTGCACCGCGTCGAGCAGCTCGGCGCCCGTGAGCGTGTGGCCGCTGAAGTGCAGCGTCTCGAACGGCTGCGTGTTGCCCTGGTGTGCCCGCTCGGCCACCGCCACGAAGGCGAGTGCGAGGTCGGGCAGGTAGGCCCACGCGTGCGGCACGTCGATCGGGCCGGGGTAGACGAGCTTGCCAGCGGCAAGTTCCTTGACCACCACGAGGTCGATCCAACTGCCGTGGCCGCTGCCATAGAAGTCGCCGGAGCGGATAACGACGGCGCGCAGGCGACCATACTTGGCCACGCGGCCGGCGATCTCGGCTTCGAGCTCGACGCGCAGGCGACCATACTTGGTCGTCGGACGCTCGGGCGTATCCTCGCGCAGCACGGACGGCATGCCCTCGCCGTAACCGTAGACGTTGCCCGGCAGCATGAACAACGCGCCGAGCCGCTCGGCGGCATCGAGGCCCAAACGGCCCAGCAGCAGCAGCTGCCTCTCCCAGTCCATGTAGACCATGTGGACGGCGTACACGACAACGCTCGCGCCGGCAGCCGCCGTGACGAGAGCCTCGGTATCGTCGAGCGCAACCGCGAGATGCCTGGCCCCGTGCGGCAGGCTGGCCGGCGCGCGACGAGACTGCGCCAGCACGGTCCAGCCAGCGGCGGCGAAGGCGGCCACTGCGGCGGCGCCGAAGCGGCCATTGGCACCGAGGATAAGGACAATGGATGTCGACATGGGCGGCTTCTCTCCAGCGTGCTCCGCGACAGCTGAACCCTTGTTCTTTGGCAGGTCTCAGCAGCACGGTTTGTGCAGCTTGTTGCACCCTGATGAGTCAGTTCGGTTGCGGGCGGGAGAACGGGAGAACTGGCCCGAAATGGAAATGCGATCCCCTTGTCACACACTCATTCACATGTCCGTCAGTCAGTTTCATCGCGGTCCCCACGCGCTCTCCACACCGCTAGTACAAATATCTGATTCGCACTTCAGTTACTTTACCAGTACAAGTATCAGTCGCCTGACGCGTGGTACGTACCGTTGAGAGTGCACTCTCACGTCGTTAGAGCAAAGCGGTGAGCGCGTTAGAGCAAAGCGGTTAAGGACAGCCGTTAACCCAGCCGGGCGCGGGTAGGCGCGGGAGCTGTGTAAGGTCGAGACGTAAAGTAGTCTACCCAAGTCTTCCCAAAGTCTACCCCGTTTGCCGTTCGGTTGGTAGTTCTTACCAATGCCCTTTCGACGATCGTGACACGTGTAGCGGGAAGATAGGTGGTAGGAGTTAACAAACTCCAGTACTCCACGTTAACGTCCAGGTCCACAACTGCCTGTTGTGTACTGAGCTCTCACTTCGTTGGCGCATCGCGATAACGTTGAGCTGATCAGGAAATAGAAGCATTAGGATTAAACTACACACGCTGCTCCACCGCATCCAGACATTATGTGCGGTCCACAAGGTCTCCTATACATGCACATAGAATGACGTCACAAACTCTACAGAGTCATATTGAATAATTACGCCTTCTTGACCGCATTCGCTTCCACTATGCGCTGCAGCTCGTTGCCTGCGCACGAACAGGGGAAGCAGTTCAGCAGGATGGAAGCGGCAGGCGTGCGCCGACGATCACACAGCCGGCAGCGGCATCGGGCAGCAATGCAGCGGACGTGCGTTCGGCGGCTCGTGCGGGCATTTTGCGCTCACCATTCGCCTCGTTGATGCGCGCAATCTCTTTGCCGCCCTTGTAGAAGACAAAGAGTGGTCGTGACTTGCCTGCCTGGTCGTGGAAGATTGAGATCTTCTCAGCAAGCGCCTCGCACCACATGATGTCAAAGCTGCGGTCGGCAGGCACGGCAACGGTGAGAAAGAGAGACGAAGAAGAGCAGAGCGGCCACGAGGCGACGGCGTCCATGGCCACGACAGCCACCATGCTGGCCATGCGTGGCACGCTGAGCGCAAATGGATGGCAACGCGCGGCCTGCGTACTCCATGAAGTCGCCGGAGAGGTTGATAAGACGCTTGCCGAGGCCGGTGCACGGGCCGCACCACTGTGCGTGCACGTCAACGACGGCGAGGCAGGTCGGCTCGGCATCTAGCACCTTGGTCTTCCAATCGACGTCGCTGACGAGCGGGGTGATGAATTTCTGCGACATTCGGTGCGGCACCAGCGCCCACACAAAGAAACTGGAGAAGCGCGCCGAGTTGGGCTAGATGCGCAACGCACACGCGTTGTTTGATTCTCAAGCCTTCGTTCCGAATCAGCGGCTTGTCGAGCATCGAGCGAGTTGTCGAGCGCCTCATGGGCGGCTTGTTTGTCTTGTTTGTGAACGACCGCCCTCGCCGTCGTAGGCATGATCCCTGGCATGCTCACGGCTTTGCTGCTGGCCTCCTCTCAGCCGTCCGCGCCCCCACCGCCGCCGCTGCGTTGGTCGCGCGTCTCCGTGAGGCACGATCGCAAGCCTTTGCTCTCGAACGCGCACGTTGAGGCACACGCAGGCCGACTGCTCGCGGTGCTTGGCCCCTCTGGCGCGGGCAAGACGACGCTTCTGCACGCGCTGGCAGGCACGACCCCACACCACGGGCGCAAGCGCCTCGAGGGCGACTGCGAGCACGACACCCTCGAGCCCTCGCGGGTCGCAATGCTCGCGCAAAGCGAATCCTTCTTTGGCATGCTCACTGTGCGCGAGACACTGGCACTCGCGGCCGCGCTGCAACCGGCCTCGGCGGAAAGCGCGGGCGGCGATGCTCATCGCGTGGACGCGCTGCTGCAGACGCTCGGGCTCGCCGACGTCGCCGACTCGCGTGTGGGCGACGCGACGCACCGCGGCATCTCGGGTGGTGAGCGTCGGAGGCTCGCAGTCGGGTGTGAGCTGCTCGGCGAACCCGCGCTGCTGATCGCGGACGAGCCGACGACGGGGCTGGACACGTACCAGGCCGAGCGCATCGTCCGCCTCGTCAAGCACACAGCAGCCAGCCGCGGCATCCCGGCGATCGCCACGCTGCACCAGCCGCGCAGCTCGATTTGGTCCGCGCTTGATGACGTGCTGGTGCGCGCTGATGACGTGATGACGTGCTTGATGACGTGCTGGTGTGCGCTGATGACGTCGGATGGCGTCTGATTGCTACGGTGCCTACTGATGGCATCCTGATGGCCTCCCTATGACCTCCTGATGACCATCCTGATTGTCTCCTGTTGACCTCTTGATGAAATCCGGATGACCTCCTGATGACATCCCTGATGACATCCTGATGACCTCCCTGATGACCTCCTGATGGCCTCCCTGATGACCTCCTGATGACCTCCCTGATGACCTCCTGTTGACCTCCTGACTGCTTCCCTCATCAGCTACTCGCTCCGCGCGGCCGCATCGTGTACCACGGCCCACGCGAGGCGGCGATGGAGTACTTCGCACACCTAGGCTACCCATGCCCGTCCCAGTGCAACCCCGCTGACCATCTCATCGACCTCGTGTCCACCGACTACGACTCGACGGTAACGGCCGCTCGGGACAGCGCTCGGATCGAGGGGCTCGTGGGCGCGTGGACACGTCACACAGCCACGGCAGCGGCCGCTCTCAGGCGCAAACGCCCCGCCGGGGCAATCAGAGGCAATCAGATTCAATCAGAGGCAATCACTCTCAGGGGCAGACGCCCCGCCCCCAGCGCCGCCGCCGCCACCTCCGTCACCACCACCGCCGCCACCTCCGCCACCTCCGCCACCTCCGCCACCGCCACCTCCACCGCCGCCGCCACCGCGCGTGCTGCGCCCCTCCCTCGCCACCCGATCACTCCTCGATCTCGTCTGGATCTCGTCGATCTCGTGACCCGATCTCGTCGATCTCGCCACCCGACCACTCCTCGATCTCGTCCGCCGGCTCCATCGCGGCAGACCCGGCGTTGCTCAGGACGACGCTCGCCGCTGGTGCGCTTCGGCCTTCTGGTTCGTCGAAGCTGGTGCCAGAATGTGCGCTGGCCGCTGACGGAACATACAACAAATGACGACTGAGTGCCCTCTTTGTTGACTAATTTCCCTCTGATTGCCCTCTCATTGCCCTCTGATTGCCTCTGAGTGCCCTATGATTGCCCACTGAGTGCCCCTTGATGGCCTCTGATTGCCCACTGATTGCCCGCTGAGGACCTCTGATCGCTTCCCTCATCAGGTGCGCGATGGCTGGCTCAACGGGGTGCGCTTCGTCAATCTCGGCGCTCCTCCCGTGGCGAGATTGCCACCGATGGTCACTGATGACCGTCTGACTGCCTCTGATTGCGTTGCATGCAGGTGCGTTTCGTCATCTCGGCGGGGCTCGCGCTCGTGTTCGGCGAGATCTTTGGCACGCAGTCAGCGCCCACCGCCGCCTCTGTCTCCGAAAGGATCGCAATCCTCTCGTACGTGATTGCCTCCCTGATTGCCTCTGATTGCCTTCCTGATTGCCTCTGATTGCCACTGTCTCCGAGAGGATCGCAATCCTCTCGTACGTGATTGCCTCTGATTGCGAGCCGCGTGCGAGTTGATGGCCATAGGAATGGATGGCCGATGATTGCGCCCCTCCTCAGGTACGCCACCACTTGGGATGATTGGCGCTGATGAGCTTCTGATGAGACTCTGATGACGTCTGATGGCCTCCCTCCTCTGGTACGTCACCACTTGGGATGATTGGCACTGATGAGCCTCTGATGAGCCTATGATGAGCCTATGATGACCTCTGATTGCCTCCCTCCTCAGGTACGCCTCGATCAATATGGCGATGATGGCGATGATGAAGAGCATCGACCTCCTGGGGCGTGAACGACCCATTGTGGCGCGTGAACGCGCGCGCGGAGCTTACGGGGCGACTGAGTACGTGATTGCCTCCCTGATTGCCTCTGATTGCCTCTGATTGCCTCTGATTGCTTCCGACTGCCTCTGATTGCCTCTGATGGCCTCTGATGGCCTCTGATTGCCTCTGATTGCCTCTGATAGAGCTTACGGCGCGACTGAGTACGTGCAGGCCCAAGCAGTTGTGGCCGTTGGATTGCTGATGGCGGCTGATTGCCTCCCTCATCAGGTACGTGCTGGCCAAATTCGTCACCGAGCTGCCCTTGGATGCGGCCTTCGCGGCTGGCTTTGGCGCGCTGCTGCACTGGCGCCTCGGTTTGAATTTGGCGCGCTCGGCGCTCGTGGGCACGCTGGCGCTCACGACGGCGTGTACGGCGGGGCTCGGACTTTCGATTGGAGCTCTCTCCGCCTCTCCCGACAGCGCGCTTGCAGTCGGGGTTGGCGTGATGGTCGTGTACATGGTCGTTGGGATCCTCAACCCAGCGGGCGCTGCTGCGAAGCCTCCCAGTGCAGCGGTGACGTGGCTCTCCTAATTGCCTCCCTCCTCAGATCCTGATGACATCCCTCATCAGATCCTGATGACCTCCCTCATCAGATCCTGATGGCCTCCTAATTGCCTCCCTCATCAGGTGACGTGGCTCTCCCACCTCTCTCCCATCAAATGGTCGATTCGCGCCCTCTGCTGCGCTGAGCTTCGAGGACTCGAGCTCGAGAGGGGATCGCTCAGCGCGGCGCCGCGCATGGGCGCCCTCGCCCTCGTCACCTCGGGCGAGCAGGTGCTCGAGCGCCTCGGGCTGCAGAGTGAGAGCGCCGGGCATGCATGCGGCAAGCTCGGGCTGCTCCTCGTGCTCCAGCTCGGCGCGGCGCTCATCGGGCTCCAGTGGCGCCGCCCGCGCTTCCAAACGATGGAGCCGCCGCTGGATGCGACTGTGTGAACGTATTCTGAGTGCGGAGTGCTGAGACCTGTGAGGGAGTGGAGCGTGTGGGAGTTCCCTTCCGAAAAGAATTGTCCAAAACGAAGCTCGCGCCCTTTCGAGCGGAAAATGGAGGATTACAGGCGACCCGTCCGCGTGCGTGGGCGTGAGGGCGAGGAGGTCGAGTGGTCACGCAAGGCAGCGCGGCGAGCGGGACGACTCAACAATTGGCTCAACGACCTCGATCCGTCTGAAGACACCGTCTTCCCCATAAACGAGACGGCCACAACCGTGCTGCGCACACTTGGGGCAATGTGCGACGACGACGATTGGTCAGCCTCACGCCTCGATGAGTGCTCGCTCACACAGCTAGCTGCTCTTATCGAGGGCGCCAGCAATCTCATCGCCGAGCAGGCGCTCTTGTATGCTCAGTCTGCTTTTGCTCGGCGATTGGATGGCAAACGTGCCAACGAGCTGCGTGAGCTGCTCGGTGCGGTGGACGACTTTGAGAGCGATGAGGAGCGCGTGGAAGCCCTTGCAGAGCCGGCTTTCACGCCGGATAGTCCCATGCCGCAGTCTACCACCGCGGGGCCGCCCGCGTTGCCCGTGAACGACGACGCTGCGGAAGCTGCCTTGGCCAAGGTCGACGCGGGCACGCTGATCGAGCTCAAGGGCGTCAACCGAGCGTGGCGTTCGCTCGGACGCCGAGCGCTCTGCTCGCGGCTGTGCAGGCGCGAAGGTCACGCCGACCCTCAGCAGCTAGACGAGATCACGGAGCTCAACCTGCAGCTGCTCATCGAAGCCGGCCGGCCTTGGGAGGCGGTGAGGGCAGGGCGGCTGCTACTCCACCTGGAGCGGCTCACGGGGTATGGCTTTGAGGTGGACGTGGCCGCGGTCCGATTGGTCAATTTGGACGATGAAGGCGGCGAGGTGGAGGTGGAGATGGAGGAGGAGGAGGAAGAGGAGGAGGAGGAGGAGGATGAGGATGAGGAGGAGGAGGAGGATGGCGAGGAGGAGGAGGAGGAGGAGGAGGAGGAGGAAGAGGACACGCCGTCGCCCCTGCTTCGTGGTCTGGCCAAGCGCGATCTGTGCTGCTGCATCACAGGCGAGGGCAAGCCACCACTAGCACTGCTGCTCGGAGCCATTGCCTGCGCTGGCTCTGGAGAGATCCGTCGCATCCCTGTGGAGAAGTTGCGCGCCGATACGCTCAGCAGCTGGTATCTGGAGGAGGATTTAATGGGGCGAATGATCGGCCCCGAGGGCGCCATGCTCATTGCGAGTTTCATTCCAGTCACAGCGGTCCTGACCTACCTGGATATGAGCACCAACGACATCGGCGATGACGGTGCCAAGTTGATCGCGGAGGCGCTGAAGGTCAACGCGGTCTTGACCACCCTGCATCTGGACCATAACAGGATCGGTGCGGAGGGTGCCAAGGCGATCGCGGAGGCACTGAAGGTCAACGCGGTTTTGACCGCACTTCACCTGCAATTCGAAAACATCGGTCCAGAAGGGGCCAAGGCCATCGCGGGTGCCCTGTCTTCGGGCACAGCGGTACTTACCTCCCTGCACCTGAACGGCAACAACATCGGTGCGGAGGGAGCCATCGCGATTGCGGAGGCGCTCAAGGTCAACGCGGTCTTGACCTCACTGAGCCGACAGCATTGGCAACAAGGGTGCCAAGGCGATCGCGGGAGCCCTGTCCTCGGGCACGGCGGTGTTGACGGAGCTAAGCCTCGGGAACAACCAGATTGGGGACGAGGGTGCCAACGCCATCGCCGAGGCCCTCAAGTCGGGCTCGACGGTGTTGACCCTCCTGCACCTGGGCAACAACAACATCGGCGACGAGGGCGCAGAAGCGATCGCGGGTGCCCTGTCTGCGGGCACAGCCCGAGCACATGGTCGCCATTGGCACGCGCCTGCTCGACGGCTCGCACTGCTGACCCTCGACCTCAAGAACAACAACCTGGGAGATGCAGGGAAACAAGCGGTGCGAGACGCGGTGGAGGGCCGGAGTAGATTTGTGTCGTATCTGTAGCTTTTGCGAGCGCACTGAGCGTGAAAACATGTTGCGGAGTCCGCCCCTGGCGCTCGCGCGCCTCGCTGTCAAAGTGCGGCGTGATGCTGCGTGTCCCGGTTCGTTGGTATACGATAGGAATCGTTAATTTATTAATGTTATCGTTGTTAAAATTGAAACGACGCGCGGCGACCATGGCGGCGACCGAACACGAACGTGCGAAGACCCGACCCACGAAGCGAAAAGTATAAAATTAAGTAAAAGTTATACGCCGTACACTCGTCCAACATCGGAACATGCAACCGAGAGAACCGTCGCGGTCGTGCTCCCGTGTCCGTCCCGTCGCTCTCGCGTCTGGCCGGGCTGGTGATCCACCGCACATAGCTCGTAGACCGTCGTACACGGTACGATCTACTCGGGTCAGCCGAGCGCGCGACAAGGCACCACATGTGGCGTGGTGTATTCACGGACGAGAAAACAGAATCATAATATACATATCGATCGAAAACGGCTAAACGGATAAGTTAAAACGTACTAGTACGTTAAAGCTACGTTCGGTTCATCTGACGATCGTCAGGTCGGGCCTGGTACCTTGAATACGCTCCAGCGCCTGGGCGCTGGGCGCAGCCGGCATGCTCAGGAGTGTGAGGCTACGCAGCTGCGGCAGCATGCCGTCTCGCAGCAAGTTCGAAAGGCCTGCCTCTGTGAGTCGGGTGCACCCTCGCAGGTCGAGAGAACGCAGGTGCTTGGCACGGGTCGCTAGCTTGAGAACCGCCTCATCAGATAGGCGTCCAAGCCCTCCCAAATCGAGATGCGTCAGCGTGGGCGGCGAGCCTGGTGCATTCTTGAGGATGCCGCCGACGCCAGTGCGGCGCTGCTCCTCCCACTTGGCATGTGCCTTCATCTGGCGCTCCGCCAGTTGGCCCAGGGCTTTGAGTCCCGCGTCGCTCAGCTTGGGGCAGGCGCGCAGGTCGAGCCACGTGAGGGATTTGCAGCGCGATATCTCCTCCAGATCAATGTCAGTGAGCGAACTGATGCCGCCGAGGCCCAGGCGCCTCAGCCGGGACGCGCAGTGGTCCGCGATCAGCGACGTGGAGACTGACGACAGGTGCGAGCAGCCACCCGCGTTGAGCTCGGCAATCGCAGAGCACCCACGAACGCCTGCAACCCATGGTCGGTGACGCGCGATAAGAGCTCGATCTCGAGGGACTCGAGCTCTTGCATCGCCTGACCGATCGCAATCATGCTGCCGTCCCCACAACGCGTGCAGCCTGTGAGCACAAGCGACTTGATGCCACGCATGGCTGGCGCGAGCGCTCGAATGCCATCATCGCCGATGCCCTCGCAGAAGCCAAGATCGAGCCGTACGAGCGCCGCAGCCCACGACGGAAAGGAGGCCAACGTCTTCAATGCCTCGTCGGTCAGTGCAGAAGCCCAACGCAGATTGAGCCGCCGTGCGGTGCCAGCATCGACAGCAGCACTGAGCCAAACTTTGATGTTTTCGTCCTTGAGGAGCCGCTGATCCCGCTGGATAGTGCCGCGCACCAGGAGCGCCAGGTGGTCAGGCAAATCGTCAAGGCTTTCAAGCTGATGAAGATGCCTTGCAAGAGTCGTGCACACGAGCTCCTGCAGGCTGGGCACGACACCGATGGGATTAGACGGTGGTTGTTGCGCCGCCCAGGGCGGCGTCGGTGCGAGCTCAGCAGCATCCACAGCAAGGGCGACCACAGCAAGGCCGAAATCTGCGTTCGAGCCAACCGTGAGCCCTTTCGTGGAGTCTGCCATCGCGAATACAAGAGGTCAACTATGGTCAACTTCTCCCATTTGCCTCCGACAAGGCAAGGCAAGTCAACGCGCTCCGACGTGGTGCTACATGTACAGTCCTTCAAAGTAAAGCTCTTTCGGATTGCCGAAACCGAGAAGCGCCCGCCGCCGCGCGGATCGAAATGTTAGGATCCAAGCTTGCTTCGTTAGACATCCCTTCGGATGGCTCGGTGCGCCTCGTCGGCGTGCAGACGAGCATCGACCCGGTCGATGGCGCGCAGATCTGGACTGTCGTCTTCAAGGAGAAGAAGGGCGGCGCCGGCGTCACGCCGCCGCACGTGAACGACAACGAGCCGTCCACGCCGAAGACGCCGGGCGCTCCCCAGGAGAACGCGCTCTATAATCCGCCAACCATGACGGTGACCGACCCGCTCCAGAACCTGCGCATGGACCGTCTCTTCCCGCTCAAGTGCATGGTGATGAATTACGCGTGGGGCAAGCTGGGCGCCGACTCGCTCGTGGGCCGGCTGGCGTCGACGGGGCTGGACGAGCTGGAGATCAACCCGGGCACGCCGTACGGCGAGCTCTGGGTCGGCACCCACCCGAGCGGCCCTTCGATGGTCATGCTCACCTCGCCCTGGCGGACGGTGACGCCGCTCTCTGAGTGGATCAAGCTCAACCCGTCCCTCCTGGGCCCGCGCAGACCGAGCGCGTCCTCGCCGATGGTGGCGCGCCGTCACTCGATGCGCATGATGCGCGCGCACTCGCTGCCCTTCCTTTTCAAGATCCTTTCCGTGCGCACCGCCCTGTCGATCCAGGCCCACCCGGACAAGGCGCTCGCGGCGAAGTTGCACGTGCGCCATCCCGATCAGTACAAGGACGACAACCATAAGCCCGAGATGGCGGTCGCAATCACACCCTTCGAGGCGCTCTGCTCCTTCCAGCCGGTGTACTCGGTGCTCTCCAACTGCCGCGCCACGCCCGAGCTCGTGGCTCTCGTGGGCGAGAAGCTCGTCGCCGCCCTCGACGATGCTGCCGCGCACCGGGCGCGCCTCCTGAACGAGAGGGACTCGCCGCAAGGTCGGCGCTCGCCGACGGGTCGGCTGCGTGCCCACGACGGCGCCATGGGCATCCCGAGGAGTTCGAGCCTCGACGGCCAGATCGGCGGCGGCCAGATCGGCGGCGGCGGCGGCGGCGGCGGCGGCGGCGGCGGCGGCGGCGGCGGCGGCGGCGGCGGCGGCGGCGGCGGGGGGGAGACGGTCTCCTCCATCAAAGAGCGTCGAGCTTCCAAAGAAGGCAAGCCCGAGGGGGGGGCTGAGGCTGAGGCATATGCGCGAGTCAAGGCATGCTTCCGCGCGCTGTTTGAGGCGTTGATGACGGCGCCTGCGGACCGCATCGCCGCGCAGCTCGCGGCGCTCGTCCGGCGGGTGCAGTCGACGAACGAGATGCTACGTGCGCCGGTGGAGGAGTTGGCGATGCGGTTGCATGCGCAGTACCCAGGGGACGTGGGCGTCTTCTGCGTGTACCTGCTCAACTACAAGCTGCTCAAGCCCGGCGAGGCGCTCTTTTTGGGCGCGAATGAGCCGCATGCATACCTCTCGGGCGACTGCGCGGAGGTGATGGCGACGAGCGACAACGTGGTGCGCGCCGGCCTGACACCAAAGTGGAAGGATGTCGAGACGCTCTGCTCGTGCCTGACGTACATCGATGGGCCGCCCCACTTGGTCGTGCCCACGCAGCCCGCGGGGCAGCCGCACGTGTGGACGTATGTGCCGCCGGAGGTCGTCGACGAGTTCTTGCTCGATCGCGTCGAGTTTGGCGCCCAGGACGGCGCGGTCGATGGGGAGGAGCGAGCGGCGGAGGTGGAGGCAAGGCTGCCCGCCTCGGCGGGCCTCGCCGTTCTGATCGTGGTGCATGGCACGGCGACTGTGGAGCAGCTCGACAGCCAGAGTGACGTATTTGTGGGGCTCAAGTCCGCAATGAGCGCGGGCGCCATCCACCTGGTCTGCCCGCACACCGTGCTGCGGCTACGCCCGTGCGGGCGCGAGCCGCTCCTCGTCTTTCGCGCCGCCGCCAAGCCCCAGCCGGGGAGCGAAGAGGCCGCCGAGCTCACGGGCATGACGAGCATCTCGATTGCACGTGAACAGAGGCGCAGTCGGGAAGCGCACGCATGAGCATCGGGGGGGCGTGTCTGAACAACTGCGCTAGCGGCTAGGTAGCGGCTAGGTGTATTATACGGTACACGCAGTGCTTGTGTCAGTATTTTTGTATGGCGAGTCTGAGTGCGGTGCGTGCGCCACGCATCTATTCACATTTACCTTTTGCTTTGAGCAGGCGCGCGGGGAGGCGCTCTGTGGAGCCGGGGACGGCTTACACGGTTACACGCCGTTACGGGAGCGGTGGGGGCACGCCACGGCATGCTGATCTGTTTTGCACTTCCTCCTCGCCAGTTCACTCGCTAGATCTGCCCGAGAAGGAGGACGCCGGCGGCGGGGTACCCGGCGGCGGATGCGCGGCCGCCGGCCGGTCGTAATATGTTCCAGGGAGCAGGGTTTAACGTGATCAGGGGCTCTTGTGTCTTGACGTGAGTCGTACTTGAGTCTGCTTTTAGTTTTCTTCGCGAAACCCCGAGACTCAAGACATCTCAATGAAGGATTCAATTATCGATCATGTGTTTGAGGACGGTCGATGGGTCGAAGACTCGCACTAGACTCGCACGCACGCGCGCGCGAACGGGCCTGTACACTTCCTGTACACCGGAGTGTATTTTCTATTTAGTCCTTGATTTAGTCAGATGAGCGGTTGAGCGCTTGAGTCTGTTTTCGCTTTGTTTCGATACCAGTACGTACGTTAGGGGTTCAACGGGGTTCTGAAGTACGCGCGTCGCTCGCTCGATCTGTACCATCGGCTCGACGGACGTCAATCGCCACTTTCACAAAACTCTTGGTTCGAAAAAAAGGACCGACGGTGCTGTTGACAAGAATAGATCTTCCTTTTTGTAGCATCGCAGAGCGTGTCCGCAATAACGACGAAACAAAAATAGACAGCGCTTGTCACTCTCCAATTCTGAGACCCTCGACCGACGGCGTCTCTCTGTGGTCTTCAACCGGGTGCCGCCAAGGTCTGCAAACCGAGCCGGCGAGCCTCAGCGCCACTCCCGGCACCAGCGCGTCGCGCGGGATCCCTCTGCACCTTTCCCTGGGCATCTCCCAGCCGGAAATTGCGGCGCGCGCGCGTCCGCGCGCGCGCCCCCTGTGCGCGTGCCCGACGAGGCCTCAATCAAGCCCTATTGCTGTGCCTCGCAGGTACTGGAATTCGGCGCGGCTCCGTTCGGATGCGTTCTTCGTTCGCAATGTTGCTCGCCATGGTGCTGGGTCTCATCCACTCATGCGCAGCAACTCATACAGCAGGATTGCTGTGCAGCAATACATGCACGACCGGTAACCAAGGTTTGTGCGACGACGGCGAACCGGGCGCATGGTTCTCAAATTGCGCACTCGGAACCGACTGCGCAGACTGTGGCCCCAGAGGTTATCATCCACCTCCACCTCAACCGAGAACTCCACCGAGCCCTGCGTCTCCTCGTTCTCCACCTCGGCCCCCTCTGGCCCCTAATTCTACATTACTGTGCAGCAATACATGCACATCAACAGTTGATCAGCAATACGGCTTTTCCAATTGGTGCGACGACGGCGGCCCGGGCGCAACGCTCTCAGAGTGCTCATTCGGAACCGACTGCGACCACTGTGGCGCCCGTGTTGTTTATCCTCCACCACCTCCGACCCCCGCGGGCGCGATCAACCGATGCACTTACACTTGCAATTGGAATGGAGACAGCGACTGCGACGATGGCGGACCCGGATCGGAATTTTCCCAATGCGCCCTCGGCACCGACTGTTACGACTGTGGCCCTCGCCTGTTGGTGCCGCCTGTTGGCACGTTCTTCCGATGCGAAGACACATGCACAGTTCCGATGTATTACGGCAACTGCGACGATGGCGGAGAAGGATCGGGGTGGTCGTGGTGCGACCTCGGCACCGACTGTTTCTCCTGTGGCCTTCGCGCGATTCCGTTTGCGCCACCACCTCCGCCGCCGCCACCACTTTCGGCCACTCCACCACCTCCACCACCTGCGCCGGCCGTTGGGCCCGAGATTGTCGTCGACTTTGACTCTTCTCCAAATGATTGCAGATGGGCATTGGCTTGCAGCGACGGCTACTCATACCCCAACGGAATTATGCCGCAGAGGGTGAGGCCGTCCCCCCCTCTCGTGCCGGGCTCGACGTGCACGTTGACTCTGAAAGCCTACTGGGGCTGGGGCTGGTACAACGGCAAATGGACTTACGACGCTCTAGAATTCACAAACCCTTATGATCCCGATCAGTCTGGGCCAAGGGTTGAGACAAACTACACCTTCATAGTCCCCGAAGCTCCACCTTCACCCTCACCACCCAATCTGCCCCCAGTGGCTCCGATTGCGTACGACTCTGGTTTTGCCGTGGTCCTCCCCCAGCTGATCATCACGTACAAGTTCTTCAATTTCAGCACTGCTTGCACCGCCTCCTCTACTACTGGGTGCACTCCGGGCACAGGAGCTCCTAAACCTTCAGTAGTTGGCACCAGGACATGGGAACATCCACGAAATACACTCAAACTTGTAGCAGAGACCAGTACTCAGATGGGTTGCAGCGGTAGGCCAAGATGCAAGGTGGATGTTGAGTTGACCAACGGGGGTATCACTCCGGCTGGTCGGAGACTCCAGGCTTCCAACGCCAATACGCTGATAATCAAGGCCACAGTCACCTGGACGGATGTCACGAGGGTTCGTAACTGTCCTCCCGTTGCTCCGAGTTCGCCGCCATCCCCACCCTCAACTCCGCCGCCGCCGCCGCCTCCCCTTCCCATGGCCACCTCTTCTGAGATTTCGGTGGAGATGATCGCGCTTGGCATGGGGCTGTATCACGAGCGGTACTTTTTCAATCGCCGTTCTCCCCCCCCCCCGCCCCCCCCCTCCCCACGAGTGATCTGCGGATTTGAGTCCGTGCTCTTCAACGGCACCGACCTCGCCATAATGCAAAAGAGAATTCGGATGCAATCTTACAACATGACTTACTTGACTTCGCTCATGGGGTTCTCCGGGAACGACGTCGCAATCACCGGCCTGGAACTCGCCGAGGCTCAAACCGCCACCGCAATCTTTACGCCTCCAAGTTTGCCGCCTAATGCAAAACGACCGCCCTCATTGCCCCCCCCACGTCCCTCCCGGCCACCCCCACCCTCCCCGCCGCCCTCACTCTGCGAGAACACGTGCAATGCGAGGTTTCCACAAAGTAAGGGCATATGCGATGATGGCGCGAACAGCGACAACAGCAACGGAACCAGAAAAATCGGCCAAAAATCTTTGTGCGAAGTCGGCACGGACTGTGTTGACTGCGGGCTGCGCAGCTATTGCACGAGCTGCCCAAGCGAGTGCTCGGCCAAAGCGGAGTGCCTCGAATTCATGTATAAGGACACGACGTGCTGGCCGCAGTGCAACAACGCGGAGTGCGGGCAAAGCGCCTGCACGACGGAGCAGGCAGTCAGCGAGTGCCTGAAGAATCAGATTGCACAGGGGATTGACTACATCTCGAAGCCTGGCTCTTCTGGCACTGGCTCGGACCCCTTGGTGACTGGCAGCTTCACGTTGGGTGAGTTCCGCATTTCAGTCGACAAGGTCAAAGGCGCTGGCGTGCAGATTGAGTTCATCCTAACTTACTCTCTGACGTGGAATGACACACGCCTCCTTACCTCGCCTTGCCGCAAGGTCCTCGATACGATGCTTTCGAGTGTGGCCTCGACTGAGTCGGAGCACGCGAAGCGTTTCTGGCGCCCGAAGCTCGTCCTTGGCACCACCGAGACGGAGCCCGCTCGGGAAAGAAAACTCTTGGAGTCCCTCTATTCTCAAAACGGCGCAGTGGCTAGACTGCGAATCCGCGAGGCTGTTATGTTGGCACAGGACTTCCAATATCGCAGCTTCCCCTTCGACCGGCAGACCATCCCCATCCATCTCAGGCTGCCAACTGTGCAGCTCAGCGGGTGCGACGCTCTGGTCGAGCAGTTGCGCTACAAGGAGACGTTGAGTTTTACAGACTCGAACCGTATCCTTCCCCAGTCGGCGACGTGGCTCTGGGATAGTTGTGGCACTGCAGGCGGAGGCTGCCGTGCAGCGGATATCGAAAAGGACATCTTCCTCGACCTGGCCTTGCTGGAGTCCAGGCAAGACGCCGGGCAAGACGCCTGCCCGGTGGTCTTTAAGATCAAGCGCAACAACGACCTCTTCATCATCAAGCAGCTGATACCCTCCATCGTCATCTCTGAGGCGCCGCTCCTCAGCCTGTACATGGACGCGACCGTCCCTCCGCTTGTCGGTGCTCGCGCCTCGCTCCACATCATTGCCCTGTTGCTGGTGGTTACCCGCGCCAACACAGACCTTGGCCTGGGGACGCTCAGCAGCCTCATCTGGACTGACGAGTTTGCCCTCGTCCAGTTTTTCGTGATCCTCGCGGGGCTCGTAGAGACGATCGTCGTGCACGCTTTGATCCGCTTCGGCTGCAAGGTCCTGGCCGTCTCCGTCGACGGCGTCTTCCGGGTGTTGCTTCCCTTTGTCCTCTTCCCGTGCCTTGTGGTTGGCTTCATCCTGAAGGGTGTGGAGCAGGAGGCACTCTCCCTGCTTGTCATAGTTGGAGGCATGTTGCTGTTCTTGTCCTACTCAGTTGCGAGGGTGCTATACAAGGACTGGCAGATCCAGAGAAATCGGAAGATGATGGTCAAGAAGCTCAAGGCGCTCAAGATGGAAATCAACGGGTCGAAGTTGACCGATAAAGAAGTTGATCAGATCATGCGGAAGACGTTCGACACCTTCGACCTTGACAATTCGAAGAAGCTCGAGAAGGCGGAGGTTCGGCTGATTCTCGACGCCATGTACCCCAACCTGGGCAGGCAGCAGGTAGCCACAGCCATGAAAGCCGTCAAATCAGATGAGATTGTCTACGAGGACTTTGCCATCATTGTGGAGGAATGGCAAAAGATCAGTTTTGAGAGGCATGAAGAAGAGCCGCACAAGCGCCGCACCATCCTCGGCCGGCTGGGCTGGGGGGTGGGCTCAAAGTCCAAGAAGGCATGTCATCTCGAGGAGGCCTCCTTTACTTCCTTGGCGAAAACAAGCAAACCGGCGGGATCCTCCGCGCCAAAATTGGATGTTGCGGCCGCCTTTGCTGCGGGCCTCGATAAAGCCGACAGTCTGCACGCCTGATCAGGAGCATATAACTGCGCATCGTGCAACGGGTTGCGAGGTAGAACTTCGCAAGGGACTGCGGCGAGTACCGAGTAAACAAAGTCGGGCTTGTGCAACTGCAAGGGGTAGGGCTAGGGGGGGCATACGCGCGCGCTATGCCGGGCGATATGGAATGTGTGCCAGATACCCGCTCCGATAGGCTACTACTATGAGCCCGGGCTGTCTCGCCATGAGCGTGTGGTGCGTGTGTGCGTGTGTAGCTGATCAGTCTCTCGCGTCTTGGCGGAAGGTTAGATCGGATGGAGTTGTTTTGACCGCGCCTTCTTGTATATCCTGCGTAGGGTTAGCGGGCGGGCCGCGGGGCGCATACCCGATATCGCCATGGGGCACGGGCAGCGCAGGGTCCGGCCGGGCGGTCGGGTTCGCAGGCATCAGGGGGCAGCCTCTTCTCACTTCTGAGTCGGCCGCGGGGTTCGGTCCGGGCTCCGGGGTTGTGGCTAAGTTGGCCGCGGATTCGGTCGTCGCGCGGTCGTGCATGTGCGTTGGTGGGTTGGGATGGATGGTTGTGAGGCTCGTCTGTTGTCCTCGTCTGTTCCGTGTTAGAAATCACAGACGAGGACCACAAGTACCCGCGTCTGTGGTGTCCCGGCTGGCGGCTCGTCCCCCGGTGACTGTCTTTTAACCGGTAGCGGTACCGGACTGTATCGGTTGTATGATCCGTGGTTAGGGGTACTTGCGGGTTCGAGATCTGGAAGCAAGAAGGGGAGAGGGTTAGGTGAAGCTGAGAAAGGGGCAGTGGCGCGAATGCAACCTGCTCGTGCTCCATCCTGATTCACGAGACGTGGGCGGGCCGCGGGGCGGTGACGGACTCTGCAGCTCGGCTGACGCCTCGGTTCGCATAACCGATAACGGAGTGTACTTTGAACTTTCTACGACGAAACTGATCGTGAAGTCATGCGTGAAGTGCAACGCAACCATACCATACCAATAATATTAAAGGAGTCGAATGCGTTCTTCAACTCACCCCCTCCAACACCTTTTCTATGGTCATGAGCGATCAAACGTATCCTGCTGCAGGGAGACAACGAAAGTATTCAAAGCTGCGCCCGGAGCTCGCCGGCTCGCAGACGCGCGCTACGCAAGACCAAGAGGTGTGTGCAACTCCATAGTTACACATTGGAGATACAATTGTCGAGCGACAACTAGAATTTGGCAGACAAAGAAGATGGCAGACAAGATGGAATAGACAAGATGGAATGCCCGTGGAAAATGTTGCTGCACCCGTTCTGCACCCTCGCAGGCCTCGCCTGTGGGCTCCGCGGTCAGTTCGAGGGTCAGTTTAGGGTTCGTCAAGTTTCGTCAAGTTTCGTCTCGAGTGCTCCGGGGTCAGTCAAGGTCATCCGTGGCGCACGAGGGCGCCGTGCCGCTCGTACGGCGGCCTGGTGATGGCGGCGGCAAGGTGGTGTGCACGGCCAGCGGCTGCTTGTTCACGTTGATGTTCACGTCGGGGAAGTGCACGACTTTGAGGCCCGAGTGAAGACCCTTGAGGCTCGCCTGCTCGAACGCCTGCTGGAGCGAGATGAGATCTGGCGGGAGGATCTCGCCTCGTCCCAACAGAGTGATGAGCAGCCGAGTCTCAAGGGTAAGACTTGGGGCGTGGGTGACATTTGGAGCGGTCTGGAGCGCCTGGGCATGTGCCTGGGCATGTGCCTGGGCCACCAGGGCCGTCCAGCCGGGGGGAGGGGCAGCCGATCCATTTCTGCCGTCCATATCCACATCTTCACCCATCTTGGTGCTCATGTGGATCTGGACGCTCGCCAGCGATGCAGAGGCAGCCGAGGCGCTCGCACTCGCCGAGAGGGCCAGTAGCGGTTCGTCCATCTCAAGTTCCACTCGAGTGGCGGGAAGATCTCGAACAAGTAGCGGTCCATTCCAATCATCGGAGCCCGACTCCTGCCATCGTCGCAATCTGTCTGGATCTCCCGCCTCGAGCGAGGAGATGCGATCCCGGATGCGATCTGGATTCTCGATAGCTTTTGACCCGCCGATGGAGAGCTGAGTGTCTAGCGCCATCCTGGCGGACGCTCGCCGCCGGATAGCAAGCTCGAGCGCACTGTCGCCTGCTTCATCGCCTTCTTCCGTCGATTGCACCTCTCCACGATCCATCGCCGCGATTGGCATGCTCGAGGCCGGACCCCGGGGTCTGGTGGACGAGCCGGTGGACGCAAGCAGAGGCGTCCCCCTAGACTGGCCCACGGCATCCAATCGAGACTCAGCAGCGGCGACGGTATTCTGGAGCTCGGCAGCGTGGATCGCCTTCTTGAGCTCCGCCGCGAGCGCGTAGTTCTTGGATGCCACGGCCGCGGCGAGATCGGATCTGAGATCGTGCCGAGCTCCGCCGAGATCGGGCCGAGCTCCGCCGAGATCCCTCTCGAACTCTGCGACGGTGTTGTCACTCGCCACCACGGCGCTCGGAGGTGGGACTGCTCCGCTGAACTGGCCGTTCACGTTCACACCTGCAGACGAGACGTCGACGATGCCCTGACTCTGCACGACCGGCGCTTTCTCGAGCGCAGACCCGATGAGCCCGATCGGTGCCTTCGCTGCTCTCGCTGCCTCTGCGGCTACGTCGGCGGACTCTTCCGCGGGTAGCTTCAGCTGGGCGGCTTCGGCAACGGCTACGGAGTTGGCTGCGGAGCGGCGCACGAGCACCTTGCACGGGCGCGTGATCGCTGTCCGGTCCCCACGAATCCGCGTCGCCACCTCCAGCTTTTCCACCCCGGCCATCGGAACGCCCCCGACGCTCACAACCACATCAGACGTTCGAAAGCCCGCAAGCTCTGCGTAGCTGCCTGGGTCGACAGAGCGGACCACGTTGCCCGCGGCGACCGAGAGACCCATCCGGACGCCCACGGGCATCGACGGCACCGACAGCGTCACCAGTCCTTCGTCCTTGTCCTCGCCCTCCTCGTCCTTCTTTGCGTCCTCATGAGAGTCCTCAGGGTCAGTGTGCCAACCTTGCTCGTCCTCGTCCTCGTCCTCGTCCTCGGGCGTCTCGCGCGTCACCACGATGCTCTTGGGTGCTTGCACCTTGGACGGGTCTCCGCGCATGGTGCTCGCGATGGTCAACTTGTCCATGCCCTTGGTGATTCGCAGCTCGTCGATGGAGACGAGCAGGTCGCCCGCGAGGAAGCCTGCCTGCTCGCCGATGGAGCCCGGGTTCGTCTTACGGATGCGGAAGTCGTTCGTGATGAAGATGCCGAGCTTGTCGCTCGGCTTGAGCGAGGGCAGCTGTAGAGTGATCTCTGGCATCTTTGGCACAGCGAACGACGGCGGGCGCCGCGAGTCCGCGACACCTTGATTGACCGTTGGCAACATTTGAGCGAAAGCAAATTTCAATCTTGCATGCAGCCCAAACATCATATGAAATGCCGCACACGAGACGCACTTCACACGTCTCAAGCCGCAGTTCACGGGTTAGGGCACCCTCAAAGGACACTTCGCTCGCCATCCTGGATGACGGCACCGCGCCGCGTGGTCGTGCAGCGCCTGTCGGGGCTCATCGGCTACGAGGACGGTCTGCGGCTGCAGCACCGCCTGGTGCAGCGGCGAAAGGCCGGCGCGCTCGCCGACACACTGCTGCTGCTGGAGCACGCGCCGGTGTTCACGCTTGGCCGGCTGCAGGCATCGGCGGCTAATGTGCTCGCGGCGCCCGAGGCGCTCGCGGCGGCGGGCGCGAGCGTGGTGCAGTCGGATCGCGGCGGCAACGTCACCTTCCACGGGCCGGGTCAGCTCGTCGCCTATCCGATCCTCGACCTCGCCGCCGGCTACCGGCGCGACTTGCACTGGTACGTAGAGAGGCTCGAGGACGTTATGATTGGCACGGCGGCGCAATTTGGCGTGTCGGCGGTGCGCGGCGCGCCCGGTCACACCGGCGTGTGGGTAGGCGAGCGCAAGATCGGCGCCATTGGCGTGCGCGTGCAGCGCTGGCTCAGCAGCCACGGCGTGGCACTCAACGCAGACGTCGACCTGAGCTTCTTCGACATGATCGTGCCGTGCGGGCTGCACGAGGCACCGCAGGTCACGTCGCTCAGCCGCGAGCTCGGGCGCACGGTAAGCGTCGGCGAGCTGCGGCCACGTTTCGAGGCGGCGTTTGCGGAGGCCTTTGAGTGCGAGCTCGTGGACGGAGCGCACGTCGACGAGATCGAGATTAGTGGCGCGGATCTCGAGCTCAGTCGAGTTACGACGAAGAGTGTAGACCCGACCAGACCACCCAGCCCAAAGATGAGAGCCGAATGAGAAGAAGCCATTTTCGTCTGGAAGAGTTCTTTTGACAAGTTCACAGCCAATGTTTATACATGTTTATAGTTCACGCACCAAACATGTTGAGAGCCTCCAAAAGTGGGAGAGGCTCTAATTCCTATGCCACTCCCTTCCGCGGAGACGCTCGCGGATGTCGAGCAGAGCCTCGGCGAGGCAGTCAAGGCGTGCCTCGGCCTGCCAGCGGACGACCGCCCCGCTTTCATTGGAAGCTACCTGCTCGCCAAGCTGAGCGGGTCGGAGCTGCCGACGGCCCCGGCCGCGAGCCCGTCCTCTGCGAGTCTCGGTGCGGAGCTCCCGGCACTCGCACGCCTGCTGTCCAAGGCGCTCAACGTGGCGTCAGAGCTGACGCCCGACGAGCCGCTACGCGGTCTGGCCGAGGCCTTGACGGCCGGCGCCGCGCCGGTGTCGTCTGATGAGGCGGCGGCGGCCGAGGCAGCGGCAGCGGCCGAGGCGGCGGCGGCCGAGGAGGCAGCAGCGGCTGAGGCAGCGGCGGCGGCCGAGGCGGCGGCGGCCGAGGCGGCGGCAGCCGAGGCGGCATCTGATGAGGCGGCGGCGGCCGAGGAGGCAGCTGCGGCCGAGGAGGCAGCTGCGGCCGAGGCGGCGGCGGCCGAAGCAGCGGCGGCCGAGGCAGCAGCGGCCGAGGAGGCAGCAGCGGACGAGGAGGCGGCGGCGGCCGAGGAGGCGGCCGCCGAGGACTTTGCACGCACGATGCGTGCTAGGGAGAATGAGGATTCGGCCAAGGCCAGGTCAGCCATGCTGCTACAGAAGCGCGCGCGCGGCCGCTCCTCGCGTCAGATGATCAAGCAGAAGCGCGGGGACGGCGTGTACGGCCTGATGGAGGGTGATGACCTCAAATGGCAATGCCGGTGCGGTGGCGTCATCCTCCTGCTGCGCGGCAACCCGTTGTTTGACGTCGACTGTCACTGCACGCACTGCTTACCGGTTGCCCAATACGTGCTCTCAAAGGGTGTTAGCCTCAAGAACGCGGGCATCTCTGCCGTGTGCGCCACCGGCCACGGCGTGGCCAAGTCGTTCTACTCGCTCGACTGCGTCAGTGTGTACCGGGGGCGCGAGCATCTGCAGCTGGTGAAGCGCGCTGTCACGCGCACCAACTCCTCTGCTGACCACTGATGACCCCGCTGACGATGGCTTCTGATTGCCTCCCTCATCAGGTGAAGCGCGCTGCCACGGGCACCAACGTGCGCGCGTACACGGGGTGTTGTAATACGCTCTGCGTCACCGACGGCGGCGAAGATCTTGCGCCTCCTCTTCGCAGCTTCTCGCGTACGTGTCTCAACTGCTCGGATGGGACCCCTGATGACCACTGACGACCCCTGATGACCCCTGATGACCTCTGATGGCCTGCCTTATCAGGTACATGTCTCAAGTGCTCGGATGGGAAGGTGTACATACCCCCGGGCCCAGTACCCATCACGTGCGCGGCCAACCACCCGAGCTTCGCGACGCTGCCCGATCCCAAATATGGTAAGTACCCTGCGGAGGTCCAAGCTCAATTGGACGAATTCGCTGAGTACGCCGAGGATAAGATCGACGAGGTGAGTGCCATCGGCGTGCCCTCCGAGTGCCATCGGAGTGCCCTCGGAGTGACCTCTGATGACCTCGGAGTGACCGCGGAGTGACCTCCCTCGGAGTGACCTCGGAGTGACCTCGGAGTGACCTCGGAGTGACCTCGGAGTGACCTCGGAGTGACCTCGGAGTGACCTCGGAGGGCCATCTACGCACTGATGGCCACACTCATCAGTTCACCGATTGCCTCCTTCATCAGGTGAGTGGCCAGTGGGGTCCGCGCGGTTCCGACCCTTCACTCTTCTATACGCCCGCCTCCGCTGTGAAGGAGATGGCGGTTGGGCTGGTCGGGATCGATGACGCACTCAAAGACTTCATCGAGGATGCGAGGGTGAGGGCACGCGCGGAGGCAGAAGCTCTTCGTCTGAAGGCGATCATGGAGGCGGAAGCGGCGGCGGCGGCGGCGGCCTTGCAGGTGGAGACGCCTTGACTACCTCTGATGGTCACTGATGACCACTGACGATGACCTCCTGATGACCTCCCTCATCAGATCCTGATGGCCTCCTAATTGCCTCCCTCATCAGATCCTGATGGCCTCCTAATTGCCTCCCTCATCAGGTGAAGATGGACGAGGCCCAAGCTCTCCTCGATCAGTACCCGATGCAGGTCAAGATGTACGAGCGGAAGCCGGAGTTTGCCGCCTTGGATCTCGTCGACAAGGCGTCGTTCTTGCGTGAGATGATGCAGATTTCCGAGGCCGCGCCAGCTGCGACCAAGGTCGAGACCTTTGACGACATCGTCTCGTCGATGGCAGCGAGCATGGTGCTGGAAGTGCAGGAGCATAACCCTGACTTACAAATCATCCATGCGCCCATCTTCGATCAGGAGGAGGTTGTGCGCAAGGCGCGCGCGATCGCCGATGAAGCCTTCCGACGGTAATGATGTGCAGACTCTGCTCCTGATTGCCACCACTGATTGCCACGGATGGCCATTTGGTTGCTGCGTGCAGGTATGCTACGGACGGCAGCGGGCCACAAGCCTCCGCCCCTGCACGCATGCAATTGCTCACCACGGCGCCCTCTCCCCACAGGTATGATACGGACGGCAGTGGCGAAATCGATAAGTCGGAGTTGTTTGAGATGTGCCTCACCGTCGGGCAGGTGATTGCCACTGATTGCCACTGATTGCGAGGGAGCAGCTGTCGGGCAGGTGGCGCTAATTGCCAGGGATTACGACTGACTGCGACTGCTTGCGACTGCTTGCGAGTGACTGCAACTGCTTGCGACTGATTGCGACTGCTTGCCACCTGCCGAGCAGGTGGCGCTGATTGCGACTGATTGCGACTGATTACGACTGATTGCGACTGATTGCGACTGATTGTGACTGATTGCGACCTGCCGAGCAGGTGGCGCCGCGGGGGGCGACCACGCCTGAGAAGCTCGAGTACCTCGAGAAGCAGTGGGCTCTCGCGGATACCAACGGCGACGGCACCGTCGACTTTGACGAGTTCGTTGAGTTCTATGTGTGTACTCTCGAGGCTCTGGCGGCGGAGGAGGCCGCACGCCATGCGTTCAATCGATACGACGTCGACGGCTCCAATTCGCTCGAGAAGCACGAGCTCGTGCAGGTGGCGCTGAGTGCGACTGATTGCGACTGATTGCGACTGATTGCGACTGATTGCGACTGAGTGCGACTGATTGCGACTGATTGCGCCTGCTGCATGCAACGTCCCATAGGCGCTCTTCGAGCTTGACATGGTGCCCGGCCACGACGCGCACGAAAGACGTGTGTACCTCGAGGACCAGTTTGCCATCGCCGATCAGGACGGCAACGGCGTCGTCGACTTTATGGAATTCGTCGCGTTCTACACGCAAGCGCTGCACGACAGTCGTAAGTCCGATTTGGTGCACGAGCGCCGGCGCAAAACGCAGGAGCAGCGCGCGCGCCGTCGCGAGCGCGCGCTCAAGTACGTGCAGGCGGACGCGCTCAAGACGGCGCTCGCTGCGGGCACGTTGCAGCTGCTGAGTGCTCAGTGGCTGCTTGCACGAGCGGGGTACGCGAGCACTGTGGTGGAGCGCCGCGGCATTACGAAGACGAAGTGGAGTCTGAGGGAATCGCTGCAGCCGCTGCCGCCCTTCCAGGTGCGTGGCTCATCGCTGATGGGCTCTGATGACCTCGTGATTGCCTCCCTCATCGGCCGCCCTTCCAGGTGCGTGGCTCATCGCTGATGGGCTCTGATGACCTCGTGATTGCCTCCCTCATCGGCCGCCCTTCCAGGTGCGTGGCTCATCGCTGATGGGCTCTGATGACCTCGTGATTGCCTCCCTCATCGGCCGCCCTTCCAGGTGCGTGGCTCATCGCTGATGGGCTCTGATGACCTCGTGATTGCCTCCCTCATCGGCCGCCCTTCCGCGGGTGCGTGAGGGCCGCCGATGGACTCCGATTGGCCTCTGATGACCTCTGATGACCTCTGATGACCTCTGATGGCCTCTGATGGCCTCTCTTTCGCCTCTGATGACCTCTGATGGCCTCTCTTGGGCCTTTGATCGCCTCTGATGACCTCTGATTGGCCTTTGATGACCTCTGATTGGCATTCGATGACCTCTGGATTGCCTTCCTCATCAGGTGCTCAAAGAGGAAAGTCCCGAGGCCTACTTCGGCGCGGAAGCGTTCGAGAGCAACCTCGCTTCGTTCGATGAGATGAGTGTGGCCAACGGAGCGGCCGCTGCCGGCCTCCGGGCTGCGCCAGTCATCTTGACGATGTTTGTGCCGGAGAGCGAAGAGCATGCGGATCCAGAGGGGACCGTCTTGGCGCGGGTCGCAAAGAACCTCGCGCGCCAACTACATACCTACCAGAGCTGGGGCTTCGAGGATATGGGCGTGTGGATTGGGTGGAGTTGCGTTCCACAGACGACTCCGGGGGGCACGTACACGCGCACCCCTGAGCAGGAGCAGCTCTACTTGCACGTCCTGCAGGAGCTCCCGATCTGGATCTCGCACAAGCTCACCACCATCTACCAGATACATGATCAACAGGTGTGACGCCGCCTTCTCATTGATTGCCTACGATTGCCTCTCATTGATTGCCTACGATTGCCTCCCTCATCAGGTGACGCCGCCTTCTCCAGCTCTCTTCTCCAGCTCGAGGACATTCTCTTCTTCTCTTCTCTTCCCTTCCCTTCTCTTCTCCAGCTCTCTTCTCCAGCTCGAGGACATTCTCTTCTTCTCTTCTCTTCCCTTCCCTTCTCTTCTCCAGCTCTCTTCTCCAGCTCGAGGACAAGGCTGATGGCCTACGATTTCCTCTCATTGATTGCCTCGGATTGCCTCCCTCATCAGGTGACGCCGCCGCCTCTCGAGCACGGTTGGCTCTTCTTCGCCGACGCGCTATGCTACCTCTTCAAGGAGGCGTCGCCCACGAAGCCTTTCAAGGTGACGCTCGATCAGCACCGCGATGACCTCTGATGGCCTCTGATGGCCTCTGATGACCTCTGATGGCCTCTGATGGCCTCTGATGACCTCTGATGACCTCTGATGACCTTTGATGGCTTCCAATTGCCTCCCTGAGCCTGCCTGATTGGGTCCCTCATCAGGTCAAGTTCGATCAGCTCATGCCCTTCTGGTCGTCCATTGTGGACTTGGGGCACTCCGACGTGCTCCTGGACACGGAGGGCATCAATCCGCAGGCGGGCGCGCCCAGGCGCAAGCCCCCCCTCTCCGCGCCGCGCTTCATCGAGCAGTTTCTCGGAAAGCACTTTGCGCCGCACGAGGAGAAGGTTCGTCAAAATCTCGAGATCTTCTACCGGTTTGCCATCGAGGACGGCTTCAACTCACTTGAGCGGCTCTCGTACGGCAAGCTCAGCTGGAGCGATGGTGACGTGTCTGAGCTCGCAAGCTGCTTCATGGAGGTGCCGCTGATGGCCGCTGATGGCCGCTGAACCGCTGATGACCACTGATGGCCACTGGCTGATGGGCCTCTGATTGGTCTCTGGTCAACCTCTGATGATTGCCACCCTCATCAGGTACCGATGCCACAAGTGCTCGAGCTCGACCTGAGCTGGAATGACATGCGGACGGGCAAGGGGCTCGAGATGCTCGGGACGGCGCTTGCATGCGGCTCGCTCAGCTCGCTCCAGAAGCTCAATCTGATTAATTGCACCGCCATCAAGACGCTGCCCGAGGCGATTGGCGAGCTGCTCGAGCTCCAGGTGACCATCGCCTCGGATTGCCCTCGGAGTGCCTCTGATGACCTCGAAGTGACCTCGGAGTGACCTCGGAGTGATCTCGGAGTGACCTCTGATGACCTCGAAGTGACCTCGGAGTGACCTCGGAGTGATCTCGGAGTGACCTCTGATGACCTCGGATTGCCCTCTGATGACCTCGGAGTGACCTCTGATGACCTCGGAGTGCCCTCGGATCGCATCTGCGTGACTGGTGCTCGCGCCGCAGGTGATCCTACTCGACGGCTGCGTGCAACTGCGCACGCTGCCAAAGTCGATGACGAAGCTCGCGTCGCTCAGGCTGCTCAGTTTAGTCAACTGCCATCTACTCTTCGATGAGGAGCTGAACCACATGCCGAGCTCATGCAAGATCGAGCGCAAGCCCGCAGGCTCCCCACGCGCTACGCCTCGCTGAGGTGTGCTGCCTAATTTGTGGATGCGGGCTATGTGCTCTGCTCCGTGAAGGCTCTGTGAAGACCCTCCGACCATGAAGCTCCGGTGTGAACACGGAATCTTCGGCAATGAACGAACCCGACGCATGCGTATTCTCGTACTGTTCGTGTGACTTGTCGGTCGGCCAAGGTACGAGCAGTTCTTCTCGTGCCGCGGGGCCCAGCTATGCCATGGCGTGTGCGCGTGAACGCTCACGTGTCGCGTGGGCTCTTGCGTATTGGTCGGTCATCACTCATGTGTGGCGGCCGTGGGCCCCGCCCCCATACTCTATGCGTTGTCGCTTGCGCGCACGCGCGCGCGTGCCTGTGTGGTGTGAGGCTGAGAGCATGGACTGAGAGGCTGGTAGCGCTGCGCTGCATCGTGCATGAGAGTGGAGTCAGTGGACACAGGGCAGTTGTGTGCTGGGGGCGTCGGGCGCGATCGCACCGATCGGGGATCGGGGATACGGCTCGGCCGTGGATCGTCGAGTCTCGCCCCTGTGCTGGTCGATTGTGCGAAGGCCGAGGGCGAGAGTCTCTGACCTGTCCCGGGTGCCGGCTATACGGCGGCCCGGTAGAGTGTATCTTCGCTACTAACGCATGGACCATTGTTCCGATCGGCATATCCATAATTATGAGTCTGCTTCTCAGTATGTCAGATGTCACAACGCCGCACCGACAACGCCAACCGAACCGCACAAGCCCGCCTCGGCCGTACGCACATCACACTACCCACCGAGGCGTTCACCTACTTACGTCCTACGTAACACAAGAACAGACAGCGAGGTCTGGCACCAACAATGCACCACCTCTGACCTCAAGAACGAACGTATCAAAGGCGGTGATACATGTTGAGGAATTCCCCCCCCCTCCCCTCAAACTTGTCCCGGCAAAAAGACACCGGGGGGACAGCCGGTGTACAGGCCTACAGCCGGGACACAGTCTGCGCCCTCCACGGTGTGTCTCCACGGGACCGGTGGTCGTGCGTCTTGCCGAGATGGCAAATAAACGTGAACGTGAACAGCCGGGACACAAACTTGACCCGGTTCGGTACGAGCGCGTTTCGAAAACATGCAACCTTCGAGGAGCGCACCATCCTTCAGCTTCGCCTCTGGCTCCCCGCGCCGCCCTTCCAGATTTACTGACATCAGACTCGCAAAATACCAACCTCTGATCGAGCGAACTCAGTGCATGCACCATGGAAATCACGGACGGCCGCCGAGGTGACGGGCGCGAAGAACGAAATCCACATGCAGATGCTGCTGACGCGGCGTTTAGCGCGATCCCGTGCGCTAGCGGCCAGGAGGCAAGCGTTCGCACCATCAGGGAGGTCTCTACCTACCTGATTGAATTGGGCCAGATCCCGCTTGCCAAGATTCCTAAATTGTTGGCTGATGTCGATGTGAACGGTGACGGGATGATCTCTCTCGACGAGTGGCGCAACAGCTTTGCCGAGCTTGGGCTCGGCGGCGGCGATGCCATGCAGAATTTGGAGCCCAATATCGTAGCCGTGCCTCTCGTGCCCTCCCTGCCCTTATCGGCTGCCAGCTACATCGTCGTCAAGGAGAGTACAGGGCCCATAGGGCTTTCACTTGCAAAACCAAATCACGATCGCTTGCAGACCTCCAACAATAACCCCATCACGATTGTAGAAGTGAAGCCCAACACGCCGGCCGCACGGAGCGTGCCGCCGTTGGCGGCTGGCATGCGCATCGTCGGCATCAACGGGATCCCTGTGCCCGCGGACGTTCACACGGCAGCCGAGCGAATCTCACAGCTTGGCCGTGGGAAAATGACGCTCGAGGTGCTGCCGGGAGCGACGCCCGCCGAGCGCCGAAGCTGGATCTCCCGCTGAGCTGTAGTTTTGGATATTTGTCGAACGAGCTTTTTATAGAAAAATCTAAGAGAATATATGCTACTAACAGTGCGCTTCGGCTCGCTTGACAAACAAATTTACCCGGCCGGTGCGCGGAACGACTCGTGATAACTGGACTGCATCGTGCTTGACCGGTGTGCGCGCGGTGGTCTGTGCAAGGTGACGCCGACCTCACCTACGCAACTTTGCAGCTTCCAAGAGTTGAACGCCCTCCCCCAAAGACTTGCGGGGAAAAGCGATTGCGGCGGGCCACCAAGCATCAACGCTCTCACCGCACAAACGGCGTCCCCAGATGGAACCACAGGGCGGCGACGGACTTCTCTCCAGGTGCCGGGAGGCCCGCGTGCATGGCAAGGCGATCGAGCGTGAGCCCGGGCGCCTCGTCCAAAAAGTTGTAGAAGGCCACGCAGTCCCCTTTGGACGGCCGGACCAGCAGCCCGTCGCCACGCTCCGGCGAGAGGCTCGCCGCCGCCTTGAGCGCCGCCTCGCGTGAGGGTGGGTTGGGTGCGTCCTTCGCGTGCTCGTCGCTGCGTGCAAGCGGGAACCAGGTCGCAACGTACGCGACCTCCGGCTCATTGAGGTACATGAGCACCGTGAGCATGCGTGCATGTACCTCATTCGCGTCGTGGTGCAGCTTGAACTCGCCGCCTCTGCGGTAGCGCAGAACCTGCAAGTTCTCGAAGCCGCTACCACGCCCCCACGCGACTGCCTCAGCCCTGAGCAGCCACGAGGCGCAATCGGATGCAACGGCTTGAACCACGCGGTGCTCATCAAGCTTGAGCCACGCCACGTCACAGCCGATGCGTGGGTCGCCTCCGGCAGTAGTGGCAGCTTCCATAGTCTGCGCGTCCGCTGCGCGAATGATCTCGTCGCATTCAGCGTCGCTCAGGAAACCGTGCAGCTGAAAGCATGCGGGTCTGATCGAAAGGCGCTCGATCTGGACGTCGCGGGGTTCGCCGCTCATGCTGTCTGTGCGTGAGGCTCCGAGGAAGTAAGGACCAGGCTCGAGCGGATCAAAGTGCGACGGCGGGCTGAGAGAGCCCGGCGGAGGGCGCGGCAGCACGGCCCCACTGGTGCGGCCAAAAAAGGAGCCGACGCGTAGGCCTGGCTCTGCCGCGAGGCTCAGGCTGGCGGCGAGGAGGGTGAGCGTTGCTGTCATGCTGTCCCGAGAGAGGTTCCAGGTTCCCCGGGGTGTAGGAGGGTGCCACGAAAGGGGGAGGCGGCGTTTTGGCCGTGGTGGATCCCACAGGGTCGGAGTGGCCACGGACTGGCCACGCCCTGGCCTCGCCCTTTCTGGCGCTCGAAGGCCGCTCG
>Ga0210243_100319_pt1 | contig 40394 bp, 30 predicted proteins | sample ChrtobMeP5a_32mM_FD_155461 | JGI IMG/M metagenome (GOLD analysis project Ga0210243, IMG submission 155461) | Chrysochromulina tobin associated microbial communities from unialgal haptophyte culture, Seattle, Washington, United States - P5a_32mM | ecosystem: Host-associated > Algae > Haptophytes >...
CAGCAACTCCTCACTGCCTGGGGCCGAGCTGGTCAGCAACTCCTCACTGCCTGGGGCCGAGCTGGTCAGCGAGTCCGACCTTCGAATGCTCGCCGATGCGCAGGCAGCCGGCGACGCCTTTGCCGAGCAGCGCCGCATGATTGAAGACCTGATGAAGGACCCGGGCGTCTTTGGAGGACTGGTTGCTTTGCAAGTGGAGCACAACCGATACAGTCTTCCAGGCTCGCCGATGTACGAACGATTCGTAGCCTCCAGGGCAGGCGAGCCGCCGCTGCCGTTGCGCATCGTGTTCCATGGCACTGCCGCTGAGAACATCGAGCCTATCTTGGCAAATGGAATGGACCCGTCCAGGCGTGGTATGCACGGCCAACATTATGGGCCGGGAGAGTACTTCGCGACGCGCGCGCTTACGAGCGTGCGTTTCGCGCTTAGGGGTGCACGGGATTGGGCCTCGACGCCCAGGCTACTCGTCTTCCTTGTGTCGGAGCAGGAGGTTCAGCCTCGGGCCCCTGACATTGTCGTCGTCAACGATGTGTCGCGCGAGCTGCCCCTGGGCACCGTGACATTTCAAATGGTGGGTGCTGACGTGATGGCGTTAGATGAGATGGCCCGACAGGCGAAGGCCGCAGCGGAACGCGCGAAGGAACGCGCGAAGGCCGCAGCGTGGAAGGCCATGCAAAAGGCCCGCATCATGCAAGGGCTCATTCGGGGTGATCTCTATGAAGCGAGCGAGATGTACGCGGCCGTGATGCAATCGAGCGAGCGAGAAGGCGAGGCCTTTCAGTCCTCAAAACAGAAAGCCTTTCAGTCCTCAGTGCCACGCTGGGCGCATGAGCTGCGTTTCTATCTGCAAGATGTCGAGCGCGAGTGCGTCGTGGCGCTCTTCCCCGGTGTGATTCCAGTAAGGCACGACTCCATTACTGGTATCTTCCGCGACGATGTGAGCTTCAAGTGGCCACCGACGGCATGGGACATGAGTCAGTCTGAGTCCTCTCCCTCGGCAGGCAAGCGGCGTCTCGACGACTCCGACGACACCGGACGGGACGACAACGATGCAGATGTCCTCAAGGAACAAGCGGCCAAGCTCGAGGCGGTGGCGGTGGACGCCGAGGCCCGAGCGCAAGCCGCCAGAGCGCACGCCGCCAATGCGGACTGGCGGACGTTGGCATCGGGTGGCGGCCTGGGCGGCGGCCTGGGCGGCATCATGGGCGGCGGCCTGGGCGGCGGCCTGGGCGGCGCCATGGGTATCAACCCATGGGCGATGCATGCCCCGCTTGCGATGATACGCGGTCCACGCCCTGCAAACTGCCTAGATGGCTGCGTCAACCCGGCAGCCGGCCTGCATCATCGCATTTGCCCCAATCGAGGCATTCACTCGACGGTGCCCCTGCACACTCAAGTGCCACCTTCACACCCCCAAGTGCCACCTTCACACCCCCAAGTGCCACCTTCACACCCCCAAGTGCCACTTCACACTCAAGTGCCGATAGGACGTCACGTCGTGAGCCGCAGCTCCGAGGGCCATCAGGCGTCATCAGGCGTCATCGGGCGTCATCAGGCGTCATCAGGCGTGAGCCGCAGCTCCGAGGGCCATCAGGCGTCATCAGGCGTCATCGGGCGTCATCAGGCGTCATCAGGCGTGAGCCGCAGCTCTGATGAGGCGCTGCGACGGGCGCAGGGAGGGCGACACGCGCCTCGGTCGACTGTCGTAGCCGTGATGAAGGAGCTCAAGCGGTTTCATCACGGCTCATGGGGCGGCTCGGGGCGCTGTGTTGAGCGCGAAGCGACCGATGGCATGGCCGACGATACCGACGCGGACGACGACTTTCGCGCCCATCTCCTCGACGACGCCGACGTGCTCCGCTGGCGCGTGGAGATGCGCCTTCCACCGGACTCGCTGCTCGGGGCACAGCTCGCTGCGCATGCCGCGCGCTGGGGTGGGCGCGCGGTGGTGGAGCTTGAAGTGCTCTTCGGGGACGACTTTCCCGCGTCGCCGCCCTTTGTGCGTGTCGTCTCGCCGCGCTTCGCCTTCCACACTGGCCACGTCACCGTGGGCGGCTCGATCTGCATGCAACTCCTCACGACAAGCGGCTGGGACAGCTCCTTCACCGTGGAGGCTACCCTTGTGATGGTACGTGATGCCATGCTGAGTGGTCATGGCGCGCTCGATAGCTCGCGTGCTCACGTGCCATATTCAGAGGCAGAGGCAAGGCACGCGTTTCGCCGTGTGGCTCAGCAGCATGGGTGGGTGTGAACGGGTGGGGGTGAACGGGTGGGTGCGGACTTCACTGCAAACCAGCCAACCTCTCCGTGAGAGCTAGCGGTGATTGCGTTCACAGAGCGGGTGACGCCTGGGGTGATTGCGTTCACAGAGCGGTCGACGCCTAGGGGGACGGAAGCAGCTGCTGGTCTATGAAGTGACGCCTGGGGGCTGGGGAAGCAGCTGGTCCATAGTGACTGTCATGCGAAGATGCGGTTCACGTGTTACGCCTACCGCGCCGAGGCCATGCCAATAGGACGTCACCTGTGAAGAGGAGTGTCAAGCGCCGTGGTGAGCGCTTGCATGCCTACCGCGCCGAGTCCATGGCCTCTGATGAGCTCTGATGAGCTCTGATGAGCTCTGATGAGCTCTGATGAGCTCTGATGAGCTCTGATTGCCTACCGCGCTGAGGCCATGGCCGAGGCGCGCTGCCCGGGAGCTGGCGGACAACGAAGACGGGCAGTCCGAACCTCCCGCCCGATATCTTATTTAGAAGGAGACTGCTGGAACGTACGCGGTAGGGTACATGCGGAGCGGTTGTGATCGCCTGTGACGATCAACGACCATGAAGCCATGCCGAGCTCGGGCACGATGGGTTGCTATTATCCGGTCATGATTATCGTATCCTTAACCTTATATTTGAAGATTGAAAATCGAAGTACGTCATTGGTTAAATTGGTTTTTTATTGTTTTTCAACAACGAAGCGAATCGACTACCTGAGTCCACACGGGCCGGCACATCAGGGCCACGACGACAGCCCCCGGACGGACTCCGTGTAAACAGTAAAGCGTGACGGGACCCCCTCCGGTGCAACCCTTTTCCTGAACCGAACGCTCAGCGCGGCGCCTTCGGTCGGTAACTGCCAGATCGCCACTGCTCGTACGCCTCGGCGGCGAGCGCGCTCACGTTGCTCGTACCCATGAAGCGCTCGGGCACGAGGCGCGCAAAGCGCCGGTACAAGCCCCGCATGCCGGCCGTCGAGTTGCAATCTCGCGCGACCTCGTGCGCGGGCGGGATGGTGACGAATCCCTTGACGAATCCCTCGTCGGCCTGGCCGTTGGTGACGAATTCCTCGTCGGCCTGTCCGAAGAATTGGGACGCGCAGCCGCCGCGCGTGCTGCGAAGGTTTCCCCACAGGCACTCTCGTTCCGAAGGATTGATCGGGCTGGCACGGTGAGCCCGGGCGCATGCCTCTGCCGCAGTCTGATCAGGGAGGCCATCAGTGGTCACCAGAGGCAATCAGAGCTCGGGCGCATGCTTCTGCCGCAGTCTGATGACGCGAAGGGGAGGCGCAATCCTGTGGCCATCACAGGTGGCAATCAAGTGGCCATCAAGTGGTCATCACCTGCGTCCTCCAATCGAATAGAGAAGCGTACGAGCTCAGCAATCGGTGCCAATAGGACGTTACAAACTCAGGGTCAAGCACGTGGTAAGCGTAGTCGCCGCTCCGGCTCGCCACCTGTGGGGAAACAGGAGAGTCGAGCGCCGTGGTGAGCACTAGGTGAGCACTTGCATGCCGACGGCCACGTGGCCGGCGAGGTTTCGTCAATAGAGGTTCGTCACCAGTGCTGCGTCCTTGCGCGCTTGTGCTTGTGCCAACACGGCGCCTAGGTCGTCCACGGCGCGCGATGAGGCGAAGTGCTCGCTTTCGGACAGGCCCGCGTGCCAGAACTGCTCGTAGACTCGCGGGCAGCTTGCGCCTTCACAGCCAGCTGCATGGCTGCCTAGGAGCGCGAGGCGCAGAGGAGAGTCGAGCGCCGTGGTGAGCACTTGCATGCTTCGGAGCGCGAGGCGCAGAGGAGAGGCGAGCGCCGTGGTGAGCGCTTGCATGCTTCGGAGCGCGAGGCGCAGAGGAGAGGCGAGCGCCGTGGTGAGCGCTTGCATGCTTCGGAGCGCAAAGGGAGGCTCGTTCACAGCTGGCCCTTCACACCTCGTAGCACGAGGGAGGAGCAGAGGAGAGTGTACTTGAAGCCCACAGCGAAGGAATGGCCGGGCAGCGAGAGTAGCAGCTGCCGATCGCACCTGCCTCGGGAGGTCATCAGAGGTCATCATACGCAATCAGAGGTAATCAGGGTCAAACAGACGCAATCAAAGGCCAACGTCTATATTCACCACGCCTCGGGCGGCACCCCATCAGAAAGCGAGCAGTGCGCCCCACAGAGCTTCACGTCGGCTTGGACGCGTGGGGGCAGCGGCACGGTGCCGCTCACGATCGCATCCGAGTAGGCGCGCCGCTGCACCTGTGGGGAACGTGGAGAGTCGAGCGCCGTGGTGAGCACTTGCATGCCGCTCACGATCGCATCCGAGTAGGCGCGCCGCTGCACCTGCATGCAATCATGAGCGAGAAGCAATCAGGGAGATGCAATCCGGGAGATGCAATCCGGGAGATGCGATCACGTGTGTCTCGCCGCCTCGCCAGAAGAGAGAGCGCTGCTTGGACGCGTACCTATTGAGGGTCGCAATCATATGCAATCAGAAGTCATCCTCAGAGTGCATCAGAGTCCATCATCGGGGATCATCAGAGGTAATCGGAGGCGCACGGGAGCCGTCGCCCAGCGCGGTAGATGGCCTCTCGCTCCACCGGCCAGCCCCGCGGCACCTGTGGGGAGAGGCAAGGGATGGGCGCCGTGGTGAGCACTTGCATGCTCGCTCTCGCTCCACCGGCCAGCCCCACGGCACCGAGTACGCGGCGGCCGAATCGGCATCAATGAGGTTCGTCAAGCGGCCGAATCGGCATCAATGAGGTTCGTCAAGCGGCCGAATCGGCATCAATGAGGTTCGTCAAGCGGCCGAATCGGCATCAATGAGGTTCGTCAAGCACCGAGAACGCGGCGGCCGAATCGGCATCAATGAGGTTCGTCAAGTACGAGAAGGGCGCGAACGAAAAGTCCGGCATCATGAGATCTCGATGCTCATTGGAGACGCGGGCGTTGGAGAGCAGAGGCACCAGGCCGCACCTGTGCGACAAGCAGTGAGGCAATCAGCATGCAATCAGGCCTCATCAGTGCAATCAGGCCTCACCTGTGCGACAAGCAGCGAGGCCAGCAGGGAGACAACCAGGTAACAACCAGGAATGCCATCAGCGACGCAAGCAGCGACGCAAGCAGCGACGCAAGCAGCGACGCAACAGGAGGCCAGTCATCCCAAAAATTTGGGAGGCCAGATTATCCCAAATTTGGGAGGCCATGCAGACATCCGCGCAAGCACGGAGGCACTACGGCGCACCAGTCGTAGCGAGCGAATTGGTAGGGCTGGTCGTGCGGGTTGAGCACGGCGGTGAAGTTTGGCAGCGGCGGCAGCACGCCCTCGTCGATGCGCTGCTGCACCGCCGCGAGCTGCTGGATCGCGGCCACCGGTCGGCCCGGCCAGTGGCGCATTGGTCCGCGCTCGTCGCCTGGGTCCTGCAGGATCATCGCCTGCAGCCGACCATGGACGCTGCGCACCAGCATCATGTTGGTGAGCACGGAGCGCGGCCCTTGAGAGCGCACGCGGCACAGAGTGGCGTCCACGTCCGGGATGCGCCGGCGCGCGATGTCGCAATCCTTCTTCTGCCGCCGCCACCACGAGACGTCACGATCGAGGTTGCGCAGCACGCACTCGCGCGCGGCCGCGGTGGTCGCCGGCGACCACTGCCCGGCCGCATCGTACGGCAGCGCGCACGGCAGCGGCGGCAGCGGCGGCCGACGGCCGTGAGGCTTCTTCGCCATTCTGGAGAGCCCGCGCGGAAAAATGGAGAAAGCCACGCGGACCTTTTCGAACTTGGAAGAACGTTACTTTCCAAGTTGGAACCACGAGCAATGCTGCATGCACACAGTTAGCTGCATGTACAGTTAGCCCCTCGCACTCACGCTGCGATCCCAGTCTGTGCGCAACCCGGGCCCCTGACCGCCCTCCGCGCTCGCGCTTCGCTCCCCGTGCGCCGCCTGGTCCACGCTTCGCTTGCATGCACCTGCCACCTCTCCCCCGAGCCCGACTACAGACTTCCCATGCAATGACCAGCACTGCTCACGCCGTCCATCTCATCAGGTGGTGTCCATGCAGGGACCTGGCAGCCTCTTCCTCCTGCGAGAGCGCCGCCGCGCAGCGGCGCGTATCAGGGTGCTCCGGCCCGAGGACGGTCCTCATGCGCTCGAGGGCCGCTTGCATCGGACTGAGCCCTCCGCCTGCCGCGCACTCGAGCCGGGCGTGGACGGCCTCAAGCATCAGCGTCGTGTCCACCGTCGGGCCCAGCGCCGCACGCGCCGTGCTGAGCACGCGGGCATCCACGAGCGCGCGGGCGCTCTCGATGCGGCCTTGCGCGCGGCGCACGTCTGCGAGCCAGGCTCGCGACTCCAGCCGGGTGCGATGGCCCTCTGCGAGCGTGGCGGCGCAGCCGTCATGTGCTTCGAGGAGCAAGGTCTCGGCCTCGCCCAGCCGGCCCTGGTCGTGTAGCAGCTGCCCGAGGTTGTTTATTGAGTTGAGGGTGTCCGGATGCTGATCGCCGAGCGTCGCACGCATCGCCTCGAGTGCTTCGCGGAGCAGCACGCCCGCCTCGTTCAGCTTGCCCTGGGCCCGCAGTAGCCAACCCAGATTATTCATCGAGGTGAGGGTGTCCGGATGCCGATCGCCGAGCGTCGCACGCATCGCCTCGAGCGCCTCGCGGAGCAGCACGCCCGCCTCGTCGAGCTCGCCCTGGGCCCGCAGCAGCACCCCCAGATTATTAATTGAGGTGAGGGTGTCCGGATGCCGATCGCCGAGCGTCGCACGCCTCGCCTCGAGCGCCTCGCGGAGCAGCACGCCCGCCTCGTCGAGCTTGCCCTGGTCCTGCAGCAGCGACCCCAGATTATTAATCGAGGTGAGGGTGTCCGGATGCCGATCGCCGAGCGTCGCACGCCTCGCCTCGAGTGCTTCGCGACACAGCACGCCCGCCTCATCAAGCTTGCCCTGGGCCCGCAGCAGCGACCCCAGGTTATTCATCGAGGTGAGGGTGTCCGGATGCCGATCGCCGAGCGTCGCACGCTTCGCCTCGAGCGCCTCGCGGAGCAGCACGCCCGCCTCATCGAGCTTGCCCTGGGCATACAGCAGCGACCCCAGATTATTCATCGAGCTCAGGGTGTCCGGATGCAGATCGCCGAGCGTCGCACGCCTCGCCTCGAGCGCCTCGCGGAGCAGCACGCCCGCCTCGTCGAGCTTGCCCTGGTCCTGCAGCAGGGACCCCAGATTATTGATCGAGCGGAGGGTGTCCGGATGCCGATCGCCGAGCGTCGCACGGCTCGCCTCGAGTGCTTCGCGAAGCAGCACGCCCACCTCGTCGAGCTTGCCCTGGGCGTACAGCAGTGACCCCAGATTATTCATCGAGCTGAGGGTGTCCGGATGCCGATCGCCGAGCGTCGCACGCTTCGCCTCGAGCGCTTCACGGAGCAGCACGCCCGCCTCGTCGAGCTTGCCCTGGGCGTGCAGCAGCGACCCCAGGTTATTCATCGACATGAGGGTGTGTGGATGCCGATCGCCGAGCGTCGCACGAATCGCCTCGAGCGCCTCGCGGAGCAGCACGCCCGCCTCGTCGAGCTTGCCCTGGGCGTAGAGCAGCGACCCCAGGTTATTCATCGAGGTGAGGGTGTCCGGATGCCGATCGCCGAGCGTCGCACGCCTCGCCTCGAGCGCCTCGCGGAGCAGCACGCCCGCCTCATCGAGCTTGCCCTGGTCCTGCAGCAGCGACCCCAGATTATTAATCGAGCCGAGGGTGCCCGGATGCCGATCGCCGAGCGTCGCACGCTTCGCCTCGAGCGCCTCGCGGAGTAGCACGCCCGCCTCGTCGAGCTTGCCCTGGTCCTGCAGCAGCGACCCAAGGTTATGCTGCAGCACCGACGTCGCCCGCTCCTGGCTCGGGATGCGCATCAGAGCCGCGCGGCCCTCCGCCGCGAGCCACTCGCGCAGCGACGCGCACACCGTCGTTGTCACCGCGCCGATGCCGCCCTCGAGCTTCGCCACCTCGGCCAGGATGTAGTCGCGGTCCTCGACCATGGTGATCTGCGCGTCGGCCGCGTCGATGCCCGCCACGATGCCCGCAATCTCGCCAAAGCGCCTCGTCAGCAGCGCCGCGAAGCCGTTCACGTCCGCGGGCGCGAGCACCACGTGAAGCGTCGCGCCCTTGGCGAGCGCCTTGACGAGCTCGAACAAGCACCACGCGCGCGTCATCGCGCCCGGCCCGCGGCGCATCCAGCGGGCGGGCGGCTCGCCGCGCTCGGGCAGCAAAAAGGGCTGGTTGGGCGCGCGCCACTTGGCCGTGAGCGGCGAGCAGTACAGGAGGAGCTCGCTGATGGCCGCCATCGCATCGGCAAACACGTGGTCCGTGTCCTCCTTACGCGCCGTGTGCTCCTCGCTGCCCCGGGGGTAGCGGCCGGCATCAAACTCGCCCGAGAGCAGCGTCTGCGAGGCCGCAAAGATGTCGATCCACACGTAGCGCGTCACGCCGTCGGCGGCCTCGAGCTCGGCCAGCCTGCGCTCGATGGCGTCGAGCATGTCGCCCAGCTTCGTCCCCTCCCACGAGTACGAGAAGAAGGTGGTCGCGAGGCCGATGAGCGCGTCCGCCACCTCGCCGCGCGCCTCGGCCGTGAGCGCGAGCGACTCGATGAGCGAGAGCCCCGTCGAACGCGTGAGCGCGCACACGCTCCACTTGAAGCCCTTCTTCTTGATCAGGTCGCCCATCAACATGCCGAGCGCGCCGCGCGCGCGGTAGAAGCGCCGGATGGCGCGCAGCATCGCTCGGGTGATGCCGCGCCGGCCGCTCGGCAGGCGGCGCGCGTGCGGGCGCACCGGCACGTCGAGCGTGCCCTTGGGCACGCGCGCCGCCGCGATCGCGTCGAAGAGTGCATCGGCGAGGGAATCGGCGGTGCTGCCAATCGATGTCGCCTGATCGCTGCGGATCGATGTCGAGGAAGCGCAGCCCATTTGTTCCCAAAAATCTTCACAATCGCGAGTACATTGTATCCGGATACCGTTTCTCACGTCTGTCGTGTTAACGTTCACGTGAACAAACATGAAAATGTAGGTAGTCCAGTTTGTGTTTCGTGTGGTACTTTATGGATGTCGCATTTCAAGATTTCATGTAGTGGCTGGCCACAGCGCCAGCGCGCGCGTATCTGCACAAAAGCCCCGCAAGGCAATGCTATTAACCAAATCTCGATACGGTACCTTGCACGCTCCGTTCGATGTCGGTGTGGCTCCAGGCATATCGGCAGCGCCGACGTTGTGATATCTGGTGTGGACACCGATATTCCGCTCGTGTGAAAACCTCTGCGTGTGAGCGCGCGCCGACTGCCGGCGACATCGAGTCGCCATGGACGACCTGTCCAACCTCAGCTCGGGGCAGCAGTGGCAGCCGAGCCGTACGCAGGCGCAGCCGTGGCAGTACCAGTCCGACGCCGACAATCGCGCGCTGCTCCGGGCGCTCTCGTCGCGGGCGTGCGTGTGGCAGCTGTGCATCACGGCGTGCTTCACGTGCGGCATGCACGTGCTGCTCGCGTGGGCGAAGCTGAGCAACTGGAACGACCACCAGCCGATCGCCATCTGCCTCTTTGGCTGGACTCACCCCGCGGGCTACAATCACGGCGGCACGTCGATCTCGGAGGCGGTGCCGGTGGACGCGTTCTTCGTGGCGTTCATCGTGTGCCTCGGCTCGATGCGGCAGATGGGCGCCGTGCAGCGCGGCTGGATCCCGCACGTGCCGCCCGCCGCCCTCCACCGCGGGCCGCTCTGGCTCCTCTTCCCGCGAGGGGTCGAGTCGCTGCCGCGTCTGTCATCCGTGCTCGGCGTGGCGGTGGTGTGGGGTACGCTGTGGGGAGGGTTGGCGCTCGACATGCCAGTGCTCACCACGGCGCCATGCTCTCCCTAATTAGGTACGCTGTGGGGAGGGTTGGCGCTCGTGCTCCTCTCGATCGCGTGGGCGGTGCACGGCGGCTGGGGTGGTGGACCCAACCTCTGCGTCGAGCCATGGACCTACGTCGCCAGCCGAGCGGCCTGGTCCACGTGCGAGGCCCTCTTGGTTTCGTCAGGTGATGACCTCTGATGACCTCTGATGACCTCTGATTGCGAGGCCCTCTTGGTTTCGTCAGGTGACCTCTGACGACCTCTGATGATCACTGATTGCCATTCATGATCACTGATTGCCACTCATGCGAGGCCCTCTTGGTTTCGTCAGGCTCCTTCCTTTTATGGTGCTCCAAAGGAGAAGACGTTACGAACCGCTCGCTCGCTGATCGAATGCGCATCAGGCGCGTGGCGGACGATGAACCTCTGATGACCTCTGATGACCTCTGATGACCCATGATGAACCTCTGATGACCTCTGATGACCCATGATGAACCTCTGATGACCACTAATGACCTCTGATGACCACTGATGACCCCTGATGACCTCAGGCGCGAGGCGGACGATGCCGATGCGCGCAAGGCCGCGGGCTTCTTCGGCACCTTTCAGACATGCGCCGGCATCGTGGCGATCGTCGTGCTGCTGCTGGCCGTGTACACATGGTGATGACCTCTGATGACCTCTGATGGCCTCTGATAACCTCTGATGGCCACTGATTGCGATCTGAGTGCCTCATCTGATGTGCACAGGTACGTCGGCTGCGTCGGCCTGATGAAGAACCACTAATTGCGATCTGATGGCCACTAATTGCGATCTGATGGCCACTAATTGCGATCTGATGGCCACTAATTGCGATCTGATGGCCACTAATTGCGATCTGATGTTCACAGGTACGTCGGCTGCGTCGGCCTGATGGGCTTCACACCCACCGCTCCCGGCGGTGTGATCGGAACATGTTCGACACCGCCCGATCTCGTCTGGATCTCCGCGCTCGTCATTGCGGTTTCGTCAATCCTCGTCTGCATGCTCGGCAACGCCCTCGCGCGCTACCACGAGCACCGCGTGTCCCATGCAAGCCGTCTGCGCCCGAGCGCCTGGCTCTTCGTCTACGCGACGCTCCTCTGTGCCAGGTGTGAATGACCTCTGATTGCAATTGCAAGTGCTCACCACGGCGCATGACTCTTCGTCTACGCTCCCTCTGTGCAGCTTGATGACCTCTGATGACCTCTGATGACCTCTGATGGCCTCTGATGACCACTGATGGCTTCTGATGACCTCTGAAAGCTCTTCGTCTCAGCGATGCTGCTCTGTGCCAGCGCTCCGTGTGCAGCGCTCTGATTGCATGCTGATGGCCTCCCTCATCAGCGCTCTGTGTGCAGCGCCTCTGCATGCCAGTGCTCACCACGGCGCACCCCCCTCTCCCCACAGCGCTTTGTGTGCAGCGACGCTCGGCGCTGTCTCGAGCGCTTACATCCCGCCGGCCATGCAGGTGATGACCTCTGATGACGCATGATGACGCATGATGACCTCTGATGACCTCTGATGACCTCTGATGACCACTGATGACCTCTGATGGCCTCTGATGACCTCTGATGACGCATGATGACGCATGATGACCTCTGAGGACCTCTGATGACCTCTGATGACGCATGAGGAACTCTGATGATGGCGTTCATTCCCGCCGGCCATGCGAGTGAGTGTCATCCAGTGGCGTGCATGCAAGTGCTCACCACGGCGCCCCCCCCCCTCGGCAGTTCACACTTGAGAATTGGGCATGGGTCAAGCTGCGCAATCTCCCGCTATCTGAGCCGCTCCAGATCGCCAACGGCACCGCGACGGATTTGACGAAGCTCACCATCGTCCTCACGCTGCTCGCCTCGATACAGATCGTCGCCATACTCAACCTCATGTCTCTGCTCTCGCGGAGCGGGGCGCTCACTATACTACCGTTTGCTGCCCACTGCAGGTGAGTACCGCTGATGACCGCTGATGACCGCTGATGACCGCTGATGACCGCTGATGACCGCTGATGACCGCTGATGACCGCTGATGACCGCTGATGACCGCTGTGTGCTCCCGTGCGCTGCCCACCACAGCGCTATCGCTCTCGCCGTCACGATGCTCACCGCCGGGTACGTGCCCACCACGGCGCTCGGCCACGTCACAACCTCGTCGGGCGGCGGCATGCAAGCGCTCACCACGGCGCTACCCCCCCTTCCCCACAGGTACGAGTTCGGTCAAGTCACGTCACTGGCTGGTCCGGACGGCCGCTATGGGACGCAGCTGCTCATGCTCAGTGCGTCACTGATTGCCTCGCTAATTGCCTCCCTGATTGCGTCACTGATTGCCTCCCTGATTGCCCCTCCAACGGCTTTGGACGAAGTCGAACATGCGCAGTGCGTCACTGCTCTCGGGCTTCCGATGGAGCCTCTGCATGCAAGCGCTCACCACGGCGCCTCCGCCTCTTCCCCACAGGTGCGTCGCTGCTCATTCTGCTCTCGTGCTTCCGCTTCAGCATGCAAGCGCTCACCACGGCGCCCCTTCCCCACAGGTGCGTCGCTGCTCATTCTGCTCTCGGGCTTCCGACTGAGCTTCAGCGCCTCCACCTCGCCGCGCCGTCTCGGGCTGTACGTGATTGCGCTCCTCATCACGCTCGCGCTGGTCGCGCTCGGCGCGGCGCTCACCGGCCGTGCGGCACAGCATGCGTCCCTGACCGTGCATGAGCATTGGCCGCTCATAGAACTTCTTTTGCCACCGACCGAGTTTGCATGCACCGGGCACCGTGAACAGCTGTTCACAGCCACGGCCCAAGGCGAGCTCGCCATCTACACTGATGACCTCTGATTGCCTCCCTCATCAGGCGCTCCTCACCCTGATGACCTCTGATTGCCTCCCTCATCAGGCGAGCTCGCCATCTACACCGCGCTCAACTCGGCCGCGATGCTGATGCTGCTGCTGCTGCTTCTGCTCGCTCTCTACACGCACCTCGACCCGACGCGCCCCAAGCCAAGCAGCAGCCACTCGGTACACCTGAGGCCGCTGCTCTGATTGCCTTCCTAATTTATTCCTGATTGCCTCTCTGATTGCCTCTCTGATTGCCTCTCTGATGACCTCTCTGATGGCGCCTCTGATTGCCTCCCTCATCAGGCGCTCCTCACCCTGATGACCTCTGATTGCCTCCCTCATCAGGTGCTGCAGCTCGGCTCCGCGAATCGCGTGACGAACTTGACGAACCTCATGGACGAGCCTCTCGCGCGCGCCGCCCAACACGGCGCCGCCCAAGACGGCGCGAGCTCGGAGAGCTGGTGGTTCGTCAGCGGCCCCGCGCCCCTGCCGCCCCCCTTCCTTAATGATGAAGGTGCGGGCGGCGGCGGAGGCGGTGGCGGCGGCGGAGGCGGGGACCGCGGCGGCTTGTGGCGACGTGGCGGGGATGGTGGCGAGGTGTCGCCGACAAGGGGTGTCGGCGGCGGCGGCGGCGGTGGAGTGCGCGACCGCGATCGTGGGGGTGTCGGTGTCGGCGGCGGCGGCGGTGGAGTGCGCGACCGCGATCGTGGGGGTGTCGGTGTCGGCGGCGGCGGCGGCGGCGGCGTGCGCGACCGCGATCGTGGCGACTCGCCGACACGTCGACCTGCGGAGATGAGCCGCTCATCGACGATGGCAGGTGCGAGATCGCACCTCGGAGATGGCACCTCGGAGATTGCACCTCGGAGATCGCACCTCGGAGATGGCACCTCGGAGATGGCACCTCGGAGATGGCACCTCGGAGATGGCACCTCGGAGATGGCACCTCGGAGATGGCACCTCGGAGATGGCACCTCGGAGATGGCACCTCGGAGATTGCACCTCGGAGATGGCACCTCGGAGATGGCACCACTGCTTTGCGTCTGATTGCGTCTGATTGCGTCTGATTGCGTCTGATTGCATCTGATTGCATCTGATTGGATGCGCCGCTCGCCCACGACAGCGCTCGAGTCCGACACCGTGCTTCGCGCGTGCATGCAATCGTGGGCATGGCTCCAAACCGCCCTGCCCACCCTCTCGACCTCGATCGCGCTGCTCGTCACGGCGCTCGGCGTGCTCGCCACGGCGCTCGCCCTCGGGGTGGGGTTCATGGCCTTTGAGGACCGTACCGGTAGCGCCGCGATCCCGTTCGAGAGCGCCGTGTTGGCGCACGTGCACACGACACGGCTCCGCGTGCCGTTTGGGGTGGACGCGCGGATGAGCTCGACGCTGCTCAAGGTGACCAACGACTTTGAGCACGGACTGACGCAGGTGCGCCTCTCGTCACCAATCTCGACCCGATCTCGCCTCCGATCTCGACCCGATCTCGCCACCGATCTCGGCCCGATCTTGACGAACCTCTGATTGCCTCCCTCATCAGGTGCTCCTCTCGCCCGATCTCGACGCGGGCGAGATCGAGATCGAGCTGGTCGTGCGCTCCGCCGCGCCGCTCGGCGCCCCTCCCCTTTTGACGAACCGCAGCTGCTCCACGCCGCTCTCCCCACAGCCCAAACTACAAGGAGGGGGCGCGCCGCCGTGGGCGCCCGCCGAGGGGGCGGCCGTTGACGAGCCTCGAGGCGCCCACGACGGCGCCCACACGGCGTCGTCGTGGGCGAGCGGCGGCGCGTGTGAAGGGTCGCAGGAGCCAACGGCTGAGCTCGCTATTCGAGCTGCACCGCCCGATGCATGCCACGAGGGGTGCGCTGATGACCACTTGATGGCGACTGGTTGCGACTGGTTGCGACTGATTGCGACTGGTTGCGACTGGTTGCGTCTGATTGTGTCTGATTGCGCTCGCCCTCGTCGAGCAGATGCTTTTGGGCCCTGATTGCACCTGATGACGTCACTGATTGCACCTGATGACGTCACTGATTGCACCTGATGACGTCACTGATTGCACCTGATGACGTCGAGCAGATGCTTTTGGGCGTGGCTGTGGGCGCCGTGTCGGTGCCATGCCGTCGCGAACTTGACGCTCATCATACCTGCGGGCACGAGCGCGAACTTGACGAACCTCACCAGTGACGCGGCACTCCTCATCGAGCTGCTGAGCTCGAACGCTTCCCACAGCCTTCTCGGACATTTCCTACCCGACCTCCAGGTGGAGTGACGAAAGACGAAACTCCCTGGGACCCTTAGAGCTGATGACCTCCAATGACCTCTGATGGCATCTGATGACCTCTGATTACATCGTCCTCCCCCCCCTTCCCCACAGGTGGAGAGTAATGGTGCCTTCACTACGATCGCCCCGTTTGGCTTTGAGGACGGTCCGTCAGATGGCGTCACTGATTGCGCCTGATGACGTCACTGATTGCACCTGATGACGTCCCTGATTGCACCTGATGGCGTCCCCTGATTGCGCCCCTGATTGCGCTGCAGGTCCGTGGGCGCTCGAGCCCGTGGGCGCTGCTTGCATGCAAGTGCTCACCACGGCGCCCCGCTCCCCTCTCCCCTTTCCCCACAGGTCCGTGGGCGCCCGCGCGCTCAAGCCCGTGGGCGCTGCTGCGTCACACGCTCCATCACGTCGCCGTGCGCGGCAAGGGCGGGGTCGCCATTCAAGACATCATCGTCGCCGGCGCCCTGAGCGTAGACTCAACGGCCAAGGTCAGCCTCACGTCCCTGATTGCGTCCCTAATTGCGTCCCTGATTGCGTCCCTGATTGCGTCCCTGATTGCGTCCCTGATTGCGTCCCTGATTGCGTCCCTGATTGCGTCCCTAATTGCGTCCCTGAGCGTGGACTAAACGGCCAAAAGGTCAGCCTCACGTCCCTAATTAGGCCTCACAGAGCGTGGTCGCTTGCATGCAAGTGCTCACCACGGCGCCCCGCTCCCCTTTCCCCACAGGTCAGCCTCACGTCCCTACTTGCCTCACAGAGCGTGGACGCTCGAGGCGCGGCGCTCGCCGTCGGCGACGTCTTCGTCGCTCAGGTGAGGAGCCCTGATGACGTCTGATTGCGCCTGATGACCCTCTGATGACCATATGATGACGTCTTCGTCGCTCAGGTGAGGAGCCTTGATTGCGTCTGATGACGTCTGATTGCGCCTGATGAACCTCTGATGACCATATGATGACCCTCTAATGACCATATGATGACCCTCTAATGACCCTCTGATGACCCTACGTCTTCTTCGTCGCCCAGCCGTGCATGCTTCCTGATTGCATGCGGATTGCCTCCCTCATCAGCCGTGCATGTTCATCGAGCTGCCGCCCGGCTTGCGCTTCCTCAACGGCTGGATCGGCGGCCCCGCGTGCGCCCAACTCGGCGCGCCACGTGGCAAGAAGCCGGCGCCTCGCGAGCCGCTGCCGCTGCCGCACGTGATTGCGAAGGCAATCAGCGGCCCGTACGCGCTCGTCCTCGGCGAGATCTCCCTCACGGCGACGGGCGCCGTGTCGGGCGCCATCTTGGGCAATGGCACCTTCGGCGCGGCGCGCTCGCGTTTGTACAGGTGCGCTGAGGACGGCTGAGGACGGCTGATGACGGCTGAGGACGGCCGATGACCCCTTATGACCCCTGATGACCGCTGATGACCTCTGATGACCCCTGATGACCCCCTCCCCCCTCCCTCCCTCCCCCCCGCAGTCCGAGTGGTTTTATCATCATGGGCGGTACGCACTTCCTCGGGCGAGCCGACGTGACCATCGAGCATGCAAGTGCTCACCACGGCGCCATCCTCCCCCCCTTCCCCACAGGTACGCACTTCCTCGGGCGAGCCGACGTGATCATCGAGCACGGCGATGGGGCCGCCTCCCTCAGCAACACCGTCACCCTCGATTGCTCCTTCTGCAAGCAGTCGGAGCTCGTCGGCACTCTGAGCTGGGAAGAGCTCGTCTCGCCTACACCATCGGCGCCCCAATTACTTGATGGCTTTCTCTTCTGCACCTGCCCCGCCCCAACCTACGGCTCGCAGGTGTCTGATTGCGTCCCTAATTGCATTTGATTGCGTCTGATTGCGTCTGATGGCGCCTGATGACGTCACTAATTGCATATGCTGGCGTCCCTGATTGCACCTGATGGCGTCCTCCAGTTCCCCACAGGCCCTTCCCTTCTCGAGCGGGTGGGCGCGGCTTGCATGCAAGTGCTCACCACGGCGCGCCCCTCCTTCTCCCCACAGGGCCTTCGCTTCTCGAGCGAGTGGGCGTCGCTCTCAGCCACGCTCGCGACGGCGCATGTATTCAATCTGAGCTCCGGATCTGGCGGAATCTCCCTCACCGACCCGGTGCGCTGATTGCCTCTGATTGCCTCTGATTGCCTCTGATAGCATCTGATTGCGAGCTCCGGATCTGGCGGAATCTCCCTCACCGACCCGGTGCGCTGATTGCCTCTGCTGATTGCCTCTGATTGCGTCCCTCATCAGAAGTCCCTCATCGAGCAGGTGCTCTGATTGCCTCTGATGGCCTCTGATTGCCTCTGATTGCCTCTGATTGCGTCCCTCATCAGAAGTCCCTTCATCGAGCAGGTGCTCTTACCGATGACCGAGGTCATCAACGGCTCGGTGCCCGCTCTCGGCGCTCCCAATCTCGTCGCAATCTCGCGCCACGGCTCGATTGGGATCTCGGGCTTAATCTCGGAGGGCGCGTCCACGAGCTACGGCGGCGCCGTCGCGGGCGCGAACTACGCGGTTGAGCTGGGCTCGATGGCGGGAAGTGTGAAGGCGAGCTTCTCCAAAGGGCAGGTGTGAATGGCCTCTAATGACCTCTGATGACCTCTGATGGTCTCTGATGACCTCTGATGGCCTCTGATGACCTCTGATGGCCTCTGATGACCTCCGATGACCTCTGATGACCTCTGATGACCTCTGATGACCTCTGATTGCGGCAGGCGGACGGATCGTACAGCGTGATGACCTCTGATGACCTCTGATGACCTCTGATGACCTCTGATTGCGGCAGGCGGACGGATCGTACAGCGTGATGACCTCTGATGACCTCTGATGACCTCTGATGACCTCTGATGACCTCTGATTGCGGCAGGCGGACGGATCGTACAGCGTGAGCACGCGCCCAACAGCCGACGGCCGTCCAGGGATAGGCCACGTAGGCGTGGTCATCGATAATGAGATGAGCAAGGCACGTCGGGGTCGAGTCGGGCCGAGCAATGCCACCATCGACCTTTACCATTCGTACGGTAATTGCCTTCCTAACTGCCTCTCTGATTGCATCACTGATGACCTTTACCATTAGGAAGGCAATCAGTGAGAGATGATGCTCGATTCTGATGCGCTCGATTGCCATCTTTGGGATGCCGAACCATATTTGGGCACGGATGCGCTCGATTGACACCGAGCAGCCCTTGCAACTGATTGCTGCTGATGGCTACTGATTGCACATGATTGCACATCATTACAGGTCAGCTGATGCTCTCGATTGACACCGAGCCGCCCTCCATCTTCGCGGACCTCCTCCCCTCACGAGGACTGAAGCCGTTCCAAGCGCCCTTCCAAGCGCGCGACGCCGACGACGGCAGCAGCAGCGGCAGCGGCAGCGGCAGCAGCAGCGGGAACGGCAGCGTCCGCGGCTCGCGCTCGGGCGAGCGTGACGACCAGTGCGGGGGGCGCGAGCGGCCGCCCCGGCCCGCCGTGAGCGCGGCCGCTGCTATGACCGCCGGCCGTGCGCTGCCCCTCCTGCGCGCTATGGCCGCGCTCCTCGCACCGCTAGGTGATGAGCTTCGATGACGTCGTGAGCGTTGTTGCCGCATCCTCTCGGGTTCTTTTGTGGTTTCACACGCGCCGCGGAACTATACCGGGGGTCGAATACGAGTGTTTGAAGTAAAGGTACCGGTAAGATTCCAAACCGAGGAATCCAAGAAAGAGCAGCGCGCATCGGGTAATTTGCCACATCTCGACCGGCATCGGCACCGTCGCGATTCAGCGCTCTCTCGCCGTAGGAAAGTAGGATGCCAACGGCGCACGATGCCGGCGTGCCGAACAGGTCGCCACCCTCCACGGCATCCGCCCACTACGACCGAGCGTCCCTCTTCGAAAAGCTCAGCCGCCAGTCGGCCCAAATTCGTCAAATCCTCGAGCGAGCGGGGACGCGCTCCGTCTGCCCCGAGGACTTCCGGAACGCCGTGCGCAGCCTCGGACACTCTGAACAAAGCGACGAGGCGATCGACCGGTGCTTCGCGGCACTCGACGAGGACGCGGCCGGCGTGTTGAGCATAGATGACATCTTCGACAGGCTTCGCCCGTACGTCCGAGATCCGAGGAAGAAGCGCGTCTTCCTCCCGCTCGGTGGGTCGAGAGGCGCAGGTACCAAGCTGCACATCCCTCCCAATAGCAGAGTGCCCGACGCGGCCATCGAGCAGCTCAGAGAGCTGCTGCGCGCCAATCGCATCCGGGTACTCGACCATTTCCATGCGTGGGACGAGGACCGACCTCGCCCAGAAGCGGTCGCCACCAAAATCTCCGCCACCGACTTCCGCAGGGCTCTTGCAGTGCTGGGTCTACGGGCAACGTCAGAGGCTGTGGATGCCCTATTTCGGCGCTTCGACTGCGACTACTCGGGCTTCCTCGATTACCGCGAGCTGAAAGACATCCTGCGCCCATCAACACCTTCGCCGACGAAGCGGAGTCCTTCGCTGACGAAGCGGAGTCCTTCGCCGACGAAGCGGAGTCCAGGCGAACGCCAACGTCGGAGTCCGGGCGACGTGCTAGCGCCCGCCGCGCCGCATCCGCAGTCGGCGCCCGCGGAGCGGCGATCCGGCTCGCAATCCTTGAGTCCGTTCTCGCCCAGTCCGGACCGTGATCCGCGCCCCCTTCCGGAGCTCGCCGCTCCCTTGGAGCCCAGGCCCTTTATGCCGGGAGATGGTGCCTCGAAGACGGGAGATGGTGCCTCGAAGACGGGAGATGGTGCCTCGTCTCCGGGCCAGGCTTGGAAGAAAGTCAGGACGCAGCTGCCCGTCCAAGCAACAAGCCCAACGGCATTTTCGAAGCGATCGTACATGTTTTCGATCCTGCACTCGTCTTCGTCTAACGCCATGCCGTCCTCGCCAGAGGTTTCGTCCTCGCCTGCCCTGCATGGTGGTGAGCCTGGCCAATCATCCAAGGCTGCGTATGCCGACGATGGCCTGCGTCTGGCGCAGTTGAATGCCGCCCTCAGCGGACTCGAGGACGATCGTCATCGTCAACTGCTCGTCAGAATCCTCGCGAGCTTGGCCTCGCTACTCGTCAGAAGCCGAGCGGTGCGACAGGCCCTCGGCCAGAGCTGGGCAAAAGGGGCCAGGGCCACCGCCGTCGACTGTTGGCAGGGGGGGCGGCAGGCGGCTACCACAGCCGTCAACGGGTGGCGAGGGGCGAAAGCTGCTGCCAACGGATCTCCCCCCTCCGCCAACGGATCTCCCCCCTTCCGCACCTCGCTCGTGTGGGCGCTGGCGTTCCTGGCCGTCTTCATGAGCGGCGTCCTGCTGGGGCGCACGATGCCACCCGGTGGGGACGCCGACCAGTGCGCGTGCTGCTTGCAACGGCCGAGATTTAATCTCTGGCGCGAGGTACGCCTGAGGATTTGGAATGAGATAACTGATAGAGAATGTTGCGGCTGGGACGGGTAGAAAGTTGCACAGGGCGCCGTCGCGCAGGGAGAGTCTCTCGAAATTGAGCTATCGGGGCCTGGGAGGCAGAGGGAGAGACAGCGGACCAGCAGTGCGCCATAAAACATACAGTACTACGATCAGCGCCCTTAAGCAGCGCTTCACGCAGCCCAGTACTTACTAGCGTAACCGCGTAGTTATCATCGGTAAAGCTCGCGTCGCGTTCTGAGGGGGAGCCGGGAGGCTTAAGGCGGGTGGATTTTCCAAAGCGCAAAGGAAGGTCGTGTGCACGCGGTGCGGGCGCCGCGTCGGGGGAAGGTTACTGTTCTGCACTGTGTTGATAGGTGTGAATAAAACTTGTTTGCCCTGCTTGCTTGCTTGCCTTAGCCTCGGTCGAGCCGAAGCGAGCGGAGCCCACACAGACCAGACATGTACCCGAACCCGAACCCACCGATGGGCGAGCCGGTCTACCAGTACGAAGGTGCACCGCCGATGGCTCAGCCCGTCTACGGGGGAGCACCGCCGATGGCTCAGCCCGTCTACGGGGGTGCACCGCCGATGGCTCAGCCCGTCTACGGGGGTGCACCGCCGATGGCTCAGCCCGTCTACGGGGGTGCACCTCAGTACGCTCAGCAGCCTCAGTATGCTCAGCAGCCACAGTACGCTCAGCAGCCTCAGTACGCCCAGCAGCCTCAGTACGCTCAGCCTCAAGTGAACGTCAACGTCCACATGGCAGCGCCGCAGCCGCAGATCATTCATGTCGCGGCCCCACCGACGACATTCGTCACGCAACAGGACGTCTTCGTGAATACCTCTGCCGCTGCGCAGAAGCACCGGATGCTCCCGGACAGCATCGACGAGTCGAAGCTCACGCTCATCCACGGCTGCTTCTGTTGCAACACCTCGTGCGCGTGCATGGAGGACTGCTGCGGCGTGGTAGCCAAGGGTGTCCTCTGCTGCCTCGAGGTGGAGTGCTGCCTCAAGTTAGGTAGCCCAGCGCTCGAGCAGCCGCAGGACGGGATCGTGTGCGTGTGCATGGCCATCCGCTGCCTCCAGGAGCAGACCACGTGCATCAAAGCGCAGCACCAGTGCTGCTGCCTCGTTCACAGCGCGGCACTGCCCCCTGACGATGAGGTGCCCTTCACAATTGCATGCTGCGGATTCGTGTGTGTTCCACAGCTAGGGTGCTGCTTGACGATTGGCGACCTGACGCGCCAGACGATCGTTCAGACGCAGACCGTGGTTCACCAGGTGGGCTGAGGGTGCGTCGGGCGGAGATGGCCGAGACGACGTTAGCAGGAACCAGGAAGCGGCGTGCATGGGCTGACGTGGCCAGCGGCGGTTCGGTTGAAGACGTCCATGTGGCAGGTATGCAGTGGTGTTGCTTGGGCTGGGTAGGGTGATCCGCACTGTGATGACCGGTGTGAATTCAACTGGAGAACGAAAGCCAGTCGGGGCCTGCCCCGCGCTTCTACTTGTAAGCAAGCGGCTGTTTGGCGGAGCAAGACCAGACATGTACCCGAACCCGAACCAACCCGCGATGGGCGTGCCGGTCTACCAGTACGGGGGGGCACCGCCGATGGCACAGCCCGTCTACGGAGGAGCACCGCCGATGGCTCAGCCCGTCTACGGGGGTGCACCTCAGTACGCCCAGCAGCCTCAGTATGCTCAGCAGCCTCAGTACGCTCAGCAGCCTCAATACGCCCAGCCTCAGTACGCCCAGCAGCCTCAGTACGCCCAGCCTCAAGTGAACGTCAACGCCCACATGGCAGCGCCGCAGCCGCAGATCATTCATGTCGCGGCCCCACCGACGACAGTCGTCACGCAACAGAACGTCTTCGTGAATACCTCTGCCGCTGCGCAGAAGCACCGGATGCTCCCGGACAGCATCGACGAGTCGAAGCTCACGCTCATCCACGGCTGCTTCTGTTGCAACACCTCGTGCACGGATGCGAGTGATCACTGCTGCGGCGTGGTAGCTAAGGGTGTCCTCTGCTGCCTCGAGGTGGAGTGCTGCCTCAAGTTAGGTACCCAAGCGCTCGAGCAGCCGCAGGACGGGATCGCGTGCGTGTGCATGGCCATCCGCTGCCTCCAGGAGCAGACCACGTGCATCAAAGCGCAGCATCAGTGCTGCTGCCTCGTTCACAGCGCGGCACTGCCCCCTGACGATGAGGTGCCCTTCACAATTGCATGCTGCGGATTCGTGTGTGTCCCACAGCTAGGGTGCTGCTTGACGATTGGCGACCTGACGCGCCAGACGATCGTTCAGACGCAGACCGTGGTTCACCAGGTGGGCTGAGGGTGCGTCGGGCGGAGATGGCCGAGACGACGTTAGCAGGAACCAGGAAGCGGTGTGCATGGGCTGACGTGGTCAGCGGCGGTTCGGTTGAAGACGTCCATGTTAGGCAGGTATGCAGTGGTGTTGCATGGCTGGGTAGGGTGATCTGCACTGTGACGACCGGTGTTAGACCGGTGTGAATTCCGCTGCCTCGTGCCTGAGTGAAAAAACGTCGAGCCCCGCGCGGTCGCGCGGCCCGTGGTCGCTGGTCCACGCGTCCACCGGACACCGGTCCGCAGCCGCGGGAGCGTGCGGCGCGCTCCCCAGACAGACATGTACCCGAACCCGAACCAACCGATGGGCGAGCCGGTCTTGGGTCTACCAGTACGGGAGTGTGCACCGCCCGTCCGAGGGAGTGAGTGGTGGTGCGTCGGGCTGAGCCTGAGGAGCGCCGTGGTGGGCGGGGCGGAGGAGCATCTTTGCCGAGCCTGTCAGCCCGAGGACAGATCGGGGGAGATTGGGTGTAGTTATTTATGACGAAACCCTTAGAAACCCTGCGAGCTGCAAGCTCGCCACTGTCCGAATATACGCCTTACTCGTCCTTAAGACCGCTCGACACAGGCGGCGTAAATACTATTTATACTTCTTATATACTTCGTTTCAATTGCTTCGTTTATTCTTTACCATACGAGTGCGGTAAAAATTAAGGAAAAAGGAAGTTTGCCTCTCCGGCTCCGCTCTCGGCGCGTCCGTCTCCTCGACCGCTCGTAAAAAAAGGCGTAACTATCTACTATGGTCGACCTTTAAATTCAAGCACAAGCTAGGTCACCTACCGACCTTTGTTATACTACTTGCTTCTGTACAACTACGGGTGAGTACTGTGGTACAACTGGAGCGAGTACCACCGAGTACGGCTCTCGGCTGCCACCGAGTAAGCCACGCCTAAGCCACGCGTAGGTGCCGCCGAGCCCGGAGTCCGTTCACCCTTGAGCACGGCCACCGCCCACGCCACATACATGTATACCACAGGCACAGCACACGTCTAGTATCTTCCAGGTACTTTCCAGGTACAGGTTACGAAAGAGAGCAGTGCTCAAAAATACGACGCGAAGAGAGGGAATACGGCTGCTGCTGCGGCGGCGGCTGCTGTGGCGGATGCTGCGGCTGCGGCTGCGCGCTGCGGCTGCGCGCTGCGGCTGCGGCTGCCCGCTGCGGCTGCGGCTGCGGCGGCTGCTTGCGTGGGCACGGCTACAATTTGAGAGCCTTGGCAGCGGGCATGTCCGCCTCCTGTGCTGCACGTTTCGACGCGAGCTTGTCCGCGTACTTTTCGATGAAGACCTTCATCGTCGCCTCCATCGCTTGCCTCAAGCTCGTCGCCGGCTCCCAGTCGAGCTGCGACTTGACGAGACGCATCGAAGGGATCCGAAGGTCGGAATCCTCGTACCTGTGGGGACGTGATGGCGCCGTGGTGAGCACTTGCATGCAGAGCCAGGGATGAGGAAGGTCGGGAGTCCTCGAATGGGAGATGTGGGGAGATGTGGGGAGATGGAGAGAGGTAGAATGCGAGAGAAGGGGAGATGTGGGGAGATGTGGGGAGATGTGGGGAGATGTGGGGAGGTCGAATGCGAGAGAGGGGGGTACCCTTTGCCGTAGTAGTCGACGCCGGCCACATCGCGCGTCGTCCCGAGCGGCTTGCCCGTCAGGCCTGAGTACAACTCAATCATGAGAGCGGCGAGCTCCTTAATCTGGATGTTGTTCATCGGGTTGCCCACCTGCATGCAATGAGGGAGGCAATCAGAGGTCATCAGAGGTCATCAGAGGTCATCAGAGGTCATCAGTGGAGGATGTTGTTCATCGGGTTGCCCACGTTGAAGGCATGCCCGATGGACTTCTCGGGGCGATCGATCATGCGCACGACCGACTCGACAGCGTCGTCGACGAAGCAGAAGGTACGGTAGACCTCTCCGCCGTCGACGAGCACAAGCGGCTCGCCCTTCATCAACGCCGTCATGAATGAGGCAAGCACGCGCGGCTGGCCGTCATCCTTTCCATCCACACCAGGCACGTAATCCATTCGAGGGCCGATCCAGTTGTACCTGTGCGGCGGCAATTAGAGGCGGCAAGTAGAGGCAATTAGAGGCAATTGAGGCGGCAATTACAGGCAATCAGGTCCTCAGAGGCAATCATTCTTGATGCGTACGGGCGGACGATGGTGAACTTGAGGTTAATTACAGGCAATTAGAGGCAATCAGAGGCAATCATTCTTGATGCGTACGGGCGGACGATGGTGAACTTGAGGTTGTTCTCGGTGCCGTGCGCGTAGATCAGCCGCTCCACCAGCTGCTTCGCGCATGCATAGCACCATCGCTGCGCCGAGACGGGCCCCATGATCATCGGCGTCGTCTCCTCGTCGAGAATGTAATTCTTCGGGTCCTCGGCGGGCAGCCCGTACGAGGCGAGGGTACGGCCGTAGACCTCGCACGTGGAGAAATGGATCAGGTGCTTGTCGTACTCCACGCAGAACTTGATGCAGTCCTGTGCGTCCGTGAAGTTCGAGTTGATCGTGTTGACGGGCTGCTTGATGTACTCCGACGGGTTGCAGATGGCGGCGAGGTTGATGACGACGTCGGAACGCGCGACGAGCTTCTTGAGCTCGGGCCCCGCCTTGACGATGTCCATCTGGTGGAACTCGAAGCGCGCGGCCCACTTCTTCTCCCCGCCAAGGAGCTGCTCGATCTTAGTCGGCTCAGCCATGTCGACGCCGATGACCTGCCACGGACGCTCGCGGAGGATCTTCTCGAGCAGGTGCGAGCCGATGAAGCCGGCCACGCCCACGATGCACACGACCTTCGGCTCCTCCGCGGCCATGGTGTCGCCCGTGTTTGCGCCGGAGACCTGGCTGTCGGCACAGGCACCGATTAGGACACCGTTGGATCGCGACGACGGGCGACACAGGAGGTCGCCGCGCCTGCGGAAGTCAGTTTCGTCGCGTAACCATCGAGACAGCCTGCCAAACGCTCAACGGACGCAGAACATTGTACACGCACCTCGATGATGAGGTCTGCAATCGAGCTGAAGGCGGTCGAGCAGTCACCTTGCCCCCAAATCGACCGGACCTACACGCTCCGACCTCCGTCGCTCCGAAGCAACCCGTCCGAAACTCCGTCTCGAAATCGTTTTTGAGCGCCCGCCCGTCATCGAGAACACCGTGCCGAGCACATATCACGGATACTGGTTCTTCTCCTTTACTTCCATGCTCCCATGTAAAATACAGAAGACCAAACACCTGACAGGCGCTCACGGACACCCGAAGAATCGGGCCTTCGCAGCACCAGGGGATGCATGCCGTTGCCGAGTCCACTGCCAATGTACGTAAAGGATTCCTAGAGCGCCTCTCTTGCAGCACGCCGCCGCCGGAGGAGAGAGAAGGGGGGATAGGGCGGCGGGCCGCTGCTCGGCACGGCGCCCTATCCTCTCTCTCACCAGATACGCGGCGTGTCGTACTCCGAGGCGCCCGAAACGCCTTTGGCCTCGATCGCAAGCTGATCGAGCCACTCATCCAAATGAATCTGCTGCTCGAGATCGCTCTTGTCGAGATTGACGGATTTCGGCTTGAACTCAAGATCCGGCCGGAAGGTCAAGCTTTGTTGTCTAGAGGTTTCGTCATCGCCCTTTGGCGCTCGGCTGCTCGCAGACTTGCCCCGTTTGGACGCCTCGTCCTCGGGCGGCGGCTTGTGCGATCGCGCCTTGGCGAGCGCGGCGGGCGGTGGAGGCACAACAGTGACCGCGGCCAGGACCGCCTCCTCGGATGAGGGGGCCGCGCCGGGCGGCATCGCGAGGTAGGCCTTCTCCTTGGCGGCCTTTGGCGACTTGGAGCTCTTAGGCGAGTCCTTCTTCTTCGGCGTGGTCACCTTGACCACCGGGATGATCGCGGATGGAGCCCCGATCGCCCCGAGCTTCGCCCCAAGCGCCACATTGGCGTTCGTGAGCGCCTCGGCGGCAGCCAGTCGGTTCTCTGCGGCCGCACGAGCAGCGGCTTGGCGCGCGACGCCCGTCGCGTCGTCGCGCACGTCATTGTCCGTCGCCGCGCCCGTGCTCGCAATCCGCGCCTTCATCGCCGCATTCTGCGCCTTGATCGCCGCCGCCTCCCGATCCCGAGCGTCCTTGGCGTCCATGGCGGCCTTGCGCCGCGCCGCGCCGATCGCGTCGTCGGACACGTCATTATCGGTGGCGGCGCCAGTCGAACGGATCATGGAGAACAGCTGCGAGTTCTCCTCGGCCAGCTGCGCCGCCTCCTCCGCCTTCCGTTGCTTCGATGCCTTCGCCGCCGCGCGCCGCGCCGCGCCCGTCGCGTCATCGCTCACGTCATTGTCCGTCGCGGCTCCGGTGCTGGCGATGCGCATCTTCAACTCGGCATTCTTCTGCGCCATCGCCTGCATCGAGAGCGCGCGCCGCTGCGCCGCCTCCTTGGCCGCCTTGAGCCGCGCCGCGCCCGTCGCGTCGTCGCTCGCGTCATTGTCCGTTGCCGCCTTGGTGCCCTTGATGCGAGCGCGCATCGCCGCGTTCTCAGCCTTCAGCTTCGCCGCCTTCTCGGCCTTCTCGCGCGCCTTGCGCTCGCGGAACTCGCGCCGGTACCGCAGGTCCTCCTCGTCCAGCTGCTTGCTGTCTGGCATGCCCGCCTTGCGCGGCGAGCCCATCTGACGAATCTGCTCAAGCACTTCTGGTGAGGGCGGCTTGATCCCAAGCAGCATCGCGCGGAACTCGTCGCGCTGCTCCTCCTTGCGACGCTCCTGCGTCAGCCGGATCATCTCGCGCGCCGCCGCCGCGCGCTGGTAGATGTCGTGCAGCCGCATCGAAAGCTGCGCCGCCGAGGCGGGCGACGAGCTGGCGTTGTGCAAGACGTGATCGAGCGCCGTCACCGATTTGACGATCGCCAGCATGCTTGGGGTTCGAACCAGCGGCGCAGCTGGCTTGGCCGCATCGGCCATACTCGACGTGGACTGACGCAGCTGCTGCGCGGCTCGGGCGTCGCTCGCCGCGCGCCGGCCAAGCGCCCCCGGGCCCTCGGACCGTCTGTGGCCGAAAGCGTGCAAGAGGTCCCAAACATCCAAACATGTCTTCGGAAACGAAACGACACCGGCTCATGTGAGTCGCGACATTTTGGGGGCGCGCTCTCTGCAGCTCTCTTCTATCACGTCTCACAAGCGCCGTCTCGTGTAACCGTCTCACTTCTCACAGTTGGTTTTCGCGCTACAAGTAGGGAGCGTTTCAACACAGCTGAGAACGGCCAGCGAGACCGAAAACCTCGCTGCGCCCACCCGCAGCCGCCAGCACTGCATTGCACTGGACCATGCACTGGACTGAAAGACGCGAGCACGCCGGGGGTACTCCGCTCGCTCACGCTGGTGCCGATGACCCGGGGGGGCATTGACCGGAGCGACTTGGAGCGACGGGCGCCCCCGAGGTCTTTGTCTCGGGCGGTGGTTAACATTAACCAATGTGAAGGAATAAAATTACCAGCCTTCCTTACCGGTGGAACTCAAAGTTAACGTAATTAGGCTGCGCTCTAACCCGACCCGAAGAATGACTTGAGCCCTTGCCTGCTCGCAGTCTCCTTCTTGCGGCATTCCTTGTACGCATCGAAATGGACCAGGCATTCGGGCGCGGAGCGATTGTAGCCATGTTTCTCGATGCACTGCGGGCACGCACGCGGCTTCCGATCAGATCGGCCGCGGGATTGGGGCGCGGGATTGGAGACGCCATCCGCACGGCAACGGAGTCGCCATCCAGAAGGCAGGGTTGCCGCCCACGGAGCATCCGCTGCAGCCAGCTGGTGGCCCGAGACGCCAAATCCTTCGTGCAGTGGGCTTCACAATCGGTGTGAAGCCCATCGCAGAATCGGATGCATGGCTGCAGCGGCGCACGCAGCGCACGAGGCGTGGGCGCACCTTGACGGACGCCTTGCCGAGCTCTTCGCAACTGCCCGGCTTGAGCTTCGAGCTCTCCTCTCCGGGCCGGTGGACGGACCGCGCTGCGTCGGTCCGCTCGGTCACGATCTCTTTCGTCTGCGAGGACATGGACGAGCGATTCGTCGGCTGCGCCTGTTCCGTGTGACTTTCCGGGACTACAAGGAATCTTTGTGTAACGTCCTCAGCCGTCAACCCCACCTTCCAACCATGACAGCCCCCTCCCGGTCACCAAATTAACTAACTCTCTCTTTTGCGCTTTCAATGCGTCGCTCGAAACAGCGCTCAGGAACTTGGCATCGATGTCGGCCTCGACGCAGCTCGCTGCGGGTCAGAAGCGCGCGGCGACGACGCTGCTGCCGGACGCGAACAAGCGCGCGACGGGGCCCACGATGACGGTGAGTGGGCTGCAGAAGGAGCTGCAGACGGAACGCGAGCGCCAGGAGCGTCTGCAGGAGTCCGTCGAGCAGCTCCGCCTCGAGCTGCAGTTGATGGGCCGCCTGCTTGCTGCGGCGCGGGAGCAGCTCGTCGCGAGCGGCGCGACGGTGGCGGAGGCGGGATTCGTGCTGCGTACGCCGCCCGCCCCGAGTACCACCGGCCCTCGCGTCGGCCGCTCCAAGTCGGACGCCAAGCTGCTGCAGCGTCTACAGGAAGAGCTCTCCGAGAGCAAGGGGCAGTGCCGGCGCCTCGCGCAGCAGGTGGAGCTGCAGCAGCAGAGGATGCTGCTCATCGCGGCGACAAAACGCGAGCTGCTCATCACCGTGGGAGAGAGCGAAGCCTACCTGAGCCGTTCATGATGATGGCACGTGCCACGTCATCAGCACGACAGCCGGGCAACGTCCTACGACGCATGCGCGACTGCAGAGATAGTCTCAGAGAGCGGCGACTTTCCTATAGATTGACTTAGCGCTCTGGCTCTGGCTGCGAGATTCTCGGCCCATGCCGTATCTAGAGTGTGCACCGTGACGCGCCTCAGAGGAGGTTGCGTTTTACCGTTTTTAAGTCGCGCCACCGGGTCGTGTAAGTAAGTAAATAACACGCCACATCGCGCCACACCAGTCCGGACACGAAAAAACTCACAACACATCGTCAGTACAGATGGACTCTTCAATCAAATAAACGAAACCCGCGATATCGGTCCCTCGTTCGCTGATCGCTCAGCCAATTGCGCTCAGCTAACGCTCAGCCTCAGGATCGCTTACGCTTTGCGCCGCGTGCAGCGGACATATTTCGCGGAGCTACGCTAAGTACTACGTAGCCAGGTCCCTGGTACGCAGAGGTAGTCAGTTGTCAGTAGCGCTCATAGCGCTAGCGCAACCCGCTACCCCACTGGCTTCCCCAGTCCCCCAGTCCCGGCTTAGCCACCCGGGGCATGCCGGGGCTGGTGAGCTCCACGGTATGGTTAACTCTCGGGCGACCTTCATGGACTTGGCACGCAGGAGCTCCCCAAGTTTGACCTTCAATACCATTCACAGTGCGAAGGCTGAAGAGAGCAAGGGCGTGAACGCACCCGCAGACTTCATGAGCACCCTTTTAGTTGCGTTCCTTGCCGTCGAGGGGACCCTCAGCTTCATCTCGTGGCTCGTTGGCAGCGCCAGTCGGCTCGTTGGCAGCTACACCTCCACCACGCACGTGCGCATGCTCGCGTTTGGCGTCGCGTGCTCCGCGCCGCTCCTCGGCTGCTGCTGCTCCACTTACACCGGCCTCATCCTGACCGGCATCACGGTCTCGACGCCGTGTGGCGCGCTCGTTGTGGGCGTGTCATTGGTCGGAAAGCTCGGGTGGCCTCCCACGCTGCACCCGATCAGTCCGGCCACCGCCATCACGGTGCTCCTGAGTGCCGCCTCGAGCGCTGTGGTGCTCGGCCCCCTCAACGCGTCGGCACACACGTCGTACGCGTGCCACACCGCCGTGCTGCTGCTCGCGCTGCGCCTCGTGTGGACGATCGTGCGCGTGGGCTTGCTCATGCCCGCCCTCATCATCTCGAAAGTGACGAGGAGTGGCGTCACCATCGACCGGACGCTCGCCGCCATGGCGCCCGGCGAGGCGTGCGCCATGGCCTTATCAGGGACGCAATTCCAGGTGACGCGGCTGCGATTGGGTCACATCGACGCCGCCGCCATCGAGCATCCTCGCGCGAGCGGCAAGTGGATTGTCACGTTTGGTGGCAACGGCGAGTTCCTCGAGTGCGGCTTTGGGTCGAAGCTGCAGCTCGCGCTTGAGGTTCTGATTGCGACTGATTGCGACTGATTGCCTCTGATGAGTGCTGATGATGAGTGCTGATGATGAGTGCTGATGATTGCCTCTGATTATTGCTTCTGATGAGTGCCTCTGAGTTACCTCTGAGTGCCTCCCTGATGGCCTCCGATGGCCCTCTGATTGCCTCCCTCATCAGGTGGGTTGCTCGGTGATTGCCTACGACTACCGTGACGTGGGCCGATCGGGGGGACTCCTGCTTGGTGCGAGTGGCATGGTCGAGGACGGTGCACGTTGCGTTCGTTACTGCGAGGGAAGGCTCGCGGCGGGGACTGAGCCGAGCCGTTGCATTCTGCTGCTGGGTCAGGTGACCATGCTGATTGCGGCTGATTGCGGCTGATTGCGGCTGATTGCGACTGATTGCTGCTGGGTCAGGTGACCGTGCTGATTGCGACTGATTGCGGCTGATTGCGGCTGATTGCGACTGATTGCGGCTGATTGCGGCTGATTGCGGCTGATTGCGACTGATTGCGACTGATTGCGGCTGATTGCGACTGATTGCGACCGATTGCGACTGATTGCGACTGATTGCGACTGATTGCGACCGATTGCGACTGATTGCGACTGATTGCGACTGATTGATTGCGGCTGATTGCGATTGATCAATGCTGATTGCGATCGATTGCGGCTGATTTCGAATGAATGCGAATTCACTGATCACATCTGCTTGCGTCCCTCTCCCCACAGTCGATGGGTGGAGGAGTGGCCGCCGAGGTTGCGGCCACCTATTTCCCACAGTACCCGTGCGTCAACTTGCGCTCGTTTAGCTCTCTGAGTGACGTGTCTGTCTGCGTCTTGGGGGCCATGCTCGGTCTGCCTGACCGACCGCTCGTGCGCCGGCTGGTACGCTGATTGCAATGGATGGCAACTGATTACTTATGAGGATGTCTGATGACGTCTGATTGCGCCCCTCCTCAGGTGCGATGACTTTCTGATTACAGCCGATGACCTCTGATGGCGTCTGATTGCGCCCCTCCTCAGGTGCGATGACTTTCTGATTACAGCCGATGACCTCTGATGACGTCTGATTGCGCCCCTCCTCAGGTGCGATGACCTTCTGATTGCAGCTGATGACCTCTGATTACGTCTGATTGCGCCCCTCATCAGGTGCGCGCGACGCTCAGCCTCGCGTTCAACTCACCGCCATGGCGCGCGCCGCTCGAGACGGCGCGTCATTGGCGTACTCTCGCATCCGGTCGTAAATGCATCGTGTTCCATCCGAGCGATCGAATCATCGGGCGGGCAGGTCTGATTGCGACTGATTGCGACCGATTGCGATCGATTGCGACTGATTGCGACTGATTGCGACTGATTGCGACTGATTGCGATCGAATCATCGGGCGGGCAGGTCTGGGCTACGCTGATTGCGATCGATTGCGACTGATTGCGACTGATTGCGACTGATTGCGACTGATTGCGGGCAGGTCTGGGCTACGCTCTCGAGCGAGATGGCATTCTCGATGGAGCCTCTGCACGCAAGCGCTCACCACGGCGCCTCTCCCCACAGGTCTGGTCTACGCTCTCGAGCGAGATGGCAATCTCGAGGGCACGGAGGTGATCGCCTCTGAGTGGCCTCTATTGGCCTCTGATTGGCCTCTGATGGCCCCTCTGATGGCCTCCTGATTGCCTCTTGATTGCGTCTGATTGCGCCTGATTGCACAGGTGATCCAGCTGCGTGGGCGGCCACGCGACGCCCATAATGAAGACCCCTCGACCTTCTCACCCGCCGAATGGGCTGCGGCGATCGCGTGGATGCAGCAGCAGCTCGAGCTCGCGTGAGCTCGCGTGAGCTCGCGTGACGATCTGGGATTCGTTACTGGAAGGGCTCTATAGCTCGAAGGACGACCCCGCCCGAAAACCCGCCCGCGGCCGTGCATCTGCTTTCAACTGACAAGATACATGCACTCTAACGGTTTGCGTGGCGTGATGCGCTTGCGGCTTGGGCCTTGGCGTCTTTGGCACCCTTCATTTTCGGCGCTTTCGTTCGGCGGCGCTGGGCCGTGGCGTCGGGGAGCGTTGCGTTTGGGCTCTGGCGTTCCCTTCGTGGGCTCTGGCGTTGGCGCTTGGCGGTTACCTTTATCCATTTTCAAGTTTGATTAATTTTTTTTGTCCGAGGTCATAGACTCTTGCTGTGTTACTGCTGCACCACGCCCACTGCCAACCTTAGTGCTGCCACCGCCACCGCCCCGATCGCGCCCCCGATGAGGAAGTTGCGCGCCACGAACAGAGCGAACCACCGCTCAAACTCGTCATCAGTCAGATCGCCCCCCGCGATCGCGCGCAGCTCGTCATCGCCCGAGTCCGCAAGCCGCTTGACCTCCTCGAGCTCGCGACGCGTCAGCTCGCGCAAGGCTGCCCAGTAAGCGCGCGCCGCGTCCAGAGGAGAAGTGCCGCCTCCGTCGGCGGCGAGGCTTCGGTGGTAGCACAGCTCAAAGTGGGCAATCGTCGCCGTCACGGCAAAGGGGTCGATCGTCAAGTACTCGCTGCACTCGGCGACTCTGCCCATCGCATCGAGACGCAGCGTGCACGCAATCTTCGCCTCGACCGGGACCAATCCGTCCGCAGTGCGCGTCAGGTTGGCTTGCTCGATACGCGCGCGCTGCGCTGGCAGCACCTGCAACGGCACTGGTGCGAGGAAGGAGACCTTGTACCGGCTCGTGATGTACCCTCGGCCATCGGCCGGGAGCGCCACCTTATCACTCACCACAAAGTCGCGGAGCCGCGCCGGCAGCTCGCGCTTCCATGCCGCCGCGGCCGCTGCGTACGCCTGGCGACCTTTGTACTGCGCCCCAAAACCACGATAGATGATGTCGTCGGTCAACAGCTCTGCGCTCTGCAAGAAAGGCAGTTCATCAGCAAGCTTGGGAAATGAATCGGATGCTGCTGCCATGCGAATCGCAGGTCGAGGTCGCGAGAACGCGAGGGCGAGGGCCACTCGGAGCGTGAGGACAGCCATCGAGTGAAAAGGTCAGCACGACCGCCATCCTGAGAAAAGGTCAGCTCAGTACATGTCCCAAAAAGGGCGATTGTTTCCCGCTATTTCGCCATGTTCTCACCTCCGCTCTCCCGAATCCCAACGCCGCCGGAAAATAACACAAACATTCACTCACCACTCAACGTCACACTCAAAAAACATCCCCGCCGACCCCCTGGCTGGGCACTGACCGTGGCTTGAGCCATGTTTGATCTTACCGGCCTTCCTTTTAGAGGCCGCAGCTTTATCTTGACCAGCCCTCGAGTAACCAACCCGACTGATGGTCACCCGAGTCCCGACCACTGGTACGGTCAGAACACGGTAACTAACCGTCACCGCTCACCGGACACCGGCAGTCACTGTGCGCCCGTCGTCCCATAGAGAGCACAAGCTTAACAAGCTATTGGGCTCTCACAGCCCCAGCACATCTCCGCGCGCTTGGCACATGAGTTCACAACTGCCAGACCGCTCCGTCGCCAAACCGGTCCACGCCGCGCCCATCTCCACGCGCCACGTCACAACTGCCAGACCGCTCCGTCGCCAAACCGGTCCACGCCGCGCCCGTCTCGACGCGCCACGTCACAACTGCCAGACTGCTCCGTCGCCAAACCGGTCCACGCCGCGCCCATCTCGACGCTCCCCGTCGAGGCATGGGAACGCAAGGCACGGCATCGCCAACGCATGCGCCAAGGCGAGCCGCCCCTCCATCTTACCGGCCTTCCATTTGCCCTCGTAGACGGCACCGTCGGCAAACGTGTACATGCCGCTCCCCTCCCTCTGCCCAGCCTTATACTCGCCCTCGTAGGTGGCGCCGTCGGCGAACCGGTACGTTCCACGTCCCTCGGCAAGCCCGTCCCTCCACTGGCCCTCGTACGTGGAGCCGTCGGCAAAGCGCTCCGTACCGTACCCGTCCTTTTTGCCCCTCTTGCGCTCGCCGACGTACGACGTGCTGCCGTGCTCGGCTGCAGCGAAGGGGGGGCTGGGGGGGAAGGGGGGGCTGGGGGGCGTCGGGAATTGGAGAGCCCGGGACGGCGCCTGCCCGGCCGTTTGGTGCGCACGTTTGGTGGGCGTTTGGGGCGCACGCCCCTCGTGCTCATACCGCGCCGCCTCTTGCTGGTCCTCTTCCCGCGCCCCTGCCTCTTCTTCTTCTGCTACCTCTGCAAGCATCGCAGCAGCGAAGATGATCTTGGCATCTGCGTCCGAAGCTCGGGCATCTGAGATTGCATCTGAGATTGCATCTGAGATTGCATCTGTGTCCGAAGCTCGGGCATCTGAGATTGCATCTGAGATTGCATCTGTGTCCGAAGCTCGGGCAACTTTCAGGCCCGCTTCCGCGGCTTCGTCAGCTTCTGCCTTCATAGCGGCCCATAGCGCAGGGCCGGGGCCAGAGAGCACCGGCGCCGCCTCGAGCGCCCCACGAAACGCCTCGGCAATTGGAGTGGAAGCTTCCACTGATGGTTGGGGCGATGGTTGGGGCGGCTCCATAAGCGCCACGGTAGGTGCCGTGCGCCGCGGTGGAGGCGGAGGTGGAGGCGGAGGAGGAGGAGGCGGACCGACGGCAGCAGACTTTCGCTGCGGAGGCAACTCATTCAGCGACTCGCGCGCCGTAGTGAGCAGTTCACGCGCCGCCGGAGCCGCTGCAGCCGAGATTGCAGCCGAGATTGCAGCTGGCTCAGGCGCCTGTGGAGCCGCTGCAGCCGAGATTGCAGCCGAGATTGCAGCTGGCTCAGGAGGCGCCTGTGGAGCCGCCATCCGATTGGCTGCCTCAGGCTCAGCGACGGTAGGCGCGGTAGGAGCTTCGGTAGGAGGAGCATGAATGACCTTAATGACCTCGGTCGCAGCGACGGCAGGCGCGCCGGGCAGCTCGTTGGCATCGGATATGGCGGCCGCCGTGAGCTTAGCCGTGAGCTGCTGCTCCAGCGGGACATCGCTGACGACGCCGCTGACGACGCCGCTGGCTTCGATCTCCAGTGGTCGAAGGCGTCCGCTCGACGTCTTCTTACCGAAGAGGAGTTTCCACAGTGATGTAGGCACTTTCGGCTGGACGACGAGCTGCACTTGGCCTGTCGCGGCGTCGAAGGTCTGGGCGAATTTTGCGTACCCTTGGTTGCATGCCTCCCCGTTGATGGAGAGGAGTTGGTCACCCTTGCTCGCGAAGCGTGCCAGGGGGCTGCCCGGCGCGATCTCGTTGATCAAGATCGCGCCGCGCTTGCCCTCCTTGAAGCGCACGCCCATCTTGGCCCCCGGGGCTTTGTCGAAGGTCATCTGGCGCGATCTCGCGACGGTACGCGGATCGGAGGATGAGATCGAAGAAGGGGCTACGGGTGGCGCCGTCAGAACGGGCGCCGCGGCAACGGGCGCCGCGACGACGGGCGCCGCAGCGACGGGCGCAGTGACGACAAGCGCCGCGGCGCCGGGCGCCTCAGCGACCGGGCCCCAGGGCGTCTTCGCGCCCCGCGGCGAGAAAGAGAGTGACCTGAGCCTCGAGCTCGCACCCTTGGCAATGGCGAGCACCCCCCCCACCTGCCCCGGCGGCCTGGGGGTGGATGCGAGGGGAGAGGCAGCCGCGGCTGCGGCCGCCGCTTCCTGCGCCTCCTTTTGATCCTTCGCCGCCATCGCCATGGCGTCATCGAGGATGCGGGTGGCCACCTCGTCCGCCAGCGCCTTCATCTCTGCTTGCCTCACCGCGTCCGCCGCCTCCGCCGCTTTGGCCGCCTCCGCCTTCGCCACAGCAGCCGCCTCAGCCGCCGCTTTGGCCGCCGCAATCTCCTCAGCAGAAGGGCCGCGGAGACTGGCAAAGAAGTTCTTGATGCCTCTGTCTTTGACGAAGAAGTTCTTGATGTCGCCGAGCAGCCCATTCTCCTTCACGATCGCCGCCAGCGCAGGCGCCTGCGACGCGCCCGCCGGGGGCGCATCCTTCCCTTCCTTCGCCTTGGCCATGCAGAAGCAGAACTCGTCAAAGTCGAGCACGCCGTCGTTGCTGGAATCAATCTCCTTGATAATGGACTCGAGTTCTGCCTCTGTTGGGTTCCGTCCGAGGGCCCGCATCACGAGGCCCACCTCGCTGGCCGTGATGGTGCCGCTGGAATCGTCGTCGAAGACGGCGAACGCCTGCTTGTACTGGGCGATCAAGTCCTCAAAGTCTGGATGCTCAGGATCAAGGGGATCAACAACATACCCCGCAATTGCCGCCTGTTCATGGGGCGCCATCTTTGGCCGTTGGCACTCATACACGATAAAGGATTAATTTCCTATTTTAGGTCCCCGTTCGCATGTATTCTGTCACGAACGAGTTCATGTCGTTCGTTTCAGGGCCCACTCGGTCATACACACACACCCTTCGTCAAGCAAGCAACCTCGTGCTTAGATACTGTGTGGTTTTAATCTACAACAACCATACAAAGAATGTACAGCTGGAGCGGGCATCTAAAGACAGTCGGTAGAGCTTTCTAACGTTGGCTTAGTGTGCGCACTTCAGACTCCTCGATCCCCTCGCCCGGTACCCCCCCTCGCCTTCTGGGCCCACTCCAACGTCTCGTGCCACGCACCGAGCGCCGTCCCGAGCGCAAGCTACCGGCAGCACTATCTAGCGGTGCCGCTGCGCGATGTCATTGACGAAACCTATTCGGCGCATCTCTGCGTGCTCCCCGCAGGCGGCGCCGAGCCGCCCACCTTCTGTCGGCGGTGACGCACGCCGAGTCCGTCATGCCGATCACTGCCATGGCGCACGGGTCTTACACGGCTCACGGGTCGGGGGAGTGAACAGTTGTCGCTTGTACTCCGACTGTGTCCAGCCGCGTAAACAGAATAGAACAGGCTATGTGTAGCTCTTTTTGGCTTGTGTAGCAGGCTTTTTATTCGTACACTCTGTGTCGTCCCCGGTCGGTGGACGGGAAGCCGGGCCCTCCCTCGTTACTCCCTCGTCCCGCCCTGTGGCCGCCGCGCGCGTGCGCGGGTCCACCGGGTGCGCGGCGCGCGTGTGCTTGCCAGTTGCCAGTCGCCACTATAACCTCATCCGATCCATTGTCAGAAAGTACATCGTACGGAGGTTTACCACCGTCAGCCCTAATAGGTGACCGAAACCCCTGGATGCCTAACCGGCAATACGGACCGATGACGAAATCCTGCGAGGTCAGTGCGCGCAACTTCGACGTACCGTTTCCCGCACTTTCCCGAGCGTGACCAGTTACTTCACTTCGGTCTTAACGGTGACCAGTCACCGTGCCGGACGTGTCCGGACTAAATGTCGCGCGCGGTTGTCCCGTCGGGCGATCGCACCGGGGCGAACCGCCGCAGTCCGTAAAACGTTCGACGACCCTCCGTCTTTTTAAGAGTCTTTATAATTAAAAATATGATAATGCCATTTAATGCGTCGAGCGGCGCGTCTCGGACCGAAGCGGACACCCGACAAGCGAAAAGGCGCGCAAGGCGCGCGCCAAGATTAGGTGCCGTCCCGAGCTGTACTCGTTTTTAGTCTCATCAATTTTAATTGTACTCAGCGCGGCATTCGGGTTTCGGCGCGGCCTTGGCATGGGCCTTGGTCTTATTGGTCTTCACCCGCCTCGAAGCCTGCCGGGGCTCGAGGCTGCGCGATGTCGCCCAACCCAAACTTCGCGCCGTTGTAAGCGGTCGGCTTGCAGCCCTCGAGGGAGCTCTCGTCGAGACAAGTCGAGACCTTAATGACCTTAATGACCTTAATGACCTTAATGACCTTAACAATGGCAATCGAGGGAGCTCTCGTCGAGACCCCACTTGTGGAGGAGCTAGCGGACCTTCTTGGTGACGCGCGGGTCCGTCTCCGCCTTCGGATCCTTCGGCTCCGTCGCATTCCGCAGCGCGCGCAACAGGTGCTCTCGCTGCCCTGTCGCATCGAGCGCGTTCCACTGCCAGTACGGCACCGGCACCAGTGCCCAGCCCGCCGCACGCAGCTGCCGCCGCTTGAGCGCCGTCGCGCCCGTCGGCGCGTGTGTGCGGCCCACAAAGTGGCTGGGCCCGTCGACCTCGATCGCCACCTCGCGGCTCGAGATGCGCACAACCGCATCGAGGGAGTAGCCCTGCGGCGTGCGCACCTCCTCACGGGGCTCGTGGCCGAGCGCCTTGAGCGCCGCGACCACCTGCCGCTGCAGGCGGGAGGGTCGACCTTCTTCGGCCACGAAAGCCGCATGGCATCGCTCAGCGAGCGGCAAAGGTAGCCGCGGCCACGCCGCGCCGCGCTCCTCCAGCCAAAGCTGCCACTGGTGCAGCTGGCACAAGGCCTCTGACGAAAAGGCAGCTTGCATTGCTTCGCAGTGGGCCACAAAGGCAGAGTTGCCAAACAGCACCTCGCACGAGCTGTGATCGGCGGCCGCGTACGCCCACGCAGTGGACGCAAGGCCCTGCGCGTTGAAGTCGCGCACGCGCGGCGCCGCCTCCGCCGCGATCGCATCGAGCAGCGCCGGCGCCGCGTGCTGCGCCGTCGCGTACGCCCACGCCGTGTTCGCAAGGCCCTGCGCGTTGAATTCGCGCACGCGCAGCGCCGCCTCCGCCGCGATCGCATCGAGCAGCGCCGGCGCCGCGTGCTGCGCCGTCGCGTACGCCCACGCCGTGTTCGCAAAGTCTTGCGCATTGAATTCGCGCACGCGCGGCGCCGCCTCCGCCGCGATCGCATCGAGCAGCGCCGGCGCCGCGTGCTGCGCCGTCGCGTACGCCCACGCCGTGTTCGCAAGGCCCTGCGCGTTGAATTCGCGCACGCGCGGCGCCGCCTCCGCCGCGATCGCATCGAGCAGCGCCGGCGCCGCGTGCTGCGCCGTCGCGTACGCCCACGCAGTGGACGCAAGCTCCTGTGCATTAAAGTCGCGCACGCGCGGCGCCGCCTCCGCCGCGATCGCATCGAGCAGCGCCGGCGCCGCGTGCTGCGCCGTCGCATACGCCCACGCCGTGTTCGCAAGGTTCTGCGCATTGAAGTCGCGCACGCGCGGCGCCGCCTCCGCCGCGATCGCATCGAGCAGCGCCGGCGCCGCGTGCTGCGCCGTCGCGTACGCCCACGCCGTGTTCGCAAGGTTCTGCGCATTGAAGTCGCGCACGCGCGGCGCCGCCTCCGCCGCGATCGCATCGAGCAGCGCCGGCGCCGCGTGCTGCGCCGTCGCGTACGCCCACGCCGTGTTCGCAAGGCCCTGCGCGTTGAATTCGCGCACGCGCGGCGCCGCCTCCGCCGCGATCGCATCGAGCAGCGCCGGCGCCGCGTGCTGCGCCGTCGCGTACGCCCACGCCGTGTTCGCAAGGCCCTGCGCGTTGAATTCGCGCACGC
>Ga0210243_100333_pt1 | contig 39483 bp, 29 predicted proteins | sample ChrtobMeP5a_32mM_FD_155461 | JGI IMG/M metagenome (GOLD analysis project Ga0210243, IMG submission 155461) | Chrysochromulina tobin associated microbial communities from unialgal haptophyte culture, Seattle, Washington, United States - P5a_32mM | ecosystem: Host-associated > Algae > Haptophytes >...
TCACGATTTTTGTATTTACCCCCCCCCTAACCCTCCCGCGCCTCCGAGGGCCCCGTACTAACTCCAGGGAGTCTCGAAACACCCTCTGGACACCTCCTGGGCAAAAAAAAGCTTCATGTCCTCAGCGGTCCGACCTGACCTCAGAACCGCTCACGAGCACGCGCCGGGAACGGGTGACCGGCCCGGGTACTAGCACCAGTGGAGTGGCGTGGGGGGCCACATTGGATGAGCGCGCCGGCCCACATCCGAGACAGGTGGGTGGATAATAGGTGGAGAAAGGGGGCATGGTGATGGTATGGTGTCGAGGTATGGTGATGGCGGCGGCGCGCCTGAGTGAATTGGGCGTAAGGTCAAACTAAGGTGCTGGAGAGAAAGGCGGGGCATGAGGGATGTGGGATGATGGCGGCGGCGCCTGAGTGCGATTTGGCGTCCCGGAGATGCAATTGTTTGTTGCACGACGTGCGCCCCATCCCCGCGGCCGTGGTCGCCATTGCGAGATCCTCGGCCGCACGCTGGCGCGCAAGGTCCGCCTCGCGGTCCTGGGCGCGCGCGGCCTCCGCACGGTCCTCGGTGGTGCGGAGCACGCGGATCTGGCCAGCGAAGCCCGCCGTGATGTGCACCCTGAGGCCGGCATTGCCAGCCGAGACGTGCGCCTTGATGGCTGCGCTGCCCTGCTCGACGGTCGCCGTGATGGTCTCGACGCTGGCGTCCAGCTTGGCCTCGAGCGACTTCGCGGCCTTTGGGATAGGGCAACGAGCTGCATGCCCTGTGGTACGAGCCCGTGCGCCACGCCGAGGATGGCTCCCTCGTTGCAGGCGGCGTTCGATGACGCGCGCATCTTGTCCGCGGTAAATAGTTGCTCCTGCTTCGAGGTGCTCGCCGAGTTACCCGCCGCCTTACCCGGCGCTGAGCCGAAGGCCTCTCGGGCGACGACCTCTGCGGCAAAGTTCTCCTGGAAAGAAGGCTCGACCAGGGCGAAAGCGTCGGTGAGCGCTTGTGCCGATATGTCGACGAGGTACGCGGCCAAATCCTTCGCGATGCGCTCGATCGTCTTGTGATCCAGCGTGAGGCCCGCCATGGCCGTGCGCAGCAAATAGAGGTCGATGATCTTCGACAGCTGCCCAGCGTTTGCCGGCGCGTGGAGCACGATCTGCACCGGTGCGACAATTGCGTTCGCGATGTGCTTCTTCATGCTGCCGGCGCTGTTCTTTTTCTTGCCCGCCGTCATTTTGAGGGCGAGCGCGCGGATGCATTTGACATCGAATAGGTTGCATATCTGCGCGGGGCGGGGCGAATGGTGAATAAGATCCGGACCTCCATTTATGGCAATCCGAGGCGGCCCCGAAAGGAAATTGGGTTGTTCAAAGGTTGCTGAGGAAGGGCAAAGCTGGCGCACGCGATCAGCGGGCCCGTGCAGCTGTCCGCAGTTCGGGCCCTCAGGAGATTAGGTAGAACTGACCTTTTTCGTACTTCTTTATGTCGGCGTCGCGCCCGTCGCAAGCGAAGGAGTCCGTCAGCGACGGAGAACCAACCAGCGAGGTCTCGCCCTTGACTGAATTCGAGCAGAGTGACCTTGACCCTCGAGCGCCATCGTCCACCGCCAACGCCAGTGTCCAGGTGCTCAAATGGGGCAGTCTCGTGCTGCTCGTCATGCAGAACAGCAGCCTTTTCGTGGTGACGCGCTACACGCGCGCCGGTAATCATCGTGGGCATCTGTATCTACCTTCCGTGGTCGTTCTGATCGTAGAGCTTCTCAAGATGGCCATCTGCCTCGGCCTGATCCTCTTTGGCACAGGCTCGGTCAATGGGATGGCATCCGAGCTGCGTCGGCATGTCTGGGAAGCCCGTTCAGAGACGCTCCGGCTCGGCGTCCCAGCGGCATGCTACGCGCTTCAGAATAACCTCATCTTCGTCGCCATCTCCAACCTCTCCGCCACGGCGGCGCAGGTTCTCTTTCAGCTGAAGACGATCTCGACCGCCTGTTTCACGATCCTCCTGCTCGGCAAGTCGTTCCGCGGTCCGCAGTGGCTCTCCTTCATTCTTCTCACCGCCGGGGTCGTCTTGGTGCAGAGCGAGGACGCCAAGTCCTCCGCCGCCGCGAAAGCGAACCCGTTTCTTGGCGTCTGCGCAGCACTCGTGGCAGCGACGCTCTCGGGCTTCGCGGGCGTGTACCTCGAGAAAATGTTCACCTCTGGTGGCATCTCGCTCTGGATGCGCAACGTGCAGCTCGGCCTCTTTGCCATCCCGCTGCAGCTCTTGGCGATCGTGCAGTTAGACCTCGACAAGGTGCTACGCTACGGCTTGCTGCAAGGCTTCCGCCCGAGTACGTGGATCGTGGTCGCCATCCAGGTCACAGGCGCGCTGCTCACGGCCATCGTGATCAAGCACGCGGGGAACGTGCTCAAAACGTTCGCCGCCGTGCTCGCGCTCCTCATGACGTGTGGGCTGAGCATGCTCATCTTTGACTTCCATCCGACGGCCCTTTTCTGGGCGGGCGTGCTGACCGTGGCCGCCTCGATCTGGCTGTACGCGCGCCCCGACGACTACCTCACGCTGCTCGCGCTGCAGCAGCAGCACAGAGAAGGGTTGTATACAGCTGCATACTGTTTTGGGGTTATTACTGTTTCTGCTGTATCTGCTGTATCTGCTGTATCCCTGATTCTATCTTAAACTTCTATCGCTCGGGGACGTTAACGCGGAACCGAATCCCCGTACTGTACACGAGCCTGTCCCTGTGGCCTCTTGTCGTCGCCCTGCTTCGCCAGGCCGTCGAGCCGCGCGGCGTGTGCCGCTTGCCCGGCAGCGCGACAAGCCCTTGCGGCTAGGGCATAGTCGGAGCTGCGCGTCGGCGGCTCACGCATGCCTCCCGCACCTCCTCCTGGCGCCGCCTGCCCTCTGGACGCTCGCGCCGTCCGTGAGTTATCGCGCTCTGAGGCGGCGAACACGCTTGGCGTCGTCTCGAGCGCATCACGGGCCTCGATCATATGGAGAGCCGCTTGCCAGTCAGCGGCGCCCGCAGCGGCAATGAGCCCCTGGCGAATTGCGACGGCGTCGGCGCTCAGGCCTCTCTGCTCGAGCAGCGCGAACAACGTGAGGGCGGCACGCCATTTGCGGGCAGCGTTGCATGCGCGCATCGCGCCCGTGAGCCCGATGAGGCTGGGAGTGAGACCGTCGGCGAGCATGCTGCGTACAAGGTGCACCGCCAGCCGCGCCGCCGGCCGGCTGCCCACATCGCGGGTGCATGCTATGGCGGTGTGGTAGGTGATGGCGTCGGGTGTGAGCCCCTCTGCGCGCAGCTCCTCCAGCAGGTGGCTCACTTCCTCCCACGCCCCCCCACGTTCGCAGGCTACGAGCGCCGCGTTGTACGTGACGATCGTCCGTGGCTCCTCGTCCTGCCGCATGTCTTCGAGAAGCGACAACGCCACCGGCCACAGCTCGGGGGTGGCGCACGCGCGGATGGCGGAGTTATACGCGATCGTGTTCGGGAGTACTCCGGCAGCGTTCATGCGCTGCAGCGTCGCGAGCGCGTTCGATGAGGCGCCGCCGCGCTCGCAAGCAGAGATGGTTGTGGCGAAGGAGACGACGTCGGGGGACACGTCAGCTGCGACCATCTCATCGAGGAGCGCGAGCGCGCGCTGCCACGCGCCCACGCGGCTGGCGGTGGCGATCGCGGTGTTGTACGAGACCACGTCCGGCGGCGGACCGTTCTGCTGCATGTCGCGGAGCAGCAGCTCAGCCTCCTCAAGCTGGCCGCCACGCTCGCACGCAACGAGCACCGCGTTGCAAGCGACCGTGTCGGGATCGATGCCGTCTGCCTCACGCATGTCGGCGTACAGTGAGAGAGCGATTGGCCACAGCTTGCTCGTCGCGCAAGCACGCATGGCGATCGTGTACGCCAGAACGTTGGGCGTGCACCCAGCAGCCTGCATCTGCTGGAAGACAGCCAGGGTGCGCTCACCAGCGCCAAGGCGACTGTGCGCCGTCATCGCTTCGACATACACCCTTGGCTGATGCCGCGATGATGCGGCAGCGGCCTCCTCCCACCGCCGAAACATTTCGAGTGCCTTGCGGTACTCACCACGTCGGTTGCAAGCGGCCATCTCCGCTGGGTGTCGCTGAGAGACCACTTGATGGGTGGAATCCCTGAGCGGAAAGGAGCAGGAAGGGCAGGTTCGCTCTCATTTCTATCCTAGGAATTCACTGTGAAAACCACGTGAAGTTTTTGGTCAATCTACTTCAGTCGAGAGGTTTTAAGTATCCGGATTTGTATTCACGTGATGCGCGCTTTTGTAAAAGACTTTTTCACAGAAGGGCCTCAGAAATGGCGAGCAGCATACTCCTTCGAGTACGCATCCCGAGCGGCAGCACACTCAAGCTGCGCGTCGCGAGCACACTCACCTACTCCGAGCTCCTCTCCATGGCTGCGGCCGAAGCTGGCGCATCGACCGAGTCCTGCGAACTATCGCTGAACAGAGAGAATGCCATTCCCCGCGCCGCTCCTGGCATCTCACTCGCACAGCTGGGATTAGCACATGGCGACCTCGTATACCTGATGGATCGCACCATCGCGGCAGCGCCGCCAGCGGCTGCAGACGATGGCTTCACGCCGACTCAGACCCAAGTTCCAGCCACACATCACCCCATCAACCCAACTCAGGCGGCTGGCGATGAGCCATCGGGTTCGGAGTCTTCTACGATGCACGATGCGCGTGCCCTCTCTCTCGTCACCTCGACCCCGCCGCGGCCACCTACGACGCTCGTGCCGCAGGGCCTTGTCGATGCGATAGCGTCACTGCTGGCCGCGAGCGGAGCTGACGGACCTCATGAGCCCATCGTCGTGGCACTGCACGTGCTGTTGCACCAGTGTGGCTTCGTCCCGCTGCCTGCCGGCGGTAGCGACACTGCAGCACGCGGCAAGCCTGGCGGCGCGGCGCTGCCGCCCACATGGCGCGTCACCGCGCCCGCTCTCTACTCGCTTCGGTATGCTCACGCACGCGCGGCCGGCGCTTCGACGGAGGCGGACGGCGCAGTCCTCGACCTCAAGGCGGTCCCGATGGGCACATCGCTCCTGGTCCACGCCATGACGCTTCTTCCGCCCGCCGCCACTGCAGGCGGCACGGCGACGCTGATTCACTGGGAGGTGAGGGCGTCCGACCACGCGCTCAGCCGTGGGGGCGAGTCTGGGGGTCTCACACTCCTCAAGCTCCCGCGACTGGTGCACACCGCATCCACCACGCTCGTGCAGCCCCTCTTGGATCGCATCGGGACCGCGGCAGCGGCGGCCAGCGGCTCGCGCATGGGCGGCGTGTCACCGGGCCCGCGACTGCTCGACCTGTGCCCGGAGCTCAAGTTCGCTATCCTCGTGCACGTGGCGGACTTTCGGCACCTGGTGCAGGCGAGTGGCACATGCGCCGAGCTGCGCCGCCTCGCTCTCGACGACCTCCTCTGGCACCGGCTCTACGAGGCGCGCTTTGGCGATCCACCACCCTGGGCGCGCGACGCGCACGCGGCCGCCGGCTCCGCTGCCGCTGCCGCGCCCACCGCTGCAAGCGCCGCCGCTGCTTTTCGCCGCCGCCACCAGGAGGAATTGCGCGCTGCACGAGAGGCAGAGCGCTCCCACCGTGCAGCACGCGAGGCTGCGGCAGCAGCACGCTTCCCGCCTGGCGGCATGCCAATGGGGCCATGGCCAGGCGGCGGTGACGGCATGTACCTTGGTGGAATGCCATACGGCGGTGGCATGGTCCCTGGCATCCTCGGTGGCGACTTTGATCGCATCCCGGGCGGAGGGCTGCCACCGCCCTTCGGTCCGAACCCCTTTGGCGGCCGCGGCGGGCCATACGGCGGTGGCGGTCTGCCATTTGGCGGTGGCGGTCTACCCGCCGGCCCCGGGGGATTCCTTCCTCCGGGCGCCGTGCCGCCCGGCGCGCGGCACGATCTGATCTCGCCCCTCCTCGATCCAGATGGCATGAGTGGCATGGGCGGCGGTCTGGGCGGTGGTATGGGCGGCAAAGGGCGTGGGCGCGGGCGAGGCGGCGGGCGGGGTGGCTTCTTCCCAACCATGCCGGGAGGCGGCGGCGGCTTCGATGGGTGGGACCCAGCGGGTGGCATGCTTTGATCGTCGTTTCGTCGTGGCAATGGCTGTGATCAAGGGGAGGCGGCTTAACACTTCCCGATACGTCGCCAGCCTGGTGGCTGGGGCGCACATACCTCGGCACAAACTCGGTTGGTGCGCATCGATCATAATGCGCAAAGCGGGCCCGGCTGATACTCGTCGAACTGAAGAGCGTCTGTTCGGTGCCAGTGTGTCTCCCATGGCTGGGGTCGGTGGTCCCGCGGCGGTTGAGGCGGAAGCGCAAACGCGTGGCCTGGCCTGGCACAGTGTGCCGTGCGTAACGTGTTGTCCGATGTGTGCCGATGGCGATGCGGACGCACTATGGCGGGGGATTCCGGTGCACTGCCGGGGGGGCGGGTTCGCGGATGCCGGATCGGATTTTTGCGTGGCGGTCGGCAAGCGGCCGCCCACAGAGTCTCTGCACAGTTTGGCGAGTGGGCCGTGCCCGCCGGTGCGCGGTGGGCCCCTCGCCCCTTGTCCTGTCGCTCGATCCTGCCGCACCGAACGCGAACCGCCGATTCCGCCGAGACCCGAGTTACACTTACAGAAGTACACGGTTTTAGTGTGATGTAAGTGTGATGCTGTCGGACAGTCCTCAGGGTCAGGCGGAGGGACCGGTGATTGATTCAAACTTGGAAACTAGGGCACCCGGCCTTGCGCTTACACGGCTCGTAATCAGCTGATTAAGCAGCACGGATGTACTGTATGCGCACAGAGCGCAGAACGAAACGCTGTTTTGGCGAAGAGTGGCGGTCCGCCAATTCGCTGGAGGAGTCGACCATCGGCGTGGCGGAAGGCTGCATGCCTCCTGCTCAAGAAAAGAAGGCCGCAGGTTCAGGAGCTCAGTCCACCGGCGGCTCGGCGGCACAAGATGGCGCACAGGACGGGGTGAGAAGCGTGCCGCCGCAGTGCCCTCCGCCCTGTGCATGAGCAGCCATGCACGCACGCGCGCCACAGCATGATCACGACGGCACAACTGGTTGAGCGATCCGATGTTCCCGACTTGTGTGCGCAGGGCGATGAGTCTCGTCATCCTGCAATCCGAGGTGCAGGTGGCTCTCGTGGCAGTGCACAGGTGATTGCTGCGAATGCAGAGGCGGAGACTGGAGATGAGGAGGGTGTCACGCTCTCCGAGTTCAATCGGTGGTTGATTCATGAGGACAACTGGACGAGTGCAGAGGAGGTGCGCGAGCATTATCAGGAGGGGTCGCAGCAGCGCAAAGAGAGGGACGAGACCCATCGCGAGCGTGGAATGGAGCGACAGGCTCAGTCCATCGAACAAATGAAGCTTGCTAAAGGAAAGGTTGAGGAGCACCGCCAGAAAAACTTGGAACAGGGCAAGCAGGTGCGTGAGAAGGTGGCTGATTGGAATCGTGATGCGTACGAGGAACGCGAGGCGCACAAAAAGATCGCGCTCGCGTTGAAAAAGCAGATGAATTCCGCAGTGCGCACTAAGGAGGAGATGGACGCGTTGCTCAGCATGAAGAAGAAACTTGGCGAGGTGGTGAAGGCGGAGGATGCGAAGATCAGTGAGGCGGCCAAATCGCAGCGCGAGGAATTCCTCAAGATCAACAAGGCTCAGGTCGAGAAAGTGAAGAAGGAAACGGCAGACCAGGTGACCGAGGACGCAAAGCGCTTTTTCTTCGAGAAGCGCAAGTCTAGCGTGTCGACGATCAAGAGCGAAGAGAAGACTTGGGAGGAGGCGCGGAAAAAGGCGAGTGCCGACTTCAAGGATAAGGTTGCCCTGCTAAAGGCGAAGTCAAAATCGATCGAAGCGTCTGCGCGCGGGTCACGCAAGACGTTGCAATCGCAAAGAGCACGCGAAGCGGCCGAGATGCGAAAGCTCAAAGCAGAGCAGGCGCAATCTTTCCGGGCGGCCCAGGAGGAGCATGCCGCAACGACAAAGCAAACGGTCTACGCGGCCGTGAACCAAAAATTTGTGCAGCCGCAATCCTCGCGGCGTATGTTGCAGCATCCACACTATGCGGAGGTGACAGCAGTCGTCACCGACATCACGAGCACGATCAGCAAGGAGATCGCTCAGAGTCCACGGTGGCGACCACCGTCGGCTGCAGGTGCGGCGGCAGCCCTGGTGAGCGGAATCAAGCCGGCGGCGCTGCGCATGGCGACAAGTGCTGGAGGAACACGCAAATGAGCACTCTACAGGCGACCGATAGGAGTACAAAGGCGACCGACAAGCAGTACAACAGTTTTTTGCTTCTCTGTAGTCATCTCGCTAGGTGGCCGTGTGTGGTCTGTGGTGCGAGGCCGAGGGTGTGCCGTGCGATGCGTGCGGGCTCTCGTCGGGGCGTGCTCGGCTCTGTTGGGCATGGGGCGGGGTAAGATCGCGTGTGATCGCATGTGTACAAGTTGTCGTGGATAGCGTGCCGCCGTACCCCTGGCGCGGCGGCCGGCGCGGTAGGAGGCGCCGCGCGGTGGCGGGTGGGGACGCAGCGACGCACACCCCGCGGGTACCCACGTCGAGAGAGATTTGTAACTGAACAAGCTACCCACGCGTCGACATAACTCATCGTGCGAATACCGCCTCTTTGATACCGTTAGACGCATATCCTCAGATGAGATACAAGAGATCGTGAGAGTCGTCGGTTTCTGAGGCCTGTAGAGGTCTGTAGAGGTCTGTAGAGGTCTGTAGAGGTCTGTAGAGGTCTGTAGAGGTGCCTCTTTCTGAGCGTAGACGGTAGTAAGAGTGGTCTGTCGAGGTCTCGTAGAGAGACTCTTAAGTGCCACTTACGTGCCCCCCTGCCCGCGATCCTGTGCAAAACACGTCTGCCGCGCTAGCCGGCTCGTGATGAGGGTGGTTTCATTGTATCAAGACTTGAAAGCGCACGACTTCCCAGAGTTACCGGTACCGGTACTGTACTACATGTTGTTCACCGGCAGACCGTCACGACCGTCGCATTTCAGTGAATCATGGGTTTCTTCGTGTCTCTCCCCAGTCGAGCAACAACCGGAACGCACCGTGCGGCACCGCAAAGAGTGGAGATGACGCCTGAGCAAAGAGCCAAACAGCAATTTGAAATCTTCATGACTCGTGTTGGTCTCCCTCAGACGCCTGAGTTCATCGCCCAACAGGCGCATCTTCGAGAGACTCGGGAGAAAAAACACGCGGCAATAGCCCTCACGCGCCAATTGCAAATGGACGTCCCTTCTAAGAGCCAAGTCAAGCTCAAGATGCATCCTCAGCCAGAAACTGGAACACAGGTCCATTCCATGACCTGGGCATGGGCGACGACGGACAAGCAGGCCATTCGGTCAAAGTCATCAGTACGACAGCATCGGCTGCCACCACGTCTCGCCGAATCGACCCACTCGGCCGAATCCGGTGGTTCACATCTGGCCACGCCGTGCTCCATGACGGATGCGTCACGCTCTGAGCCATCCACTCCACGCTCGGCACCATCCGCAACATCCTCGCCACGCTCTGCACCATCCGCAACATCCGCAACATCCTCGACGCGCTCTGCACCGCCAACGCCTCGATCGGTTGCATCATGCTCGCCTCGTCAACTCGACATGGCCAAGGCCACTTTGCGACATGCTTCTGGCGTCAAGCACAAGGAACTGCAGGAGAAGATTTTGCTGCAGCGTGGCGTGGTCTCGGCGCCCGGCGGCTTCGCGATCTCGGCGATCGGGGAGGTGGCGCAGCTAGACTTCGCCGTTCAGCGACGCATCAGGGGGCTTCTTCCCGGATATCACGTGACGCATTCAGCGGTGAAGGATGGCGACGACAAGTCAGCCGACGGACCCGTCGGCCGAGTGGTGGCGCACCAACCGTTTCTCGAAATCCGCGACAGCCATGGTCACGTGCTAGAGCACGCACCGCTTGCAGTGCGACCGCCTCCCTCTGTGCTGCCCACTCGCGGGCGGATGACTTGGATAAGTGGGGCGGGCTCTGTTCCTTTGACGCAAGCGCGCGTACGTCCACCGTGTTGTACAATTACCATCGAGTGCGCCCTTGCGCTTATGGACTGTGTGCGGACCACGACGACGTGGAGGGCACTGGCAGACGTGAAGGGTGCTACGGGCGTGACGATGCGAGACGTTGCCACCCACTTCTTGCGCCCGTGGACTCAGGGCACGGGGTGTTCCATCGCTTTGTTGCTCTTAGCGCTAGACGGTGGTGACGTCTATGACCCGCCACCTTTGAAGCCAGCTGATGCCTTCGTGTCATTCGCATGGGACGGCGCTGTAAGCGACTTTTTGGAAAGCTTGCATCAAATGGCTCGAGTCGTGCCACTGAGCACTCGGATCTGGGTGAGCTGCTTCAGTCTCTACTTGCCCGAAGACGCGGTAGTCGGGAGCTTGATGCATGCCGAGCAGATCGATGCCGCGTCAACCGTGATCGAGTCACGACCACGCCTCGGTCTATTCGTGGTGCACTCGAGTGCTGTCAACGTTTACTCAAGGCTGTGGGTTTTATACGAGCTGTGGTTTGCGCAACAGCTCAAGGTCAAATGCCAGGGTCTGATCGACGCGACGCGTTGGCCGGCTGAGCTGTTTTCGCTCGAGGCAGCCGCCATCGACAAGGCTCTTGAGACACTCGCTGGCGTATCGCGTTGGCAGGACCGTGTGTTCCTGTTGCGCAATCGTCTCGCGAATGTCGAGCTCTCTGCGGTGGCGCAATCGGCGAGGACCTTCTTCGAGCAGACCCTTGAGGATCTCCGAGCGTCGCATGCACCGATGGACTTGGGACGCACGGGAAAAGAGATGATGGCCGCCGGATGAGAACGGCCGGGTATAGCACAGCGCGCGCGCGCTGTCGCATTTCGCGCCTCGTTTAGAGGATGTTGATCTCGGCCTCGGGTTCAAGCGGATCAGGGCGGGGGCGGATCGACACAGCCTTAGAATGCTCCTCCTGTGCATTGCCCCCGTGCCGCGCCGACCCGCCCGGAACTGCGTGTCGTGCACAACCTCTCCGCTCTCGCCACGGCCACGCGAACCGGCTACCGCGACAGCCCCATCCCGTCGGCGTCGGCGGCCTTCCCGGCGCTTTATCATTTTACGTTATCTTCCGTTCAAGGGAGCTCCAGGTCGCCACCGATTCGATTCGATTACACGCCCTCCACCGCCGCGCGGGCGCGCGCTGGCGGCTCCGCGCCTCCCCCGCGCGGCCGGGCGGATGCGGAAGTTATCGGATTTGTCGGGATCTGAACAAAACACTCTCACTCAATTTATCTGACTATTCAGTAAAGCTCTAGGAAGGAGGGGGATCGGGGCGACGGGGGTTCGGTTCCGTACGTTCGACGTCCGAGCGTCCCGAGCGCGTACGGCCGTCCGAACGTCATGTCTTCAGCTTGGCCTTTTCTTTCCTGTGCTGCGCCTTGCTCTTCTTCGGATCCTTCCACGCTTGCAGCTGATTGTGCGGGTCGAGCTCCTTGAGGTTGGTCTTCTTCTTGACGATCTGGATGACGTCTTCATCGTGTAACGTGTGCTTGAGTCCGACGCGCTGCGGAGTGTGCTTGACACTCGAGCCCCAGATCATTGCGTAGTCGAAAGCGACGAGCAGCGATTTGTGCACCTGCTTGCACGCGGCCTCGACCGTGCAGCCGTGGCGCCCATGGGTGAGCACGAGCGGGTCATCGAAGTCGGGCTTCACGCCTTGCTTCTTCGTGTAGACGCGTGTCAAGCCGAGGTACTCCCAGAGCTTCTCCTTGAAGGCTTCGTGGTTGAGGCCCATCTGACATGAGAGCACCATCGTGTGGGGCATCGAGCACACGCGCTCGCACTCTTCGATCGAGGTCATGTCGATCTTGTTGTACACGTACAGGCAGCGGACATACTTGCGGTTCCCCTCAATGATGTCGATAAACTGGTCGATTGTGCAGTCCTCGCGGAACAAGACCTCAGCCGAGTGGATCTTGTACTCGTGCAGGAGCTGCTTCACGTCCGTCTCGGTAATGTTGACCAGCTGGCACGAGGCGGAGATGGAGACATTGCCGTCCTTCTTGCGCTTGAAGTACACATTCGGCGGCCGTTGGTTGAGCCGGATGCCGACGACGTCAAGCTCGTGCTCGAGCAGCTGCCGCTGGCGGTCCGCCTTCCCAGAGCCCGCGTCGACCACCAAGAGGATGAGGTCGCACGACTTGGCGACGCCGATGACCTGCCGGCCGCGGCCCTTGCCTTCAGAAGCGCCCTCGATGATCCCCGGCAAGTCGAGCAGCTGTATCCTCGTATTCTTGTAGTCGATGATTCCCGGGATGCACGTAAGTGTTGTGAACTCATATGAGGCCGCTTCCGACTTTGTCGCGGTGAATGTGCTCAGGATGGTCGACTTACCAACGGACGGAAAGCCTATCAGCGCCACGCGCGCGTCGCCGACCTTCTCGACATCGAACCCCGTGCCTTCCTGTGGTCCACCCGTCTTTGGACCCGCGAGCAGCTCGGTGCGGTACTTTGCGAGCTTCGCCCTGAGCGAGCACAGGTGGCTCATCGTCGCTTTGTTGATCTGCGTACGCGAGATCTCCTTCTCAATGTCCTTGATCTTCTCGACAAGCGTCGACATATCTGCGTCGAATTGCCGTAAGGACTCGCGCGCGCGGCGCACGTCTTCTTGCAGATCTGCCACACGATCGGAGCCTCACACAAGTCCGCAAAGTCAACACTTCTGTGAACGTGTAATTGGAATCACATCTGAAACATATTAATCCCGAACCGCCTGTGCAGACTTCTATCGAGACCGCTTTTCTATGTAATAAGTTCTGCAATCTCTCTCCACTATCCGACCAGGTGCTCGCCGTCCGGCTCCCGGCTGGCCGTATGTTGAGCATGGGCGAGGGCGAATGGGATTGGCCCGAGGAGAAGCCGATCGCCAGCACATACTACAACACGGCGGTCTGCGGCGTCCCGCCACCGCCAAAGATTTTGGCAACGGAAACGGTCGATGAGGACGACGTGTCCAAGCGGATTACGATGGTTCGCAATTACTCCTGGTCGGATGACACCAACTACATCCGCATCTACGTGCCAGTGCCAGGTGTGTCGAGCGAGGGCGTGGCGGTCTACATCGAGGAGGACAGCATCAAGGTCCACGCCATGACTCCTGAGCATGGCCAGTTCACCATGGCACTCAATCGGCTGTATGACAAGGTGGACGTTAGTCAGGTGTGCGCTGCACGCGCGTTGTTGCACTCTCAAACTCGACGCCACGGCAACGCTGCGGCGTGTGTCTCGAAGCGTGCGTCGCCGGTTGCGTGTGCCCACAGTCAACCTACAAAGTTCAAGGGCGCAAGGAGAGGGTCATCATCGCGCTGGCCAAATTCCCGCCGCCCGGCTACGGCGACGATTCGTACGTCAACTTCAAGCCATGGTACAAGCTGCATCATGGAACCACGGACAATATCGACGTGGTGCAGCAGTTCGAAGATGCGCGGCTGCAGCGCGGCGTGAGGATGAACGAGGCGTCGACGCCCAAAATGCCCACGACGCCAACGACGAATAGTAGGAAATAGGTAGGTGATGTTGGTGCTGCGTCACACTAAATTAGGACATCTGTGCGTTTTGCGAACCTTCTCGCGAAATATGATTTCTTCCACAAACTCATGCAAACTGCTGTGATCACAGGCCTCGTTTCTCGTTTGCAATGTGTGTCGTATTGGCCGCGACAGCCGCCGCTCTGGCCCTGGTGCCTGCTCCGGCATCGACGATCGTGGTGGGCGGAGGTCCGGCTGGCCTTGCAACGGCCATCGCTCTGGCCAAGCGTGGCTGGTCGTCCATCACAGTCCTCGATCGGCTCGAGCCTCCAGCGTCCCCCGATGATGAGTCAGTCTGGTCGGATACAGCGAGGCACTATCTCGTCGGCTTGGGAGGCCGCGGCCAGAGATCGCTGTCTGCCATCGGCGCCTGGGCGGACGTGGTCGAACCCTACTGCAGCCGAGTGGTCGGGCGCAAGGACTGGGCACCAGGCGCGGTGGAAGGCATAGAGCGAATCTTCACGGACCGGCCCTATGAGACTCGCGTCATCCCACGGTCGCGGCTGGTCGCGTGCTTGCTGCGCCACGCGGAGCGGGCGTACCCCGGAGTCATTCAGGTGCGCCACGGCATCGAGGTGAGGGAGATGGTGTGGAAGGGCAAGCTTAGTACGGAGTACGAGCGCTGCGTGCTCAAGTGCAACCCGTGCGCCATGCCCGACGCGGACCGCTCCTCCAACGACCCCGAGCCTCCCAACGCAAATGGCGAGAATGTGCCAGAGGCCTGTGCTCTGGTGGACGAGGGCGGGGCGTTCGAGCTGGATGCCGCCTTCGTCGTGGGCGCTGACGGCTCACGACGGACCGTGGCCAACGCGTTGGTGGCGCAGGACCGCCAGCGATGGGTATGGCCAGGCCGTCGCTTACGCGTCACGCGGTACAAGGACACTGCCGTGCGCGTGTACAAGACGATCCCGCTGGTCTTTCCGCCCTCTTGGCGCAAGGACATCAACTACTCGGCGCGCACCAAGACAGTCAACTTCGACGCGCTTCCGTGCCTAACGGGTGAGTACTGTGGAGTGTTGCTCATCAAGCCCGAGGACGAGGTCGCACAGGGGCTCGGCGACGCGGCCGCTGCTCGCGCCTACTTGGACGCGACCCTCCCGCAGTTCTCGCCGTACATTCCCGATGCCGCGCTGCCTGGGATCGTGGCCAAGCCGCCCAGCCGCCTGCCACAGTTTCGATACGTGGGGCCGCGCTTGCATCTGCGAAGCTCGACGGTGCTGCTCGGCGATGCTGTCCACCAGGTGAAGCCGTACTTTGGTCTGGGGGTCAACGCAGCCTTCGAGGACGTCGCCGCGCTCGATCGGTGCCTCGACGAAGCTCCCTCGATGGGCGCGGCCCTTGCCGCTTTCAGCCGGCAGCGTGCTCCAGAGGCGCGAGTGCTCACTCAGATCTCCCGCTCATTCGACCGCGGCGGCGTGCTCGCTTTCTTCACCTTCATCCTGCCGCTCATCCTCGACGGCATCTTCCATGGTGCCTTGCCGCGCCTGTTTGCACCCAATACCCTCGCAATGCTCCAGCGGCCGGAGCTCACCTTCAGCGCCATCCGCCGTCGCAAGCGGATCGACCGAGCACTCCAGCTGGCCCTGATCGGGACCGCAGGCGTGCTCGCAACCCGATTGACCCTCACTCTCGTCCGTGCCGCCGCGAATCTGCTGGCGGCCGGAGGCGCCGTGCGGGCGCCGCTAGTGGCAGTCGCGGCGCTGCCGATGGCCGCGGCCCTCTCTACCGCCGCGTGGCGCTTTCTCGGAGCTCGTGTGCGCGGCGACGTGGCGGATGTCCTCGCGGCGCAGAAAAAAGGCCTCGAGGGAGAGCAGAGCGAGGCAGAGTGAGAGCCGAACCTTCCAAAGCCCCGCGCCCTCCATAACCTCCATGAGAGAGCTGTGTACAAGAGCGCCTACTCTGTTTGCATGGCGGAGTCATGATTGCACCGTGCTGACGTTTTTCAGATTGTGTTTTGGAGCGAGGGGGGGTAATTTTGGAGCGATCTGCCCAGGACGGCGTCTTTGAGACCACGCGCCCTCTCGTCATCTTGCAAAGAGTGCGCAGGTCATTCCCTCGACCAACCCTCGATCGGTCTGATGGCAGAGTGCGAAGTCGTGCCGCCCACGGATGCACCAGACGTGCCGGTGTCGCAGAGCCTCTTCACGTCAGTGGTATCCGAACTGGAGCAACACAGCCAGATGATTGAGAGCTGGGAACGGGAGAAGGGCAAAGAGGACGAGGAGGAGGACCCGTGGGTATTTGCGATGCCAAACGAGAGCGTTGAATCCTTTTTGGCATCCTTCCCGCCGTCGTCGACGGAGAAGTCGTGGATTTCGACGGAGCACGTTGGGCGCAAGAAGATCATTGAGGAGTACTATGTGAAAACAGTTGGCTCGGAAGGGTTGCCAGATAAGACTAAGCTCTCGGAAGCCTGGGAGCAGTGCACGCCCAAGTCGACGGAGTCGCTCACTCGCATCCTCAAGGAGCACAAGTACGGGAGCGGAAAGTGGATGATTTTCGCGCCGGCCACGGACGTGAACGAGATGTGGGAGAGGATCGTCGAGGCGCTCTGGGATGGCAAGCTCGGGCACTCGGCCAAAGTGAGCGGCGCCCTGACGGACGCTTCCCAGTCGCACGTGATCTGCGTGTATGTCGATCCATTCTGGGAGACCGCTGAAATGGAGCGCGTCCTCGCGGGACTGCGTGCGTGTGGCGTGGAGGACGCGATCAAGTTCAAGCCCGATGGCGTGAGCCTACTCAATATTTACAAGGACAATGAGTTTGGCATCCCGCCCTCCTTCTTTTCGGCGTCCAAGGGATCGCTTGTGCTACAGAAGCAGTTGGGCGGCTCTGACACGCGCCGCTGGTGCAAGAACGGCTCCAATTGCAAGCACCTCAAGCAAGGCAGGTGCAGCTACCTGCACAAGGATGAGGACTTTGTCAAGAAGGAGGTTCCCGAGTGGCGTAAGGTGGATGAGGACGGCATGATGCAGCAGAAGCCGGCGCGCGGCTCACGCTATGGCAACCCGACGCGTACGGCGCCGCGCCCGGAGCTGCCCCCGAGCAAGAAGGACGAGAAGAAGAAGAAAGAGGAGGCCGCGAAGAAGAGCAGTGCCTTCGCTGCGCTCACCGGCATCGGGGACGAGGACGCGGACGCCATCCTCGAGAAGCAGCGCAAGAAGCTTGAGAAGCGCGCGGCCAAGAAGGCGGCGGAGGACGCGGCGATCGCGGAGAAGGCGCGCGGAGATTTCGAGGCACTCAAGGCGGGCCTCGGCTCTGGAAATTGGGCGGACGAGGACGAGGACGAGGACGCGGACGCGGAGACGCCCGCGGCAGATGAGGACGAGGACGACGAGGACGAGGACGACGAGGACGACGAGGACGAAGAGGACGAGGAGGACGAGGAGGACGAGGAGGGCGAGGACGGCGAGAAAGGCACGGATGGGCCAGGGAACGCAGGGGAGAGTGCGGACGCACGGCCTGTGCCAACCCCACCGCCACCACCTCCTGTGGCGGAGAAGAAGAAGGAGAAGAAGAAGACGGCCGAGGAAGAGGAGGCCGAAGCGCTGCTGGCGGCGCTCGACGTGAAGGAAGAGACCAAGGAAGGGGGTCAGTCGAAGGCGGCCGCCAAGCGTGCCAAGAAGAAGGCGGAGGAGGAGGCGCGCAAGAAGGCGGTGGGAGCAGAGTCGACCACCACGAGCGCGCCCAAAGAGGCGGATCAGAAGGACGGCGCAGCCGCCGAGGAGAACGAAGCGCCGCAGGAGGAGGCAGCGGGCGGCGAAGGCGGCGCGCCTCTGTCGGCCGAAGAGATCAAGGCGCGCTTGAAGGCAAAGGCGGAGGCCGCCAAGAAGAAGGCGAAGCCCAAGACCGCGGCCGAGGTCGCTGCGGCCGAGGCCGCGGCGCGCCCTAAGGATAAGAAGAAGGCTGCGCCGACGTGGAGTTCGGGCGGTGCAAAGGTGGGGCAGAAAGCGCGCGGGTCCGACAACAAGTACCAGGGTGAGTAGGCAGGCCGGCTGCGACAGGCACCACTGTTGGATTGGGGCAGCAATCAGGCACCACTGTTGGACTGGGGCAGCGTTGCGGGCTTCGCTTTCGAAACGGCTGGGTGATGCATGGGCCGCGACGTGCTCCGCGACGTTGCATGGCGACACAGGCCCCGCCGGACGTGGGAGGCACGTATCTTTACGTTCCGCATGGTGAGGACCACGTGATTTCCTCAGACCGCCCCCGTTTGCGGGAGCAAGGGAGAGAACGAGAGACTTCATTGAATTAGCATGACATGAGGGGTTTGGAAACAGTTTGGAAACAGTGGTAACCGGCACAGAGTCGTGAAGAGTTTCTAACCGTTGGCTGTGAAGGCAACATGTGAGACACCCCCTGAGGCACCTCTGAACGTTTAAAAACAGGGACCCACCTCACGCCGCTAACGGGCTCCCCCCGGTGTCTTATACCGGTCGGCTCCCGCCCCGTGATCTATAAACCGTACCGGTTCCGTGTGCCTTTGTGCGCCCGCGCGTCCCGTGTGTCCCGGCTACCCCCGGAGTCTTTTACCGGGCAAGGGTCTCGACTTGACTTGACTTGACTTGACTTGAAGCGACCATTTTCGCGCCGCGGCCGAGCGCAGTGCGCGAGTGGTGGGGCGCTCTTCGTGGACTAGCCCGAGCCCACTAGATGCTGCTCAGCGTCGCCGTCTATATCGACGAGCTACAGCTCGGCGCAACAGCCACGCCATCAAAACCCGCGGTCGCCTTCCGCGTGCCAGGGTACCCGTCCGTGCTTGTGAAGCGTCACCAGCGACCGAGTGATCTCCCTGACGATGAAATGGGCGAGAGAGTCCATTTCTCGCATGGAAAGTCCTGCCTGATTCACTGGGATGGCCCCGTGTCATCGATTGCTACCGGCCTGCGGCTCGAGTTCTATCTCGTCGATCTCACTGAGGAGCCCAGTCGTCGACCACTCGGAAACGCTGGCATCTTGCTTGGAGCAGCAGTGCATAGCCTACGCCCGCGTCAGCGCAAGCCGGACGCGTTCACACGCATGCGAGTGCGCATGAATGACGTCGTAGGCAATTTTGTTGCGACGCTGCACGGCCGCTGCCGTTTTCAGACGCTCGGCACGACGATGATCCCCCACTTGCTCCAAACCCTGTCAAGGGCTCCGACGACGGCACCCGTTGCAGATATCGCCATTCCTCCCATCGCCACGGCGCCCGCCGCCGCGCCTGCCGCCGCGCCTGCCGCCGCGCCTGCCGCCGCGCCTGCCGCCGCGCCTGCCGCCGCGCCCGCCTCTGCCGTCCCAGTCTCCTATCCGCAGCTTGGTCCGGGCCCCTCAACCCTCGCCACTCCGATGGCAGAGCCGTCAGGCGACGCTGCTTGCCGCGCCATGCTCGACGCGCAGCTATACGTTCGGACGGGCATCGGTGCAAGCCTCAGCGAGGATCCGAAGGTGAGCACGAGTGCATGCCACGTGGCATGCGTCGGCGCCACTAATTGCGCCACTCATCAAGGAGGGGAGCATGCCACGTGGCAGCCCAGGCCCGACGAAGCGTTACACGCGCGGCTCATGGCGCAGCAGCACGAGCTCTCGAGGCTGAATGAAGCGAGTGAGGCTGCGAAGCCGCTGCCCACTATCGCCGCGTTGCCTTCCATCCCCACCTCCACTATCGTTGCGACCGGCTCCGCCCACGACGACGCTGCCCACGACGACGCTGCTCACCACGACGCCACTATCGTTGCGACCGGCTCCGCCCACGACGACGCTGATCACGACGACGCTGCTCACCACGACGCCACTATCGTTGCGACCGGCTCCGCCCACGCGCCGCTGTCGCCCGAGCTCCCTATCGCGGTGTCCAAGCCGACATGTGACCTTGGGTCTCCGGCGCCAACGCCGCTGCAACCTGCCGCCCATGCGGCCCTACCTGGCGCACATGCGGCCCTACCTGGCGCACATGCGGCCCTACCTGCCGCCCATGCGGCCCTACCTGCCGCCCATGCGGCCCTACCTGCCGCCCATGCGGCCCTACCTGGCGCACATGCGGCCCTACCTGGCGCCCATGCGGCCCTACCTGGCGCACGAGCGGCCCTACGCGCGCCCCCGCCGCCGTCCCGGCAGCCGGCGCCAGTTCAGATGGCCGCTCGTCCGCCGGCACCAGCGGCCGTTGCGTACGAGGGTCCGCACGCGCTGCAGCAGCCGCCTGCACTCTTCTTCCACAACTGCGGAGAGACTCCCGGTGCGCCAGCCCCGAGCGTTCCACCGCTCGAGGAGGCGACTGCTCTCCAGGCCACGGCCACCAGCTTAGCGGCCGCGTCACCAGGGTGGATGAATCCTGCGGCGTCGCTCGCGTCATCGGAGGAGGCAGAGGCAGAGGCAGAGGCCTCAAATGATCGCGTGCTTCCGAGCGATGCACCTCAAGCCGCTGGGCCTACGCTTCAGCACCGAGCGGCGCGCGCTGCGGCAGCTCTCGTGAGTCACATCACACCCGTGCCTCCCTCGCCAGCAGCCGCAGCGCCGCCGCGGCCGTCGCCGCCGCCGCCGCCGCCGCCGCCGCCGCCGAGCACGACGCCCCGCAATTCCGTGAGCCTGCCCGTCCTCAGCGGGCTCGCTAGCAGCGTGGCCCCTCGCTCGAGCGCTGAGGGCGGTGCACTCGAGGGTGGCGTCGAGGGCGGCGTGCTCGCAGCCCTGTTGCGAGAGCTTGAGCACGTGCGCACGCCCGAGTATGCCACAGAGGTGATCCGAAGCTCCATGCTCGCCCGCCTCGCGAGCGCTGCGGCGGCCGTGCACGCCCCTGGTGGACACCTGCCCCTGGGGGGTCCTATGCCGTCATCTCTCGAATCGCGCGGTTTGGCCCTGAGAAAAGCTTTGGCACCCAGGGGCATTGCGGCAAGCGAAGGTGGCAGCAGAGGCGGCGGAGGCGGAGGCGGAGGCGGCAGTGGCCGGGGCCGAGGCGCGGGAGCGACCTCTGGCGCACGCAGCCGGACGGCGGCACAAGGCTCAGCCCGGAGCTTCGAAGGTGGGAGTGCCACCGGCACCAGCGGCACCGGCGCCGACGTCGGCCCTCGGGATGCACCGCGCTCGAGTCGGCCGCTCCCGAGTGGCTCCAGCGGTCCTGCCAGCCGAGGTGGCATGCGCGCCCCTTCACAGATCCTGAGCCCCGCCTCGATCGTGGGCCTCCACCACGCCACGACTCTCCCGGACGAGTGCAGCCGTCGCTACGCGAGCGTCGACGCGGATCCGCTTGGGCCGCAGCCTGTGCCGCAGCCTTTGCGATCGCCGGAGTTCCCAGGTGAAGCTCTCGGAGCTCTTGGCGCCAGCTGCGCCAGCTGCGCCAGCTGTGCCAGCTGCGCCGCCTCGGGCATCCAATTGAATTCGCTGCGGAGCAGCACGAACGTCGGTGGCGGCGCTGGCAACGCCGGCGGTGTGGTCAGCATCCCCGCGCCGTCGGCGGAGAGGCAGATCCTCATGCAGCACCTACAAAAAGCGTTCCAACGGCTGGACAAGGTGGGGAGCGGGGTGTGCCCGACTGGGCCGCTCTTGCGGGCGCTGCAGCTCATTCTGTCCTCGCAGGCATCTTCATCGCGCTCGAGCGGCGGCTGGGCTCGCGGCCTGCGTGCCGTGTGCGAGGAGCTCGCTGCCAAAGTTGCTGCGCTTCAAGAACAGCCAGGGCTGGACAGAGAGCTGGACAACCTGACGGTCGCTTGGGAGGAGGTGCTCGAATTGGTCACTGAGGATATCAGGGCCAGAGGAGCAGAAGCGTAGTAACGAGTTTTAAACGTTCTCGCCCTATGAGACGTAACTGCGCACGCCTCTTCATGGATGATTGGCTGTGAATTACGGCTGTCTAGACTAAAATGGAAAACCGCTGGGAGCGCGGAGTCGCGAGCAGCACTGGCGCAGATGCAGTTCCAGCTGCGGACGCCATATCGGAGGGCCTGTTATCGCTGCTCGCGCCGATGGTTGGCAAGTGCGACTCGAGCATTCAGCGCACCTTGCAGAGCCAGGCGGTGCTCTCGCAAGAGATAGACCGTGTCGCGTTGGAATTGCAGGCTTTCCTTGCGGTATCTGCTCTGCCATCATTTTCGCAACATGCACAGCGTCTGGCCGATATCCGCCGACGCGTAGCACATGCAAACAGCACTATGGTAGCCGTACAGGCAAGACTCACTCGTGTGGAGGAGCTGGCGGGCAGGCTTGAGCGTGAGCAGGGACTCACTCTGCAGCGCAGTGGCGGAGCTGGCTAACATTACGTGCGGGTTGCCTAGGCGCGATGAGTAAATAAGTGAACTTCACATTTTCCCCGCGCTGTGTCACACACACTGCAAATCGGGAAGACTTCGCTTGGAGATCATGTGCCACTGTGCGCTTTCCCACACGGTGACGATGACACGATGTGCCGTCATTGAAGGGCGGTTGAGCGAGCTTGAGGGGGCGGGGCGGGTGCACCGGCGTGCCGCGGGGGCCCCACCGGGACCCAGGACTCACCTGGGGCGCACATCATCGCGCCGGGCCGCCCGCCAGAGGCGGAGTGCCTCAGGGGGGGCGCTGCCGGAGGTCCGCAGGCGCCGAGAAGGCGAGAGCGGGGCCATCCACTCACTACGAGTCTCGCGATTGGTCGCTGCCGGCGTCCGCTCCACTCCTTGTTGCAGCGGCCTTCGCGCCCTTGGCGATCCGGATCTGAGCCTCGAGCACGTCGCGCTGCACCTGCCAGAAGACGGCCTCCTCGAGGTTCTCGGCAGCCTCGCATGCGCAGCTCAACTCCTCGAGCAAGATGAGAATGAACCTCTCGGGGCGCAGCTCGCGCACGTACTCATCGTGCAGCTGGCTCGCAGGCATCGCGACGCTCGCGTAGGCGGGCAGGTCGTGCCGGCCTCGCAGGCGACCCTCGGCCAGCACATCTATGTACAGTTCCTCCTGCTCACGTTGCGCGGGCAGGCGCAGAAGGTAGCGTGGCGATCGTGCGCTGCGGAGCACAGGGGGCAGCTCGAGCTCAACGAGCTGAAGCGGCAGCCCCAGCCGGCGCGCAAGTGCTGCGTAGAGGACACAGAGCATGAAGACAGCCGCCGGGCCGCCCGAGCGACGAACGAGATGCGCTAGGCTTGTGTGATCGGCTGTCGCATCACCCTGATCGCGTGCTGTGTACCGACAGACCTCGAAGAGGAGCAGGTTGAGGGAAAGCAACCCGTTCTCCATCGACATCCTCCCAAACTGCGCCGCAGGCACGACGCGCAGCGGCGCACTGCCCACGCCGTTCACGTTCACGCCGGCACGCGGCAGCGCTCGGGTTCTCGTGCGGCCCGCGCTTCCCTGAGCGCCCGCACTTCCCTGAGCGCCCGCGCTGCCCTGAGCGCTTCCCCTGGGGCGGTACGCAGCGCGATTGCGCACCGAGGAGCGCGCGGCACGAACGGCATCGCCGTGCCGAGGCGGTGAGGCGACGGGCGACGGGTCTTTGGGCGGCGTCTCGACGGCCCCCGGCTGCATCTGCGCGTCGAGCTCGCGAGTGAACCAGATGTACCCCGCTTGCTCCGCGAGTGAGTCGAGGCCTTCCCATACGTCCGTAAAGTTGTCGCGAGCGTACAGGACGCGGTGTACGGTGAGTGCCACGTCCTCAAGGGTTAGCACTCCATCGTCGCCGGTCTCGCCGCCGCTCTCGGGGCCGCTCTCGGGGCCGCTCCTGCTCTCACTGCTCCCTCCGCTGCCACTGCTCCCGCTGCCGTTGGGCGTTCCACTGCCTCTGCCACCGCCCATGCTGCCGCGGCTCCCACCGACGCCTCTGCGATCGCCGGCGCGCGCCTTGCCGACACTGCCGTCGCCGTCGGCGATGCGGAAGCGGCTCTCGCGGGCGAGGAGGGGCGCGAGGCGTCTCCACACGTCCGCCGCACGCGTGGCCGCCCGTTGCAGCCCCTCGAGCACCTCCGACTCGGTACGCGACAGCCGAGCTTGGCGCGCGTACTCACCGCCCACTCCCTCGATGAGACTGAAGTACAGGTCCTCTGGGTTGAGGGCCTGCGCGCCCGTGGCGTTCGCATCCAGAACGGACGCGTCCAGGGCGGACGCGCCGGTACGCTCGCATAGCGCGGGGGCCGACGCCGCCGCGGGCAGCCAGACGGCCGCGTCGAGCTCCTCGCGCAGCTTGTCCGGAGACCATTGGCACGCAGCGGCGTAAAAGTCAAACTCGGACGCGTCGGCCGCGCCGATGGAGACCATGCGTGCCGCGGCGGCTGGCGTGCACTCCCACAGCCCAAACAGGACCTGATTGGCGTCGGGCACGTCGCACCGGCGCGTGAGCACGCGCAATCCACGCCGAGCTGCGAGCACATCTCCGCCGATGTACAGCGGGCGCGTGCGAAACGGGCGCAAGAGAAGGTCGTCCCGCCGCGCGAGGAGGTCGGCAATGGTCCGATTGGCCGGTCGTTGCATCAGCAGTCCAACGGTGCCCTCCGTCTCTGAGTGCTCGAGCACAAGGACCACCGCACGGCGCAGCAGTGGCTGCTCGGGGAAGACGGCATGCGGCTGGGCCAGAAGGACGCAGCCGCGCTCAGGCACGGCCAGCTCGTGCACCCACCAACGCGAGCGTGATGGGGGTGCAGAGGGTGCCGGAGGCGGCGGGAGGCCCCAGTTGTAATTGTCATCAGGTCCGGGCGGCACCTCACCGCGATTGCGTGAGGAGTGCTCACCGTCGATCAGCATGGCACGGAGCTCCCGCCAATCGAAGTGTGGCCTCTCGCCCGCGAGAAGGGTGACTGACGGGTGGCGGACGGCAGCGAACCTCACTGCTGCCAACCTTGGCGGAGACCAGACCAGAGTGCAGGAGCTCAACATCATAATCACACAAAACATTGAGAACCAGAGACCGCTCTGGAGTTCACGAAGAACTCGGCTCTGCACGGCATACGAAAGAGACACTGCGGAAAGTATTATTCCACCGTTGATAGGTATGTTCATATTCTCGTGTGAAAAAGGCTCGCGCGGGAGCCCGCGGCGGTGATGTCTGCGGCTCTGGTCGGGCTCGATGGCATCAAGGACGTGAAGCGGCATGACCGTTCGATCCGACTTTGGGGTGCGGCCACGCAGCGCGGCCTTCAGGGCGCGCAGGTCCTCGTGCTCGGCGCCAATGGCCTGTCCAACGAGGTGTGCAAGAACCTCGTGCTCTCGGGCATAGGCCGCCTAGTCATCCAAGACGCGGGCGTGCTGAGCGCCGAAGACCTCAAGAAGAGTGCGCTCTTCTCGGTGCCGCCCGAGCGCGCGGGCGCCAGCCGTGCACAGCTGCTCGCCGAGCACCTCAAGGAGATGAACCCGAGCGTCAACGTTGAAGGCAAGCAAGCCAACGTGACGAGCTTCGACGCAGCGTTCCTGCGCACTTTCCACTTTATCATCGCGACCTCGCGCGGCGTCGAGTCTATCCGCGAGGCCGATGTGTGCACCGCGGTACTTGAGGGGCGCGGCGGCGCGGACGAGACGACGGGCGAGCCGCCCGACGAGCCGCAAGCGAAGCGGCATTGCGCCAACGGCGACAGCGGGCCGCCAGTCGCGCGCAGCAACGGCGCCCACGTCGTGGTTCCGCTGCGCAAGCTTTGCGAGCCCGGCGCGTCGCCAATGCCGCGCATTCTCGCCGCGGCCACCATCGGGCTCGAGGGCTTCTGCTTCTTCGACCTGGGAGAGGCGCGCTGCATGCTGTCGCCCAAGAAGGCGGCGGCGGAGGCGCAGGCGCCGCCCGCCGACGAAATGCCCGTGGGCGTGTGGGAGCGCGCCTACTACCCGACCATCAAGTCGGCCTGCTCCGTCGAGTGGCCATCACTCACCACCCGCGTGCCGCGCCTGTACTACGCGGTGCAGCTGCTGCGGCATGCCGCAAGCTCTCTCACGGCAGGATCGAGGTCCCCCGTGCCCTCACCCGTGCCCTCGTCGCTCGCCGACGCGACGTCCCTGCTGCCCGCTGGCTCGTCGGACGCGACGGTGGAGCGGCTGCAGACGATGCTCACGCGCCGTGCCGAGCTGCTCCACGGCGAGGGCAAGGGTGAGGCCGCCAAGCTGTTGACCCCCTCCTACTTGGCGGAGGTGGCGCAGAACGTCGGCTACGAGCTCGCCCCCGTGTGCGCCGTCGTGGGCGGCATGGTCGCCTCCGAGGTCATCAAGATCATTTCGAACAAGGAGCGGCCGGTGAACAACACCTTCTTCTTCGACGGCACCTCTGCCGACGGCATCATCCTGCGCCTCGGGCCGAGCTTCGATACCTCGTCGGGTGTAGACAAGGGTGAGTTTAAGGAGCTAAAGTCGTGGGAGCAGCCGTGAGGCTTCCCTTGGGGGCAGCAGTGACGAGCCCGGGGCAAGCCCGCCACGAGACAGACGAGCAGCTGGACGCGCTGAGGGTGGAGAGAGGAGGAAAGTGTACCATGCATCGTCTGGCGCCGTGGCGCGCGCCACCCCACGACTGGCCCAGTGGGTCGGGTTGCTTCTGCGATAGGTCTGGAATCAAACAACTGACGGCTAGGCCCCCCAAAAATCAAATGTGGCATGCATTCAAGGTTAGAAGACGGGCGACGATTGGTCAAATTTGTACAAAGTTAATTAAAGTGAAGGAGTCACGATGGTCAAGCCCGCACCCGCGGAACGGAACAGACAACTGGAATGCCACAGGCGCCCAGCAAGAAGGTTGAGATCCATGGCGACTTAGGAGCGCCCATCAAGAAGAAATCATTTCTCGCTGCTGCTGTTGGTCGTCTCTCGCTCCGAAAGCGCGCGCTGCCCAGCCCCAAGCCGGCGATGGAGCCAGAGGTGGCAATCACTAGTAGGCATATCACGACGCAGAGTGCCGGTCCACTCAGCTCCAAGATGCCCGAGCCGCCTACGCCACCCGAGCCGACCGAGCCGCCCGAGCCGACCGAGCCGACCGCGGAGATATATGAGTTTGAGCTCCCGCCTGATGCGAAGCCGGGCATGACGCTCAAGTTTCCCATCCCGGGCACATCAATGGACGTAGTGGAGATTACTGTGCCCGAGGGCGCCGAGCCTGGGCGCACCATCTCGTTCTCATGGGCCGAGACAGTGGCCAAAGCTGAGCTGCCCGAGCAGACCGACGAAGAGCACAACGAAGGCGACTTGTTTGAGCTCGAGGTGCCGCCGAATGCAAAGCCTGGCATGAAGCTCAGGTTCTCCATCCCGGGCACGGAGGAGACAGTGATGATCACGGTGCCCGAAGGCGCCGAGCCCGGGCGCACCATCTCGTTCTCGCTGCCCATGAACATCAACGAGGTGGCCCGGTCCAAGCTGATCGATCACGAGGGCCATTCGGCGCAGAAGATCCAGGCACGGGTGCGCGGCAGGCATGGCCGGCAAGTGCTCAATGGGCAGCGCAAGTCGGCCACTGTGATCCAGGCGCATGTGCGAGGCAGGCACGGCCGGGTGGTGCTCCATGCACAGGCCGAGTCCGCCACGATGATCCAGGCGCACGTGCGCGGCCAGCACGACCGGGCGGCCATTCGCTCCAGGATTGAGGCCGAGGCCTTCGAGGCGGCAGCAACATCTTCGACAACATCTGAGGCAACAACCACGGACCCGGTGGTGCCGACGGTGGCGGAGGTTGCGTACTCCAACCTGCTCACTGGTGTCTTGTCGGAGGTTGTGATCGAGAAGCGTGAAAGGGACTCGAGCCTCGGCATCCAGCTCTCAGGCGATGGGCACCCGTTTCTCGAGGCGGTTGCCCACGACGCGCTCGCGCACGGCAAGCTCTTCGTCGGCGACCAGTTGCTCTCGATCAACGGATGGAATGCCGTTGGACACCTCGAAACCACTTACCGACTCGAGCGACTGACTGGGGCGATCCGCGTGAGGGTCTTTCGCTGTGCTGTCGACCCCCGAGCGCCGCCGCCCGATGAGCACGCCGCAGGAGGCTTGATAACGAGCGCCCCGCCCTCGCCCCGTGCTGGCGAGGTCTTCAAGAGCGCCCCATCGACGCCCACGCCCGGGCACGAGGTCTTCATGACCGCCCCGTCGACGCCCGCCCCGCCCACGCCCACCGTCCTCACTTCGGCCTCAACTTCGGCCGCACTTTTTTCCCGCGTCGAGCCTATCGAGCCGTCCTCATCCGCGCCCACGACGGCGTCGACGACGGCGCCCTTGGGCATGCTCGTCGAGTCGTTCCTCAGGCGCCTCGCCCCGGAGCGAATCGCATCCGAAATGCAGGCATCACCATCACCGGTTAGTAGAGCACCAAGCTTCCAGCTCCATCGAGCCATTTCGGAGTCCATGTCGAACCATCGTATGGAGCCGGGATCTCTGCTTCATAAGACCGAGCTCATCAAGAGCGAGCTGTGCCTGAGTGGCACCATGCTGGCCGTCGCCACGGAAGCGGCGAAGTATCTTGGAGTCGACATGGACGGCAAGAATTCGGCAGCGCTGATCAACGAGTGCCACCGCGAGCTCGCGTCTGAGCCGGCTGGCATCGAGGCTCCCGGATCTTTGCTTCGCAAGATCATCAACATCAAGAGCGAGCTTGGCCTGAGCGGCACCGTGCTGGCCATCGCCCAGGAGGCGGCGATCATTCTGGGTGTCGGTGTGACCGGCAAGAATACAGCCACACTCATTCATGATTGCCACCAGGAGGTCGCACGCATGGAAGCTGGATCTCTGCTTCGGAAGACGGAAGTGATCAAGAGCGAGCTCGGCTTAAGAGGAACCATGCTGGCCGTCGCCACAGAAGCGGCGAAGTTTCTGGGAGTCGACATTGCAGGCAAGAGCACAGTCACTCTCATACATGAATGCCACCACGAGGTCACAGGCACGGAGACCGGATCTCTGCTCTACAAGATGGACCTGATCAAATGTGAGATGGGCCTCAGCGGCACCATCTCGGCTGTCGCCACAGAAGCGGCGATGCATCTGGGCGTCGACGCGACCGGCAAGAATTCAGCAGCACTCATTCATGAGTGCTACCAGGAACTCACTGGCTTCAATCTATCAATCTGAAGCTGGTCTACAAAATGCTGCCATACTCTTGCCATAGGGTGCAGCAGAAAGCGCGACATTCCCCCCGCGAACGGAGAACGGTGGAGCTTCGTGGAGCACTGAATGTGGATTAGATGTGGATGTGATGCGGCTGATGCAGGACCAAGCAACATCCATGTACCATGAATGCATGACAATATGTGTGTTCATCATCATGTGTGTTCGACAAATGTTCGACACGACACACGTCCTGTGCCTGTTAAATGTGTGATGTACAGTGCCAGGTGATCAACCAGGTCGTGGTTTAGGGAACTCGCTGTGAATTCGAATGTGAGTGTGAAGCGGTCCGATCAACGGACCTCTCCTGACTCCTCTCTCCACACACTGGCTCCTAAACAGCAAGGTCCACAGCCAGCTCACAGATGCCCGCCGGAGGGTCGGATGAGCAGCTGGTCAGCCTTGTCACCGGCCGACCGCGCAAAGGTGGGCCGCCGGGCCAAGTCGAGCGCGAGGCCCTTGACCGGCAGCGCAGGGAACTCGCCAATCGACGGGAAATGGAGCGCGAGGAGGACCGCGAACAGTTGCAGTTGACAAACAAGAAGATTTTGGAGCACCTGAAGCAGGCTCTCGGCGAGTACGTGCCGAACTACTCCGCGCCGAAGTTGCGCGGTCTGGCCTCGCCACGCAATTTTTCGCTGCATTGGGGCTTTGGTACGCCTCTTGAGGTGCTTGATGACGTGGAACTGCTCACGCGAATGGTGCAGCTGAAGCAGACTGCGCGCGAGCCGCAAGAGAGCGGGACGTCTACCACGTTTGAGCACCCTCGTGCGTCAGGTTCTGATGCCGCGATCGCCAGTCCTTCGTCGCTGGTGTCAGCCGCTGGTGCAGCCGCCGCGGAGCACAGGGATGGACAACCGCTGTCCATCGCTGCCAATCGCTGCCAGACGCCGCTGCGGACGCCGCCAGCCCGACGAGCGCCGCAGCTGGAGCCCACCGTGCCGGGCGGGAATCTGATGCCGCGGAAGCCGGAGCGGCCCTCGACAGCGCCGCTCCGCTTGCGCTCGCCACGCGCCGCCTCGCCCGCGCCGGCCGCTCCCCAGGCCGCGGGCTCGAACTCGGCAATTGCAGCCGCTCCATCTCCTTACTTGGACGTGGCGGGGCTCACGTCGAGGGATGATTCGGTCCGCCAGCGGCTGGCCGAGATCCGGGCGCAGCAGCAGAAGGAGCAGGCAGCCGTCGCCACCAAGCTCGCGCAGCGCGCAGAGGAGGCCGGGCGGGTAGTGGAGGCGACATACGAGAGCCTTTGCAAGGAAGCACAGGGGCGCGTCGCCAAGTGGGCGGGCAAGCGCATGCAGGTGACGAAGCGCGTGAGCGACGCGGCGGCCAGACGGGAGGCTGAGACCCTCAGCGAGCTGCAGCGAAAGACCGAGCGCGTAGAGGCGTGGCGCCAGGAGCAGGAGGTGGTGGCGCGGCAGCGTGCCGAAGCGCTTGCAAAGGAACGCGCCGAGGCGGCGATGCGCTTTGGTGAGCGGCTGCAAGCGCGCGAAGAGAGGCTGCAGAAAGCGGAGGAGTCCGCACAGCAGCAGCATGGGCGCAAGGCCGAAGAGCAGCGGCGGGAGGCCGAGCGGCGTGCTGCCGAGAGCGCAGAGCGCCAGCGCAAAAACCTTGAGGCTCGGCTTCGAATGGAGCGCGCTCTCGTGGAACGGATCGCCAAGACGGAGGAGAGTGTTCAGAAGAAGATCCAGCAGGTGGAACAGCTCAATGAGCATCGGCGACAGGAGCTCGATGCGAAGCGGGACGCTGCCAAGCAAGCCATCCTGAAGGCGGTCGGCCTTGAGGCGAAGCCAGTCTCCTCGCCCGCATCCAAACCTTCCGCCTACCGCCCGGCGCCGCCTCTGCCGCCTGGGGCGGCGAGCCCCCGCGGAGCGCCCAGCCCCCGCGGAGCGGCCGCAGGGACATCGCCGCGGGCCGCAGGGGCATCACCGCGGCGCCCGCCCAAGGCGCACAACGGCAGCACGGGACTCGAGGAGAAGGTGCTCGAGTGTGCGCTTTGCAAGCAATCGTTCCGGGCGCTCCCGGGCATAGTGTACCTCAAGAACGTGGCGGAGAAGCGAGCGGAGTTTGGGGACCCCTCATTGATGCGCTGGTGCGAAGGACGGGGCGAGGACGAGCTGGAAGCCAAGGCCACGGACGAAGAGGCTGCGGGGCCCAACAACAGGCACCGCCGCCATCGTCGGCCGATCCCGAGGCTGCAGAAGATGTACGAGGAATGCCAGCTGTGCGTCTTCTGCACTCAATTCTTCACGGGCCGCCCCCATATTGACGACGCGAGGCTGTGGAACGCGGCGACGCCAATCACCAAGATGTTCCATATCACGGAGCTCACAGCCAAACACCCTGACCACAAGACGATGACTGAGATGTACACGGCATGGCTGCGTGTGGTCGACCCTAAGCACAGTCGCGATGAGTACACCCGCCAGTTCCACGACTTGCTGCAGAGCGCGTGGACGGAGTATGTGCAGTGGCACACCGCCGGGCGGCCAGCGAGCAGCACGCCGGGCGCGGGGAGCTGAGCCGAGCGGACGGTGTGTGCGGAGCGCTGTAGGCCGCTTCCTTCGAGCTTCATATCGGGTCGAGCTTGTACACAGCGCAGAACCGGCGTAGTTCTGTTCTACCTACTACCTTTTTACCATCCATGCGCCGCCCCGATAGCGCGATACGTCCCACTCTAGTTCGACACTCTAGACTACGCTGCCCTGGCTGCACCGTGCACGCGTGTGGGTGCTCGCTCCGACGCCGACGGCGCCCCCAGGGTCATCCCCGATCGCACAACGCACATCCGGGCCGGCACGGCGGCCGGGTCATCTCTCTAATACAGACGGCGTCCCCATAGCGTCCCCACATCCCTTCTCTATCTGGAATCTATTTGGCAAGGTCTGCGCTCGCTTCTATCAAGTTCGCCGCGCGATCACAGGTCACTGACAGGTCTCACGCCCTGGGTGGCTGCCGCTCAGCACAGCGGGTGTCTTCTCAGTGCACTAGAGCTCGAGGGCCGAGAGGGGCTCGACAAAGAGTGGCGAGGCGAGGATCAGAGCCCCGTAGAGCCACGGCCATCCGCGCAGCTGAAGCAACTTCTCGAGAGCGAGTAATGGCGCCTGTAGCACAAAAAAGGCACACATGGAGCCAACAGCCCAGGGGGGCGCACCTGTTGCGGCGAGCGGCCAGACGTGCGCGAGTCCGGAGGCGACGAAGCAGAGAGCCTTGGCGAGCTCCGCCGGGAAGCGCGCTCGGCGCACGAGCGGCTTGTACACACCGATGGCCAGTGCCCGTTGCACGGGCACGTTCCACTCGCGCCAGAAGCCCTCGAGCGTGTCGGAGGCAAAGAGACGCTTCCCCATGATGGATGGCACGTCGAGGCCGTTGGCGAGGACATGGAAGGTACGGACCGTTAAGTCGAAGAGCTCAAAGCCCGCGAGGACGAATGCCGCGCCGCCGCTCGCCCGGAGCAGCCAGTCGATCCCTGGCAGCGGGGCGAGCCACTCCCTGTGCGCCTTTAGCGTGCCGGCGACGATCGCACTGAAGGCCAACCATCCAACCATCGCGCGCAGCAGCCGCTTTGCATGCGCATGCTCGAGACCCTTTGGAATGGCCTTGGTCTGCTCCAGGTCATGCCACGCCCATGAGCACATCATATAGAGCCGGCGCCCAAAGCCCCATTGCAAGTCGGCGCCCTCCGCGGTGGCGCGCGCCCTCTCTATCTCGCGAATGAGTTGCCATGCCCTGCCAGTGTACGCCAGGACAGCAGCAGCCTGAGCGGTGCCAGAAATCTTGCCGAGCCCTCGCCTGTTTACAGGCAGCAGCACAATGCCCAGCATAAGGGCCACCGCGGCCCACGTCAGCAGTTTCAAGAGCCGCACGCTCTTGAAGCCGGTAAATCTTGTCTGTGGGCCGAGCACGAAGATGCACAGCCCGAGCATGATCAGGTACCAAAGAATCGTTGCGTATGTCTCCCACGCAGAGTGCGCAGCCGGCAAGACGCTGATCAGCGTGAGCGCGAGGCACCATAGAAATGGGAGCACCACGGCGGCCACGACGGCGTGCGGAGCCTCAAAGCGGAAATGCACCTCATCATCCGAGGATGTGGCCATTAATGGGCTTGTCGCAGTTGGGCTCTGTTCAGCCGCAGATAATTCTCGTTGACCTATTGTGGCCAGCGACGCGACTTTGGGCTTCGTGCTCTGTCGAGCGGGCGACTTTGGGCGTCGGGCTTGACGCGTCGGGGACATGCGAAAACAACTATGCGCGCCTTGCCGCCAACTTCTATACCTGCAAGTGCGGAGCTCCCGATACATTGTAAGCCAGGTCTGTATTCCCCGGGAAAAAAAGACACCGGGGAGCCAGTATACCCCGGTAGTACATGTAATGGTAAAAAGACACCGGGGGGGCGCGTTCCCTCTACGGTAGTACAGTTCTACACATGTGGGGAAACTCGATTACGAACTAAACCAAGAACTAAACAGCACCTAAACAGTCAAATAATGCACATAATGCAACGGTACCAATCGATAAAGTAGGCCTCTTTACTTAAGCGGGTGGTCGTCGTTTTGGGTGAAGTGTGAATTCGTCGCGAGTCTCGAAAATCTCCGAGATTATTTTCATTTTCGTGATGTGGTGGCTCTCGGCGACGACGGCAGCCGTTGCGGCCATGTCGCTCACACCACCCGCAGCGCGGGGAGCATGCATACGCACACAAGTGCCACGCGCACGTGCCTCACGGGAGGGTGCTTGCATGACTCAGGCGGAGCTGCCCCGCAACATCAAGGAGATGGTGAGTCAGCTTCGAGAATCCGTGCAAGCCGCGCTCTCTGCGCGTGAAAGCCGCATCGCTGTTGAGATGCCGATAGGCTTCGAGCTGGGCGTGGAAGGCGAGCGAGCGAAGCGCAAGGGGAGCGCCCGAGTGCTCACATCAGCCGACATCGAGCGCGCCAATCGAGAGCTGGCTCGCCTCTTTGTCGGCATGTTCGAAGGCACCGGCCTTGCGCCGCTGGTACTCTTCCCAACGGAGGCCGAAGCAGCAGCTGCTGCCCGACTCTGGGCCTCACCAGACTTGGAGGCGCGCGTGCGTGCACTGGTGCCACATTCGGGTGTGTCCGCCGAGAGCGCGAAGCTTGTGGGCGCGGCCCGGGCTCGCGGCAGCGGCGGCGGTGGTGGCTTCGGCGGCGGCGGGTTTGGAAGCGGCGGGAAAGATTCGGCTAAGAAAGGCAACGCCGAGGCGCCGCCGCTCACGCGCGTGCCTGCCGCAGCCGAGGTGGTGGTGGTGGTTGCTCCGTACGAGGCGCAGCTGCGCGCTGTGCGCGAGTTTTGCGACGAGGCGGGCTTGGACAAGCTCGTGGTCCTGCTCAACGCGCGTCTCGAGGATGAGATGGAAAAGACGAGTGCGTCGCGCCTCTTCTTCGCGCACGGGGGCGAAGGCGGCTTCCAGACTGCGTACACGTTTCTCACGCAACCGCTCGGGCTCAACCCAAGGGAGGCAGAAGGCAAGGATGTCATCAAGGGCGACCCGCTCGTCCTTTGGCGCAGCTACCCGGGCGAGTGGGTCTTTGCTCGCAAGCCAGCCATCGGACCACCACGCTCCTTGCTGGTGCGCGCCGGCTCCGAGGCCCGGCCGAGCGTCGGAGAGATGAGGGCTTCCCTCGATGCCGAGCCGTCGGGACTCTTCGACCGATTGCTTGGTGGTTAGCGGCTTGTTAGTGCGGCCACACGCACGTCGTGCTGGTAGAAGCTCGTAGTCAACGCTCGCTTGAGCCGTGACCCCGAAGGCCAGTGTGTGTTGCCTGTGTTCTAAACCCCGGGTCCGGGGGCGCTGGCAAACTTCTCGAGCAAACTTCTTCTCAGCCAATGTTTATAACTCTTCACAGCCAATGTTTAGAAGTCGACACCCAAGACACCGGACCGGCGTACATACGGATGCGGTTAACACTAGCTCGGGGACCCCTGGACCCCCTATTATCACAGCCATACTCGATCAGCCGCCGGGCCGGGCCGCTGAACGCTTAGCCCCGCCCGGTCGCCTTCAGCGCGTCCTTGATAAGGCGCATCTTCATCTCGGTGATCTTCTTCCTTCACACGGAGAGCAAGAATGTTTTGTCGCAAACCGTCGGACGTCATGAGTGCGGCTCGTGCGCCCTCGCTCGCAGCAGAGTCGTTTCTCGGGCGCTTCACGCGCGCGCTCGAGGAATACGACGCTATGCCCACGCTGAAGGACATCGACCACGGACTTGCTTGCGCTGCAGACGATGTCGACGAAAACTTTGATGGGTCTCAGCACCCAAGGCTGAGCCTCGCCCAGCTGGCAGAGCAGACGCGCTCGCATTTGCTCGCCAAACGTGTCCAGGCATCCGATATGGGCATGGGGCAGTGCCACGAGTGCAGTCCGACGCCAGATAGCAAACTCAGGAGCAGCCAGAAGCGCGGCGCCTCCACGCCTCGCACTCCGCCTGCGGCGAGCAAGGATGCCTCGACGCTCGCGAGCCCGAGAACGATCGGCGTACCGAAGAAGAAGTCGAGCTCGTTTGCCTTGGCGCCTCCGCCAGCGTCCAAGGGTGTGCTCAAGACGAGCAACAGCGACGCGTCGCTCAGCACCGATCGGGCAACACCCGCAATGAAGCAACTGGCACCTCCAGTGGCGTCCATGATCACGTACGCCTCACGCCTCACGCCGCGCATGAGCGGCCCTGGCCACACCTTTGGCGCCCTGCCGCGCGTGTCGCCCTCGGGCACGATGGCGCATCACGTGCCTCCGTCGAGTGCGCCGCCGCGGCCGACATCGGCGCGCGCAGCGAGCCGGACGCCAGTCGCGGAGCCACCGACGCGGCCGACTTCGGCGCGCAGTCAGGCGGGCGCGAGCGTCACCACACGCGCTGCCAGTCAAGCGCCCAGGGACCCGAGCACCGATGCTCGCCCGTTGCCCGTATTTGGCGCCGACGCCAAGGGCGCGATCGCCTACCGGCCGCCAACGGCCCCGCAGGCAAAGCGGCGGCCCTCGTCCTCGTTTGCATGCATCGAATGCTGTGGCGAGGAGTTTGACGGCTTCTGCTGCCGGCGGCATCATCCCGACGATGCGGTCGTCTGCTGTGACCGACACGACCCGCTGAAGCATAAGGCGATGGCCAAGTCGGCCATGGGCGGGCGCGTCGGCGCAGGCAAAGGGCCCGCCCACAGCATGGGCGTGCCCAAGGGCCCGCGCGTCTGCGTCCTCGTGCCAGTCCCCATGCCGGGAGCGGCTCGCTCATCCCACGGCGATGGGCGACTTTCGGAAGGCCTCGCGCGGTAGCAGCAGGTCGAGCCGCCGTTGCCCGTGTGGTCCGCGGGGAAGCGCGCGGGGGCGGCGCCGGGCCGGGCCCTCTGATGCTGATGCTGATCCGGATGCGTCTCGAGCGCTTATAGTACCAAGTTTAGCTATGAGAATTACTAGAGAATCGCAGCATGAATGTAAACTGCAAACACGAAGGTCAGTTGCACTCTGTTTTAAGCGTGAGCAGTTCAGTATCTTCACTCAGTATGTGACATTTCGCTATGTGGGATTCGGGTTCACGCGTGATTGGTGATATGCGCGTGCGACGTTATCCCGATCCCGTCGCGTGCGCGTGGTGCGACAGAGCGACACACTTAATACGGTCCATACGGCGCCTATCTCAATCGATTTACGCGGATTTCGGTCGTCGCATAAGCCATAACCATTCGTGGTGATTCGAACGATATCCAACACTCGATGGAGAACGGCCGAACTTGTCCCGGGCTGTGGCGCTAGTGGGTACATGGGCGAGCGAGACCGGTAGGTCGGACCTCGAGTCGCCTGCGGGAGGCCGGAGAGACCGCGCGATTCGCGGGAATTCGGGCTAAACCCGCACGTACGTTCTTGTATCTGGCTTCGCCGGGGCGCGGGCTAAGTATCCCGGGTTTGGCGGCCGCGCCTTCTCCTACGCGAGCCGCGCAAGGGCCGTTAAGGGCCGAGGCTGGAGACTCCTCCGCGCTCGCGGCGCGTGCGCATGGGGCTCACGCGTACACGTAGCTCGAGTAGGAGACACGTAGCTCGAGTAGGAGACACGTAGCTCGAGTAGGAGACACGTAGCTCGAGTAGGAGACACGTAGCTCGAGTAGGAGACACGTAGCTCGAGTAGGAGACACGTAGCTCACGCGTACACGCTGCGCAGCCGATCACGTAGCGGCAGCTCCTGCTCGTGCTCCTCTCCAAGCGCGTGCTCGTCTAGAAGCGCGTGCTCGTCTCGAAGCGCGCGCTCGTCTAGAAGCGCGTGCTCCTCGAGCTCCTGCTGCTCTTCCATGAGCTCGGCCTGTACCACCTGCCCTTCCTCGACACTCTCCCTGAAGATGCGGGCGAGGGCCGAGTACACGGAGCCGCTCACGGCGCCGCCCGGCGTCGCCGCATACGCGCTCCATGCCTCGGGCGACGCCTCGCCGCCATCCGGTGACGTGGCATCCTCGGCGGCAGTGGAGCCGTTGGCGTAGGCAAAGCTGGCCGTCACGTTGCGCAGCCCGGCGCGCGGCGCCGACAAGGGCAGTGGTACCTGATGGTGCACGTGCTCGCGCTCCGCCTGCCGCTGCACCGAGGCGCCCGTGGCACTATCGAAGCCCAGGCGCGCGTCCAGCAGGGCGAGGAAGAAGCCCATCTGCTGGCCGTGCAGCTCCGAGAGCTCCGCCTTGAGCCGGCTCACGGCGGCCGCGACGCTCGTGACGACGCTCGCCGACGGGTCGTCGCCACCGTCGGCAGCGGAGGTGGCAGTGGAGGCTGCCGCGTCGGGCGGAATGGCGACCGTCTCCTCCGAGAAGACGACGCGCAGCCCCCCCGGCCACACAAGCACCTCCGCATGCTTCAGGTCAGCGGCCGCCGCGAGCCTGACCACCTCGCGATGGTCGAAGGAACGCCCCTCAGCCGCGAGACGCTCGTCGACGAGACGGATCGTCACCAGCCGCGTGCGCGCATGCCGTTGCCGACCAAAAGTGAGTGCAACGGAGCCCGTAGCGGCCTCGAGAGCCTCGAGCTCCTTGGTCAGCCGCCGCCGCTTGGCGCGCAATGCCGCCATCGTCTCACGTGCTTCCTCGAGCTCCTCGGGGCGTTCGACAGGAGTGCGGCGCGCGAACGACGCTGGAGCCGCCCCCGACGCGCGACGAGGCACCGGCGGCGCGCGGGTCGGAGGCTTGGGAGCCCATCCAGCGACCGCGAGCGCCGCCTCGGCCTCGGCGAGACGGCGGCGGGCTTGGGCCGCTCGGAGGGCGCGCATCTCCGCCCGCTCGGCCTCGCGCTCCTCTCTCTCGCGCAGCCTCGCCGCCGTCGTCGAGGCTCGCGCGCTGCCAATGGTCGAAGTGCGCGCGCTGCCCGGAGCCCCGTGAGGGTGAGAGAGGATGGGCAAGCCTGCACAGGAGAGGGTCCCTTGGTGGGAGCAGCGTGAGGCTGGCACCGCGGCGGCGCCCGCGCCGGCGCCTGCCCTGCTGCTGCCGGCAGGGCCTCTGGGCGGCGGCGCACGCCTCGCGCCGCCCTGGGCTCCACTCTGGCCGGGGCGTCGGCGTGCGCTCAGCGGCGCGCTGAACTGGCCATTCTTGACAATCTTGCAGCGCACAGTGAGCAGCCCGTCGTCAGCGTCGTTGAGGCGATCTCGCTCGAGGAGATCGGGCTCCGCGGGCGCCGCGCCGGGCGCTTTCCCCGACGCCAAGTCGGGTGACGCGTCCTCGGGCAGATCGAGATCTCGCTCGAGATCTCGCTCGAGATCTCGCGCCTCGCTCCGCAGATCGGGCGCGTGCTCCGCGCCGGTTTCGTCACTGTCCTCCTCGTCCCACTCGGCGCGCGTCAAGGGAGTGCTCGGTACAGCGCGACCGGAGGGCGTGCGCGCGCTCAGCTCGGCGCGCTCGCTCTCGCGTGCCGAGTCACGCGCCGTCAAGAACCCGCTGCACGACGAGTCGCGGGCGGTGAGGCAGCCGCTGCGCGCCGAGTTGGGCATGCGAGGAGCGAGAGCCGGCTGAGCAAAGGCATCCTCTGCTAGTACGCCGAGTCCGCGGGCCGCGAGCGGCAGCGGCGCGACCGCGCGGCCGCGCGGCACCGGCGGCGCGTTGTACGTGTCCAGGTACGCGCCGGGCGGTGGGAGCTCGAGTTTGGGTGGGATGCCACGTGGCTGGAGAGGCGGGCGCGAGGACGACGAGGTGTCCTGGTAGGCGCCCGGCGGAGGCAGCTGCAGCATCGGTGGCGTCACGCGCAGGTTCGGGGGGTGACGGCGCGCCGAGCTGGGCGCCGAGCCGGGGTTGGCGCCGAGCTGGGCGCCGAGCTGGGCGCCGAGCTGGGCGCCGCCGCCGCCCTTTGGGAGATCCGTTTGAGTGTCCTCAGGCGCCGGCTCACTCGCGCTGTCGAGATAGCCGCGCAGCAGGCGGGCGCGCTCACCCTCGACTGGCGGCGTCGTGTTGGGCGGCGGCGGCGGCAGCTTCGGCCCTGCTGCGGGCACGCCGCCGTAGGGGGCTGACGACGGAGGCCCGAATGGACGTGGCGCCGAGCTGGGCGCGTCCAGGCCGAGCTTCAAGTGCGCGCTTTGGGCGCGGAGGACGTAAGATGAGAGGCAGCCGAGGGCCTCTTTGCATAGGAGAGTGAGGCAGCCGAAGGCGAGGGCGAGGGCGGCGAGGGCGGTGAGGCCGCCGGTACCGCCCAACGCGCGTGCCGCTGCTGTGAACGCTGCCGTGAGCGCGTCCATCATCATGCCGGCGTGGTCGTGGGCGCCAGCCAGAGCTGCCCCTAGCGTGGGCGGTAAGGACGGCGGCGGCGAGGGCGAGGGCGGCGGCGGCGGCGGCGGCGAGGGCGAGGGCGGCGGCGGCGGCGGTGGCGAGGGAGGCGGCGGCGGCGGTGACGAGGGCGGTGGTGGAGGCGGTGGCGGTGGCGGCGAGGGCGGCGGCGATGAT
>Ga0210243_100345_pt1 | contig 38683 bp, 34 predicted proteins | sample ChrtobMeP5a_32mM_FD_155461 | JGI IMG/M metagenome (GOLD analysis project Ga0210243, IMG submission 155461) | Chrysochromulina tobin associated microbial communities from unialgal haptophyte culture, Seattle, Washington, United States - P5a_32mM | ecosystem: Host-associated > Algae > Haptophytes >...
TTGGAGCTTGCCGACCGCCGAGGGCCGACGGGAGCCTGACTGCCAGCGCCCGCGAGCTTGAAATCGTTGGTGGTGCGCAAGGCCGGAGGGATCCAAGGGGTCGGAGGAGCATGAACGACGGGCTGCCGACGTCTTGAGCTCCTTGACGTGTTTAGGGTCGAGGTCGGGGATGCCGTCAGGATGATCGTGGTCGCGCACGATTGGAGGACCTGAGTCGTGACCGTCGACAGTGGCGTCGAAGAAGCGTGAAACTGAGAAAGTGCTGCACGGGAACGCGATCATGAGGGCGTCATACTGGCCGGTGGAGCACTCCGCGAGGAGTTTCGTGTGCGCCTCGTTCCTCAAGGCACTCAACGAGACCTGGGACGTCATCGATGAGGGCACTTCTTCGTGCGCGACATGGTCGAAAACTTTGAGATCAATGTCCCGTTTGTCCCCACGAAGGAGAACGTTGCTGACTTCTTTACCAAGTCCCTCCCAGCGCCGGCTTTCTTCGCCTTTCGCAAGCGGCTGCTACGCCGCCCCTTCGGGCGCCCTCCTCCCCGCGCTACCGAACGCGTCCGATTGCCGCGCCGACGAGCGAGGGAGTTCGCGGACGCGACGAAACCTGCCTCCCGATTCCCCGAATCTGACGCAGGCAGGGCGACACGCGTCCGCCGCGCTCTTCCACCGCCCCCCCTTTGCCCCCCCCGGGGGCCTAACCCCCCTCCCGACTCGCGCCGTACCGGCTGCTCCGTCGAGCGTGACCCGCGACACGCGAAGGGAAGGGACGCGCGCGCCGCTCCGCAATTCCAAACATCCGTGGGAAAGAGTGACTACTTGAGTAGTAGTGAGTAACCTTAGACGTCGCACGCGGAGTGCGCAAAGGGTGTTCTAGACAGACAACCCCCGACTCACGCCTGGAAAAACACGCGCTTGCGGGAAGTGATCGCGATTCTAAGTTCGCGCCCGATTAGGCAATCGGGGCGCGGTGCCACGCTCCAGGGGCCACAAAGGGGCAAGGGCCACACTCAGGGGGCACACACTAACACGTGATGGTGAGAACCATCCAACGGGTAAGTGCCCGGTCACGGCCGAGCATTCGATCCGACTAAGCGGCCGAGCGGGCCGCATTCGATTCGCCTAAGCTCGTATTAAGCATTTCCTTCGGACGACATCGCAGTTCACACTGTAGATTCACAGCTCCGAAGGCATTTCTAGCAGTGTTTGGAGTCCACAATGCCGCTGCTGCCTTGGAGCATAACCCGCCGATGGCGATCAATATCCTCCTCGCAACGATGGCGATGGGACTCATCGTGTATGGAACCTGTGAGGGCTGGTCGTTGTTGGACTCGGCTTACTTTATGATGGTGACGTGGACAACAGTTGGCTACGGAGATCTGAAGCCCGTCACCACGGTGGGTCGGCTATTTACTTGTCTGTCAGCCCTCATAGGACCTTCGGCTATCATGAAGTCGCTATCTCCCTTCGTTGTGGCCATGCTGGCTCGACTGCGTTCCGCGCTTGAGCCCCTGGTTGTGCTCGTGCTTGACACATCGGACGACGACATACGGGGGTACTTCCGCGCGATGCTTGGGCCGCTGATCCTTCTTGTCTTAAAAGTGAGCTTTTGCTGGTTAGGCGCTGGTCACACCTTCTTCGACAGCGTCTACTTCTCAATCATCACGATGACCACCGTCGGCTACGGTGACTTCGCGCCAAAATCGGCCGCCGCCAAGGCGCTGGCACTGGTTTTCCTACCTTTGGCCGTGGGCGCCCTCGCCGACTGCGTGTCCGAGATATCGTCCATCCGTGTACGGCAGCGGATCCGCACAATGGACGCGACCAGGGACAGCGAGGCACAGAGCGAGGCCGACTTCATGCACTTGACTCTCGTCCAAGAGGCCCTGGTTCATGAGAAGACACTACTCGCCATCCGGCGCAAATTTCGTGTGCTAGATAAGGACGAGTGAGCAGTGCTTTGTATTCGTCGAATCGTCATCCACTCACACATCCCCGAAGCTAGCGCAAAACTGTTCAGAAACTCCCCGGCACACCACGAAGCACACGAATGAACTCCGTAGTTACCAAACCCGGACCTCCAGGGACCATGCTCCATCGGACGGAGACGCCGTCCCGGTCCGGTCGAGCGCCCGCATGTCCGCGTCCACGCAGCCCAGCGAGGAGCGAGAGGACTGTTCTTATCATTAGCGTTGGGCTGTGGACACACACGCATGCAATTTCACTGTGCAAACTAGGCGTCCATTTGCGTACGCAGTGCGCGAGCGTGATCAGCGCACACTCGCCAGCGCGCGTGCACGCAGCGCTGCCTCTGCGTTTTGGCTGGGGCGTGGTTGGTCTTGGGATTCGCGATGGCCGCAAGGATCTCGGTGGCTTCGTCGCATGGAGTGTTAGCATTTTAAAGGCCGGTTGCACGATGTAGCTCTAGCCACTCTGTCCTTTAAAGGCGACGCCTTTGCATAATGGACATAGTGGCGAGAGGACCAGCCACTTGCTTACGCACTTGTGATGATGGACGTGTCCACACGGCAGCCGGCAGCACTGGTCCTCGCAGAGATCGTCCAAGCAAAGGCAGCATGTGCCGTCGCTCGCTGATGTGGCATCAACAAGCGGCAACGCGTCCGTTTGCTCGCGTGTCAATCCCGGCATGCTCACACCGAGTCCCGAGCGCCGCCGCTGAACTGTTGCAATTTGCTGAGCAATTGCAATGTTCTGCTCAGTGAGGAGACGGATTATGCGGCGCTGGTGCTCCACGGTCGTGCACAGCATCATGTGCGGATTCGAGAAGGTAACTTCGAGCATTCTCCACCAAAACAACTGGTCCCACGGACCGACCGACCGAAAGCGATCGGTTTGGCGTGAAGCCTTCGTGCTCGCTTTCTGAAACTACCGGTACGGTACCGTCGTAGGTCAGTTTTTTGTCACTCCGGACCGTTCTGAAACGGAGTTCATGATAACGAACTCAATCTACGAGGCAGTCCGCCACCACTGCAGACGCCGCACTTGAGCGGGCGCCAACAGGCGCCGATACTCGGCAAGGCGAAGGTCGGCGCGTGCACCTGCGTGCTCATTGAGCCTGGCGATGTACGCGACATCGTGGCCATACGTACGATTTAACAACGCCCAAGGGGCGTGAGGGATGGCGACATGCAGCTCGTGGAAGCGCACTCGTCCAGTAGGGAAGAGTTCGCCAGGAGCGAAGTACTCGTCCTGGAAGAAGGACAGGGGCGCTCCACACCAAGCCAGCTCGGACGGCTTCGCTGGCACGCCCTTACCTTCATCCAAAGCATGCATCTCGCACCAGCGCGACGCATCTGACATGAGAGATTTGCGCGAAACGTCTTCAGGGATGACAAAGTACGCACCGCCACGGTCGTCAGCTGAGCTCAGCCTCCTCCACGCCACTGCCAGCTGGTGGTATAGCCTCGCGAGGGGCAAGGACCAGATGGGCCAGAGGGGCGTCTCGCCGTGCATGAAGGGGGCATGTGTGGCAGCGAGCACGAGAACGTCCAGCTCGCACGCAGATGAGTGGCGGTGGTAGAGTTTGAAGCCCCAACCGCAGCATGGCTGGCCTGAGCGATCGAGGAGCCCCGGGAACTGCAGCACGTGGCACCAGCGATTGCCCCAGCCGCGCTGCCGCTGATCACTGCAATCGGTTCCCAACCATCGGATGAGCTGGAAAGCATCACGAGCTGGCATGTACACGTCCACATCGTGCTCCCATTGCAGCAAGCCTGCAGGTTGGTTGCGCATGGCGCCAAGCAGCGTACCCGCTCCAATGGTGTAGCGCAGCTTTCGGCGGCGCACATACATATCGAAGGCTCGGATGAGTTCGTAGCCGCACTGTGAAGTGCCGGGAGTTGGCTCGAGGACCAATGGCGGTGCGCTCGGCCACGCGTCACTGATGACTCGCACAAGCCATTCCGGTCCCATCCTTCGTGCCTCTCCATTCCTATGGAGCCGTGAACAAGACAAGAGTTCAGTTCACGTTCACGTTAAATTGCCATCTCGGCAAGACGCACGACCACCGGTCCCGTGGAGACACACCGTGGAGGGCGCAGACATACACACCATGACCACACACAGGCTTGCGGGTGCAGGAGTTCCCAGGTGAGTGGCCGCCAAAAGGCGGGTCACTCAGCCTGCCCGCGCGAATGTATAGAGGTTGGACCGCTGCGGCTGCGCCCCGGTCCTTCTCCATGCGCATGCCGCCCGAGCCGGATTCGAACGTCACACCCTCCGCGCGGGGCACCGCCCGCCCACTCATGCACCCTGCTGTGGCACTCGCTTGTCCGGTACCGGTTGTGCCTCCGCCGCTGCCCCAGCTCACCACGCCTGCGATGGTCCCGGGCGCGGCGACGAGGCTGCCGTCGAGGGCCAGCCGCGGCCTTCGCCGCCGCCTTCGCCGCCGCCTTCGCCGCCGCCTTCGCCGCAGCCTTCGCGACCGCCTTCGCAACCGCCGCCGCCCTCGCGACCGCCGCTGCCCTAGAGACCGCCTCTGTCCTCCCAACCGACGCCGTCGCCCCCGCGACCGTCTCCTCCTCCTCTTCCTCCTCCTCCTCAGATGTGTCCTCCTCCTCCTCCTCCTCCTCTTCCTCCTCCTCCTCTTCAGACGTGTCGTCATCGATGAACGGGTCGAACGGCCGGAAGTATCGGTCGACTCTCCGTCGATACCGTTCCGCCTCAGCCTCCTTCTCGGCCTCCGCCGCCACTGCCGCCGCAGCCGCCTCTGCCGCTGCCGCCTTTGCCTAGCCTTTGCCGCCGCCGCCGCCGCCGCCACCGCTGCCTCCTTCTCCTTAGCCCGCCTCGCCACCTGCTGCCGCCACAGAACGCTCCGTGGCACGGTCGCCACCACGGCAGCCGCAGGTGCTGCCGCCGCCGCCACCAACGCTGCCGCCTCTCCCGTCGCCGCCGTCGCTGCGCCAGCTGCCGCTGCCGCCACTGCCGCCGCCTCCTTCTCCGCAGCCTGCTTCTTCGCCTGCTGCCGCCACCGAGCGCTCCATGGCACGGTCGCCACCACGGCAGCCGCAGGTGCAGCCGCAGGTGCCGCCGCCGCCGCCGCCGCCGCCACCACCGCTGCCACCTCTGCCACTGCCGCCTCTCCCGCCGCCGCCCTCGCCGCCCTCGCCGCACCATCTGCCGCTGCCGCTGCCGCCACCGCGTAGCTGTAGCTTCCCCGCGGGCTTCCTCCTCGTAGCCGTAGCGGGGTAGCGCCCCCGGGGGATAACCGAGGCCTGGCGGGTACATGACAGCTGCTCCTTGCCCCATCGCCGTCGCTGCCGACTCCGCCGCTGCCGCCTCTGCTGCTACCGCCTCGTAGAATTGGTCGACCTCGGCCCACCGGGGCGTCATCGCGCCTGGCGCGGCCGAGGTGCGCTCGGGCTCCTCGCCAAGAGCCTCGAGTTCGGAGCATGGTTCAGAGGTGACTGCAGCCCTTATCATGGTGAAATGCCCGATGAGATTCTGCAGCTCGTCCAGCGAGGAGGCCATTGTGATCGCGGCCGAGCCCAGCTTCGAGGCAATGAGTAGACGTCCGTGCGACATGAGAGCGGCCAGCTGCGCACATGTAGCCGGGTCGTCAGGCACCTCGCAACGCATGACAACGACATTTTGGGAGACGATGTCGTTGACCCGGAAGAATCTCACCTGAGACGCCTTGACGCAAAGCAACCCCGCGATGCCGGGTTTGAAGCGGAGGTGAGCGTCATTCACGCTCGACGCGCCCACCAGGAAGAATGTGTTCACGCCCTTGGCGGGTTCGTACCGGAACGCGTCGAACTTCTCATTGCCGAGGAGGGTGATCGGGTTGCGGAGCGCGTAATCAATGTGCTGGTCGTTAATGAACGAGCACAAGTAGATGTACATGCCCTTGAAGGCTCGCGTGTTTGTGACGAGATAGGCGCGCGCAGGCCTGCTCTGCTGCCAGATCTCGTTGATGACAATGGCCGGCATGACGTAGACGCGCCCTATGCGCTTCTTCACGGCGATCGCGGCATGCAGCGCTTCGCTTGGCTCGTCACGCGGCAGGCCTGAGAGAAAGTGGTAGCCCAGCTGGCCGCCGCGGAGGATGTCCATGAGCTTCTCCGCGACCTCCTGCCAGACGAGGAGCTGGTACATGCCCGTGATGTGGTTGTCGTCGCAGTGCACGTTGACGCTGCGCCAGCCGTCCTCGAACACGTCCGCGGCTGTAAAGGGGAGGTGGTGGTCCGCCTGGCGCAAAGCCAAATAGTCGGCCTTGAGCAGAAAGTCGGTGAGATTGTCCTTGTACTTGTGCGCCGCCGCCATCTTGACGTCCTCGGGCATCATGAATGGGTTTGCATCGTTTGGCTTGTCGGGGTTGGAGACCGGGGTGATGAGGAGGAAGATGGAAACGCGCGCGTCTTGGTGATCTTTCATGAGCGATTTCGGCGTGTCCATACGTGTCTGGTGATCTATGTCGGCGGGATGTCTCCTAGGAGGGCGCGGGCGTCCGACGACGCGCTGAAAGGCGGCCTGCACGGAAAAAATCCCGCCTAAAAAATGTGAGTCAAGAGTTCAGTTAGTACAGTTCAGTTCTGCTGGCTTCCGGAGCACATTTGATAGGCTTCCGTATGGTTGTCTGTTGTTTATGTAGTAACTGAACTGAACAAGTCAAGACAAGTCGAGTCAAGCTACATGTACCTCCAACGAGCAACGACTCTCGTCCTCCCCAGCTGGCTGCCGGAGCACATTCCATAGGCTTCCGTGGTTGTCTGTTAATCATGTACGGACTTGACTTGTCACTTCGACCGACGAGCGGCGTGTGTGAAGCTGTGAACAGTCCTCGAGGCGCGAGCCGCCGTGCGCCGAGCCCGGGTCGCGGATGATCGCGTCTGGTGAAAGCAAGGGAAGTACCTTCACCGTGAATGTCGACACGATGAGGATGACAGGTCGAGCGATGACACATCTGACTTTTCAATGTGTCAACGAGTTCACCGGTGGAGCGTGGACGGTCCGAGCTCGCGCGACCGCCGTGCGGACCGGACCGGACGCGACCCGGGGTAGGCGGTAGCGACTTTCACATGGCATGCGAATGAAAAAGGGGAGGCTACCGTCAGCATGCATATGCACACCCGCAGCCTTCAGTCCTGCCTGATTAAGTCCCGCCGAGCATGCAAGACCGAAACAACTTCCCACATCTCGCTCCAGCGGGGGAGCAGGAAGGATGCGCCGGAAGCACACTGGCCGCGCCGTCCTGCGCGATATCTAGAGCGCGCCCGGCGCCGGAAGCACGTGCGGAGATCCCTTCGAGGGATCCCTCTCAATCTCTGTGAGCATGAGGCACGGAACGAGCACGCTGCGTCAGCCACACGGAGTACTCCACAGAATGGAGAGCAAAGTTGGCACACACACCACACACAATGGAGAGGAGCATGCCACGCTCAGGCACAGGAATATGCGACGTACCCGCCGGTGTAGTAGAAGAACTGGAGCATCGGCACCACGAACGCAAGAACAATCAAGCCGCCGACGATCGTAACGTAGATGTTCTTCTTTTGTCCAGTCTCGTCCGCCCCCTTGTAGGTCGAATCAGTGGAAGCCTCATACGTCTGCTTCAGCTTTGCACGCTCCTCCAAGAATTTTTTCTGAGCTTCGCGCAGATCTGCGTCCGACGCCTCAATGGCGTCAACGGCGATCATGGAGCCGCCATACCGCTGCACCTGCCAGGCGAACGCGACCGCTCTCGTCAAGAACACCAAAGGGATCGACAGCATAAGGCCAAGGACCACATCTCGATGGCCACTGCTGCAGCGCACCACAGCGGGCTGCTCGATCGAGGCGTGCGTCATCATCGGGTTGGCGGCACTGAGAGCAAGCGCCAGGGCCGCAGCGACGACGCTGCTCGCCGCGCGCTGGGGCTCGAGCTGCGCCATCTGCGGCAACGAGCGCATCTGCTGCTGCAGCACAGGCCGCACGCCTGCGCACGATGCGGGGAGGACGCGGAAGTAGCGCGACTTGTCAGCCAGGGACACGACACTGGGAGATGTGTAAGTGATGCTGCTGTCTGCGCAGCGTGTCACCTGATAGCTGGAAACCAGCCGACGCCGCGAAAAGGGTGAGCAAGGCTGCCATCGCAGAGTGGAGCTCCGGTAATTTCTCTGAAATATCGTCCAAGTTTCAAGTCGAATGCGGTCGGCATGGCACCACTTCCACTTCACGATTCACCCACTTCACGGTTAGACATGCAAAATCTGTGACTTCGTCGATTTTCCACTGTCTCCTCATGGTCTCGCTCCTCGTCGCGCACCTAGGTGGCGTCTCGATGAGTGCCGAGCCGATGCAGCAGCGGCAGCAGCAGTTTGTAATTCCTCTCCGCACTTGGTTGGCACATCCTTCAGTGCCGCAGCTGCCGCAGCTGATGTCTCTGCCTCCAATGCCCCAGCTACCGTCTTTCCCATCGTTGTCCGTGCAGAAGCTCGGCGAAAAGCTTCGCCGGCGCCGGCGGCACAAGGCAGCGCGAGGTGGCGCGGCGGGCGACAATACAGCAGCGATCGAAGCCATGGTCAGCGACAGCGCGAGCTCGGACGAGACTTGGGAGCTGAAGGTCGAGCGTGACGGGGTGCGTGTCTGGCGGAGAAGTGTCGAGGGCAGTGCTTACGACGTGATCCGTGGAAATGGGATATTGCGCGCGCCGCCGGCAGTCGTCCTCGCTCTGCTGAAGCGCGGAGACCCAGAGACTATCCGCGAGTACAACCCGATGTACGATGAGGGTCACGACCTTCAGCAGCTGGACGGCAACACCAAGGTCTCGTACGGCAGCGTGCGGTCGATCTTCCCATTCAAACCGCGTGATACCGTCACCCGCGTCGCGTTGCGCGCGTTGCCCAACCTCGGGGGCCACGTAATGCTGCTCGAGGCCGTCGATCACCCAGCCATGCCAGAGAGGCAAGGTTTTGTGCGAGCCAAGATCGTGGGTGGCATGCACCTGGTCCAGCCTGTGGTAGGCAGGCCGATGCTCACGAACTACACGTTCACGCAGCAGGTCAACGTGGGCGGTCTCATCCCGGCTTGGCTGATGAACACACTCATCGCGCAGGATGCGGTCGTCTTCGTTCAGCGGCTCGGCAAGTCGGCTCAGGTCAGAAGCAAAGGATCTAGGTGACACCGCCTCAGCATGGCTGCGGCTCTTGTTACAGCTCGTACTAGGATGTATATGAGGGAGCCGTGGAGGGGTCACTCGCAGCATGGACGAATGACCTTATGGCGCCACCATTTGCCGGATATATATGTTTGTGGGGCACTGCGGGGCGGGGCATGCATCTTGGATCTTGCTTGGGGCCCGTGTCCCGATGGCCCGTGTTCGCGCGCCAGGATTGTATTCAGGAACCGCTCCAGGATTTATAACCACCACATGAATGCTATCACAATGACTCCGAGCTGCGCATTTAACTGCGCAGTGTGCCTACCGACACGTACACACATCATTGCGTACACAGAACACATCGACGTCGCAAATAATTGCACGGTCGTTTTTTGCACGGTCGTGTATCGTATTTTTTTCCAGAGATAAGTCCCAGGATTTTCACTCCTGCGTACATGAACATGTACAGTACCGGTACCTAGTACCCTTGTTTGACCCAAAGGGGTAGGGGGAGGTATTCTTTCTGGATTCACACACTATCCCCACCACCTGATTTTGAACTCAGTGATTGAACTCACCCCGCAGTTCCCCACCACCTGATTTTGAACTCCCTTGTTGAACTCAGTGCTTCACGCTAGCCGCCACGCGGCGCCATCCGATTTTACGTTTTGACCAGACTCATTCTCTCAGTGTTATATGTCCCGCTGTGTGTGTTCTGTGTGTCCGTTCTTAAAATCAAACACTCACCCGAGGTTTTCATTCACACTTGTCTTTCTGTACCGGTCTCGTGTGTGTCCATGTGTGTCCCGGCTCCCCCCGATGTCTTTTTGGTTTTTTCCGGCACCGTGTGTCCACCCTTTTTACCGTTACGCGTCTGCCGCACGCGCCTTCATTTCGCCGACCGCCTTCGAGCAGGCGCGGGGAGGCGCTCTGGGAGCGGGCGGAGGCAGGGTCGGGTTTGCTGGGGGCGGCCTCTTCTGAGTCGGCCGCGGGGAGCGGTCGGCTTCGGGCTTGCGGCTGTTGAGTCGGCCGCGGCTTCGGTTGTCGCGCTGACGTGCGGGGTGTGTGTTGTTGGTGGGTTTGGTTGGTTGTGAGATTCGTCTGTGTGCCTTTGTGCGTCCGCGTGTCCCGTGTGTCCCGTGTGTGTCCCGGCTCCCCCCGGTGTCTTTTTACCGGTACCAGTATATATACTATACACACGCCGCGCGCGCGCGCGCGCGAACGCGTGCTGTTGCTGTTCAACACAACGCGCGCGCGCGCGTACACGCTCCGGACCCCCAAGCATGAGGGCCTCTCGCGCGTGTGCGCTCCATCGCACACGACGCTCGCGTCCTCGACATCCCGGTACCAATCCTCATGAGCCCTACTGAGCCGCACCTGCTATTCGTGGCCATGTACCACGGGGACGCCTTCGCTCAAAATATCGTCCGAGTGTCGCGTCACATAAATGCCAGCAGCGACTCACCTGTGCACTTCCACGCCGTCGTCAACGTCCAAATCGCGGCGCTGCCAACATGGTGCACGCAGTGGCCCATCACACGCATGCCCGAAGACACGGTGGCTCGGCATCGCAATTTGACACGTGGTAAGCCGCACGGGGCGTATGTTTTCCTGTGGAAGCCGTTCCTGTACAAGCTGGTCATGCTTGACAAAGTGATCGTCCTCGATCTTGATGTTGCACTTGTTGGTCCAGTGGGCATCCGTGGTCTTTGGTCGGAGTTCGATGCTTTCAGCCAGACTCAGGTCATTGGGCTGGCCAAGGAGCAAGGTCCTACCTATGCTCGTGTTAGACCAACTCATGTGGGCTTCAATGGAGGCGTACAGCTGCAAGACCTAGAGCGCATGCGATCCACTGCCTCGGAGCATGCGCTCGGCGCATCGCCCTCATATGAGGAAACGCTGGGTGCATATGCTGCCGGTGAGTTTCCTGGATGGGATGCTGTCCAGCCAGCGTTGGGAGATCAGACTCTGTACACAAGGCTCTGCAACCGGCAGCCCCATCTGTGTCGCATCGTGCCGTGTGGTTGGAATCGACAGCTGAGCACCACATTCTTCTCAGTCTCGAACTTTCAATCTGAGTGGCACAATTGCTCGTCATCCTGCGAGCTTTTGCATTTCAACCAGCCGCTGCTCGAAGGCCTCGTGCCAGAGTTGCAACCGACAAAAGAACGATTGACGTGCTCGGACTGCCGGAGAGGGATCGAGCGGCTGATCAACCTCACGCGCGAGCACCCGACGAAAAATCCTCGCTTCACGTGGGGCGCGAGCAAGCAGTACATGGGCAGCGTGATCGAGAACTGCTGTTGTAAACAGGAGCTCGCAGGTGGAGGGAAGGCGGCTTAGATTTGGTTCTTAGGGGGGTACAGAACGTACAGTATACCATCCGGACCGGGTATCATGCGATGCCGCGGTTGGGCAAGGAGCTTGTCACGTCCCTCCGTCAGTCGAGTGAGACCGGGCGGGGCAATAGCGGGACAAGCGCGAGGGGCGTACTCGGCGGAAGGCACCATGACGTTAAAATAGTGAATCGCACTCCTTTCCGGCGCGTGGGCTGGCGTCACTCACTGTCTCGCACAGACTGCACCTTTTTGCTTTTAGTAAATTCTAAATAGCTTTATACTTAGAAGCCTTACGGACCTTTTACGCGGACGGCCCGGGGGTCGTGGGCGGTCTCAAAAAGGGTTGCGCGGATCGTGACCCTGACCCGTCCCAGGACCACCCTCCTGGTGCGCCTAGATCTGACACAAGGAAAGGGAGGGGGGTGGCCTCTCTTGAGTCGGTTGCCGAGTGGTGTCCGAGGACGCCCAAGTCAAGTCAAGTCTATACATAAACAACAGACAACCATACGGAAGCCTATCGAATGTGCTCCGGAAGCCAGCAGTGGAGGACGAGAGTGGGCGCAGATTGACTTGACTTGAGGACGCCCAAAAGGACGCTCCCGCGGGAACTCATGATGATGAGAAAATGCTGCAGACGCATTCTGACGCGGATGGCGCTATCTTCCGAGAAGGCGAGGGCGGCTACGCCTTCTATCGTATTCCTGCGTTGCTGCGTATGGGGACCATCCTCCTCGCCTTTGCCGAAGGCCGAATGCAACGCCAGGACCACGGCAAGGTCGACATTGTACTGAGGCGCAGCCTCGATGACGGCACCACATGATCTTTCGCTCGGAGCTCAAGCAGGTCACACGGCTAGCTCGCACGCCAGTGCAAGCTTGAGCCGCGCCGGGACGACGATCTGTCCCGTCCTCCGACGAGGGACAGCAGCCCCCCGGACGTCGGGAACAGAACCGACTCCATCCAGTCGATCGTGTGGCCGGCCTCGTCAAGTACTTTGATGCCGACGGCCTGGTACACACGCTTGAACTCGTCAAACTGGGGTCGGAGTGTCTCATTGTATGGCCACGTCAGTTTGGCAGAGCTCGCATAGGCCCGGAGCTCGTCCCACCGAAAGAGGGCGACGTACATGACTGGCAGAGCCGCCTCCTCCACGCGGCGCATGAAGCGCACGTCCTTGGAAGCGACGGCGGCACTTGCATTCGCAAACGCTTGCGCCGAACGGAGCAGCAGAGCGGGGGTGAGGAAGGGCGCGTTCACGTCGAAGGACTCGTGCATGTAGTAGGCGCTCCCGTCGATCCCCTCGACCATTGCATCCATATAGGTCTTCACGTGAACTGCGGCCGAGTCGTAGTAGTAGCCGAGAAACTGGGTGGTTGCGTCGTCATCGTCGATGTTTGGATTCCAGAGGGCCTTGGCCAGCAGGTAGTCCTTGAGCTGCACGAGATCCCCGCCCGGGGTATTATACGTGCCCTCCTCAAAGACCCCCTGGACGCCGTGCTCGTGGAAGAAGCGGAGGTTGGGCACGAGCACGTGCCAGTTAGGGAAGGGGGCGACGTAGTGCTGAAAATTGGTCACGTAGTCCCAAATGTACGTGCGCTTTGAGAGCGCCGCCCACGCCGCCATGTCCTTTTGGAACGGCGCGTTGTTCTCGTGCGTGAGTGGGTGCGCGAAGTCACACTCGATGGTACACAGCCTGATGATCACGTTCGGTCGCGGCTTCAGACCCGACGTGGGCGCAGAGCGCGTCCACTGGTAGGCTAACGTATCGAACGCAACGTGCGGAAACTCGTCGGCGAGAGCGTCGGCGACCGCATTCACCGCATTCAGTAGCGCGCCTATCGGCGAACCTTCTTTATCGTTGACTGCCTTCTCGGCCGGGTCTTCGCACTGCTCCCCGTTGTCGTTCTGTGAGATGGAGAGGATGGTGGCGTTTGCGTCGGCGCACAGAATCTTGCGCGCCTGCTCGGTGACGAAGGCCACCAGTGACGCGTTGCTCCAGCACAGCTGGCCGTACGTGCTCGCCCCAGCTGCGCCCCGCGGCCAAAACCACTCGGGGTGCGCCTTGTAGAGCGCGGGCGGCGGATGGTTTTGCCAGGTACTGTCGGGAAAGGCGAGAATGTTGTACGACGTGTGTACGAAGCCAGGGGGGTCCGCGTACTTGACGTAGTTGCCGTGCGTCGCGTCCGTCACGCGTCCATTGTAGGCGACCGCCGTGCTCCAGTCGAGTTGCGTCGTTGGCTGGAATTGGTTGTTGTCGCGGTACTCGAACGCGGGCGAATTCGTGATATCAAAGTGGGGGACGTCCGACAGGCACTCCATGGGCGGGGCGGTCTCGTCGTGCGCGAAGAAATTGAAGCCGATCACGTCCGTCAGCATGCTGTAAACCGCATAAATCGTGCTGCGTGTGCTTCCAATCCCGCCCGTGAGCACCACTGAGCCCACCAATGGAGGTGCGAAGTAGCCCAGGTAGTAGCTCTCGTTGCCCAGGCCGGTGAGTGTTTCGGCAGGGAGGCCGTAATGGAGCGACGCACCTGGACCGACGATGATCTCACTGCCTGGGCGGGATCCCTTGGGCGGCCCCACCGTGAAGGTCAGGTCGGGGCACGCAATCTGCAGATGTGACTGCAGCATCGACGCGGCGTAGCGCTCCGAGGCAGAGGCGTCGTCAGTTATCGTAATCTTCGTGGGAAGCAAGTCCGCGCGTGTCATGACCACGAGCATCAAACACCTTATCATCACTGCGGGATATGTGACCTGCGCGGGGTTGCCGAGCGGCCGTCGCCGGCCGCCCAGAACGGCGTTGCGTCAGCCAAAACAAAGTTGGGAGGCGATTTCAAGCTCTCGAAAAGGGGCTGAAAAACGCCGCGCCATTTCACAGCAGGTCTACGCGGGACTTCATGCTCATCGCGTTCGTCCATGCGCTTCGGCCGCGTCGTCGTCGGCGGCGCGCGCGCGCGCCGCGCGCGCCCACACGATGCACCTCCTGACGACCGCCTCCTCTCCGAGCGAGATCATTTGTCTCACGCCGGACCTGTGCTGCAGGCTGCACCGCTTCGACGCGGCGAGCGCCGCCTTCGTTGAGCATGATTGCTTTGCCATCACGCTGCCACCTGATGAGGACGCCTCTGGCCGTGCAGAGGTGGTCGCGGCTGCTTCCGTCTTGGATACTGGCTCGAGTGTACGCGAACTCACCGTTGCCCTGCGGACGCACGCAACGGCCAGCGGAGGCGGGTTTCGCTACATCGTTGGGGTCCTCGATCTGCGTGCGAGGTGCTTCGAGAGCTTGCTCCGCTGCTGGGTCAGCGCCGAAGATGCGGCGGACGGGACGGAGCACGCGCTCGCCGACGGACCGGTGCTGTACTTGCTCTCCAAACGTGCGAGCCAACGTGAGTCTATGGAGGGGGGCTCGTTGCTTGGGTTGCGCCCTCCTGTGAACGAGGGCGACGAGCACGGCCATGTGCGCTCGACGGGCGTGGTCTCGGTGTTATGCATGCTGAGCTGGAGCGGGCAGCCCGAGGAGACGTTTGCGTTGTGCCTGTGCGAGCCGGATGCTGGTGGCGCTCGCGAGCTTGTCGCTTGCGGCGGCGCTCCCACTCATACTGACGAAACTCTTGACGATCCTCTCCCGCTGATCGGCGGATGGAACGCTCATCAGGCGTCCGTCGGGCACAGGGCGCCGGCGGCCGCTGCTCTCGCTCCGACCATCGTGTGCGCCGCGTCGCAGCGGCTGGCGGTGTGCGGCGACGATGGGCGCGCCGCGCTCGTGACTCAGCTGTGGGTGGGCACGAGCGCCGCGATGCTGCACTGCTGCGGGTGCGACGGCCAGTCAACGCCTCTCGCCTCGCTCGCGCTGTCCCACGTGCCTCGGCGGATGGAACCGGTACCTATGCAGCATGGCCAGCTCGATGGTTTGGCGGTGCTGTGCGCGAGCGCGGGCGCGGTGCGCTCGCAGCTGCTGCTGCTCAGCCGACAGGGCGACGTGCTGCGCACCATCGACGACGTACTCGGATGGCATGCAGCCGCCTTTCTCGGCGGTGCATTGCCACAACTCCTCGTGCGCCGATCCGCTTTTGGAATCTACGTTTCATGCGCCAGCGGTGACGTGGCCTACGCCACCGTCTGTGCCCGCGCTGGCATGGCCGCCAGCGTCACCAGTGCCGCCGCCGGCGGCGGCGAGCATGAGTCCAGGGTGTGCCATCTGAGGGGCTATGCCCTCGTCAGTCCATATACGACGTGGGCCGAGGTTGGTTCCGAGGAAGGTACCGGTGCGGGTGCACCAGCGCCCACGACAGCGCCGCTGCTCGTTGCTGCAGCCGGTGGTGCGCCCGGGGCAGCGCGCCGTCGGCAGCTGCGCAGCGTCGCCCACGCTCTCGCAGGCCGGCTCGGTGCGGGCCTCACAGCTCTCGAGAAGGCGCGAAGCGCCACAGTGGAACGGAGGTTACTGAGGGAGCATGCAATCTCGCTCCTCCGAGCTCAAGCCGCGAACTCCTCAGATGCATGCGCCGAAACGTACGAGGAGCTGCTCTCGTGGCGAGCGCTGGCATGCCGAACGTCGCCGCTGCTGGCCGTCCAGGCTGCCGGCGAGTCGGAAGCTGGGGTGGGGGCGGTGGACGAGTGGTCACTGGCACGATGGAGCGAGACCGCACAACTCGGCCCACTGGCGCGATCGCCTACAGACGCAGCGCACGGTGTCCGCGTAACGACAGCTGGGCCACCCCTAGCATCGGAACGCGAGAGGGCACGATCAGAGTTTGGCCGCCCGGCGCCGCCGGCGGGCAGCGCGGTGGACGAGCCGGTGGACGGAGCGAGGAGCTCGATGGCAAGGCAACGAGCGCCGTGTCGAGCACCGGCGGTGTCGGCGGCGCGGCCGCGGGTGATAGGGGTCGAGCATGGGTTTCGGCAGGGCCACTGGCTGCTGCGTGTGTGCGTGCGCAACGACGGGCAGCGTGCCGCAATGCAGCTGAGCTGTGCACTTGTGCACCCGTCGCTCGCGCTGCAGTCCGAGGGTGCCGAGCTGCGGAAGCTGCCGCCGGCGGCCTTAGTACACATGACGCTCGCTGTCCGACTCTCCCAGATTCTCTCCCCGGCAGACCTCGACGTCGACCTTCTGCTGTGCTGGCGCGCCGCCACCACCACTACCGCCGTTGCGGCTGCGGCCACCGCCGCCGCCGCCACCCCCTCTGCTGCGTTCGCACCTATACGCTGGCATCATCGTATCGGTACACGCGTGCGACTGCGCGGCGGCTCTCTCTTCGTCGCAGCGCTCGCGCCGCCGCCGTCGCTACTGTCACGGCGCGGCTCGTCGGCTGTGCTCACGCTGCCGCCCGCGTTGCAGCGCTCCGTGCATCTGGTCCTCGAGGCTCCGGTGGCGAGCGCAGCGCTCATCCAACTGCCGCATGCGCTGACCACACTCCTGAGCCTTCGCCCTCTCTACCCCACGAACGGGCCGCTCGCCCAGCTGCCGGGCGCCGAGCCGGGCGCCGGCGGCATGGGACCGTGCGCACTGGCGGCGCCGTCGACTTGGCTGGCGTGCAGCGAGAGCCACGCCCTCAGTGACGGCACCGGCACCGGCACGGAACTCCTAGTGGGCCTCACTGCCGCCGGCCGGTGCGCCGAGTTGCGGCTGTGCGTGCGCGGCGCGGCGCACGAGGCAGTGCTCGCGAGTGTCATCGGGGTGCTCCGGGCAAATCTCCCCTCGGAGCTCCGTATCGAGATTTCGATGGGCGCCGTGCCCACGCTCGATTGCCTGCGGCGCGCCAGCCTTGCCCTCCACGCGGAGCTCGCGGGGGCGGCGCGCGCGTGCGAAGAATTTCTCGTCGTCGTCGGTGGCGGCGGAGGTGGCGGCGGTGGTGGTGGTGGCGGCGGTGGCGGTGGCGATGGCTTAACGGCTGGAGCTGGGCTCGCCCAGGCAGCCCGCGCTGCTCAGCATCTCGCGTGCGAGATCGCCACGCTGCAGAGCGCTTCCGACGAGCTGGCAAGCGTGGTAGCCTCGTTGGTCTGAGAGCGCTAGAGCGATGCCGCTCAGAGCATCGCGTGAAACGTTCAAATAAAACTTCTTGGGTGCACGGACACAGACTGCACACCGCATTCAAAATTCACCTCGCCAGTTCACACGTCGGCGCGCGGTCCGTGCGTGTGAAGAATGGGAGCAAACGCGTCGTCGTCCAGCTTCCTAGGCGCGCCGCCACCGCGCCCGACCATATCGCCGATGCGCCTGTCGGTCGAGCTGCAACGCAAGCTTGGCCACGGTGCACGGCTGAACATCAAAATTGTGCTCCGCGGCGATGTGCAGACGGGCAAGTCGAGCTTACTGCGCCGCCTGCAGGGTTTGTCCCACGTGCCGGAGATGAAGGCTTCCAGCGAGCTCACCGTCGGTACAATCGACTGGCACTGCGAGGGCAGCCCGGACGTGGTCAAGGTCGAAGCTTGGGACGTCGTCGATGCAGACCTGTGCCGCCGTCCGTCACAGTTGTCCCCCACGCTCAAGCACAGTCATAGTTGTGAGAGCGGCAGTTCCGCCGGCCCGACGATCGACGTATGGCGCGGCGCCGATGCGGCCATCGTGCTCTTCGACCCACGAAAGCGGTGGACCTTTGTGTACGCGCTACGGCTGCTTGGCGAGGCGCCAGCCCACGTGCCGGTGCTGCTCGCGTCCAACTTTGCCGACTGCACGGATGCTTCCGAAGAGGAGGCTTACGAGAGCGTTGGCGTGGGCGGCGACGGTGGTGCGGGCTCGAGCTCGCAGCTGGTCGCATGGGCCGAGGTCGAGCGGGCGGCCCAGGACGAGGCCAAGCGGAGCGGCCGACTGATTGTGGCCGTCCGTACGAGCATGGTCGACTGTGTGGGTCTACCGACGATGCATGCCTTCTTACGACTTCCGTACTACCGTGCCAAGCAGGCCGCGCTCGCGGCGGCGCAGCGTGAGGCCGCCAGCAAGCTCAGCCATGCCGAGGCGACCGTGCGAGCGTTGGCCGCCGGACTTGAGCCGCCGCCCAGTACGGCGCCGCCCAGCTCCGACGCGCTCGACGGCGCTCGCTCGGTGCCCGCGACTGCGCTCAGCGGCGCGGCGGACACACGAGTTTCGTCAAGAGTTTCGTCGCGCATGGAGCTCTCGCTCGAGGAGGCGCCGCGGACGCCCGCGGGCGGATTCGGCGGCTTCGGGCCCCTCACGATCCACCGTCACAGCGCGATACCAGCTGGAGCCCCTCGTCTCGAACCACCGCCCAGTATAATGGCGCGCGACAGCGGCGTCGCGCTGCCCATCGCGCCCAACGCGACGCCCACGCCCTCGCGCCTGCCTGGGCTGGACATGGGCATCGCTGACTCCTTTTTCGACGGCGTCGACGCCCCTCCCACAGCTACGAGCCGCTCAGCGACGACCGAAGGCATGAGCGGGAGCGGCGTCCAGAGTCGAGGCGGCAGGGAGTCGTTGGCCATGGCGCCGGTGCAGCGGCAGGAGGCGAAGGACGACGACGAGGAGGAGGAGGATCTGCTCCCGTTACTGGATGATCCCGATGCGGATTGAGGAAAGCGATCCTGGAATTGGCGGGCTCGTCCTAATCCGCCATTCGCGCATGAATGGAGCACCGGCGCATCGCGAACCGCGGGACCGTAACACAGGCGTCTCCGGCCGCGACGTCGGTCCCGCGCGCCCACGCGCCCACGCTAGTCGATCGCTCATCCACGGTTTTGAACTTACTCTATACTCGTAGAATGTGAAACTGCGATATCCCCACTTGAGTGTCGTCGAGACCTGCGGTACGGGGTTACCGAGACGGTAGTTCTATTACCGCCATGACCCAAGTCCCTCCGCCGCGCGTGACCTATCTCCGCCGATCTTATCTGCCATGGATGTGGGGCATGCAAATACCCCGAACCGCACCGCACCGTTCGTAACATGGTGACTGAAGCAACTACTGCACGTCGAGCACCTGCGAGATTATGCTCGAAGCACTCTACACCCAAAGCCTTGCTACGTCGGACTTCGAAGGGCTGCTGTGAAGAGGAGGCCGACCATCGTTTACGATGGCTGCTGGCGCCGGAGCATATTCCGGCTCCTTCGTCTGCGCCTTGAAGCTTGAAGAGCGCCGCGGCTCAGGTAGCGGCTCAGGGACCTCAGGGACCGGTGACATGCGCGGGGAGCTATCGCCGGCGAGCATGGACTCGATCGCGCTCAAGCGCTCGGACAGCGTGCCGAGCACTTGCACCATTTGCGGCATCGACTCGGCAATAGCGGGCAATGAATTCAGCAGAGACTCCGTTTCAGCTGGCACTCCGACGACCTCTTCGGGTGCTCCGGCGTCGGGTGCTCCGGCGGCGGGCTCTTCAGCCTTGGCCTCTGGCTCGTCCTCAAGAAGAGGCGCTAGCAATGCAGTGCGTAGGGGCTGAATGATCGACGAGGACACGAGACGGCCCGTGGCCGACACGACACCGTACTCATCATCGAGCTTGCCCGCGCTTGCCATCGACTCCCTCCAGTTCTTCTCATCGTCGCGAACGGCGACCTGCCCCTCAGCGAGGATGGCGAGGAACATCGAGAGCATGATGAAGACGGCGACGAAGAGGTATCCAAGGAAGAGCAAAGCGTTGAGATAGTTTCCAGAGTTGGTCAGAATCTCGTTGATGTCGAAGTCGCCAAACAGCGCGCGGAAGAGTGCCAAGAAAGCTGGGATCTGAGAAGAATAGTTCTCCATCACCGGGCCTAGCTGAATTTGGAGCATCATCGAGAATGCAAACATGGCGATGATGAATGTGACGCCGAAGAACAACAAATCCAAAGCAGTCTTCTTGAGTACCGCTGTGGCAAGGCCCATCTTGGGCATGAGCAACGCGCAGACCTTCATCACCTTGAAGAGTTGCACGCACACGCAGAGGGAGAGGGCCGTCTTGGCGTCCGAAAAGGCTTTCATCACCTTCCAATCGTCGAAGTAGCCCACCTGCGAGCACATGTAGCTTGCGCAGCCCGCGTTCTCGGGCGTCTCGGTCAGGGTCTGGAGGTAGTACAGGATGCCATTATACGTGAAGAAGAAGATGATGTAGTTGGCCCAGTCCATGACGTTCCACATGTTGGCGAAGTAGGCGACGACGGAGTTCGAGAGCTCGACGCCCTCAAGCAGGCAGAAGAAGATGATCAGCGCGAGGGCAACGTTGGCGAACGTGAGCATGCTTGCGATCTGAGTTTTGGAGAGGAGGCGTGTCTCGACGCTGTACGACGTGAGCCAAGCGCCCGGCGCTGACTGCTCAAAGATGAGCGTCGTGCGATAGCGCACTCCAATACTGTTGGCCTTAAGCTGCAGCGTGATAGTCATCAGCCTCGTGCGCGCGTCGATGAAGTGGCCGCGCTTCAAGTCGTTCCAAAACTCCTCGGCAGCATTGCGGACGGCGCCAGTAAGGGTGCCGGTACCGTTGCCGTCCTGTCCTGGATCGCACAGCTGCTTGATGTGGATGCCGTTGAGGGACGTGCGGATGCAGTGGTAGCGACCCACTCGACCGTTAGTTACGTTGACGTACGAGTCCCGATAGTCGGTGATCTCGCGCGCGGTGCCGCTCTCAGGCTCCAAGAAGGTATCCGAAAAGAAAGGGATCATGACGGCGACGAAGCCCGAACCCTCCCAGTTCGCCTGGAAGAGGGGCTGGCCGGACGTGATGCCAGCAGGGTTGGAGCCCAGCTGCTCCGGGGCGAAGAAGGTCCATGGATGCTCTGGGCTTTCGTCGGGATGCGTCCAGTTGAACCCGAAGGGCTCCGTGCTGCCGCCGGTCATGAGCCCGTCTGGTGCACCGAGCAATGGAAAGCAATCTCCCAGTGTCTGGAAGGCAGGGCAGTCCTGGGCGCCCGCTCGCACCTGTCGGATCATGACGCCCTCTGTCCAATCCAGCTGGTCCATCAGCTCCACGAGCTCCGGAACGCTGTACGGACGGGCTCCGTCGCCATGCATCGAGCCGTCCCCATCTGGCCAGGCCTCGTCGACGCACGTCTTCGGGTAGGCATATGACCCAGGAGTCTCCGTGCACGGCCCCATGTCGCCAAAGAGCCCAGGCAGCAGTACGGTGTTTCCCCATTCATAGATGTCGGCCGCGCGTCGGACGGCCGAGAAGATGTCGGGCTGTACGAGCTTGTCCTGCACGATTTTATCAACAAAAAATTCTTCCGTCACCCGCATGCTCCCGCTCAAGCTTTGGAAGATGGCGACGAAGATGATGTACATCAATGTCTGCATCGTCATGCTGTTGAGCACGTCCAATAACGCATTGAAGCAGCGAACGGGTGCAGACGATGCCGCATTCCTGTCTGCACGCTCCTGCCGGGCGAGATCCTTGGCGTCGAGAATGTCTCTGAAGGCTTGCTGTTGCGCCGCTAAACCCGCGCCGCCGTCCGCCAGATTCGCCTGGTCGTTGGCCCTTCTCTTCAAGATCGTCATCATCGCGGACGCCATGTTGACCGCCCGCTACTTCAGCACTCAGCCAGCCCAAAAGGATCTTCCTTCAAGCGTGTGAGCGCCCTCTTCGCCGAACGTTGAGTCACGTTTTGGATCGTTTCCCCACAGCTTGCGTCGAACGCACGAGGACTTTCGAGAGGTAAAGTCAAGACAAATCACAAGTCAAGTCAGGAAACGTATATCTTCACAATGGATTGGTCCGGCTCGTAATGGCAGTCTCGAAAGACAGTCTCGCATAACATGTACTCGTTCAATACCGGTACTGTACCCGGTAAGTTCAATTGGTGTGGTTTCAACTTTCAAGGTTGGACCGCCATACAATAAATGGCGCGTATCTCGTGGGCCTCTTCTCAGCTGTAGTGAACTTGACTTGAGTTGACTTGAGTTGTTTGACCTGCACGATTTGACTAAACTCGATTTCTGCACACCCTGTCCAGGTCCACAGGCGCGCGCCGCTCCACTCTACAGAACTCGGCGTGCGGTTGGCATCATGCATGACGGACGACGCAAAACCTTCGCAACCGGCCATTTTCTCCTCCTGACGGCCGTCTGCTCTCCTCTGTGTGAGGCGGCACTGCTCGCAAACGGTTGGAGGCTGCAGACGCCATGCAATGCGGCGATTGCCGCCGAGTTGGCTGGGGTGAAGGCGACTGCAACAACATCCGACCATGTCCACTGGGTCGCCGTCTTCAAAGACGGCGGCATCAAACCATTGCAGATGGCAATGTTTGCACCACCGACCAACCCAACATCGGTTGGCGCGCCCTCCGCCATAGCCCGGCTCGACAAGCAGGCTGCGCGGCTTGACTACCTCAGGAGCTCTATCCTGAAGGAAAATCCGGAGGCTGTCGAGGCACTGGGCCTTGCTCTCGACGGCTGCATCGAGGCGTGGCTCGAGCACTGCGCCACCGCAAATGGTACGAACGCGAGGTTCGAGGACCTGCAAGCGTCGTCAACCCCGCAGTCGGCAGCCGTGCTTGCGAGCCGTGGCTTTTGTGAGCTCGACGATGTGGCCATCGACTTCACAGTGCTCGGTCGCGGAGAGAGTATCCCGACTCATCGTGCGAGACTGCCAGGGGCAATCGTCGCATACGAGCGTCGCGCCGGGTCTTGCGATGACGTGTTAGACCAAGCGATGGCGCAGTCACTTCTCGAGCGTCTTCGTCAGCAGCCGGAGCCCGTCGTTGGCACTCCTGTGGCTCCGCCGAGGGAGAAGAAGGATCCGTGGGCAGGCATCAAGGGCTTTGGGCGGTGACGTCAGAATTGACACGGGTCCGGCTGGGTCCACGCACCACGGCAGACGGCACTGGCTCGACGTTTTGGACAAAATCGCGAGCCCCGTCGGCGTCGCCCGTCCGCCGTCGTGAGCCACGGTTCGACATCCGCGCGCCGCTGCCGCCGATCGCGGACGCGATCCCCCGCGGCGTTCAGGTCATACGTATTCTATGACATTTGGATATGATCCGATAAAAACCGAACCAGGTCGCAGGTGGACGTTCTCGGTTCTGTGGACGCCCGCCTCTGCAGCGTGACGATGCCTCTCTGACGCCCGGCGCGTCCCCGCCCGCCCTGCGCGCGGGCGCCGTCGGATCGCGCGCCGCGGGGCGGTGCGGAGGTCCGATTGTGACATCTAAAATCTAATTGTGTTATTCTTATACACATTGCGGTGTGAAGTCTGACAGTGTCGCTTTTTGAGAGAGACGACAGACGAAATCGAGTGACTGTGGGTGTGCCTGCGGCGCTGCGGCTGCGGCTGCGCGTGCGGTGCTGCCCTGGTGTCGACCCGTGTCGTCTGTCGTCACCTTTATCTCTCATCGTTTAATGCCGGTATGCCGCCCCAGTCACTTCGGCATCTGTGTTAGCTGTTGATTGAGACACTGTATTTAGTAATCTTCGTGCCACCCTTGAGCTGGATGGCAAGCACCTCGTCTGCAGCGACTCCCATCGCCTCCAACGATTGAAGGCCGCGCTTGCCCATGGCCGCATTGGCGACCGTCCCGCGGGCGAGCTTATCGACAAACTCTTCGTAGCTGATGCCGTCGTCGCCGTCTTCGTCGATTTCGCCTAAAAGGAGATCCAGCTGGCGATCGTCAATGGGTATGTTCCACAGGTCCAGGGCACGTCGGATCTCGCTGCGAGAGAGACGACCGGAGCGATCAAGATCGCAGTACTGGAAGGCCTTGTACATGTCCGTGAAGCGGCTGTTGAGGCCACTTTCAGCCGCTGCCAAGAGCATCTTGGTCTCCTTCTCCGCCTGGAACTTCTCCTCGTGTGTCTTATACACCTTGGCCTCCTTCTTTCTCGGAGCCAGCTTCTTCTTAGCCTCTTCTTTTTCACGCCTCGTGGCAGCTTCGATCTCTCTTAGCTCTTTTGCAGTCGGCATGCGTGGCGCCACATAGGTGTAGTCCTTGTAGTAACCATAACCCTTGGAGCCGAGCTTGTACACGTAGCCCGGTTTGGCTTTGGCTTTCGCCGAAGCATAGATGAAGCCTGACGGGTCGCGATGGAGGTGCGGGTACATGCCAACATGATCGAATGCGGGATCGTACGCGGGAAGCTGCGCGGCGGACTGCGGACGGGGCAGCACTCGTGCCCGCAGCAGTTTCTCCTGAATTTGCCTCTGCAGCAGCTCTGCCATCTGATCCGCCTGCTCGTGGATACGCTGCATGCGCTTCTGACGCTGTGCATCTTCCTGGAAAGGACGGAACGATGAACGGGATGATGCACGGCTCAAGCCGCCCCACGATTGGGTCAGGCTCTGCGCGCTTTGGGAACGCACAAACCCCGCCGGGGCCGAGCCCGGGCGGGAGGGGGCCGAGCCCGGGCGGGGTGCCCAGCCCGGGTGGATGGATCCGGAACTCGGAGCGCGTTGCATGGTTGGCTCGACCGCGGATGAACCAGTCAAATCTAAATACTGAACGGGTTCCGCACGACGTCATTATTACCGGTACTTCGTCAACATGACGAAAATACGCTCACGGGACTTACTGTGTGTCAGACGCGAATTTTGGCAAAACTCGTGCGCGCGAGGACTGCGCAGCGCAGGCGCCAGCTTTACCCTGTTGGGGCCCGTTGGTGTTGACATAAATTCCAATTGAAAATTCAGATGTGTGCGTATCAAGCCTAGTTTCAAGCACGTAATACATGTATGTGTTGGAACAAGGTGTTGGAAACTTGGAATCTTCCCTTGGGAATCTTGGAAAAAAGCGTGGACTGTTGTGCCTGCCTTTGTGATTGCTGACATTGCCGCCAATCCAAATGGATCGAATGTGGGTATCCGGCACAACCTGGGCTTGAAAAGATGAAAAACGGAACAGTCGATGACGAAAGCATTTGGCTCACTCGACATTGATCTTCTTCCGCCATGGGTTGCGTCATGTCGACCGCGATCGCTGTACTGCTATGCAAGCACAGGTGCTCGATCGAGCGCCTCACCTCGTCCATGTCCTTCCACCCGCCGTCACCACCCTCCTATTCGTTCGAGGGAACCGAGGATGGCAGCCTCAAGCTGGTCTTTGCGCACCACGACATGGCAGCTGCACTGCTGCACATGGGCCGGCAGCGGAAAGTGCGCTGCGAGCTCAAGCTGCTGCGTACGTCGCGCCGCCAGTCGATCCCGCTATTCCACTTCATCTGCGAGGGCGCGCGTATGACCGTGCTCTGGTCGCATGCAAATGCCATGGACTGCGGCGAGATGTACTTCTTCTTTATCGAGCTCGCTGCGCGGCTGAATGTCAACGTCGCAGCGTACGACTACTCGGGCTACGGTGCGGCCACGGGCCAGCCAACCGAATCGAATGCGTACTCGGACGCGCGCGCCGCCTTCGATTACCTCGTCTCAACCGGCATCGACGCTGAGACGCAGATCATCCTGTACGGACAGTCGATCGGCTCGGCGCCGACGCTGTACCTCGCGACGAAGCGCAAATACGCGGCCGTCATCCTGCACACGCCCATCCTCTCGGGGCTCCGCTTCCTCATCCCGCCGCCTCCCGGATTGTGCACGTGGCAAGGGTGCTGCTCGCCGCGCTGCGTGTACGCACCTTGTGACCCTTTCCCGAACTTCAAACGGATACGTCGCGTGAGCGCGCCCGTGCTGCTCATCCACGGCACCGCCGACCGCACCGTCCACTACTCGCACTCGCTCACGCTCTATGAACGCCTACCGCCGCAGCACCGGAGGGAGCCGTACATCATTGAGGGGGCTGGCCACGAGAACATAGTAGACTACGATGTGGACGGATACTTCCGTCGCGTGCAAGCGTTCCTCTCGGACGTATCGTCCCTCTCCTCCAACGGCCGGTCGACGTCCGACTCCGCGTATCCGATGGCCTCGCGAACGGCCACCGTCGCGAGCGCGCCGCTCACCAGAGCGCGTGGCGACGGCATCGACCTCCACACGGTCAACATGCACCCATCCTGCGAGAGCGAGGAGAGCGCGGGGAAGGGAGGATGCAACACGGGGGCACCTCCCACGGCCTTGCACATGCAGCGCTGATATGACGCATGAGCCAAGCCTCGCATCTGCCATCTCGCACCAAAAAAATTTCAAACACAAGTTTCGTCGACCTCGCCTTTCGCGCTCGCGGGAACTCTCTTTTCATGAAGGCCACAAGAAGTCGAATCACACACGAGCTCGCCGGGACGTAAGATAGACCGACACGGATCGATACACATCGCCGTCGATTCTTTAAGACCGGGGTTAGTCGCTGACTCGGTCTGGCCCGTGTGGCAGTCCATCGACCCTGACGCGTGGACGCCTGCTGGAATTGCGGTTCTCGTGCGGGAGCTGGGGCCGGTGCGCATTGGTAATAGCTCGTCAGGCTCCCATGCATTCTGGAACGTGGATATGGGCGTCGCTGCTGCAGACGAGGCCAATCCATACGGCTTCCGCCCGCTGCGGCGTTACAACGAGACGTCAGCGGCCATGATGCCCATGGAGCGGTTTTGGGAGCCCCACACGGTGCATTACTATACCGGCAGCCTGCTCGAGGAGGACGGCCGCGCGTCGCTGCCGGTCCTGCAGCACGGCCTCAATGAGCTCCTCGCGACCATCGAGCGCTATCCACAGCTCCCGAAACGAAGGCCCCCTATTCCTCCTTTGGAGGGTGATGCCGGCCGCGCGCCACCTGGCCTTCATCATCTCAAAATCTGGCTCGGAACCGCCGGCGCCATTACCCCACTGCATTACGACACGCAGCACAACGTTTACGCGCAGCTGCACGGCACCAAGGACTTTTGGCTCCTGCCGCCGAACGCAGCGAGGCACCTCTACCCGAGAGTGCACCCCCTCAGCCACTTTGCACGCGCCCGCGAGGACGGTAGCAGCAGCTTCGCTGAGGCACTGAAAGAGTCCACCGCTTGTAGCGAGTGCGACCACTGCTTCGAAGGTGCAGCGGATGTGACCCTTCGGGCGGCCTCTCAGGAGAGCGGGCGCTGCGTGATGCACGTCCGAGTCGGCGCGGGCGACGTGCTCTACCTGCCGCCATTTTGGCTGCACCGCACAGAGTGCTCCTCCCCCTCGTGTGCCTCCACCAACGTGTGGGTTGCCTCACACGCGATGCAACGAATGGAAGAGCTCGACGCGATGCCGTTGCCGTTCGAGGGGAGCTGGGCACCTCCAACGCGGTTCGCGGCGGTGCTCACCTTCCTGCGGGCACTTCTCAGCTGGGTGCAGGCCGGGGAGGTGAGCGAGATGAGCGCCATCGGCCTCGGCCAAGGGGAGGCGGGGCCGACGCTCAGGACGACGCCACGCGGCGGCTTCCCTCCCCGATCGCTCACGCCGATTGAGATGATGGACCGGCTGCTGAGTACGCGCTGGCACCGAGCGGAGGAGGAACTTCTCCGACAATCTGCTCAAGACGGAAGGCCATCGCGTGCGGAGGAGATGGCGGCGGCCGCTGCGTGTGCGCCTCGGAGCGGCGACGACGCCGGCATCGATCTTGTCAAGATCGACGCGTATGCGCGCGAGCATGCCGCCATCCTTAGCATCGAGGACGAGCCTGGATACTGGGAGCCCGAGCGGTCGTGGCACGGGCCTAAGCTGCTCCTCGTGCACGACCAGCTCGAGCGTATCGCACACTGGGCAACGGAGGGCGACGCCGCGGCGACGCTCGCGCTGCTGCGCCGGCTGCTGCGCTGCTGCGAGCTCTCGGCGGCAGAGGCGAGCCCCGACCGGGAGCGGGACAGACCTCCTGAGCGTGACGAATTGTGAGTGTGAAGACCTCCTGAGCGTGACGAATTGTGAGTGTGAAGACCTCCCGAGCGTGACGAATTGTGAGTGTGAAGACCTCCTGAGCGTGACGAATTGTGAGTGTGAAGACCTCCTGAGCGTGACGAATTGTGAGTGTGAAGACCTCCTGAGCGTGACGAATTGTGAGTGTGATACGCTGAGAATCAACTAGGAAACTTATTGAAGGCTCTTTTTTTCAGAGGAATCCTAGGAGACGTTTTTCGTGTGAGCTCAACATAACGCGTGTTCCGTATTAGGGGTGGTAAGAAGCCACGCGTTCTCACGCACGAGAGAAAAACATATCGCATGTCGTCGTGCGCCTTCTGAAGGGTGCTACACGTTATGCGTTCGGGCCTGCTGCTGTCGCTGCTATCACCCTACAACAGACCGGCGCTTCTTCAACCTGCTCGTCTGTCGGGTGACGTGAGCTCCGCTATCATGGAGACCATATTGCGAGCAGTAGGGCGGCCGATGCCTGCGCTTGGTGTCGATATCCAGACGCGCAGCTGCGGATCGATAGGAGATGGGCTCTTCGCGCTGAGACCGTTCAAAGAGGGCGAGCTCGTAACACGCTACACTGGACTACGGTGCTCTCCCGCCGAGTATGGAGTCGCATTCGCTTTCGGTCGAACGAGCGGCAACTATACGGTGGACATTGGAGATAAAATCATTGATGCGGAGAATGTTGCGCGCAACGCACCCGGACCTCTGGCTGGTGCCGGGCACCTCATCAACCATTCCACTCGACGAAGGAATTGCGAAGTCAAGCCCATCAACTGGCTACCGGGCATCGACTCCTTTGTTCTGCACGTCACATGCACGCGTCCAGTTGCCGCCGGTGAGGAGTTTCTGCTCGACTATGGCACAGGCTACTGGAACTACAGATTCAAGGGCGCGCGACTATTGAGTCTTCAAAGACTGGCTGTGGACTGGTACTAGGGATTTGCAGATGCACGTTGTCGTGCTGCATGCCGGTGTGCTTGTGCCGGGGTGTGCGGCCGCGGGGACACGCCCCGGCGCACACCAGATAATGACAGGCCTGGCCGCCGACGATCAGGGACACGACACACGGAGGAGTTCGAGAAGACCTTCATAGTCTAGCAGTCGGAAGCGCGTTCTAGTTTTTCCTCTAACGAGTTCAATTACAACCGAACTTCGACGCAACTGCAATTAGTGTGTCCGTTGTTTGAAGACGTGCCGCAATTGACAGTGCGGCCATTCTCGCACGTCATGCGGGCGGCGCAGCGATTCACAACCCAGACTTTGTCCAAGCCGGGGTAGCAGCCGTAGCCGCCCCACATGATTTGTTGGCCGACAAGAAAGTCCCCGTCCGGAAAGCACTTGCCGTGCCCGCTCAGCCGCTTTTGCAAGGCAAATGTGCTGTTGCATGTGCCCGTTGTGGGCGAACGACACACGAGGCTGCCATTGTGCCACGGCGCCGCGTAGCCGCCCGAGATCGGGCACGGCACGAGGTTGCCTCCTGCACCAGCATAGATGGCGGCGGCGCCAGCCACAGTGGCATCGTAGACCGACATAGGCGGAAGAGGGGGAGGAGGCGACAGTGGCGGAGGTGGCGGTGAGTGAGCGTTGGGCGGTTGCCGAACCTGGCGTGTATGTTGGGTTGGTGAGGGAGGGCTTCTGCAATCGGGGGTTCCGGCAAGCGCTCGATCTTGGCAAGCGAGGCCTGGAAAGCACAGCGGGAGGACTGTCGAAGCGATAATTGCCGCCATCGGGAAATTTGCGTCGCGCGGCTTCGTGCTGTTTCGGTGCGAAGTAGAGCACCGTCCTGTACAGTAACGGTGACACGCACACGGGCCTTACCCGACACACTGGAGACGGGCGCGCCTCTCAACGAAGCCCCGAGGCCGCCGTAACGGTGCGTCCCTGGCAGCGCTGCGTAACGGTTTGCGACGAGGACAGCGACCCGCGTCGATTCCTCCGTCCATACTCTTACCATGCCGCCAACTCCTATCAAGAAGGTGAAGAAGAAGGCGATATGGGATGACGAGGACGTCCTGAAGCTCACAAAGAAGAAAGCCACGGTGATCGCTTTGCCAGCTGCCTCGCTCGCTGCTGCTGTTGAGGCTGCCGACGACGATGCGCCGCCCAAGAAGAAGGCTGCCGCGCCCAAGAAGAAGCGCGTAGCAGCGGCCGAGGAGGAGAGCGCAGAGGGAAAGCCGCGGTCCGCCAAGCGCGTCAAACGGGCGCCCGCGCCCGCTCCGGCGAGCGACGACTCGGTGACCGACGATGAGCAGCAGCAGCAGCAGCTCCAGCAGCACGCAGCGGCCTACGATGAGATGTTGCGGCGAGAGGCCGAGGAGGAGCCTGGGGACGAGGAAGCCGACGATTCACTAGGCGACGATGCGCGCGACGACGCGCGGCTCGCAGTCTCCAAGTTCAACTTGTCGGCGGAGACTGTGCAGGCTCTTCGCAATCGTGGCGTCGAGGCACTCTTCCCGATCCAGGCCGCCTGCTTTGACCACCTGAATGCAGGCAAGGATCTGATCGGACGCGCGCGCACCGGCATGGGCAAGACGCTGGCCTTCGCGCTGCCGCTCGTCGAGAAGGTGCTCGCGCTACGCAAGCAGACGGGCACGATGCGAAGGCCGGGTCGCAAGCCGATGGGCCTCGTGATGGCGCCTACTCGCGAGCTCGCGCAACAAGTGGCCAGCGAGGTGCAGTCTGTAGCGCCGGGTCTCGAGTCGTATTGCGTCTACGGCGGCACGCCGATGGGCCCGTCTTGCACGGCGCTTCGCGCGGGCTTAGACCTGGTCATCGGCACGCCCGGGCGCATCAAGGACCTCGCCGAGCGCGGCGTCCTTCTGCTCGACGAGATCGCCTTCGCAGCCCTTGACGAAGCCGACCAGATGCTCGATATGGGATTCGCGGAGGACATGCAGGCGATCCTGGGACAGTGCACACTCAAGGGGCGCCAGACGTGCCTCTTCTCGGCGACGCTGCCCGCTTGGGTACGCGAGGTGGCACCCACGTACATGCACACGACGCCCACCATCGTCGACCTCGTCGGCGACAAAGACGTCAAGGCTTCCACAGGTACGCTGATTGCCACTGATGACCTGCCTTGCATGCAAGTGCTCACCACAGCGCTCCCGGGATCGGCTTCCACAGACGTGCGCCACCTGGCCATCGGCGCGCCCGGGCCGTTCGCGATGCGCGGCGCGACGATCAACGACGTGATCGCGATGTATGCGTCGTCCACCGGGCGCGTCATCGTCTTCTGCGACACCAAGGCCGAGTGTGACTCCCTCTCCTCCTCAGAAGCCCTCAAGGTCGAGTGCAAGGTGCTCCACGGCGACATCCCGCAGGCGACGCGGGAAAAGGTCATGGCAGCCTTTCGCTCCGGCCGCTTCCGCGTCCTCATCGCTACCGACGTGGCGGCGCGTGGGCTCGACATGATCGTGGAGCTCGTGGTCCAGTCCAAGCCGCCCGTGCGTCGCATGAGTGGCCGAGAGGACACGGAAACGTACGTGCATCGCTCGGGCCGCACGGGGCGCGCGGGGCGAAAGGGCATCTGCGTCACGCTCGTCGGCCCGCGTGATCGGCAGGCTCTTCAAGCCATCGAACGCACCACGGGCAACACCTTCGAGTGGCTTCCCTCGCCCAACCCGCACACGCTTCTCGCCACTGCCGCGCAAACTGCCGCCTCTGACGCGGCCACCATCGGCCCCGACGTGACGAAACACTTCATGGCGGCAGCCGCGGGTTTGCTCGCTGCCAAGGGCGGCGACGCGACCGAAGCGCTCGCGGCGGCGCTCGCACTTGCCACGGGCACACTGCGTCCACCACAGCACCGCTCGCTCATCACGCACCATGATGGCCTCGCGACGATGGTGGCCACCTTCCGCACCGACTACGTGCAGGGCGCCGGCTTCGTCTTCGGTGCGCTGCGTCGGGTACTCCCGATGGGCCATACCGACGGGGTGGACAACGTGCGCCACATGAAGCTCACTGCCGACAACCGCGGCGCGGTCTTCGACGTCAACGAGGAGACGCTCGAGCTGCTCCGCCCAACACTCGAAGACCCGAGCAACGATTGGCTCAGGCTGGCCGAGAGCGAACTACCCAACCTCAAGGAGGAGGGCGGCTACGGCGGCGGCAGCGGTGGCGGCGGCTACGGCGGCGGCTTCACCGTTGGCTGGGGCAAGGGCGGCAAGGGTGGAAAGGGCGGCAAGGGCGGCAAGGGCGATGGAGGCGGCAAGGGATGGGGCGGCGGCAAGGGCGGCAAGGGCGGCGGCGGCAAGGGCTCCTTCGGCAAGGGCGGCGGCGGCAAGGGCGGCAAGGGCGGCTGGTGAGCCCGTGAGCGTGAGGACGCTGGGCGGCGGCAGCGTCTGGTTGTCGCGTGTGGATTCTGTACAACGCACTTATACAGCGTCACTGTACATGTTGCACCTCAGAGTCCCGGGGCGTCCGGATTTGCGGCTCCGCGTCTGGCCGCCAGCGAGCTTAGCGCGACTCTGTTCGAAAGATCGACTCTATTTTAGAGTGACTCTTGAAGCCCCGTCATGTCTCCCCTCCGTCATTCTAGAAATGTCCACCTCACGGCGGCCGTCATGGCTGTCATGGTATGAAAACCAAGTGTCTGCACCACGGCCGACAGCATCCGCCACAGGCTCGACCGCAACAGCAGCTGTAACAGCAGTCCTCGATGCTGAGCTGAGCAGACTCGGCCTTGACCGCTCGCCTGCTGCACGAACGGCGGCTTTGGACGCGGAGGCCGCCGACGTGCGCCGCCGTGCACTTGACCGACTATCTGCGGCGGCAGCTCGACAATTTCCTTCCAGGCCGCCGTTGGCATGGAGCGCCATCGCACGACTTCCTGATGTGCCCTTTGCGCCACATCTTGCTACGTTGGACTGCTCTGTTTGCACCAGTGCCTTCCAAGAGGGCCAGGCGCTCATCCACATGCCCTGCTCAGAGCTGCACGTCTTCCATCGAGACTGCATCAGTGTATGGCTAGCAATTCGCTCATCGTGCCCGCTCTGCCGGCAGCCGCTCACTGGAGATTCAGATCCACCGGCCAATTTCCCGGCCGCTGCTTCGGCCGTACATGCCTCACTCGTGCGACGGAGCTCTTCGCTTTTCGACGAGGACCTTGATAGCGCGCTGGCGATCTTGCAACCGCGGTCGCATCGACATGAGTAGCCTCGTCTATGAATGCAAATATGGGGCGAGGAGCCGTGCGCGAGCTCCTTCGCCGGTCCTCGGTCTCTCGGGTCGTCGGGTGGTCGGGTGGCGCCGGACCGCGGCGTGGCCGTGTGGCCTGTTCTGGCGCGCGTTGCCGTTCACCGAGTCTATCCGATCAGATGTGACTCCCTACAACTAAAACTCAACCTACCTCCTACGCCTTTTCTATCTAAGAGCTGCAACGATACTTGAGGTGATGGTCCGCGCGTCTCGACGTCTTTGACACCGCGCCCGCTCTGGCCTCGGACCCTCTGGAAAGTGGAAACAATTCCTAAAGCAGCTTGTTGGCCGCGGCGAGCGAGTTTACCTTTTCTCGCTTGGTCGGCGTTTTCGGTCGAGCATTCTTAGGCGAGCCTGGGGCAGTGGCTCCCTTGGCAGCCATCCCCTTGGCAACGGCGGGCTTGGCAGCGCCTCCTTTTGGCGGGGCGGCGGCGGCCAGATTGGCGGCTGGACCCCGCGCACCACCGCCACGCGCATTGGCCGCTGACGCGGCGGAAACGGCTGCGTCGGCGCTGCCTGGGAGAGCAGCTCGCAGCTTGTTGAGCGCGGGCGTCGCTGAGCGCGTCGGATCCGGCTGGGAAGCTTGGGAAGCTTGGAAGGCCCCAAGCCGCTTGCGCCTCGCCTCCTCATGCATCTGGGTGCGGAGCTCCTCGTGCTCACGCCGGAGATTGTCGAGCTCGTGCTCGACTTCGGATCGCTCGGCGCGGCGGCGCTCGAGCTGCAGCAGCAGCCGCTCCCGCTCACGACGACGCAACTCCTGCCTCACCGCGGCCTCGCCCCTGAGCGGGCGCAGAGGCGGCGGCGGCGGCAGGGGCGGCGGGCGCATGGCCGGGGCCTGGAATTGCTGATGCTGGCGCTGGTGCTGGTGCTGGTGCGGCAGCTTTGGCGGCAGCATTGAGGGCGGCTCGATATAGTATGCCTTCGGCTTTGGCAGCATTGCCGACGGCTTTGGTGGGTTGGGCGGCAATGGTGAGGGCGGATCGTTCTCAGAGTAGGGTTCCGGCAGCGAAGGCCAAGCATGCCACGGCCGAGCATCCCTGTTCATCTTCATATCGGGGTTCATCTCGGGAATTTCGACGGACCGGCCGCCGATCCACGCATGCGGCCGCTCCGCGAACTGGTCCACCGGAATGCTCGGTGGAAGTGGGACATCCCACTTCCAATGATCCGGGTCCTCTTCGACGTACGCCGGCGCGTGGAAGTAGGACGGGGCGCGCGCATGCAAGAACTCATGGGGCGGCGCCCCCCCTCGACTCGTCGCCTCGTAGGGCGTCGTCGTGAGCAGCGCCTCGTAGGGCGCCGCAGCCTCGAGCGGCAGGCTCACATGCAGCGGATGCAGCCCGGAGGCGACCGCATCAACAAAGTCCGCAAAGTCGATCCGACCAGTACCTGATGAGGGAGGCAATCAGAGGCGCAATCAGAGGCGCAATCAGAGGCGCAATCAGCATGCAATACACGGATCGAGTTGGTAGCCGCCCACCGCTCGTATCGGCGCGAGCGATCACACCCTCGAGTTGCTTACGACTGAGCGATGCGCCCAGAGTCGTGAGCGCGTCGTGCAGCTCGCGCGCGCCGATTGAGCCGAGACGCCGCACGTCGAAGTAATCAAACGCGAGCCTGAGCTGCGCTAGCAGAGTCTCGGTAGGCAACAGCTCATCGGCGCTTGGGACGGCGCTTGGGACGGTACCTTTGGCACTTAGGAGGGTACCGTCGAGCCGTCCGGGTTTGGTGCTGCGTCCCGTCGGCCCTCCAGACGTTTGGCCGTGCCTCGCACCCCATGCCGACTGAGGATGGACCTGGTACAGCACTTGGTATGGCGCCTCGCCGCCCCAGTGCGAGGGGTGCGCTTGGGCGTGGCGAGGCGCATGGCTGGGTGACGAGGCTGCCGCTGCTCCATACGCGACCATCGCATACTGTTGTGGCTGGGGCGGCTGGGGCGCCTGGGGCGGCTGGGTCAGCATCGGTGGCGACGAGAGCGACGAGAGTTGCGCGCGCACCTCCCGCTCGATCTCAGCACGCATCGCAGTTCGCGCCACGTCTGGCTCAGTCGGTTTCGGCTTCGGAGCGCGGCGCTTATGCCGACCCTCGCCGCCGCCGCCGCCGCCACCACCTCCACCTCCACCGTCACCTCCGCTTCCGCGTCCGCGTGCTCCGCCTCCGACGCCCACGACAGCGCCCACCGAGGCACGCCGCTCGTCGAGCATCTCCTCGATCTCGATCCGGAGCTCCTGCCGGTCCAACACCTCCATCTCGCGCTCCTGCTGCAGAGCGAGCTCGAGCGCCTCGGCCACATCGGCGGGCAGCGCCGCACCGGCCGCCGTCGCCGCTGCCGCCTCCGCTCGGAACCTCGCCAAGAGTGCAGCCGCGCTTGGCTCCGTCTCTGAAGGCTCCACTGCCTCGGATGGCCCCGTCTCGGAAGGCTCCACTGCCTCGGATTGCAACTCAGCCGCTTCCGCCGCCGCCTCTTCGGCTCGTCTCCTCTCCGCCTCAAGCACACGCGCCGCGCGCTCCGCCGATTCGCGCCGCCGCCCCTCCAGTCGCTCCCTCTCCCTGGCAGCGGCGGCCGCGACCGCCGCCGCCTCGCGCTCGCACGCCGCCTCCTCCTCGAGCTTGCGCCTCTCCGCCGCCTCCTTTTCCCGCCGCTTCTCGTCGCGCTTGGTCGCGAGCGCCGCCGATTGCGCCGCCCTCTTGGTCTCTCTCGCCGCTGCCTCCTGAGCTTCCATCCGCAAGGCTTCCAATTTGGCCTCCTCGGTTCTCAATGCCTCCTCCTCCGCCTGCAGGGCGGCCTCCTCGGCAGCGTCCTCGGCCGCCTGCCGTGCGGCCTCAGCGTCGTCCTCCTCTTGCGCGGCCCGGTTTTGATCCTCCTCCTCCGCGAGGATGGCCGCTTCCTCAGCTGCGAGCGCAGCCTCTTCGGCAAGCAGTGCAGCCTCCTCATCGTCAATATCGTCGGCCGCTGGCGCTGCTCCGTCACTCTCGAGCTCGTTGAGCTCCGCCTCCTCAGCCACAAGGCGTGCCTCGTCTGCAAAAAGAGCAGCTTCCTCTGCTGCCAGCGCAGCCTCCTTGCTGGTGGCCTCCTTCAGCTGCGCCAACGGAGTCACGATGGTCTTGGTGACAGTCTTTGCCGCCGTCGGCGCAGGTGAAGATGGTGCAGATGCCTCGCCTTTCAGGATGCTACGTGCACGATAAACGTCGAGATTGGCTTTCAAGAGAGCGTCCTTGGCTTCCTTCACAGAGATGCCGAACTCTTCGCGGAGGGTCTTTACGAGCGGGAGCGGCACCTGCGTGGCCTCCTCCTCTTTACTTCGCATGAGGTCCACACCCACACTCCTCTGCAGAAAAGCGAGGGGCTGGGCGTCCGCAAAGCAGATTTCCTGGCATCCTCAAAGCACAGAAAGAAATTCTGAAAGTTGCTTTTGGGGGCGATGGCCATGCGAAGTCTCACGCAAACGGTAAGCGCCAGCTTTACGTGTTCTGGCCTAACAATTTTAATTAACGAGACGGCGGTCTTTTTTCCGCAATGAGGAGCCTCTACCTAATCTTGCCCGTCGTGTCAGGCTTCACAGCAGGTGTGCCTGTAGTGCATCAATCGCTATGCTCATCCGTAGCGATGCGCATGCCGTGGGAGCCCATCGAGGTGTCAGACGATGGCAAGAAGGCGAAGCCGGTCGAGAAGAAGCTTTCCCTCGACGGCCTGATGCAAGTAATGGCGATGGGAGCCGGTGCGCCCATGCTTGGTGATCTCAGAAAGGTCAATCTGAACAAGCCCGAGGCTGAAGGCGGCGCAGCACTCCAATTCGAGCTCGAGGCGAACAATTTCAACTTGGACGACCGTGGCTCGTACTTCGATGATGGCTGGGTCGCGGAGGATGATGGTGCGCCCGGCTTCTTCGAGAACCTTATGTCTGGCGGCAAGCTGCAGCGCGAATGGGACCAGAAGCGGAAGAGTGGCAAGTGAGTATGTAAGCGGACTTCAGCCGAGCCCGCACCGTGCACATCCGCCTGCGCCGGCTCGCTCGTCTCCTTTTCGGATAGCCCCGATAGCGGAAGGAGGTATACCGTGAGGTAGGAGCCGCCGGGCGTTTTCAACTTAAAACGTAGCCTCGTTCTGAACTTTCTAATGACCTTTTGGCATGACGGAGCCGTGGTGACACGTACGCATACATCGCCTACTGCATGCGCCCGTGATGGGCGATCGTTTTTGAAATCATCTGCTTCTCCACCGCTCCTTTCGGCCGCGGGCCGACGCGCGGTTCATGCCCATGCCGTCCGACGCTGCGTGGTCAATGGATCGGCTGCCCGCGACCTGATGGCCTGGCCAGTTCTAATCGGCGCGTAGCCTGGTGGGCCAGCGGCCATACCGCATACCATGAAGCCCTCACTGATACTCGCCGCGAGTGGCGCTCTGGGCCTTGGATCCGACGGCGCCGTGGTTGTAGTTTGCTTGAGCCCCGTCCATTTCTGAGGTGCACGCACGCGTGCACTCTCGCTGACCCCCCAGGCGGGACGCGCCGGCGCGGTCGACGGACGGCGAGCGCTTTGAGGAACACCGGTGAGGAACGTTCCGTCCACGACCTCTCGAGATTCGCGTGGCCATCGAGCATCCATGGCCTCTTGCTCCTTTGCGCGTCGCTCGATGCGCTTCGAGAGCTCATGCTTCGACTCCATTTTGTTGAGCGAGCGCTGGAGAGCCCTAGGGTCGCCCGTGGATGGGTGCGCCAGGCGCTCAGCGTGCTCCTCGGCCCGCGCGTCGGCACGTTGTTTGATGATCTCGCGTACCCAGTCTTCCCGCAGCTGCTGCACGTAGCGGCGGGTCTGCTCCTCATCGCTCTTCCAGGAGCGTATGTCGGCGTGGCGTAGCCTTTCAATGTCCTGATCCATCATCCTTGTGCTGCTCGACAGGTTCGCCGCCTCGGTAAACATCTCTTGGAGTGGCTCCGCGTGCATCGCAGCCGCGGCGTCCCCTCCTTGCGTCGCTCGCATCACTGCATGAGCAAGCTGGACTTGTGAACGCTGCAGAGCTTCCACCTGCTGGCGCTGTAAAGCGACGCGCCGCACTATCTGGGCCTCGAGAACGTTGACGAGGACCATCGGTGGCTACCACTCAGATCACCTCCGGCATACCCTTTAACGGCCGAAAACAGTCGCCAGTGAAAATCATGTGTGAATGACGCTCTGTGTTCAAACCGCGGAGCCAAATACACACGGAAGAGTCGGAGCATGCTGTATGCTTAGTACTCCTCGCCGCCCTCCTCCTCGAACTCGCCCTCCTCCTCGGCGGACGCGTCCTGGTACTGCTGGTACTCGGAGACGAGGTCGTTCATGTTGGACTCAGCCTCGGTGAACTCCATCTCGTCCATGCCCTCACCGGTGT
>Ga0210243_100354_pt1 | contig 38253 bp, 45 predicted proteins | sample ChrtobMeP5a_32mM_FD_155461 | JGI IMG/M metagenome (GOLD analysis project Ga0210243, IMG submission 155461) | Chrysochromulina tobin associated microbial communities from unialgal haptophyte culture, Seattle, Washington, United States - P5a_32mM | ecosystem: Host-associated > Algae > Haptophytes >...
CGAGGCTCGCGGCGGACATGGCCGCGACGGGCGGCAGCACAGCCACAGGCGTCGGCTCCCTGCTGACCACCGGCGTCGTTGGCAGCGACTGGGGCTCGACGAAGGTGGTGGGGTCGGTGAAGGCGTCTGGTAGCGTGGGCTTGACCAGAAGCTTAGGCAGTCGCTCAGGCTTGGGCAGCATGGCGAAATTCGGCACCGACTCATTATACAGCAAGTCGTTGTCCTTCTTCGCTCTCTCGTGCGTACTCCGGCAAAGCTCGTACGCGTCGAGGAACTGCTTGCGCATCAAAGGATTCGCGTTCACAGTCGCATTCACCGCCTCGCCACACTTGTTGGTGGCGTAGGTGAGCCGGCTGAGCTGGATGCCGTACTCGAACTTCTCGAGGTGTACGGCGGAGAGGTAGTACTGCTGCACCCCGTCGAAGAGCAAACGGTTCCATTCGACCACATCGAGCCAGTCTTTCGGCATGGCGCCGATCGGCCTGCCGGCCGCTTTCGCCTGCGCCATGCATGACGAGACGTCCTGGTAGAGGGCCGCGCAGTCGGCGGCCATCTTGGCCATCAACGAGGCCGATTTGTTCTCGTCGCGCGCCTTTTCGTAGAAGCACTTCATCGCCTGAGCGAGCATCAGCTTCCGGAGAGTGTCGAGCGTGTCGAGAGAAAGGTCCGGGCTGCCCTTCCACGGTGCCTCGCGCATCTCGCCGTGCAGCAAACCGAGGACGCCGGCGGCCTTCTGGAAGTCGGCCGCCGCATCCTTGATGCCCTCGGCCGTTGCGCGGTCCCGGTGCGTCGCGGTGAACGCGTACGTTGCGGCCAGGCTGAAGAGCACAGACGCACGCTCAAAGGTCCAGTCATCCACGTGGCCAAACTTTTCTGTTTCGAAGGCGTCCGACCACTTGAAACCGAGCTCTGCCTCGGTGAGCGAGATGCCGCGGCTCATGAAGGCCGTCTTGAAGAGCAGGATCAGGTACTTGACGAGCACCTCCTTGAGCTCCTCCGCGCCAGTCTCGCTCATCTTCTCGAGGCCCGCCTTGACGCGCTGGCGCATGCCGTCCGTCTGCTGCACAATCTCGCGGCCCTCGGGACCCCATTTGGCAGTGTCCACCTTGGGGCCGAGCTGCTTGTCGATGAACACTGTCTGCAGCATCCTCTTCGTGCGAAATGCCAACATGGCACCCTGCGCTCGAGTTTCCAAGGTAGTTCAGTCATCACGACTCAATTCAACGTCATCAGGTCCGCATCAGCTTGAGCGTCTCGTCGCGCCGAGCTGTCCCGGAACCCTCTTGCCTTTGAGAAGGCTTTAGAAAGTCAAAAGTTGGGTCATCTGAACACCAAGAACCCAAACTCTACGGTGCTGCCTCGGTGGCGCGAAAGGCGAATCCTACCCTCTAGCTTTGTCGGCTCTCAAACGTGAAACGAGCGGGTCAGGGGTCCCGCGGGGCCGGCCCGCGCCAACTCGCAACTGCAAGTCTGCAACTCTTATCGACTCTGCGTGTGTCGAGAGCTCTACAGTTGAGCAGGCTCACCTTCGCACCTAGCTCGTCGTCATAAGCCAGCGGGTACACGCCAAAGCCAAAGCGCGACAGCTTGAGGGCACTGCGGCCATTGAGCCGCGGCATGCCTTTGGCACTGTAGGCGAGCTTCTTGTAGTCGCCCTTCCAACGCTGTAGGTGCAAAAAGGCACCCTCCAAGCTATGAAGCGGCTCCTGGTTGACGAATCGTGTGACACTCCAGCTGCCGTTGATGAGCATCACATTGTACATGGGCGCCTCCTCTTCGGTCAGGTCAGCACACAAACGGCCGGCGCCTCGTCCTCTTCGAATGAGGGAGGGGGCGGGTCTTTGAATGAGGGAGGGGGCGGGTCTTTGTTTGAGGTAGGGGGCGGGTCTTCGAGGCTCGCGGCGGACATGGCCGCGACGGGCGGCAGCACAGCCACAGGCGTCGGCTCCCTGCTGACCACCGGCGTCGTTGGCAGCGACTGGGGCTCGACGAAGGTGGTGGGGTCGGTGAAGGCGTCTGGTAGCGTGGGCTTGACCAGAAGCTTAGGCAGTCGCTCAGGCTTGGGCAGCATGGCGAAATTCGGCACCGACTCATTATACAGCAAGTCGTTGTCCTTCTTCGCTCTCTCGTGCGTACTCCGGCAAAGCTCGTACGCGTCGAGGAACTGCTTGCGCATCAAAGGATTCGCGTTCACAGTCGCATTCACCGCCTCGCCACACTTGTTGGTGGCGTAGGTGAGCCGGCTGAGCTGGATGCCGTACTCGAACTTCTCGAGGTGTACGGCGGAGAGGTAGTACTGCTGCACCCCGTCGAAGAGCAAACGGTTCCATTCGACCACATCGAGCCAGTCTTTCGGCATGGCGCCGATCGGCCTGCCGGCCGCTTTCGCCTGCGCCATGCATGACGAGACGTCCTGGTAGAGGGCCGCGCAGTCGGCGGCCATCTTGGCCATCAACGAGGCCGATTTGTTCTCGTCGCGCGCCTTTTCGTAGAAGCACTTCATCGCCTGAGCGAGCATCAGCTTCCGGAGAGTGTCGAGCGTGTCGAGAGAAAGGTCCGGGCTGCCCTTCCACGGTGCCTCGCGCATCTCGCCGTGCAGCAAACCGAGGACGCCGGCGGCCTTCTGGAAGTCGGCCGCCGCATCCTTGATGCCCTCGGCCGTTGCGCGGTCCCGGTGCGTCGCGGTGAACGCGTACGTTGCGGCCAGGCTGAAGAGCACAGACGCACGCTCAAAGGTCCAGTCATCCACGTGGCCAAACTTTTCTGTTTCGAAGGCGTCCGACCACTTGAAACCGAGCTCTGCCTCGGTGAGCGAGATGCCGCGGCTCATGAAGGCCGTCTTGAAGAGCAGGATCAGGTACTTGACGAGCACCTCCTTGAGCTCCTCCGCGCCAGTCTCGCTCATCTTCTCGAGGCCCGCCTTGACGCGCTGGCGCATGCCGTCCGTCTGCTGCACAATCTCGCGGCCCTCGGGACCCCATTTGGCAGTGTCCACCTTGGGGCCGAGCTGCTTGTCGATGAACACTGTCTGCAGCATCCTCTTCGTGCGAAATGCCAACATGGCAATTCGGCTTGGAATCTTCATTATGAATTGCACTTATCGGAATACCGGTCGGTTCAAAGACACCGGGGGAGGGGACACACACATTACACACAACACGTCTTCACAGACTCGTGTATGTTGTTTATGAAGTGACTTGACTTGACTTGAACAGGACAGTCTGTCAGTCATTTTCTTCGCGCGGTCCCCCCGGGACACGGGGGGTTCCTATACAAGTTTGGGGGGGGGTCCTAGACGATACGTATCTTGATGTATCCTGCATGTATCCTGAAGACACGACACGAGGTGTTTCACAGCCATGTTTATAACTCGACACCCAAGACACCTTTCACAGCAGCAGCACCGTAAGCGTACGCGGCCATGCGCCACTGGTAGGAGTGTGTGGAGATGGACCGAAATTACAACACATCGTCCACAACAAAAAGAGTGGATACGGAGCCTCCTGATTGCGGCATCGACGGAGGCGGCGGTCGACTCTCCGTTGTCTCTCCGTGAAACGGTTTAATTAGCCGCGCGGTGCCTCGTACCCTACCGAAGTATTACGCGTTCCCGTACTCAAGGTAGCTTAAAAGGTAGCTACTTCTAGGGGAACCGATGAGCATGAGGTGATCTGAACACGCCATCGCCAAGTCCAAGGAACCCAAACTCTACGCACTGCGATCTGCTAGGTGGCCGAATCCGACCCTCCGTCGACTCGGCTCTCAAACGTGTAACGAGCGGGGTCCCGCGGGGCCGGCCCGCGCCAACTCGCAACTGCAAGTCCGCAACTCTTATCGACTCTGAACGCGTGTCGAGAGCTCTACTTAGGACTTTAGTTCTGTTCTCGCTCCCCGAGCGCCGTACCGAGCGCCTCATCCAGGCTGCCGGACGGGTCGCCAGAAGGGACGGCGCCGAACGAGGCGCCGTCGCGTGCTCCACCGTCGCGTGCTCCTCCGTTGCGTGCTCCTCCGTCGCGTGCGGCGCCTCCGAAGGAGACGGCGAGGGAGCGTTGTGCTGAGCTCTGGGGTGCACTTAGCCTGCGCATGGTGGTGAGCCGGCTGCGGGCTAAGCCGCCGGCGTGCGTGCCGTGCTCGCCCACGCCGGCGCCCGTTACGGCGCGCGCCGTGGCGGTGGCGTCGCCGATGAGGGCGTGGCTGTGGAGGGCGCCGTGCCGGTGCCTCGCCTTCGAGAGGAGGGCAGGGCTAAGGGGGGCGAGCGTGCCCGTCGGGTCGGCCACCGAGATCGCCGCGAGGGCGGCCGCACGTACATGCTCGTCCTGCTCCTGATCCTCGACGCAGTTGGCAATCGCGCGTGCGTGGGCGGTTACGGAAGGCTCTCCTGGCGACGCGAGGGAGAGCACAAGCAGGGCCGCGAGGCGCACGGCGCGCGCCGTGTCGGTCATCAGCTTGGCGACGCTCCCAAAATAGGGCGTGAGCGCCGTCGTGGGCAGCTCGGCGAGCAGCTGGAGCGCCGCCTCGCGCACCTGATGAAGGACGCAATCAGCCGTGTCACCTCAGCGGCACTCAGGATGGCGACCCATGGTCACTCTCAAATCTCAATCTCAGATCTCACTCTCAGATCTCACTCTCAGATCTCACTCTCAGATGCACTCTCAGATGCACTCTCAGATCTCAATCTCAGATCTCACTCTAGATGCACTTCAGATCTCACTCTCAGCGCGCACCGGCGCCTTCTGATGATCCAGCCGTTGGACTATCGCGGGCGCATGTAACGCGAGGGTCTCGGCTTCGCACGCGAGGAGCACATCAAGCGCCGCCTCGCGTACCTGATGATCAGGGGCGCAGTCGAGCCTTGTCACCTCATCAAGCCTAATCAGCGTCCGTCGGAGACGCCTCATAAAGCCTAATCAGCGTCCGTCGGAGACACCTCATCAAGCCTAATCAGCGTCCGTCGGAGACACGATCTGAGGACGTCATCATCATCATCGTCATCATCAGCAGGATGAGCATGAGCATGAGCTTGAGCAGCAGCAGCGTCGGCGGCGCGCGCGCGTACCGACCCATAGACGTCCTCGATCATCGGGAGGAGCGCGCCCACGACGGCGCGCCACGCGGCGCCCGTGAGTAGTCCGAGCGTCGAGCACGTGGCCGCACGCACGACCCACTCGGTGTCCCCGAGCCCCTGCAGGCTCTGCCTTGCGAGCAGCGCCCCCGTATAGGGCTCGAGGAGCGTCGAGCCACCTGGGGGGGGGGAAGGGGGGGGGGAGGGGGGGGGGGGCGCCGTGGTGAGCACATGCATGCGCCCGCAACGGGCTCGCGGAGCGTCGAGTCACCGTCGGGAGGCAATTAGGGAGGCAATTAGGGAGGCAATGAGGGAGGCAATCAGAGGCAATCAGAGGCAATCAGAGGAGCGTCGAGTCACCGTCGGGAGGTTTGGCGAGGTGCGCGAGAGCGCCCACCGCCGAGAGGCGCACCTGTGGGGAGAGGCAGGCGCCGTGGTGAGCACATGTATGCGCTAGAGCGCCCACCGCGCCGAGGCGCACCGAGAGGATCGGGTCGCGCAATTCGGGAGGCAATTAGGGAGGCAATTAGGTAGGCAATTAGGAAGGCAATTAGGGAGGCCATTAGGGAGGCAATTCGGGAGGCAATTAGGGAGGCCATTAGGGAGGCCATTAGGGAGGCCATTAGGGAGGCGCACCGAGAGGATCGGGTCGCGCAGCCGGAGCGCTATCGCGGGCGCGAAGGCGAGCAGCCGCGTCGGATGCACCCGTCCAAGTGCCTCTAGCGACCCCTTGCGTACCGACAGGATCGGATCGTCCAGTCGCGTCGCGATCGCGGCGGCATGCAGTCCGAGCAGCCCCGGGCCGAGCTTACCTGTGGGGAGAGCAGGGCGCCGTGGTGAGCACATGCATGCAGTCCGAGCAGCCCCGGGCCGAGCAGCTTACCGGTAGCCCACAACGACGCCGCGCGCCGTACGCCGTCGTCGCGGTCCTCGATGCACGCGACAATCTGCTCAACGGAGGGGGCACGAGCTTCGAGCACTCAGATGCACTCATATGCAATAGGATGCACTCAGATGCAATAGGATGCAATAGGATGCAATAGGATGCAATAGAATGCACTCGGATGCGATCACACCTGCTCGACGTAGGGCACGAGCTCGGGCACCTCAAGACTCACTAGGAGCGCCGAGATGGCACGCTGGCGTACGATGGCGTCCTCATCACGCAGGCAGTGCACCAGCTGCGGCACGTATCGTTTGATCGAGGGGAGCATGTGCGTCGTCTCGAGCGTCGCCTCGAGCGTCGTCTCGAGCGTCGCCTCGCGCATCGTCTCGAGCGTCGCCTCGCGCGTCGTCTCGAGCGGATGGCCACCGATGGCCACTGAGGACCTCCCCCACGAGAGCAGCTTGTCCATCACGTCGACCGCGCCGATGCGCACACGCGCACTTGGGTCTTGGAGGCAACGGACGGCCGTCTCCACGTGCTTCACAAGCTCGAGCGGCTCGAGGGATTGAAGCGTTTGGAGGGCTGCGGCGCGCACGCGCACCTGGGGGGAGAGAGAGGGGGGGGCGCCTTGGTGAGCGCATGCATGCACGGGCTCGCGAGCGCGAAGGAGGCGCCGTGGTGAGCGCGAACCTCGACGTCTGCAATCCGGTCGACCACGACCCCGATACGATCGGCCAGGTCCTTGGGTTCTAGCTTGCCTAGTAAGAGCACCGCCGCCTCGCGCACTCCCATCCGAGGGTGCGTCGCGCGTGCGATGATCGGGCCCTTGCCGATCGAGGCGGCGACCTGACCGAGGGGCGCCGTGGTGAGCGCATGCATGCACGGGCTCGCGAGCGCGATTAAGGGCGCCGTGGTGAGCCCACGAGGCAGCGACCTGACCGAGGGTCGCCACGGCCCGCGTGCCGCCAGAGGGTAGTCAGCATGCATGCGAATGGAGAGAGGGGGGCATGAGCATGCATGCATGCACCTGGCCGAGGGTCGCCACGGCCGCGAGCCGCACAGCTTCGTCCTCATCCTCGAGCTTCAACATCATTGAGCTCACCTGATGAGGGGCGTAATTAGCATGCACTCAGAGATGGGCTCAGAGATCGTCGTCCTCGAGCTTCGTCATCATCGAGCTCACATGTGGCAGCAGCCCCCCCTGCGACAGCTTGCCGAGGACCTCGAGGCACACGGTGCGTACCGCCGCATTGGGGTCGTCGAGGCGCGGCACGATGGCGTGCGTGTACTGCGACAGCTTGCCCTGCTCCAGAAGCCCAAGGGCGGGGAGGGTAGTCAGCATGCATGCACTCCATAAGCCCAAGGGCGGGGAGGGTAGTCAGCATGCATGCACTCCAGAAGCCCAAGGGCGGGGAGGGTAGTCAGCATGCATGCACTCCAGAAGCCCAAGGGCGGGGAGGGTAGTCAGCATGCATGCACTCCATAAGCCCAAGGGCGGGGAGGGTAGTCAGCATGCATGCAAATGGGGAGAGGGAGCCTTCAGCATGCATGCGAATGGGGAGAGGGAGCCTTCAGCATGCATGCAAAATGGGGAGAGGGAGCCTTAAGCATGCATGCAAAATGGGGAGAGGGAGCCTTCAGCATGCATGCACGTGCACGAGGGTGTACTGCGACAGCGTACCCTGCTCGAGTGCCTTCCGATGAGGGTCGCAATCATAGGCCATCAGACGCCATCAGAGGCCAACATAGCGCACCTGCTCGAGCAGCCCTAAGGCCATGACGGCCGCCCGGCGCACCTCCGACTTCCACGGCGGCGCTTGCTCGAGAGTGAGCTGCATCGTGGGCGCGAGGCTCGCGAGCGTACCTGATGAAGGAGGCCATCCGTGCTCATCAGTGCTCATCAGGGGCAATCAGAGGCCAATCAGCATCGTCGGCGCGAGGCTCGCGAGCGTACTTGAGTCCATCGCTCGGAGCGTGATGAAGGAGTCAATCAGTGCTCATCAGTGCTCATCAGTGCTCATCAGTGCTCATCAGTGCTCATCAGTGCCCATCAGTGCTCATCAGTGCCCATCAGTGCCCATCAGTGCTCATCAGTGCCCATCAGAGGCGAGCATACTTGAGTCCATCGCTCGAAGCGTCTGCACCGCCGCCATGCGTACAGCCTCTTCCTCATCGCGCAGCAACGGCACGACCGACGCGCCGTGTGGCGACAGTTGAGCCTCCGTCAACTTTTCGAGTGCCTCGAGTGCCGCGCACCGCACGTTGGACAAGTCGTGTCGGAGCAACTTGACGATCGCATCCGCGTGATCTGCGAGCTCTACCGGCTGCGGTGCGAGCCAGCGCAACCGTTTCTGATGGTCGAGCGCAGCGCGCTTCGCGTCGATGACACGCGCGACACCGAGTTGGAAGTTCTCCTCATCGTTGTACCTGAAGATGGAGGCCATCAGAGGCCATCAGAGGTCATCAGCCACTCCTTGGTGCCTTGATGAGGGAGGCCATCGGAGGCCATCGGAGGCCATCGAAGGTCATCAGAGGCCATCAGAGGCCATCAGAGGCCATCAGAGGTCATCAGAGGCCATCAGAGGCCATCAGAGGCCATCAGAGGCCATCAGAGGCCATCAGACGTACCACATCACAGGCTGGGCCAGGGCGTCCTTGGCCAGATGGTACGCGAGCATGCGCACGGAGGTGCCCTCAAAGCCGCTACCCGAGAGACCCGCGGACACCTCGATCGCCATGTTGTCACCCATGTCCTTGAGTAGCTTGCGCCGCCGGCCGATGACCTGATGAGAGTCGCAATCAAGGATCGTTCGTAGACGCGTTCAGATGGGCCAGTGGTCATCAGGGGCACTCAGAAGCACTCAGAGACAATCAGGACCCATCAGGGCGCCAATAGGCGCCATCTGGGGCGATCTGGGGCGATCTGGGGCGATCTGGGGCGATCTGGGGCCATCTCCGCACCTGCTCGATCGTGGACGCGTTCAAATTCACCGAGAGTCGTATCTCGGGCACGAGCACCTGATGAGGGATGCAATCAGAGGTCATCATCAGAGGTCACAAGTGATCATCAAGTCGTATCTCGGGCACGAGCACCGAGCCGTCGACCGAGATCGAGTGGATCTCGAGGCCGGTGAGCGGAGCGAAGAGGATCTCCATCTCGTGAGGGTATTGCGAGAGCCATCCAATGTCGGCGCCGCGGTCGACCATCCCCTGGCGCATTGAGAAGACAACGCCCGGTCCGTTGGATGAGGCGGCGTACGTGAGCGCGACGGCCCGATCTAAGGTCGTCGACATGAAGGCGGGGTCGATGCCTCCCCGCACGCCGTACTCGTTCGCGATGCGGAAGTGCTTCGGCAGTCGGCCGCCGCTCACCTGATGAGGGGCGCAATCAACGCTCATCATCAGACGCAATCACGCCATCAGTCGTCATCAAGCGCTTCGGCAGTCGGCCGCCGCTCACCCCACGGTAGACATACGTCGCCATCGTGAGCTTGGAGAGCTTAATGACCGCCGAGTTGATTACGTGCAGCGTCGTCGTGTACTTGTTCCCCCGGCACAATTTCGCGTACGTCTGCTTGAACCACGCAATCGAGCTCTGGAGCCCGCGGAGCGTCGTGTTGTACTTGACGAAGCACGGGCCCGTGTACAGGCGTGCGCCAAGGAACTCTTCAAATTCGAGAGGCTGTGCGTCGAGGGAGCGCAGCTGCGCGTTGCGGTTCGCACGCTCCGCCTCAAACTCCGAGGTCGGGATCTCCCTGCGTCCCTGGGCGGACCCGTGGAGAGTGTCGGGCCTCTCCGCAGGCCAGCTCTCGAGACGCATCTCCTTCAGGCCGCGCTCCGGGTCGACGACGAACCACCACTCGATCTTGGAGGTGGTCACCATCTTGTAGTTCGGCGTTTCGAACGGGATGGTGCTGTCGTCGTTCTCGCAGTGATCTCGGCGCATACCCTCGAGCACCTGCGGGCTCGGCGCACCCACCACCGCCTCGAGGCCGGCGAAGAAGGACTTGAGGCCGAGGTACTCGAGGTCGAAGCCCACGCCTTCGTCCATGAACTTGTTGTGCAGCTCGGTCGCGGTCGCGGCGCCTCGTTGGGCGAGGAGCTGGATCTTGGGCCACAGTGCGTCTGCGAGCGTGTCAAGCAGATGGCCCGTCTCCAGCAGCCGCACGAGCGCCGCACGGCTGCCCTTGGAGCCGAGCGCGCGGAAAAAGTGGAGCTCAACGGAGCCCGGGTAGGTGGAGGCGCCGGCAAAGGCGGCGCTCGTCTCGAGGTCCTCGAGCGGGCGCATGAGCAGTTGGCCGATGAGCTGCGTGACCTGCTGGTCTTTCAGCCAATTGGCGACCGACCAACCCTCGCCAGCCGAGGCCGGCGGCTGACCGTCCTTGGCGATCTGCGCCGCGACGTCGGCCTCGTGCTTGGCGCGCGCCAAGTCCGCCGCCGCGGCGATCTCCGCCGCGGAGACGTCGGAGGCCAGCCGGACGGGCGTTGGCATGGGCTCTTTACAGAGATTAACACAGCGTTTCACCTGTGAACAGAAGACAGTTTATGCTTATGATCAACACTCTCGCTTCCGAATATGGCCACAAATTTTCGCGCGCTTTCGCGGGCGGCGCGGCCCACACAGGGATGGCTGCGCGTGGGCTGATTCATAAGACTTGTTGGTGGTGCGTTCGATCAAATGGGAAAGAACTCGAACAAGCCCGTGCACAAGAGCCAAATAGCTCGAGGTGGCGGCGGCGCTGACGCAGACGAGGAGCAGAAGCCATTTCATTCAAAAGAGTATGAGCAGGCGCAGCTCGAGTCACTGCTGGCTGGCAGTTCAAGGCCCTCGTGGGAGGAGTTCAAGGAGCAGCAGCGCAAGCGAGGCGAACTGGAGGGCGCAGAGGATCGGTTGGAGGAGGAAGCGCAGCGCCGCTTCCGCGCCGAGCTGGACGAGGCCAGGAACGCGAGGCTGGGCGCCGCGGAGAAGTCTTCCGACAAGAAGCACAAGCACAAGCACAAGAAGGATAAGGACAAGAAGAAGCACAGTAAACGAGAGCGCTCGGATGTGTCCGACTCCGACTCAGAGGGCGAGGCTCGGAAGAAGAAGAAGAAGAAGCACCGCTCCGAGAAGAAGGACAAGGAAAGCAGGGAGGGCAGGGAGGGCCACGGGCACGGCAGCAAAGCAGACGGCCCGGTGTCGCTCAAGGCGTTTTTTGCAGAGGGCTCCTCCAGCGACGACGATTGATAAAAGGCGACAGCACACGGCGCAAGTCTTTGTTAAATAGCTCCATTTCCATCGTAAGTTGTTTCGATATCCGATCCCGCCGTTCGTCGCGGGTGCGGCCGGTCCGGCGCGGCCGTGCGGCGCGCGGCCGAGATGGGGAGCGAAAGCCGATGGTTGCGCTTGCGGCAAAGTCCGGAACGCAAGCACGCAACGTGTGGAAGGGCTGGAGACGCCTGGCCGGACCTGCACCCGGGACGGCTGCAGGGGAGCGACCGCACACGGCACACATCACACCGGAATAAGAGTCTTCGATGCACTCACGTCGTCCGGTCAAGGACGCTCCTCTGGCCTCTCTGCCGCCTCTCCATGTTGATCTCATGGTTGATCTCCGACGATACGGGAATCCAAAACCTCGATGGATGATGCGCGCAAGTTCGATGGGACACAAGTCACGGTCAAGCGACAGACTCCGCGACGGTTGTCTTTATCGGCGAGCGATCCCACGCCCCGGCCCCGAACTTTGCGAACGCATTCGCAGCGGCGTGCTCGGCCCAGCCCCTGCAGCACACTGTGTATGGGTAGCGTGCCGACCCGACGAAACCAACCAAAAGATAGCGTTCGCCAGACGTGATGGCCACGCCGCCGTGCCTGGCATGGCCGCTGTGCACGACCGCCGTGCCCCGTGCAGCCGGGCGCACGGTGCGGCCGGTCGCCTCAAAATAGGTGCCGCCCCCTTCGAAGGCCTCTGCAGAGTTGAGAAGGATGTTAAAGCTAAAGGTGCTGTCGTCCGTATGAATCTCAAGCTCGCGCTGCTCGCCCAAGACGGCGCTGTACCGCACGAAGAACAGGTCGATGAACTCCAAGTGCTCAGGCAGGTATGGGTCTGGCAGGTACAGGGGCGCGAGGGGCCGGAGCACACGCTCGAAGAGCAACTGACGAATGAGAGCCTCTAGCTCCCCGATAGCCCGGATGGGCATGTCCGTCGTGGGGTACTTGCCTGATAAAGGAGGTCATCAGTCGCAATCAGATAGGCCATCAGAGACCATCAGATCGTTCGTCGGAGGGGCGTGTGCGTCGTGGCAAGGAGGGCACTTGCCATGACGATCCTTGTCCCACCCTAATTAGGGAGAGGGAGGGCCGACCCCAGTCACTTCCTAATTAGGGAGAGGGAGGGCCGACCCCAGTCCCTTCCTAATTAGGGAGAGGGAGGGCACTTACCATGTCGATCCTTGTCCCACCCTCGTGCTTGCGAAGCCGCCTCAATCGCCGCCATGATCTTCTCGCAGGTGGGCTCGTCAAGAGCCTGCTCGATGAGTCTCACGCGATTCAACTCCAAAGGGCTTGCCAACTTGGGATGCGACGACGAGTACTCATGTGTGATGATGGTGGACTCATCAGTGTGAGCGAGCCCGGCAGTTGGCCCGGCGGCGCTGGAGGCATTGCTGGAAACCGTCGCCGCAGCAGCCCCAACGCATGCACCCACAGTGGCCGCCCGCCGCTGCTCCCAATCGGCAATGCACGATGCAGCCTGCGCGAGCGTCGCAAGTTTCAAGTCGCATGGCTGACCTTCGCGGAGAGCCGCCATGCGTGGATTGGGTTGCAGATCGCTAGGGACCAAAAGGGCCGGTGGTGGCACGACCAGCCCCAGCGCGACGCCCGCGGCGGTGCGAACGTGCGGGCTCCACATGGCTCCAGCGGGCATCCAACGCTCGATGAACGCCACCTCGCCCAGCTCGTCGCCCGTGCCACACAACGACTGGTCGATGTGAAAGGCGGAGACGAGGGAGGCGGTTGCCGCGGGCGAGCCAAAGCCAATGGCGAGTGCATATTGGATGGCAAGGTACACATCATCTGGGCGCAGCGCATCGACCTCGCCACCGAGCATCTCTTGACGCTTGGCGTACACGACTAGCAGCAGCGACGTACTCGCCACCTTTGCAGCGAGAGTGCCGACCAAGGCCACCCATGGCATCCAGGCATGGTGCTGTGGCGCCAAGATGGATCGTGCTCGTACTTCGGCGTCGAGCGCTGCGCGGCACCCCGAGTGCAGTTGACCAGCCTGTAAGAGGACTTGCAACTCGACAAACAATTGCTGCACGGCATTGACATGTCTGGCAGCCTCTGACGGCGAGATCTGCGCATCGCAACCGGTGCAATGGTACGACGGCGGCGGGCCACGGCTGGGTAGCAGGCAGTGCCCCTCTTCAAAGGAGCCGTGGTCGCATCGCAACCCTAGCTCGGCAATCGAGCACCCGCGTGAGCGAGCGCTCATCGCCGATACGAGGCCGCGCCGCGCCGGGGCAAACACCCCCCGTTCCAAATATAGAAAAATGCCCCGTTCCCCCCAAATAACACCCCTTTCAACAGTCTTTCGCCACCCCATTCTGTGTGTGATCCCCCTTCCCCGCGCACGCCTCTCGCGGACGATGTTCGCCCTCTACTCGCTCGTTTCGTCCGCCGGGCTGCAGCTGCCGGGCCTCTTCGGCACCCACCCTCTTCAGGGCGAGCTGCGCGCGCTGCAGGAGTCGCTCGGCGCTGCGACCGAGCTGCTTCCTCGGGATGTTGCGTGCGCGAGGGCGGCTCTGAAATCTGGGTTGGTCGCGCAGCAGGAGGGCCAACACTGGGTGACGCATGCCGACAAGGATCTCTTAATAGCCGCGCTGCTGGGCCCGACTAAGGCCTTGCTGGGCGTCGCATACCGGCCGCAAATGCGGGAGCTGGCGATCGCGTTGCTGGATGGTGGCACCTTCGTCCACCGTGGTGGCGAGCAGTTTGAGACGCCGGTCCTTGGCAACGCGAGCCCGGTGTCCAACGTCATCTCGACACCTGCCGAGTGGTGCCATGAGATGGACGATCTCGTCGTGCACTTGCAACAGACGGGCCTCGGTATGCCGTTGCGGCTCATCCCGCGCGGCTCCAAGGACGAGGGGAGCTGCGAGGCGCTGCTCGAGGTGCTGCTCGGCCGCACGGACGTCTTCCTCGCGCCGCCCGTCCGCTTCGCCGCCGAGGCTACGCTGCCGCCCGCCGCGCTCTGTGCCTTTGTTTTGCTCTTCGGCGAGGGAGGTGGTTACGTCTCGGACGTGTACGGCAAGTCGTTTGACGTGCTCGCAGAAGCGGGCGCTCCGATCTACTCGGAAGCGTCGGCGGTGCCGCAGCGCGGCCTGCTTGCATGCGCGGACGCAATGCATCCCTACTTTGTACGCGCTGCGTCGGTCGCTTTCCCGCGGCAGAGGAGCGACCTGCAGCGCCTATCGGACAGCCTGTGCGTCAAGGGGGAATACGACGGGCCGCCTCTGCGGCTCGTGGATGATGAGAACAACAACTACGAATCGTCATAGGACATAGCGGTTCACAGTCTGCCCGAGGTCTTCACGGTGATTACAATCCAAAATATCTATATACCTAAGACCCACGAGAGAGAGTAAGCCCGGGTACCGCCTACCGCCGGGTAGGTCTGTCCTACCCCCTATCGAGTGTCAAGTCAAGTCTATACATAAACAGAGTAACAAACTCCATAGGAGGGGAAGCCACAATCGAATGGGCCTCCGGAAGCCAGCTGCGAGCTGGTAAGGACGGGAGGGAGATGGCGAAGGGGGATCCACAATGACTTGACTTGACTTGACTTGACTTGATTTGACTCTCGGTCGACCGTATGAGTCGGGCCCGAAAGTCGTGTGAAAACGCATCCGTATGTACGCCGGTCCGGTGTCTTGGGTGTCGACTTAGAAACATTGGCTGTGAAAACATGGCGCTCGCAAACCCTATGGACGCCGGTCTGGTATGTCGGCAGACGACCGATGCGCCTTGCGCCTGCGCGACACCTCCTTGTACGACCTGCCACATCACCATGCGCGCCGCCGCCTCCTGCGACAACTTGGCGACGGGTTCGTGGCACAGGCTCTCATTGACATTGGTATCTTAGAATTCCACGGTTCTACACGCGGCCGTCCACACTCTGCCGGTGCACCAGCTCCGCCAGGGCCGCCACGGCCTAGCCAGAAGCTTGCAGCGATGTATGCACAAGCACAGATACTCGCGCAGACAGATGAGCTGCACATCACTGACATCGAGAGCCTGCATGCCACTGCACCTGCGGCACTGCCAGCTTTGCGTGCTGCTTTGGCTGTCGCGCCACGCGACCCACGTATTCATCACGCTCTTGGCAGTGCGTTGCTCCCTAGGCGTGGCGATTTCAGCGAGCCGCGGTTGAAGCCTTTGTGCGAGCGCGCGTTCATGCACCTCCAGCGTGCCGCGGAACTGGCGCCGGAGTGCACATTGCTTCACATGAAATCCGGCACCGTCGCTATGCGTGCGCGCTCTCGGACCGAGCTCGAGGTGGCCAACCTCTTTGCAGTTGCCGTGGCCACCAACGCGTCGAGCCGTGCTGCCACGCAGCACTGGATCACCGCGCTGCAGTGGGCGGGGCAGCACGGCCGCGCCACGTCGGTGGCCCACCGATCCGTGCAAGAAGGTCTGTGGGAGCTCGCGATGCAGCGTCCAGCCAAGTTCACTGCGGGCTTGACCGCGAAACCTTTTTGGAGGGCCGATGACGTGGCTCCTAAACTGTGCCAGGCGCTACAAGCCGCCGCCGGAACGCTCCGCGCCGAGCTCGCGACCTTGCAAGCCGCAGACGCCGGATGCGCGACGCAGGACGAGGGCTTGCATGCGGCAAACAGCTCGTGGCGCGTCTGCGATGTGATGAGACGATGCGAAGTGGCGGACCCTCGCGTGCACTCTACGTGCTCAGTGCTGCTACGCTGGGAAGCTGAGCAAGGACAGCTCATACATTCGGCGCAATTCTCACTACTGACTGGGGGTGGGCACATTCGCTCACATGTGGGGTCCACCAACCGCAGGCTGTTCCTCCACTTCAGCCTGACTGGAAGCGGGGCTGCCATTCGCGTGGGTACGCGTTGGCGAAAGCTCGTTCCCGGTCGGTGCCTCGGGCTCGACGATAGCTTCGAACACGAGGTCGTCCACGCAGGCCGAGAGCTTCGAGTCACGCTGGTGGTCCAGTTGCTGCATCCGGACCTGCGTCCAGTGCGCGCGCTCCGCGGCTCCGGGCTCCGCTCCAGCACGAGCCTCGAGCCGAGCTCGACTAAGTACAATAAAAGGTTGATTGAGTGAGATGGCAGCGGAGTCGAGTGTCAGTGTGCGGATCAGAGAGATGGTTTTCGTGGACTCCTCGGTGACGGCGTGAGGGGTATTCGTATTGCTCCATCGCCCTCGACGATAACGACGCGTGATGCATCGCCGTAGTATATCGCAAATCGGGGAGGCGTCGAAGGACGGTTGGGTTGTGTGAACTACATTATCTCCGTTCGGTTCTCCGAATAAAGTAAAACAGAAAAAAACAGACGTCAACACAGTCTGAAACCAAACGATAATCATAACGAAGGTTTTGCACATCAGCTCAAGCCGTTGTAGAAGAAGTGTGTACTCGACTCAGAGCTCAGTAGATGCTAGATCGTATCCGCATGAGCAAAATGAAGTCGTGAATTCAGCACGCACAGTCGTACACAAATCTCGTCTCAAATCACAGGGAGGTTCGCGCACGCTCAGAGGCTCAAGCATCTTGAACCCAAGAACCATACGTAAGGGGTTGAAACCACGACGACTCCACGACGCCGGTATCTCACCCGCCCATTTCCGTCAAATGCAACTAGAGTTAGGTGCTCGTATCTCTTTTGGTGCGAAAGAAGCGGCGCTCAAGCTGCTGTCAAAGCCAGCCCATTGCATCAGCTTGGACCATGGAGCGAGCTAAGCAAGCTCTGGCGAGCTAAGCAAGGCCTGAGAAGCTTGGCGCTGAGCAAGGCGTTTCTCCCATCGCTCATTGCTGCGCTGCGCAGCAAGTTGCGCTTTGTCGCGCTTGACCGTCATCGTTGTCCTCGGAAAGAGCTCGCGCACCTCTTCATTCCATTTCTGTGGGGGAGGTGGTGGAAGGCCCCCACTTGCGCCAAGTGGGAGGAGGGGGTAGGCCACCCCCGAGCCCTTCCAGCTAGAGCCAAGGGGGACGGGTGTGGGCTCCCGCTCCATAGTTGGGAAAGGTTGCCAGCGCTGAGTGGTGGCGAGCTGCGGGAGTCGTGGGACAGATGATTGGGACGCAAGCACCTGCGGCGAAAGCAAGGTAACTGCCCCATGTCCGGCAGGCGCATCCTGGCGAGATAATTGTCTATGATGACCAACGTCAGGAAGGACAGAAAAGTCCCGGTGGAGAAGCTCGCCCTTGTTGAAGAGTCCGAAATCCTCACGCGTCATCGAGGCCTCCGGCCATTGCATGCGGGCGCTCACTTGGCCTGGCTGTGTAAACATGCCACGCGCCCGGTGCTTCGTTCGCACAGGCAAGCGGCCCGGAGAACTTCCCGGCCTCGAGAGAGCTCTCGCCGGGGGTGTCGAGCTCTTTTTGGAACACGGCACACGAGAGTCCAAGCGGAAACCGTCATTCGCACAGCAGACGTTGGCAGTGAAGCAGAGAAACCGAAACCACCGACAATACCGCGTCAGCCTGGCGAGCAGGCCCCCTTTCATTCACAACACACGTAAACCCAACATCAAATACTGTACGTGAACGTTCACACTGAGCCTCTCGGAGGGGGCCATGTCGCAAGCGGCCGGTGTGCTGGCTCTCATGAGCCCAGTGGATGGCGCCCTAACAGTATCCGTCGGTGGCGTCGAGCAGTTCACGTCTGCAGGCGGCTGGCTCTCTTCGGGGGGGCATATATACTCCTCGGCAGATGGCTCTTTGAAATTGCGATCTGTTAGCCCAATTTCTGGAGCTGACACTACAGGTAATTGGAGCGGCCAGCTTTCAAAGTGGATTGCTGCCGATGGCACACCATTCGAGACATCTGTGAAGAACTACGCGTCTCATGTGATCTTTGCCCAGCGCTTTCCCGTTGGCGTGCGACAGTCCTCACCGGGCCAGGGTGATGTGCAAGCAGTTTGCCGAGACGGCTTTCTCGGCTGGTGCCGCCGGGATGGGCTGGTGTCGGGCTTCCCGTTGTTCCGACGGGCGGCGGGCGCGGCGACTCGTGGTGTCGTCAGCTACCAAGGCCTCATGTCCGGCTACGCAACGACAGTTGGAGTGTGGGAAGCCTCCGGGACGGCGATCATCAGGCCTTCACGCGATCCGGTGGGCACGTGTCGGGTGCGCAGCAGCGAGTGCACCAAGGGAGTGCACGCAGATAATCCGGCCCCGTACACCGCCGGCTACGCTGCGTACACGCCCACGAGCCAGCGCCGCTCCTCATCGCGGAGCTTCGAGGAGCATACGGGAGCGTACTGTGACTGCACCTTCGATGTAAACGGCACGTGCGCCGAGTGGGCGTTCACGGACCCGTGGAGCAAGCGGAGCGACTGCCAGGCGCACTGCGAAAGGCTCAACTGCAGCTGCTTCGACTTCCGTGCGGGGGTGAGCGGCGACCTGATCGGAAGTGGAATCCAAGGCTCTGGGCCAGTCGTCTTATTCGGGGCGCCACCAGCGGAGGAGAAGCTAGCTAAGCAGCCGCCTCCATCGATGGTGCTGTCGGTGGCGAGCAACTTCATGGCTGCCAGCCAGGTGTGGGCCGAGGGCACGCTGTCCTACGGCGTGATGGGGGCCGTGACGTCGATCCCCGAAAACTACACTGTCGAGGTGATCCTCGCTGTCAGCGCCGACGGCGGCGTGAACCACGCGATGGAGAGTTGGGGTGATGTGCTGCTGCGCAAGTACGGCAAGGAACGCTATGCGTACCGCCGCGACCTCGCCATGCAGAAGCTGGGCTACTCGACGGACAACGGGGCGTACTATTACTACAACACCGAGCTCGGCCAGAGTTACGAGACCACATTGCTCAATGTCAAAAAGTACGCCGATGCGGGGCGCATCCCGTACAAGTACATTCTGCTCGACTCCTGGTGGTATTTCAAGGTGAGCCGCCCTGATGAGCCCTGATGAGCCCTGATGAGCCCTGATGAGCCCTAATGGTACTTTCCCCTTGCTCGACTCCTGGTGGTATTTCAAGGGGGCGGCCGGAGGGGTGACGACTTGGGACGCGCGGCCCGACGTGTTCCCTCTGGGGCTGACGGCTCTGAGCGAGGCGACGAGCTGGCCGCTGATGCTGCACAACCGCTACTGGGACCCGGACACACCCTACTCGACGCGCAACGGCGGCGCGTACAAGTTCATCCATGACGGCTCGGACGTGGTGGTGCCTGACGACGCGTTGTTCTGGGCGGCCTTGATCGCGAACAAGACTGTGAACAAGACTGCGAATAAGACGAGAGCGGGCCTCTTCTCATACGAGCAGGACTGGTTGAGTGCCGAAGTCGACCTTTCGCGCGCGCTTGGCGAGTCTGCGAGCCTGGGGCGCCAATGGATGCTCCAAATGAGCCACGGCTGTGAGCTCTCAAACGTAACGATCCAGCTGTGCATGTCGTACCCTCGGCACATCCTGCAGTCCGTCGAGATGGCCGCGGCGACCAATGCTCGAGCCTCCGGCGACTACATCCACCCAGGGCCCGGAGGTGGGCACCAGTGGGATATTGGCATGCAATCCATCTTCACCCACGCTCTCGGGCTCGCCCCCTCCAAAGACACCTTCTGGTCGACCGAGCAGCAGCCCGGCAATCCATATGGTCAGTGGGGCTATGAGCCGCACAGCCGCCTGCAATCGGCGGTCCTTGCCTTCTCCGCTGGGCCAGTCGCTCCGTCCGATAAGATTGGAACCTCTGACGTCGCTCTCATCATGAAAGCCTGCACCACCGACGGCACACTACTCTCTCCGGAGCGACCGGCCACTCTCTCCGACGCGAGCTTCATTGGCAGAGCCTTTCCGAACCACCCGGCCGGGGCCGACGGCCAGCTGTGGCTCACGCACTCGGTGGTGAACGGCTCCCGCTATGGCTACGTGCTTGCGCCCGAGCTCGCATCCAGCTTCGCCCTAAAGCCCGCCGCGCTCGGTTTTGACGAATCCGCCGTGCTGATCGCCGTCCGGCCTGCCGATACGCCTACCAACGCGAGCGGCAGCTGGGTCGCCGACCCACCCACAGTACTGGTCAGCGCCGAGTCTCCACTCGAGTTGCGAGCGTGCACCCTCGACCATTTCGAGGCCGTCCTCCTCGCGCCCCGTTTGGAAGGTGGATGGCACCTGCTAGGCGAGCCTTCAAAGTGGGTCTCTGTTTCGTCACAGCGCTTCCTTGCCGTGGTGAGCAGCGGCTCGAGCGCGACGGCATGGGTGGCTGGCTCGCCCGGCGAAGAGGTCACTGTCGCATGGATGACGCCTCCCATGAGCACCATGAATAGACAGAGCTCTGCAGAGCTTGTACAAAAAGTGTGCATCATCGGTGCATCCGGCAAGGCGGCCTGCACGGTGACGCTGTCAGTCTTCTCAACGTGAGTGTAACCGTTAGACGGTAGTTCTCACCGCACCGTGATCACAGTTGCATTAACGGCGTCGGGGGGAACAACTAGTACGGCCGGAACGCGGCGCTTCATCCACGGTAGTCGGTACCACCGCCGCCGTGTCGGCTTTGAGAGACGGTGGGGAGGTGAGCCGGAGCGGAGGGGGTACCGGTAGTGAGGTTCGTCTGTGTGTCCGTGTGCCTGTGTGTGTCCCGGCTCCCCCCGGTGTCTTTTTTACCGGCTTACCGGTGGACCATCCGCGGACGAAACCTGATGACAGAGTGTGAATCTGGACAGTTACGCAGGATTGATTCATTAAATCTTGTTGCCGCCTGCGAGGAACCCTCATGAACGACGCCGATTTCGATGCCGGAGGCTCGCCAGCTCGGAAGCGCGCGCGTACTGATGACGAAGAAGATACGTGCGCGATATGTATCAGCTCGCTGCAGGGCTGCATGCCTGGTGGTCGTGGAGAGTGCAGTGCTAAGCCCGTGAGTCGGCTGGCATGCGGCCACCGTTTCCATCAGTCTTGCGTCGAGAAGTGGCTGAATCGCAACGTCTCCTGTCCAGTGTGCCGCTACAATATTCGGCCCGCCGTGAAGGTCACGATTCGCGGCCTGGTCATCGAGGTGCCGTGGCGCAAGCGCCACCTCACCTGCGCTCAGGCCATCCTCGAGGCGATGGAGACGTTTAAGACGCAGCACCCGCACTTCGTCTTCCGCTTCCCATTCCTCCCGGCGTGCTCTTTCGCCGAGTTGCCATGTCTGTCTGGCATGGCATGGTATGGCAGACATACATTTGTGGACGAGGTGCTCAAAGACGCCGACGGCTCGCCGCTGCTCGAGGTTCGGACGGCCTCTGCCCGGCACCCAAATGCCATCCCATCCGACGCCTTTGCGTACGCTCGGCTGCTGCTCAAGCAACCCCTGAAGCCCCGCTGGGCCTCACCGCGCGGCGTGGACCCGTACTACATGCGCACCGACAACTGGCTGGAGACGTCGATAGCGGCGCACCAAAATGGTGAGTGCCGATGGAGCCGCAAGCGGCGCGTGCTCGAACTCGAGGCGCTGCTCGCACACGACGAGTACGACGACCCGTTCGAGGGCGAGTACACGGATGATGACGCTTGGGAGGCACGGCGCGCGCAGCACGTGCAGCTGCTGCAGGCGGTGCAAGCGTACGAGGACGGCGAGTCAGGGGTTCGGGAGCTCTTCAATAAAAAGGAGGGACCGCTTGAGGGGCCCATCGGGCGCACCCACGTGAGGCTGCCGCCGAGCCGCGACACCGAGGCTGAGCGAGCGAGCATCCTGCGTGACGCACTCGCGGACTTGCCGCTGCAGTTCTATGGATGCCCGTCACGCATGGAGTGCGACGGCGTGATGGAGTTTCTGCGGCACATGATGGCGGCGGCTGGGGTCATCGCGGACGTACACCCGAGCGACAAGCCCGCGGGGCTTGCCCTCGCACCGGCCATGGTCCACGTTGAGGTCTCGACGGAGCACGGCATGACCTTCGCTGACTGCCAGCGATTGATGCTCGAGAAGTGGGAGACGTTTGTGCTCCAAGTCGATAAGCCGATCATGTGCACCAACGTGCCGGGCGAGGGCATGATGTTCGTCATCAATAGCCAGGCGACCGACGCGAAGGGCAAGCTGCCCGTGATGCTGCCAGACGAGTGCTTCATCCCAGTACCGGGCGCCAGCTTCGTCGACGAGGTTGGCTTGGCGTTTAAGTAACGCTAAAGACGAAGTTGGCTTGGCGTTCAAGACACAAGAGCATGCTGTTAAGACGTGAGTTGCTACTTCTCGGAGAGACGGAGGGGAGCGCTCCGAGCACCGAAATGTTCTATAGACGGAGCGCTCCCCGAGCACAGAGTGCGGGAATGAGGGTACGCGATCCCGATGCTGCCTTTAATTCCGCTAGGTGCTAGAGGACGCCGATCATGCATCATCGAAACGCATGGTCGTGAAACGACGATCGGGACGATAAAATCTTCGCGATTATCGTCCGTGAGATCGGTAGGTCGTGCCTTAGACCGGGTGACCGGGATGCCAGGGGCAGGGGGCGACTTAAAGCCGCGCAGGTACTTAAGCGCGAAACGACGCCTGACGACCCCCGTTTACCCCCCGTTTAACTCTTTAAAAGTCACCGCGGGACCCGGGCGACGGCCGACGCGTCCGGCCGGGGCCGCCGGGCCACGGCGCCTCGGCGGCAGGCTTAGATCACCCCCTCCGGGCTTAAGGCACGACCTGCCGATCCCAGACGACTGGACAATGTTCAATATGTACCGCCGGCCGTCGCGGGCGGATTGCGGATTGGGAGTTTGGTGGACCCGTGCACCCGTTGCCGCCGCGCCGGATACATGTAGTCTACTAGAGAGAACTTTGTAACTTACCGAGCTGAGGCACAGTCCCGCACAAGTGGGGGCTGGGGGTTGGGGCAGATCGGCAGAATCACGATCCATGACGATCTGTTGTTTCATTCGCATTTCGCCACGTCATGCGGATCCTGGATTCCCGCATGCACGCGACGGAGAACGCGACGCCGAATGTGGCGTCGCCGACTAAGAAGCAGTCAGCGGAGCAGGTCGCGCAGCAGCGCACAGACCGCGGGCACAATGGTGGACCGAGCGGCCTGAACTGGCTTGAGCGCTTGGGGTGCAGCATCGTGATGGCGGGTCCGGTGCCGCAGCATGTCGCCTTCATTATGGACGGCAACAGGCGGTTTGCTCGATCGCACGGGATGGAGGTCGCGCGAGGTCACAAGATGGGATATGACAAGCTCGAGCAGGTGCTGCGCTGGTGCTGCGAGCTTGGCGTGCATGGCGTCACCGTGTACGCCTTCTCGATTGAGAACTTCAAGCGCTCCCAGTCGGAGGTCGATGCGCTGATGGCGCTCGCCGAGGAGGGGCTGCGCGAGATGAGCGACGAGACGCACCTGGTGCAGCGGCGGGGCGTGCGCGTGCGCGTGGTGGGCGACCTGTCGCGCGTCAGCGCCTCGCTGTACGGCGAGATGCAGCGCGTGATGCGCATGACGCAGGGCAATACGCGGCACACGCTCACTGTGTGCTTCTCATACACGTCGCGCAACGAGATCGCGGCGTCGATTCGCCGGCTGGGCAAGGCGTGCGCCGACGGCCGGCTGCTGCCCTCGGACATTAATGCCGCGCTGCTCGAGCGCTGCCTGCTCACCACGGCGCCAGGGCTTCCGCCCGTCGATCTGATCGTGCGTACCTCAGGCGAGAAACGGCTCTCCGATTTCCTTTTATGGCAGGCAGCGACGTGCCCGGTGATGTTCACGGCAGTCACGTGGCCCGAGCTCTCACTCGTGCGCTTCCTCGGCCTTCTCCTCCGCTATCAGCGCTCTGCCCCGTATTTCAATCAAGTGCGTGCATGGTGTGCCGCTTCCGACGAAACTCTGCTGCTGGCGAGTACTCCGCAGCTGGCGGCAACACCCGCGCTCGCGCCGCCGTCGGCGCGGGCTCCGAACGGCGAGCGCAGCGTGACAACCGCCGTGGCGCCCGAGGCGGTGCCGCTGCCTTTGGGCGTCCATTCGAATGAGGCGATGCCGCATTGCATCCATTCGTGCGCCCCCGCCCTCTGCAGCGCGACTCGCCCGTGGCTTGAGTCACAGGGGCTAGCATGCAACCAAGGGCTAGCATGCAACCAAGGGCTAGCATGCAACCAGGGGCTAGCATGCAACCAGGGGCTAGCATGCAACCAGGGGCTAGCATGCAACCAGGGGCTCTTCTCCCACGCGGATCAGAGGTTCATCAGCGCCTTCTGCTGCCTTGCGCTGCTCGCCGCGATGCTCGGCGGCCTCGTCGTGCTGCTCCGGCTGCGTGGCGCCCACGACGGCGTGTTCGCACTGGTGGCCAGCGCGACATGCAGCGCGCTCATGTGGGTGCTCATGTGGGTACTCCTTGCGCTTACTTGCCCCTTCGCTCGCACGGCCCAGGGCGGCGACGCGGGCGGCAGCCGCGCCACCACAGCGCTCTCGAAACCGTTGGCAGTGTGCGAGGGCAAGTTGGCCACGGTGGGGACGAGCCTAGCTGTCAGCTCGGGCGAGTCTCTGGCGCGCCGTACGCCGCCCCACCATTCGGCCCGGGTGCGCGACTTTCTCGCCGACCTTAATGTGGATCGTTGGAGCTGAGGCGAGCGCGGCGCCCACGACCGCGCCAGCGCCCACGACCGCGCCAGCGCCCACGACCGCGCCAGCGCCCACGACCGCGCCAGCGCCCACGACCACCCTGGGCCGATATCCCTCCCCCAGCCCAAAAGCTGGGCCAGCCTAACGGTAACGCCAGCCTCGATCGGAAACAGGCTTGACCAGCGTGGAATCGCTTCCCTGGAGAGATGTGTCGACTAGACTTGATGGGTAAGTGGACGGGGAAAGCGAACGTGTGAAAGTCCTCAGTCACGCAGAAACGGATGAAACGTTGTGACACTTCGCATCCTACAGTCCTTACACCTTGCTCCTTTTGGCGTTGCCGCGCTCGCGCGGGCGCCTATTGCGGTCGATGTTGCAAGGACCCCACACCACCGCACGTGCCGCATGCGTCCATGATTTATCATTTCAATTGTTATCACTCGCAACTGTGCTCTTTCTTTCCGATTAATGATGCCGCACCTTCCGTGAACACGCGCAAACGCGCGCCGTCGCGAGAGCGTTGTGTTGATCAGTTGACGTTGTGCAGCGTCTTTGCTCATGGCGAAGGTGCCGTGCCTCCCTTTTGCCACGCGCATGGGTGGGAGCTGACTTGCGCGGCCGGCGTGTGCCTCGCAGGCGAATGTCAAGACGGTCGATATGACCGAGGATATGGAGAAGGTCGCAATCGAGCTTGCCTCCTTTGCGATGAATGAGTTCACAAAGGAGGTGGAAATGGCGGCGCACATAAAGAAGGAGTTCGACAAAATGTACAGGTGCGGTCTAACGGTCTCAGCCCGCGGGTGCCGCTATTGCATGCTTCGTTGTGTGCGCATCAGCGCGCCGTCGATGGCACCCCCACGTTGTCGTTGGGTGGCACTGGGTGCTTCACCGTGACTTACGGTTCCCGAATGACGCGCTGTCGCGCCCTTCTGGCTTCCCTCTTGCTCCGGCTAAGTCATATCGTGTGCCCTCCCGCACCCTTAACTGCAGCCCTACATGGCACGTCGTGGTCGGCACCAACTTTGGTTCACATGTCGTGCACCAGACGAAAAACTTTGTGTACTTCAACATCGGGGCGATCAACTTCCTAGTGTACAAGTCAGGATGATCGGGACAAATGGCGCGCAGCCTTTTTTCTTTGCGCATGCTGGCGTGAGACACGCGTGCCGCGAGCGGTTCTGTGTCGCGTGTGCCCTGTCGGGGTGAATTCAATCGGCATGAAACACTAATTACGTATTACCCTTGTTCCCTTCGTTTGTTGTTTGTTCCCTCCTCCAGTTCCTACGTGCTTCTGACCCGCTAACGTGTCTGAGCCCACCGTACCTTTTGGTACGTTCTACGCGGTCATTATCGTATACGGGGGATAGCGGGGCCCTTTCTCCCTTACGAGCTAAGAGGTGGGTCACACACAACACAGCGTTAAGGTCATGATGAATGAGCCAGTCGCTGGTCGCTGGTCACTTCTGGCGCTTTTGCCAGCGCTAGTCGCACAGCCTCGCGTGGCGTCTCCATTTCGAGCGCGGCGGACTCGTCGTCGAAGCGGCTGCCGAAGACGTGCTGCAGCCCGCAGCACAGCGTGTGCAACGCCAGCACGAGCAGCGTCACGAGCAGTGGCAGGCCCGCGGCCGTGTGGAAGAGCTCGACGGGCGAGGAGGTGAGCTCCTTGCTGGGGAGCAGCCACGGAGAAGGCACCAATTCGACGTAGTCGGTGCAAGGCGGCTCGTCGTACAGAAGGTCGTCATTACAGCGTGTCAGCACCGCTTCGGAGCCGTTGCACGCGAGGGCAAACTGGACGCAGAGAGAGCGACACACCTTGTACGGCGCGGAGGGTGTACTAAAGCATCGCTGGAATTTGCTCGCGCATTGCAGCGCTTTCCACGCTTCGAGGCACATTGGCTGCGTTGCTGAACCACCGACCTTCTGCAGCTTTCCGAGCGCGAGTTCATAATCGGAACGCGCCGCTGCGTCGAGCTCGGAGGCCGGCAAAGGGAGTACGGCTGGGTATGTCGTGCCTGAGCAGAAGCTGTTCAAAGGAACCGAGCACTCGCTCGTGGCCGCGAGGCCGCGCGCCAGGAAAAAGGCCGTGATCCACACGAGGCACGCCATCGCACGAGCGTCGTGGTGGTCCAATGTCCTCAAGTCAGGAAACAGTTGACTGACTGCCTGGCGACTCCAGCTTGGGAGCCACGCCTCTTGTCGCAGTGCGCGATGATTTTTCATGCTACCCTAGCCTGTCTCGGCTGGGCGGTTTAAGTGTTTACTATTGTAGTTTTACTTTAGCGTTTAGCAAGGGTAGGGGAGGGTATTCTTTCTGGGAACTCAGTGGTTCTGTGGTTGACCCAAAGGGGTAGGGGAGGGTATTCTTTCTGGATTCACACACTATCCCCACCACCTGATTTTGAACTCAGTGCTTTCATAATACGCTCGCCCGACGCGGGCTTTAGTGAGCAGATTGGAGGCACATAAGTAGCACAGTGTAGCCGACTAGTAGCCGAGTGTACAGAGAGTCGGCGGTGAAGCAAAACGATCCATCGCGGCGCGCCGATGCCCCTCTCAACCGATGATGATCTGCGCGACAAGTGGCCCCAAAACGAGTGCTGCGGCGCCAGCATACGCCACGGGGAAGATCTTAGGGGCGAGCTGTTGCACAGCAATTAGAGCGAGGTATGCGGGAGCCGACGCGTAGATGGAATACTGAAACTTTGGCGCAAGCTCCGTGACACGCCATGGATCGACCTTGCGCATCAGGCTGTTGTACGCCTCCTCGGGAATGCCGTTCCACACCGTAGTGCCCTGCAGACTCAAGCGCTTCGTACGCATGACGTTCACAAGCTCCTCAGTGAGAGCCGGTCCTTGAAGGCCGTCGTACTCGTCCACGATGTCACGCAGCTTCTCAAGAGACGCCGTGATGCTGTCGGTGTCCCGGGCGGCGTCAAGCGCGGCCTCTGCATCGCGCAGCTCTAAAGATAGAGTGGCAAACGCCGGCCTCGGCGCAGCTGAGCAACCAGCGAAGCCCGCCAGCCCACCAATGACAAATGCGCGTCGAGACGGGAGAGGCGGTGGCGGTCGTATCGACGTGCCGCAGATGAAGGACGAAATCATGAGAAGCTGCATGAGCGACATGTCACCGGCAGTCGTCGCGCAGGGTAATCTGGGAGGTAGGTCCTCTCGCTCACAGTTTTACATGCGACGAAACTGAGGATCTGCAAATGGAGAGATTTTGTGCGACAAATTGTGTTGATGTGAAGTGGTACGTCACGGTACGCCATTACTGTAAGGCGACGCGCGAGCGCGCGTGAATTTTGATTCATATGGTCGCCCAGCGAGCGGCGGGGGACGGCAAGCCGAAACAGACGCCACTCCTGATCGGAGCGCAGCAGGACTGCTTTGAGCGTCTGGCATTGCGGGAGCGAGGCCGCACCGACGAAACGATGGTAATACCGATGTGGTTAGGTACATCGTCGAGTAAACAGGACGCTGCCACGCGAGACCCCACTACCTTCGGAGTAAGGGCCCCGCGAGGCCCCGTCCAAAAGTTGGAGGACGGGCCCAAATGGTTCCTGCTGCCAGAGAGCTCGAACAAGCTCAAGTGGGACATCTTGAGCATCGTGCTCCTGGTGTGGACGGTAATCGTCAGTCCCATCAAGTTTGGCTTCGACGTCGCTGATAGGTGTGCCTCGCCCATGTGGATCATGGATGCTGTCGTCGACATTTTCTTTATGGTCGACCTGCTCCTTACCTTTGTGACTGCGACGTACATCACCAACCCGAAAACCAGCGAAGAGGTTTTGACTCGGAATCCGCGGCTCATAGCGCGCAAATATCTGCGTGGCTGGTTTATAATCGACCTAGCGTCTTCGCTGCCCATCCACACAGCCCTCACGCTCGCTTACTTCGGCTGTGACGCCAATTTGGTGGAAGGCACGGGAGCGCCATCTCTTGTCAAGCTCGTGCGTATTCTGCGCGTAGTCAAGCTGCTCAAGCTCGTTCGGATCCTGAAGCTCGGACAGCTCTTGGACGATATGACCGATTCGTTGGCGGTCTCCATAGACATGAGGTGCCCCGCACTATCGACCTTTGTGCAGCCCTGCACGCTGCTGCCATGTTTCGCAGAAGCAGCTTGTGGGATTGCTGACGCTCATGAACCACTCGCTTTGTCCGCTCTCTTGCGCAGTGACCAGCTCAAGTTGCAGCTTCCCCTTATTTTGAAAGCGTTCCAAATTCTTCTGACGATGCTGTATCTCACTCACATCATGGCGTGCGGCTTTTATTACGTGGGCGCGCGCGAGTACTTCGGCAGGGACGAGGCCGAGGATTCCTGGATTGCCAGAGCTGTGGCAAGGGGCGAGCTGCAGCTTGTTCGCGAGGTCTCTGTGCTCGAGTGGCATGAACTTTCCCCGCCATACGTCGCCTCCCTATACTGGACCTGCACAACTGTCACCACCGTCGGTTATGGCGATATCGCCGCGGTGACGACGAACGAGCGCATTTATGCCATCGTGAGTATTGGCCGTTTTCTCCCCTGTCTTGTCAAGTTGCATATGCGACTCTTGCCTACTCCGGTCGCTCTTCCTGTCACCTTCGCGCTCTGCTCGCCCGCAGTTCTGCTTGATCTTTGGCACGGTTCTCTTTGGCTACGTCATGGGCTCCGCAACAGCGCTGATCAACGCCAGTTCCGGCACATCAAGGAACGCCTTCTATCATAAGAGGCTGCAGAGCCTGCAGTGGTTCATGACGAGACAGAAACTGCCGCAGGAGCTACAAACTCGAATCCGCCGTTACTTTCGCTTTTACTGGAAGCACTGCGTGGTGAACACCGATGCGGACGATGAGATCATGCAAACGCTCTCGGACGGTCTCCGCCGAGACACGCTACGCTTCCTGCAATCGTCTACCATCGCGCAGATGCCCGTCTTTCAGATCGTTCCTGATGAGTCCTTTCAGGGTGAGCTCCTGCAAAGCATGCGTCCGATTGTCTGCTGTCCTAATGACGACATCATCCAAGAAGGGACGAGGGCCACCGAGTTCTTCTTGATGTCCAAGGGACAGGCTGGAGTCTTTTACCGGCCGAACTCTAGGGGACGCTCTGATTCCAGCACAAGTCTAAGCTTGGGCGATGTTGCCCACCTCGCTACGGGATCGACGGCGCGGCTCGTCGCTACCCTTGGCCCAGGGGCACTCCTGGGCGAGATTGCGCTGCTAAAGCCCTCGGACCTCGGCGTTCGGTCGATGACGAACGACCCGATGCTGAAACGCGAGGGTCCCCGCCTGCGGACGGCAACGGTCTCGGCTTTGGATTTCTGTGAGGTCTTCGTGGTGGAGGCGCATGCTTTTCTGGCCATCTTGTCTAACTTCGAGCCGTTCAAGATTCACGTTGTCCAGCTTGCCAAGTCACGTACGAGCCATGTTGTGTGCACGAACCACAGCTTGGCGCCCGCGTATCGTAACCTTGGATCACAATCGGCCCACGATTTTTGTGCTTGCGCGCAGGCTTGAAGGAGCTCGATGATGTTGATGTTCTACTCAAGTCGGGAAAGAGCTCTCGCAGTCTCAAGTGGCTGTCGCAGGCTCGGAGCAGCATCAACTCCAAAGACGAGGCGAATGGGGGTGAGTCACCCTCCGTCTTGTCCGCGCCCCCGAAGCCATCGCTTCGTAGGCGCTTCTGGCAAAGGAAGACAGCCTCCTCGGTGTCTCCCACAGAGTCTCCCGCCAAGCAAGCAGCGCCTTCGAGACGATCCGTTCTGTCGCGAGAAAAATCTATCGCCGCTCTCGACAAAGTCGCCACAGCCAGAAGTATTTTGCACACTATCCGCTGTGCAGAGAACCACCCCGTAAGGTCACTCATTGCCGCACAAAAGTTGGCGATGCAGAATTCACGAAGCCGCCTTCGCTCTAGAGATCTCTCGAGTGAGTACGTGCCCATGATGCCAGGAAGTGCAACGGAAGTAGGTGCCGCAGATGGTGCTGGTGCTTGTGCCGTTGCTGGTGCCGTTGCTGGTGCTAGTGCTAGCACGGTGGAAATTGCCGCCGTTGTTTCCGCCGCCTTGCGGCAAGAGATTCGGGGCTTGCATGAAAGGATCGCAGATACGGTGAAGGAGGTCAAGCAGATCAAGGAGATGATGCTCGCAGATACGGTGAATCAGCTCAAGAAGGAAGTCCAGGTTGCCTTCGCATCGTCATTGTCAACAACAGATGGGGTGCATAGCCGACTGTCCGGAAGTACCATTTCAGCCACAGATCAAGGCACATCAAGTTGAGGGCTGTCGTGCGATGATATCATACTTTTCAGCCCTCAACTTGATTGCTATCAGAGTTGACTGGTCTCCGAGTTCGATGAACTGTGATGAAAACTTGACGATAAGTTTTGCGTAGGTCGTAGTCGTTTTGCATACTACCGTGGTAGTTGTTTCGTGTGGCCTGTCTTCTTTCTTTTCTCTATTGTGTATTGAGGCCTACGAACGTCGATACGAACCCTTCTTTAGTCGCGCGAACTACATAAAAATAGGTAAAAGCATAAACCCAGGCGCGCGTAGTTTCCGACAAGTCACTCTCGATCTCTAATGTGCGCTCTTGCTAGCGAACTAGCGATTTTTGCGGGTTGGCGGACGCGGCGGTAACCGATCCCGGCAATCTCCCGAATGTTTATATCGCGAATGATATCGTTACGCGAACTGTGGCGCGGACGTGAACCACACGCGGCTATTGTGCTCGGCGCGAGATTTTGACCTTGGGGGAGGGTTTCAACACTCAGGTAATTACCCTATGGTGTTTCTACATAGTGGGGCGCGAGATTTTGACCTTGGGGGAGGGTTTCAACACTCAGGTAATTACCCTATGGTGTTTCTCGCATAGTGGCAGTGCCGGAACCGCGAATTGGAATTCGACGACAACATTATTGACGTTATAGGACATGAAAAAAACAGATAAACACTAAGTCAACGCGTCAACGGTAGGAGTCAACATTACGTTAGAAAACTCTACTCTCCAGTACAGCAGAACAGCCGCGGCCACGACGGGACAACGAGGACAGATAGGCGAGGAGTAAGGACACGGAACTGACACGGTCTTATTCGGTCGGTCCAAGCTCCAACCCCGGTCGGTCCGCCGGTCCGGGGCGGATGGCGGGGCCGCGCGAACCGGCGATAGCCGATACTGGTTACGGCATACGCGCGGATCGGATTCGGCCCATCGGGATGCATCGGCCGCCAGCGCCACCGGTCCCACGACCGCACGAGCGGGGGGGAATCGGAGCCAACAGCCATGCATCACCATACAGCGTCATCGACGGTGCGGTGTAGAACTCCGGCAAAGGCTCAGAGCTCTACGTAGTAGCTAGTACACGTCGATGTAGTAGCTAGTACGTAGTACACGTCGGACGTCACCTCGCAGCTTTACACGTCGACGATCACAAGTACATCCGCTCGACGGTCCACCTCGGTGATGCGCATGGCCGAGTACGTGATGGCTTTTACCTCGAGGCCTTGAGGGTGGCGCCCCAGCTCAAATGTCTCGCCGACCCCCACTGATTCGATGGCCCAGTTCTCACGGTCCAAGGAGAGAACTTTGAGCCGACGGCACACGAACAGCTCCACGTTAAATTGGCAAAGCCATTCGTCCAGGAAGTTGAAGAGCAGCGATGGAAGATCATGCCCCTCAGAACTCACTTGGCGCGCGCACGATGGCCATCGAGCGCCCGGCGCGCGCTCCTCGGAGACGCGCACAGTAGGAAGCTCCGTGATCAGGCTCATGATACCGAGCACCTGCTGCGCGAAGGCCTCCTCGAGGCACACGCCCCACGAGTGTATCTGCACGTCGGCCGTATGCTCCAGGTGTTCGTACTGACAGGGCGCATCCGAACAAGCCCACGCCTCAAGCCCAGTCAGCAAGGCGGGCTCATCGATCGCGTCTACTGCACACTCCGCACCATTCTTGTGCTCTTCGTCGCCATCGCCGCCGTGACGGTCGTCAGTGCCACCAGCGCTGGCGTTGCGTGCGCTCAGGTTCTGTGGAGCACTTCCCACTGACCGCTGGCGACGATTGGCGCGCTGGGGTAGGGCGCCAGTCGTGGTCTTTTCCAGCACCGCCCCCATCGGCCCCGTAGGCCTGCCTGTCTCCTCGCGCGCACGGGCACATGGCTCGCAGCAGAGCGTGGCCGAGTCGCAGGCACAGCATGTTGGGCAGAGCAGCAGCAGCAGCCGGCAGTGCGTGCATCGCCTCTGCGGTGCATAATCGTCGGTGGGCGCCGCGCACTGCTGGCAGGTGCCGATCACATCGTTGGTTGCCCGTGCCGCCGGCGCGGTGCGCAGCCGTGGGTCGAAGACCAGGTTGCTGCCGCGCCAGAAGCCGCCGGCCGGAAAGGCTTCGATGTAGCGCTCGATGCCTCCGCCCAGCTGGAGTACGTTGGTACGAGCCTGATCTGTGGAAGCGTCGGCATCGCCCTCGACCTCGGCGAGCCCCAGCTTGTGGCGCAGGTAGGCGGAGGCCGTCTCGCACCGCACGCCGCCCGTGCAGTACATGAGCACGCGTCGCCCCCGAAGCTCGTCCACGTGTGCATCGATCCATGCCGGTAGGTCGGAAAACTGCCGGATCTGGGGCAGTAACGTCGGCACATTCGCAGCGGCAAACCTGCCGATGCGCGTTTCGTACACGTTCCGTGCGTCCAGAAGCACGACGTTGCGCACGTCGGACGCCGCCGCGCGCTGAAGCTCCTCATGAAACTCGGCCGGGTTCAGATGGCGTCCGGCGAGCTGCAATGGCGCTTGCAAAGGATCGACGCCAAGAGACACCACCTCGGAGACGATACGACAAGACAGCTCTGGAAAGAGCTGATGCAGCTCGGCAACACCAAACTTCCAGTCAATCCTTGCGCCATGCTCACCGTGCCTGGCGGTGACCGCCCTGCTGTATTCTTTCAGTAACGCCTCCCTGCCACTCAGCGTGCCGTTCAGTCCTTGCGACGAAATACGTAGGCGCCCTCCAAGGCCGAGCGACCGTGCAAGAGCATCGTGCCACGCGTGCTCAGTGGCTGCGTCCAGCTCGATGTAAGCGTAATAGAGAAGAATCGCGTGTGCCTCCGTGCCCTCCATGCATGCCCACGGCGGAGGTTTTGTTCGTTTTGTGAACGACTCGCGACAACCGTGTGAACGTTAACACGCAGCCGTGTGTGAAATAATCGGTCGCCCACCACTTGAGCGGTGGAAGTTTTCTTCTGGTCAGTTGCTTCTAGGTGTGGACGAAACCTCGTTAATGCGATAAGAACGGCTCATAGACGATCACAGGTCGGCAATGTCTAACTGCTCGCCCAGACCGCCTACCCACTCCGCCACGTCATCAAAGGACACCTCGACCACGCGTAGGTCGCCGGCGAGCTGCACGACGGCGCGCGCGTCCTCCGAGCGGCGCTCGAGTAGCATGCCCCGCCGCAGCCGATGCGCGCCGCGTAGGATGAGCACGGTGCCGCCGCGCTTCGGTAGCGCCGTCTCAACCGCTGCATGCGAAAGTCCTTCATGTAGCTTCTGAGTATCGTCCATACGCACTGTGAACGCGTCCACGCTGCTCACGTCCACCACGACGCCTTTCTTGTTGTACAGCATCCCGCCCGCGTACCGCTTGTCGATGACACGCACTCTGATGCTCTCCCGCACCCAGAAGCTGCCCGCAACTGCACCGCCTCCACTGCCTCCGCCTCCGCCGGCGCTGCCGCCACCGCCGGCGCTGCCTCCATCGCCGAGCCGACTACCTTCCCCATTGGCTCCACCGCGCGACAGCACAGCCGACGGCGCGGCCGGCCGCTCCTCCCGAATAAGGGCCGGCCGCTCCTCCCTAATTAGGGCCGGCCGCTCCTCTGCCGGCCCTCGCCCTCGATCGCGGTCGCGGTCACGATCTCGATCTCGATCTCGATGCGACTTGTGCTTCTTGTCGCGATCTCGCTCGTCGCGGTGCTCACGGTGCTTGCGCTTCCTTTGGTGCTCATCCTCGTCGCTGTGAGTGGGAACAGCGTCTCCATCCGCCTCCGCCTCGATCGGCTCGCCGCCGCAGCCGCCGCCGCCACTGCCGCCGCCGCCGCCACCGCCGCCGCCGCCGCTACCACCGTCGTCGCCGCCGCCACCGTTGCCGCCTGTACCACCGTCGGCCTTGGAGCGATGCTGCTGATGGGTTAAGCCGGGCTCCATGCGCTCGAGCTGGGCGTCCTTGACGGGCGCGCAGTCCTTGGCCGAGAGCGTGAGCTGCTCGCCGTTCAATGTGAGCTTGAGCACCACCTTGAGGTCGCTCTCCATCCCGCCAGTCGACTGCACTCGCCCGTAGAGGCCCTGGTGCGGGCCGGCCGTGATGGCCACCAAAGCGCCCTTGTCGAAGCCGCTCGCCTCGCGCTCGACGAGCTTGTCGCCCACGCGCTTCACGTGCCGCTGCCGGCCGCGCTCGTCGACGTAGATCTTCTCCTTCTTCGGCTCGCGTGTGTCGCCCGGCTTGATGAAACGCTTCTTGCTGCCATCGGCTGGCGACTCCTCAACCCTGGGCGCGGCGCCCAAGCCGAGGAGCTGCGGGCGTGGCACATACTCGATGGGCTCGGGTGCGCCGTCGTTGCCCTCCTGCCAGCCATAGCCGCGCAGGTAAGCCTTACCAAACTCCTCGATCGAGGTCGCCTCGTAACCGTCGCGACTCGTCGAGTCGGCGCGCGTCTGCACATCTCGGCGGTACCGCTCGGTGTCGTCCGCGCCAAAGATGGAGGTACCTCCCGCCCGCAGCTCGGCGAGAACCGCTTCGGCCGCCGCCGACTCCTCATCGACAGGCACCACCGATCCACTCGCAGAGCCGCGGGGAGCCGCTTCATCGCCGCCCGCTGCTGGCACCACTGCGGCTGCCGCTGACGCCGCCGTTGCCGCTGCTGCCGCAATTTCCGCGACCGCCGCCATTGAGTCGGGTCCTAAGAGTGCATTGACGGGAATGACGTTCCGAAGGTGTTGCGCGCCGCCGAGCGCAAAGGTGTTTGGCGCACCAGCGATCACTTTGACTTCTGGTTCCTTGTCCGCATCCGTCTTGCCATCCATCATTTCCGTGACGGCCACCGTCTCTACGCGAGGCTCCTCATCGTCCGCCACCGTGCCTCCGAAGCCGACGGCCGACGGCTGCACGCTTGGCTTGCTCTTCTTCGCGCCGCTCAGCGCCATCGAGAAGGCCATTGTGGTGGAGCCTGCGTTCGCTGGCAACCACGAGCCACCAGCACACCCCGTCGCGTTAAGTCATCACAAGTCAAGTCAAGTCAAGTCAATGTTACTGTACCGGTAGGACTGTTAGGATCCCCCTCCGCGGACGTTTTTGGCGGATCCGCCAAAATCACCGACACGGTGTGGGGTTGTTCGTTTTATAGTACGAAGGCTTCCTTCACCCACACCGACCTGTTCCGGTGTCTCGCGAGCCGGTGCGCTTCACACGCTCATCGACGCTTATTTTGATGCGATAGTCTAAATAACGAAATATCTATCCCAGCAGACCTGGTGGCCGCCCAGTGACGAAACCATGCGAAATCAAGGACGAAACCTGATCTTGGTCCCGCAATTTGAATGTGCATAGTGAAAGTGTGCATCTCAAGCGCGCCACAAGCGCGCAAACATCCCACCCGCCTCTAGGAGCACTTGACGCACCTCCTCGGCGTTGGCGATGGACTGCGCGTGCGGCTGCGGCATAGCCTCCGCCATGGGACGCCGAGGCATGCTCACAAGGTGTGCTCGCAAGAGGGCTGGCTGGGGGCGCACCCCGAGGCCGTGCAACAGCTGCATCCACGCCGCAGCGCTCGCATTAAAGCCGGCGCTCGTGGGTTCCGCATGCATCTCCGACAGCAAGAGCACTTCGGAGCTCACCCGCTGCAGCTGTGTAGCGCTCGGCCAGCTCTGTCGGATGCATGCATGCGAGGCCGCGTGTAGCTTCTCTCGGAGCTGGGTGAGCAAAGTCTTCGGATTGAGCCAGACCATCGGCTGTATCGCGTGCGGCAGTTGCCGTCTCGCGATCGAGCAATTGAGCGCGCGCGGGTAAGCCCGCGGGCGGCTGCCAAGTGGATGCAAATGCCCCATCGTGTGGGCGCCCAGCTCAGCGCCCACTTCCGAAGCGCGCCGCTCGGTCACGAAACCGGCCTGGCGGTTCATGCAATCGCGTACCTCACAGATGAGCACGTCGAGCAAGTCCGCTCGGTAGAGCGCGACTGAACGGCGAGCGGCACCGAGGGCGAGCAGAGCAGGTGAGTATTGCTGCCACGACGCGCCTTTGCAGTGCACCTTGAGCAGCACCGACCGACAGCGCAGACCAGCCCACCCGACCTCATCATGAAGGGCTTTGACGATGGCCTCGCCGGCTGTCACGCCCGGGGAGGGACGGCAAAAGTAATTCTGGAGACAGATTTGAGGTTCATAGACGGGGGCAACGACGGGGTCGCCGTGCAGCTGCAGTAGCTCTGTCAAGAGCCTCATGACGGCGGTCGACTTTGAGCAGCCATCGCTAAAGAGCACCGTCGGAGGAGGCACGGCGCAATTCTTCGCGGTTCCCGGCTTACACCTGCCACAATCAGCCGGGAACTCTTGAGCCACGCGCGCACATGCATCGAGCTCGGTGAGACCGAGGGTGCTCGATCGAGCTGACTGCAGCCATCGAATCCTTCTGTAGCACGTGTGCCGATCTGCGACCGTGTTCAGTGCATCCATCGTGCACTCCGGATTTTGGCAGAGCGGCGCTGGTGCCATCGTCGTGCTCCCACGTCCGGCTGAAGGCGGCAACCCTTTCGGTAGTGTCTGCAAGGAAAGTCCTGCTACCACCAGCGGAAGATGGGCGGGCTCCTCCGGTTTTCAATGCATACGGGGCATTCGCCGAGCGTTTCGTTTCGGCACTTGTAACGTCTCATAGCATGCAGAGCAGACAGTCAACCGTAGTGACGATCACCTTTTTGAATGCAGCTGGCCTGACAAGCGAGGTGCAGGGAAGCGTTTCCCGGCGTTTCACTTTAATCAAGACTTCCCAAAACCCCAATTTCCCCCCCAAATATGTCAGTTGCCCGCGGCCTGTGACACGCAAAAGCAGGTGGAAAGCCGCACGACGTCTTGGTCCACTCCTCTCTCCCGCAGCGTCCAGCACCGTGCCCCGGCGCTTCCCGGCGCTTCCCGCACGTGTGGGCCGCATGGGCCACCCGCCTGTTACATGGCCCACCCGTTTTCCGCGCGAGACCTCGCTCGCATCGCCCTGCGCGCGTGCGCGCGCACACTCCAAAATGTCCCAAACCAAGACTCATCACCTCCTGTGTGCCTCTGCCCCGTCGCGTCCGCAGCTAAACTAATCTACAAAGATGCGTGAGCTCGTCTGCGTCCAGGGTGGTCAGTGCGGCAACCAGATCGGTGCCAAGTTCTGGGAGGTCGTCTCCGACGAGCACGGCATCGACCCGACCGGCACGTACCACGGCGACTCGGACCTCCAGCTCGAGCGCATCAACGTGTACTACAACGAGGCCACCGGCGGCCGCTATGTGCCCCGCAACATCCTCATGGACCTCGAGCCCGGCACCATGGACTCCGTCCGCTCGGGCCCCT
>Ga0210243_100355_pt1 | contig 38222 bp, 37 predicted proteins | sample ChrtobMeP5a_32mM_FD_155461 | JGI IMG/M metagenome (GOLD analysis project Ga0210243, IMG submission 155461) | Chrysochromulina tobin associated microbial communities from unialgal haptophyte culture, Seattle, Washington, United States - P5a_32mM | ecosystem: Host-associated > Algae > Haptophytes >...
CGCCCAGCGCCGCGTAGTGGCTTGCACCGCCGCGCGTGAGTGAGCGCTGGCTGGCTGGTGCCTGCAGTTGGCACTCCAGCTGTTGGCGGACGCCCCGCGCGCCAGCCGCCTGCGGCCGAGCACGCCAAAGCTCTGGCTCACTCAGCACCCTTGCTGGCGCGCGCGCACACACGCTCGCCTTGCCGTCCTGCCCAACTGCTGCGGGGTGCTAACTGCCCGGCTGTGAGCCCTTATGCGCATCTCTCCGATGGCGCCCGCACGACACTCAGCCTGCCGTCCGTCTCGTTCGCAGACCTCACTACCCGGACACTTTTACCGCCATGGCGGACCGTAAGGCCGTGATTAAGAACGCTGACATGTCTGAGGACATGCAGCAGGATGCCATCGACTGCGCTACCCAGGCTCTCGAGAAGTACAACATCGAGAAGGACATCGCCGCCTTCATCAAGAAGGAGTTCGACAAAAAGTACAACCCGACCTGGCACTGCATCGTTGGCCGCAACTTCGGCTCGTACGTGACGCACGAGACGAAACACTTCATCTACTTCTACTTGGGCCAGGTCGCCATCCTGTGCTTCAAGTCTGGTTAGATTGCTTGTCAGCCACGGCCTTCTGCTCGTCGGGACTCGCAGCCGCCTCACCGCTTCATTGCGGGGGGCGGAGTGGCGTGTCGGGGCGGCTGAGCCTTGCGCGATTCCTCAGTACGGGCAGCCGTGTTGTGATCTCGTGCCTGTTGTGCGGGCATCGGGTCGAGTCAACGCCGTCCCCCCCGTTCTCTGTCGGTCGCGCTACCTATCAAATTACCTTTCCAAAACCTGTGCAGCCGCTGTGATATACTTTTGTAGCGGTGTGACAGTCACACTGCTGCGGTCGCAAGAAGTGGGTCCCGGCAACTCACATTGACACGTGTATCCGGTCCGTCGGTGTCTGACCCGCCGCGGGCCGTCGACCCGGGCGGGACCGCGGACCGCGCGCGCGCGCGCGGTCGCGCACCCAGTCACGCGCGCGATGTAACACACGCGGCGAGCCGTCCTGTCCCGCTGTACGGGTCCGCGCGGCTGATTGCCCTGGCCTGTTTCGACTGTTCGTCAACGTACGAGCGGGCTGCATCCCCGATCCCGTCGGCCACGGCGTGGGGGGTCGCCGGCAGTTGGAGTTGCGCATCACTACCCGTGATGAAGCCCAGCGTCCACTCGTCGTCGACGGGACTCCCACCATTGCGCAAAGTGGGGCGTGCGCAGGAAGGCCGTGTACAGCCGCAGCAGGTCGGCCCGCTGAGGCACAATCGAGCGCGGCAGCGGCGGCGGCTCCATGGCCTCGACCTCGCGCAGAAAGCGTGTCTGCGCCTCGTAGCTCCATTCATGCAGCATCAACCCGAGAGACTCGCGCCCGTCGCCGTTGGCGCCACCGCCGCCGCCCTCGGCAGTCGGGCGCATGTGGGAGCCGATCTGCAGCGAACCCATCGTTGTGAAGCGCTCGAGCGGCTGGAGGAAAGATAGGGTGAGCTGCTCAAAGTGCTCGCGCAGCAGCCGGTCGCCGCGCCCCGCGGTGCCGCCGTCGTCGCCGCCGCCGCCGCTGCTGCTGCTGCTCGCTGCTGAACGCGCCATGGCCAGCGGCACGGCGGCGGCGGCGGCAACAGCCTCGGCCTCACGCAGCCGGTGGAGTACGTGCTCATCTGCGCGTACGACCACCTCGACGTGCGACTTCCAGCGGGCTGCCGCCCACGAGCCGCTCAGCGCCGCGTCGGCGCGCGCCACCTCGGCGCTCGGCCCGAAGCCAAAGAGTAAGCCGAGGCCACCGCCTTGAGTGGGCACGGCTGGCAGCGGTGGCTGCGACGCCGCCGCCGCCGTCGATGCGGACGCCTCGCGCGCCTCGAGAACCAGCAGTGACAGCCATGCCGGAGGGTTTCGGCTGAGCATGGGGTTGGTGGCGCCGACGAGCAGACCAGAGCCCGGCGGCGGTCCTGTGCCGGTCAAATGCACCTCCCAGTCCGGCGCGTGGACGGTAAGGTACGGACGAACGTTTGACATGCACGGCAGCGGCGCGATCAGCGCGGGCAGCGCGAGCACGATGTCACTGCACTGGTGCGGCGACGGGGTCAGCACAACGAGCGACTCACCCGTCAAAAGCAGCTGCCAAAGCGTCCAGCACTCGCCTCCCAACGCGCACAGCGAGCGCACCGCGACCGGCTCGCGCAGTGCACCGCTCGGGCCGGACGCCGGCGCCGGCGCTGTGCACGTGGCGTCGCTGGCGGTGTTCGGTGCAGAGGCGGGCGCGGCGCACGGCAGCGCGAAGACAGGCCCAGCCTCGCACGCCTCAGTCGCGAGCGTCAGCGTCTGCTGCAGCAGGCCTAGGCCGGCGTAGAGCCCTGGCTGATGCGCAGGGGGCCAGGCGTCCATGCTCCGTAGCGCCGCCGAAAGTGCTTTCGATCCCGATGCGAAGTAGGCGTCCGCTAGCAACGTGACTGCAGAGCGGAAGAGCTGAAAAAACGGCTTGTCACTGAGGAGCACGAGTGACTTCTGGAAGACGCCGCGCCGCTGACTGGACTCGCGCCGTGCGCGGAAGAGCGAGAAACCCCACAGCGCGCGGCCGCTCTCGCTCAGGAAGTGAAAGGCGAAGCAGCTGTCGCCCAGGCCACCGGAGCTTGGCTGCGAGTCAGGCATTGCTGCAAAGCACAACGTGGTCTCCTCAGCGGCCGTCAGCTTCCTCGGCCAGCTTGCCTCTATCACGTGGCCAATGTCCACATCGAAGTTGACACAGTGCGCGCTGTGAACGTACGCGTCGCCGTGCCCGAAGCCCGAGGCCTCCATCGGCTCGCAGATCAGCACAACGCGCCGTAGAAACAGTCAAGTCAAGTCAAGTCAAGTCAAGTCAAGTCAAGTCAATTCTTCCTCAGGTTGTCTGATGTTTATGTAGTGGCTTGACTTGACTTGGCTTGACACGTTAGTTCTCAACTTCTCATTCATGTGCACATCTGAACAGTATGGACATACAGACCTTCAGTACATACTAGTAAAACTCGAAGGTAGGTCGCACGCTCGTCGCTCGACGCCTCGACCTGTCGCCCCAAAAGCGTCGCCCCTTATTGTACTACGGTGTGCGTCTGTGTCTCAATAACACACTCAACACGCGCACACTCAATCCAAATGCTCATTTCCCGCCACCTTGTTATCCGCCGCTGTCACCCCTACATGTAGCCCAAGTTTCGTCACGCGTTGCGCGATTACAAGGCCCCGAACGTGCATTTCGATTTGGACTGGTTGTCTGACCGCGGGCCCCCGTGTTCCGTCCCCATAATTCCCTGCCCGCGGCGCCGCGTGCTCGTCGCGCTCCTACTCATATCCTGCCCCATATGCAGCCTCCCTTTCTACGCCTCCACGATGAATCCGAAGGCGACTCGAGCGGACCCATCAATATCAATGGCACGCCGCTGCACTCAGCAGTGGACCCGACCTTCATGCTGCCCTTGCCGACAGTACTGCCCGCGCCGACGGTGATACTGAGCGAGTACGACCGACTTCGCGGCTCGGATCCGTCGGCGCACGCTCGGATCGCGCGGCTTGAGCTCAATGCTAGCGAACGAGATGTGCTGGCCATTACGGTGCAGAAGATGAATGACCATGAGCGGTGGGCCAACACATACCAGCGGCGAGGCAGGCAGCTTTGGGCGACGCAGATGATATGCGCTGCCGCAGTGCCCGTCCTGATTGCCATGATCGGATCCTTTGGAAGCCCAGGAAGTGATGGCAGCAGAAACGAAGAGCTTGGTGACGGAGCGAGCGGCGGCGTTTACACGACTGGGAGGCCAACATGTGGCTCGACGACAGATTTTGTGGTGCGTATCCTCGCTATCATGCTCAGCATCACGGGGACTGTCGCTCGGGGTCTGGAGGATGCCAACGACTGGAGAAAACAGTCGTCGGTGCGTCGACGCTTCGTGACTCGCATGCGGCTTCTCTTCGACAACTTTTGCGTGCTGAGTGGCGAGCTCTTCGATCCTGCAATGCTCGGTCGCCACATGGCTAAGAGCGGTGCGCCCAGGCGAGCGTCCGAAAGTGCTTGCGTCTACAGCGGGGCGGCCCATGGGCCGGTTGTCGGCTGCGTCGACTCGCCGATGAAGTCGCGCCGCTCGTCCGATCGAGACGGCAGTATGTCGACGCCACAGCAGCTAGTATCCGCTGCCCTCGAGGAGCTGCGTATGCAGCACTCTGGCGGCAACTTCCGGCGCTACGCAACTGCATTTGCCGTACTCGACGAAGAGTGCACAGATGCCCTAGCCAAACTCAATGACCCGGAGTCGTTCTCATCAGCATCCAGTTCCATGGGCATGGCGGTCACGGGGTACACCGCGTGATGTTCTGATGTGAGTGTATGTACAAGTCTCGATCAGCCTGGCCTCCTAAAACACTACACAGAAAAAACAGGTACCAAGAGCACGCGGGTACTCTGTTAGTCGCTCTGATGATTCTCAAGACTACCCCCGGCGTACAACCCGGTACGTGGCGGTAACGCGCGCGGCATGGGGCGATGCGCTCAATGTACCAAGGGTCTCTCGGGAAATCTAACTGCGAATATATGCATTTACCTGCCCTATTAACCCGTACTGTAGTACGACTGCTACTCTTGGGAACTTATGTGACTCTGCGATCGAGCTTGTTCATGTGAGGCTGTTTTTCTGTTAATCTGTGAGGCAGCACTGGCAGCGCCCCCTTCGCCCTTGCCCGGCGCCGCCCTCGCGGGGCACTCAATCGGGCACAAGGCCTAAGGCGAATGGCGTGTGTGCAGTGACTGCTGTGAGCATCGAGTCGTCGTCGAACATCGCGTCTAAAGGTAGCTTGAGAGCATGATGCGAAAATCCAAAGCAGCGAACGGATATCAAGCTCAACACCGTACCCTCGCGCGCAAGAAGCCAGGTTGATGCTCGAAGAAGCCCTCTTTTCCATCATGGATAAAGCCCCCACACCACCCCTGGGGGCGGGTGCCATCCCACTCTGCCTTCGCGTGCTTCGGCTTTTCACTCGCCAGCGCAGTTTGTGCCACCGTCTCGACCACAAGAACGCCCGAGCGGTGGCGTGGCACCGCGCGTCGCGCTAGCGTGCGTCCCGTTGCGACCAACATGGTCGGGTCCGACTGAACCTTCCAAGAAGCGGCGAGGTGCGCAGTGTGAATGAAAAATGGTTCACAAGGGAGCGAGTTGAGGCTACAGCCGAACCGCCTACGCCAAGCCAATTTCGCTGCACAAGAGAATGCTTCACAAGAGACAGACGCGCGAGAATGCAGGGCGGCGTCCCGAAAGACAATGATGACGCAAGTCGCGCCGCGGCCAACAGCCTGCGCGACACGGGCACGCTCGATGGTCTCGAGCTCACTTTGCACCCGACAGAGGAGGGCGAGTATGAGGCGGCGCTCGCGCACGAGTGGGGTGGGCCTGAGCCACGCTGGATCACTGCCGCGATGGTGCACCTTCTGCGCGAGCATGGTGAGCGCCAGCGCGGTCGCCGTGCGCTCATCACCGGCGGCTCGTCTGGTATCGGCTTCTTTGTAGCCAAAATGCTCGCCTCCATCGGCCTGGCAGTGGTCCTCCCGTCGCGGCCAGGCCTCGAGTTCGAGACGCGCGGGGCGGCCGCCGCCATCCGAGCGGCACTGCCAAACGCGACCGTCGAGGTGCCCGAGGCGACGCTCGACCTCGCCTCGTTTGCGTCCGTGCGCGCGTTCGGCGCGCATCTGCACGAGGGCGGGCGGCCGATCGATGTGCTCTGCCTCAACGCGGGCCGCGGCGGGAGCCCGCGCGACCAACTTCAGCTCACCGCAGATAATGAGGAGGCGACCATGCAGGTGAACCTTCTCGGGCACGCGCTGCTCGTGCGCGAGCTGCTGCCCAGCCTTCAGCGCTCGACCTACGCGCGCATCGTCGTGCACACGAGCTCAGCACGTCAGAACGCGGCGCAGTCGTCGCTGTCGGACTTGCGAGGCGCCGGATTCAGCGACTCGCCATCTTCCCAGTACGCGCTCTCGAAGGCTGCGCTCTGCCTATACGCCCGGGCGCTCAACACGCGTCTGGCCTCCGCGGGCGTGACCGGCGCGGCTCTCGTCGCCGACCCGGGCCTTGCGGCCACGGGAATTCCTTACCAGCAGGAGCTCGTACACACCCTCGGGCTCTCACGCCGAGGGATCAAGAGCATGCGTGCGTACATGGACGGCTACGCGGTGCACGCAGCCGACGGTGCGCTGCCCATGACGATGGCCGCCCTCGAGGGCGAGGCAGACGAGATGTGGCTGAGTGAGCCGCCCGGGCCGCGTTTGACTTCACTCGACGCAGCAGCGCACCGCGCAGGCCATCTGCTCTGGCAGCCGCTTCGGCCGTACGACCCTATGCTTTGGCCGGCCGAGGTGGCCGAACGGCTGTGGACACGCGTCGAGCTGCTCGCCTCGATCAACTCGACTTGGCCCAAGGCGACGGCGAAGGCGGCAGCGCGCGGCGGCGGCGGCAAGCACGATGAGCTCTGAGACCTCTTGAGCGAGCGAGCGCGTTGGCGCTTGGTATCCATCGAGCAGAGAACACAGAGCCTAGACGCTCTACAAGAACTGCATACAAGAACAAGGAACCCAAGCTGGCCAAACGACCGCGAACACTGTCGGCACCGCACACTCTTTGTGTACATATTCATCTAGAGTGTCCTCTGACACTACAACACCAAAAAGGGCACGAGAGTTGAGCTGACGAGTGTTGGCCATGTTTTGCGGTTTCGATGGCGCTCCAGTGGCGCTCGGATATCCGAGCGCGGTCGCGGGTCGAATTTGAGCGATCGTCGGAGGTCTCGCGTCGTCGGACCACATGCCAGTCCCCTCGGCCAGCACTCGCCGCGCTCGCGCTTCAACGGACGCGACGCTCACACTCGCGGCGCTACCCTACGATACGCTCGTTCACCTCTGCTCGAATATCGATGGGCTCGCCGAGCTGGCTGCGATGGCTCGCACGTCGAAGACCTTCCACTCCATCATCCAGACGGAGGCGATCTGCTGGGAGAAGATCACGCTTCCAGCCGCCGCACTCACAGCCTACTTGCGTCAGAGTCCGCACTGTTCAGCTGCCCGTGTGCTGAACGTGCACCTGCCCGAGCGCGCCACCCACCGGCCCACGTTCTGTAAGCATGCGCCCTCACGGAACTCCCTCGAGTTTGCGCCTGCACTTGTCGCCCGCTGCGGCAGCGTGCTCGACGAGGGCGTGCGCGAGATCGTCGAGGCCTGCCCTTTACTCGCCGAATTGCGCCTTCCGGGCTCGGGCCACCTGAGCAGCGAGGCGCTCTGCTTTGTGCTCGATGGCCTCAAACAGCTAGAGGTGCTCGAGCTGCGCGGCTGTGAGCACGTGACTGTCGACTTCGCAGCGACCGCCATGGCCGGCACGCTGCCGGTCGCGCACCGTCTGCGCCAGCTCTCGCTCTCACACTGCTCACAAGCCATCGATGAGGACGTGTCGGCGCTGCTGATGGCGCTGCCGGGGCTGCAGTCTCTCGACATGAGCTTCTGCCCGGCACTTGGAGATGCGACGCTCGAGAGACTTCCGCCAACGCTCGCGTCTTTGCGCGTGCTCGGCTGCCCGCGCATGAGCTTCAATCGGCTGCAGATACTCAGCCGCATCCTCGGCGCGCAACTCGTGTCCGATGACAGCGCCATCCTCGCCTGCGCCATGTGCGAGGGCAAGGAGCGCGGACAGACGCTGATCGGCATGCTCGCGTGGTACCAAGAGGAGGAGGCGCGGTGGGCGTACTAAGCCCCATATATATCAGAAAATGTTAGTTGATAAGAAGATTAATTCTGCGTTCCGACCCGAAGCCCCATCAATGTGGATGATGCTCGAGCGACAAGGAAAGCCGAAGGAGCAGAATGCGGTCGAGCGCGCATTCCGCGTGTCGTTTGACTTAGTCTTTGAGAAAGCATTCGCTTCGTTTCGTGAGGATGGTACGCAACTGCAGCATCCTGCTTCTCCTCCATGTGTAGCTCCGGAGGATGCCTGTACGTCGGGCCCTCTTGCATGCCAGTAGGGCGTGTGCAAGCTGCCGTGAACGTGTGTAAGCTGCCGTGGTAGAACGTGTGCAGGGATGGAGGAAGAGCACCAGCAGGAGGAGGCGGTGGTACCTTGCCCTTCGGCCTCTCCAGTACGCCGGCGAAGCGTGTGCCCAGCCAGCGTGCACGCATCTCATCAGCAGCAACCTTGGGCACACGCTTCACGTTGATCCTCAAGTTGAGCTGCCGGCTGCTGGTTTGCAGCACGGCTCTCGCCTCGGCTAGGGATGCCCCTCGATGCTGAAGCAAGGCCGTACGGGTGGGGAGGGCTACAGCAGGTTTGCTCCCACGCTGCCCGCTCGGTTCAGACTGGGCAAACCGAGCGCAATTGGGAGGCTCGGCCGGCTTGAGCGACTCGGCTTCCAAGTGAGCTGATGCCTCGTGCGACCTTTCTTCTTGGAAATGTACATGTAATCTGTCAGTGGGATCGAGCAGAGGACTGCTCGGGTTGCTCAAGCTGCCATCTCGCAGCATCGCCTGAAGCTCTGCCTGCAAATCCGCCTTAGCTCGCGGGTCCTTGACTGCATTCATCATCTCATTGAGGTTGTGAGCCGCCCGCCGCCTCCGCTCCTCCTCCAGCCGCCTCCGCTCCTCCTCCTGCTGCTCCGCCCACCGCCGTCTCTCCTCCGCCCTTCGCCTCCGCTCCTCCTCCTCCAGTGCCGCGCGTCGCCGCTCCTCCTCCTCCCGCTCACGCTCCTCTTGCTCGCGTCGTCGCCGCTCCTCTTCACCGCTAAGGAACTGTTCGAGCGCCAGCTCATACCGCCATGCACCAGATGGAAGTTCAGGTGCACCCACGCCATCGCTCCACGTCATAGGTGAATCTGGGAGAGCTGGTTCCGCTCTCGCGAAACGCACTGGAGGCGGGGGCGTTCTGGACAGCTTCGAGTTGCTCGCTCCAGCAGTTTTGTATGCAGCGCTTGGCTGCGTCTGGATACGCTCAAAAGTTGGTGAAGAAGGTAAGCTGATCCCCTGCCAGCCATTGGGTGACAATAACGTCTTGTTTGTCTGTAGCGAGAGCATCGCGGAAGGGTTGTGGGCCTGCATCCGAACGCGCTGCGCGCGCTCGCTCCGCGCGGTCCTACTTGTACAGCGCTGCAGCTGATCGCGTATCGCGACCGAGCGGTTTCACCCACTGAGGTTACCGGTAAAAAGACACCGGGGGAGCGGTATGTTCAGGCAGATCAGTACTTGTAGCTTCCATTGGCATCCATGGTAGTTTCACTGCTTATGGATATAACTCGACACCCAAGACACCGGACCGGCGTGCATACGGTCCTGCAGATTGAGATTCCACAAGCATCAAGCTCGAGGATCCCTCTACCGCCTGATGCACTCTCTGAGGTTCGGGTACAGTACATGGCACATCCTAGACGTCCCTACAACCTACATCCGCGCAGCATCTTCACTCTCACACCGCCTCGCTACTGGCACGCGCCACTAGCGCCCCTGCCCGGGCCCCTGCTGGCGCACCCGCCATCCAGGTACCCGCCGTCGGCGAGGCCAGCAAGGGTGAGGACGAGCGCTTGAGAGGCGATCCAGCAGCCCCGCCGCCCGGCGAAAAGTTGAAGCCTAGCCGTGACGAGCGAGGAGACATCGAGCGGGGAGAGGCGACGGCACGCGGCGAGCCCAAGCGCTCATCACGGGCTGCAGTGCTCGTGCCGGCGGCAGCGGCCTCCGCCCTCTTCCTCACCTGTGCCTCTCTCAGCTCTGCCTCGAGCTGGCCACGAGGAGATTTGGCAAGCGGCGAGGGCCGCTTGTGCTTCCCCGGAGTCATCGCATGGTGCAGAGCCTCGTAGATGGCTACGGTACTCTTGCCCGCAACCACCGTATCAGCATCCGTGGCGTAACCCACCCCGTGGGCTGTGGCCGCTTCGGTCTCGACGGGTGGAGGGCTCTTCACGCGAGCTCTGCGCTCGTCGACCGGCTGCATCAGGCCGATACCGTCGTCGCGAGCGCGCTTCTCCACCTCCGCCTTGCGCACCTCAGCTTCCAGCTTCGAGCGAGGTGACAGCTCGGGTTTACAGCCCTTGCCGCCCAGCTCGCTTCTTGCGCGCATCGCGCCGAGCTCGGCAGAGGACATGCCACCTGTCGAGGCGTCGCTTGGAGGCCAGCGTCCAGCCAACGGCGTCGGCAGTAGGCCGCCGATGGCCGCTTCGCCGTACGCAAAACGAGCGCGCGGAACGTGGCCCGTGTAGCCAGGTACGATCCCCTCGACTTCATCACTGTGCTTCGCGATCTCGTAAGCGGACGAGTGCTGCTCGGACATCTTCTCGACCGCGCCACTGCTGATGCTGCTGCCACCGTCGGCGTCGGGTCCGCGTCCGAAGATGACACTGAAAGCCTCTCGTCCAGCGTTGCGTGCGGCGCGACGCACCAAGGGGGAGGCAGAGCGCGGGACGCCTCCACCGCCGCCACCACCGCCGCCGCCACCCTCGCCATTCCCTGGTGCGTCCGCCGCACTCGTGTCGAAGTTGCGATACAGTTGCGATCGACTCACGTGGAGCGTGGACATGCCCAGCCTCCCTTCGTACACTCGCTCCCTCTGGTCTGCTCGCCGCTGTTGTAGTTGTCGATGCGCATCGAGCTCCTCCGCGCGCCTCTGGATCATCATCTGCCTCTGCATCTCGAGATCGGAGCTCGGCGATCGCTGCACCTCGAAATCGTAGCTTGGTGATCCCTTCGTGCCGCCGGGCTCGGGGCGATCAGTTGGGCGATCCTCCGCCTCACGCCGCTCGCGTTGCTCACGCTGCGCCGTCGCCGCCGTCCCAAACGAACGGCTGCGCGAGAGCCGAGCTGGCCGCCGATACAACGCCTCGAGCGCCATGTCGTCTGCAGATCCTTCGGGGATACCACTGGCGCGTTTCTGCCGCTTCTGGGCAGCGGCGACGAGCTTGTTGGTTTCGGCGCCAGGCGCTTCACCGCCTAATGTGGCGGCGACGACGTGCGCGGCGGCGGCATTGGAGACACTGATGGCTCGTTCGAGGCCGTCGGTGCTTACTCCGTTGAAGACGACTGACGACGCGGTCGGAAGGTCGGGCGTCTCGCTAGGGTCTCCGACGATGCGGATACGTGACGGCCGCCCGCCCGTTGGCCAGTCGCCCACTGAAGGCATGATGTCTCGTGCATTGTCGGCCGCCGCCCTCATCGCTTTGCGCACCGCCCCCGGATCAGCGAGCGAGTACACTTCACGCGGCGCCACCGGATCGAGGCCGGCGGCGTCGTCAAACCATTCGTCACCGGGGCGGCCGAGCGCTGTACCGAGCGCCCTGTCAGAGAGCTGTGAGCGCCACTCACGCAATCTCGACGCGCGAGGTCGAGTGGTGCCCGTGGCTGCGTCAGCTTTGGAGCCAAACATTAATTCGTCAATCTCAGTTTGCTCGAGAGCAGGCGCCGTAGGTGGCACTCCTAGTGCACGGTCGTCGGCGCCCGCGCCACCCCGCAGGGAACCGGGCGCCCGCAGTGGTTCCCGCCAGTGGTTCCCAGCGGTGCCGCTCGGCACAGCTTCGAAGTACTGCGGGTGCTCACGCCCGAAATGGCCGGGGAGCACTGCCGCACGCTCTTGAATGGATTCGAACCTTGAGCGGGCACCATAGCCTTGGACGGAGGGAGTGAAGTCGACGTGCTCCATACGGCGCGAATTCGCGCGAGGCGCGGGTCGCTTCCCCGCAGCGGGCTCGTCGGAGACGACGTACGTTTGGTACGGGCGCTCGGCGTGGGCGGGGTGCGCAGCGATCAGGGCGGCTTGGCGTCTGGTAGGTGCGCTCAGACTCCGGCAAAGCCCAGGCACCGCACGGTGCGCTGAGGACAGCGAGGGCGACGCGGGTGACCGGGGTGGATGTGAGGGCGCGTGCAGCCGCGCCGCGCCCACTTCGGCGCCATCGTCGAGGTCCTTCATGAAGGGCCGCAGCGCACCGTAGATCCCTCGTGAGTCTTCCCCTGCCGCCGATTGCATGCTCTCTACGTAGCCCAGGGGCACGGTGACCTCCTGCTTCGTCGGAACCTGCCTAATCAGGTTACCCACCTCTTCAGCGCCTCCCCAGCCGCGGCGAGGCGCGAGCGGCCGGTCAAAGCGTTCGTTGATGCCTGGAAAGCGCTCGGCGTCCGTGCGATTGATGGTGATGGACGACGCACCTGCCCGCGAGTGGGAGGTGTAGACCGGGTCCGATCGGTAAGCTTCTTCAACACGCTCGCCTTGGTCATTGACGAGCGACGCGCTGCCAACGAGTGCACCGTCGACATAACGAGCCACGAGGGGCGAGCGCACGATTGGCGAGCGTGCATGCAGATCGGGTTCGAGGGGGGGGCGATGGTACGACCGGTACGCATCCGAGGAGCGAAGTGCACCGAGCTCCTCGGACGTGGCGCCGAGGGCTCCTTGACGTGCGTGCTGCACTGCCGAGCGTTTGAGGTGGATGGGCTCGGGCATCGGATCCTCCTTTGCGGCCGAGCAGCGCTTCTCATCGGCACCGCCTGCGTTGAAGACAGAGCTTCCGGCGGTTGGAAAGGCGGCATGGTCGGCTCCGCCGCCGGGGGTGGGTAGCCCAGCTGGATGACGATCGGTATTGTCGATGCTAGCTCCTCGGTTGCGTCGGCCGCCGCCGACGCCGCCGAAACCACCACCACCGCCGCCATCACCACCGCTGCCACCGCCCTTGCCAAAGCGGTTCCCGAAGACGGGAGACCCTACAGCCTGTCGCATGGCCGCACGCATGGCCTCGGGCATGTTCGGATCGTAGTTGCGGTAGTGCAGTGCAGAGCCGTCCGTCGCGGCAGTCAGCTCGTGCTCCGCGGGTGCGTCGTCTCGAGCGTGCACGGTGCCCGCACCCGCCGCGTCCATGAACTCACGGCTGCGTGCGCGACGCAAGCGTGGCGAGGCGCCTGCGGTGGCGCGAGCACCATCGAGCCCTTTTTTCTCTCCACGGCTCCAGCCCGCCGCCTCGAGACTTGTCATCGGCACAGACACCTCGAGCTCAGCTGCGGCCGAGTACGCCGGGGCGTCGGCGGCATCCGAAGAGGACGCGACCGTTGCGGCCTTCTGACCGTGCATGAGCTCGCGCACGTGCTGACCGCTCCTCATCACGTACGAGCCCGGCTCTTGCCAGATCGCCTGCCTTCTCGACTGACCTGCCTTGACGACTGAGTAGCGGTGGGATGGGCTGTCGCCCGCCTCGGCGGCCACGAGCGATTTCGGGCGGGTTTCCTGGCCGAGCGCGCCCTCGAAGACTTCCGGCGAAATGTCGCGGTCCACGACTCTCGTCGCGCCGATCGCAGAGTCGGCGCCAGTCGGCGCGCCCAGCATGCCCGCGTGCTTGGCGCGCCGAGGCAGATATCCGTCATAGTTGCTCGCGTCGAGCAGTTCTGATTCGCCTCCGATGCGGTGTACGCGAGCATCCACTACGTTCTCCTTGTGCCGCTTCTGCGGCAACGTGATGAGCCCTTCGAAGCGGTGCAAGTGCAGCGTGCCGCTCCCGTGCGGTCGCTCTGGCGGTGCCGAGGCGGCGCGCGGCTTGGAATAGTGATCGCCTACGTTGTGGCTCATCGGCTTGTACATGCTGTCATCCGACGGCTCGCAGAGGCGCGAGGCGCGAGCCTTGGCGTCAGATAATACTCCCATATTGTGCGAGGTGGACGGCACCGATTTCTCGACGCGGAAAATTGGCCGTGAGAAGTCAAGCCAAGTCAAGTCAAGTCAAGTCGACGACGCACATTTCTGGAACACGCAAAAGACGGAATGGAAGTGTAGGAAAAGGAGTCATGGCACGAAACAGGTACAGTAGGGTTTCGATTTCTTATTTTGGTGAAAAACTTGGCGAATTCGGTCCAAAACTCGAGAGAGCAAAACCTCGATCCGAAAAAACACTAGCGCCCACCCACGCGTGAGACCGGGTGTCAGTCCACACCTCCCGGTCTCAGACGCCATGTCGACGGCCGCGCTGAGAGGAAAGCTGCGACCCCTCTTTGACGCTGCTGACACCGATGGTAGCGGCACAATGTCCAGGGAAGAGTTGCGCCGACTCATCAGGTCTCCCCAAGCAGAACGCTCCGGCCTTAGCATCAGCGACGAGCAGCTTGAGCAGGCATTCAGGGATGCTGACGCTGACCGCTCGAACAGCATTGACTTTGAAGAGTTTATCACCGTGCTTGAAAAGCAGGGAAGCGGCGGCACCTTCGGTGGGCTCTTTGGCAGCTTCTTCTCGGTCCTAAACCCGCTCAGCTGGTTTGAGACACCCGTACCAAAGCCTACCAGGCGCACAGCAGCCGCAGCCGCAGCAGCCGCAAAAGCCACGCCTAAAAAGGCGAAGGTCATACTCCCACTCAGCCCAACCAAGCCACCCCGACCCCCTCCCGTCTGGATACCACCTCAGCCCAGGTCACCACCCAAGCCCCGATCACCACCCAAAACGAAGTCGCCCAAGCAAAGCCCAGCGGCGCCAGCGACCTCGCCGTCGACGCCAGCTGCCATGCCGACGAAAGCTCTAGACTCATCCGCAGCTGCTGCGCCCACGCCGGCGCCCGCGCCCGCGCCCGCGCCCGCACCAGCAAACGCACCAGCGGACGAACCGGCGAACGCACCGGCGGACGCGCCGGCAGGCGCGCCACCAACGGAGTCGGCGACTGAGCCATCTGTCGCCTCATCGGCAACCGCAGCGGCATTGGCTTCAGCACCGGCTCCAGCTCCAGCTCCACCGACCGAGATCGACGTGGCTCCGCCGTCCTCAACGCGTCCTTCTGCGGTCTCTACCCAGTCCAGATTCGTCGACACGACTTTGTCATATCGGGGTCCCAGCCCGTACTTTCAGCCACCGAAGCGCCCCAAACCCGTGTATGCCACCTCACTTCACATCCCATACGATCCCGCGCGAGGCCATGAGCCATTTCTGTCTCTGCCGTTGGCGTCGCCTTCAGGCGGCCCCACGTCACCACAGCGCTCGGGGCGCTCGGGGCGCTCGGGGCGCTCGATTCTCTCAGACACGTACTCCGCGCGCGGGGGGTCGACATCGGGAAGAGCGACAGGCGGCATTTCGTCCTCGCGAATGTCCGCGCGGGCGCTCGCTAAAGTGTCGTCTCGCGGCATTGGCTCTCCCTCTGCCCGCGGCTATGCCACGGCGGATGTGTCCACGCTCATAGGCGCGCGGGCCAGCACAGAGTCTTCGCGCTCGAAGAATTCAAACAAGTTTGCCTCCGACGCCGCGCCGCGAGCCATCGACACGGTGGCGGAAGACGTGCCGGCAGCAGCTAAGGGCAGCGTTGCCACGAGCGCCGGCGCGAGCGACGCGGCGCTGTTGCGGGCGAAGCTGACTCCAGTCTTTGCGAAGTTTGATGCGGATGGGAGTGGCTTCATTGACACGGCCGAGATGCGCTCTGTGCTCACCGCCGCACAAATTGAGATGAGTGAGGAGCAGTTGAGCACGATGATGAACGAGGCTGACCCGGACGGCTCTGGGGCGATCGATCTGGACGAGTTCGTGACCGTGCTCAAGAAGCAAATGGACGCAGGCGGTGGCAAAGGCGGCAACCTCTTCAGCGTATTCACGAGCGTCTCGACGGGCCTCTTGGGGCTCCTCAATCCCATCTCGTGGTTCATGCCGCCCCCATCGCCGCCGCCGCCTCCTCCTCCACCAACTCCACCCCCTGGACCTCGCTCACCCGTGCGCGCGTACTCATATGGTGGCGCTGGTGAGTGGAGCTACGGCAGCTCAAAGCGTGGCTCGTTCGACACCAACTCGGCTACGGCTAAGCGCGGCATGCCTCCGCGGGCGCAACAGCAGTCCCCTCACCTCCCCGGCAGGTGATCGAACGCGCGAAGTGTTAAGGCCCTGTGACACGCCACCGACGATCGACGACGATCGAAACGTCCGATCGATTCACCGATCGACGTGCAGAGAGTCTAGCAGTTACGTCTAGCAGTAACTAGCAGAGCAGGGCCGAGCTACGAGCTACTATGCACGAAGCCGAATGCTCAGAAACCTCAACCGATGCAGATTTCAGACCGGGGCGGTATTGCACAGGTTTGCGTTGCTGGCAAGAGCCGGGAGGGGCAGGGCCTCAGGGCGGCATGGCGGCGGCTCAACCAACCGTCAGTACTCATCACACATCACTCTACAGATCTCCTAGAGTGTGGACTTTCCAAGCGTGGACAGGACGATCCATCAACAGCGTAACATGGCAAGTTTAACATCGTATACACGAGTGGAGCGCAGATCGGTTAACTGTGATGCGATGCGGTGCAGATAGTTGCATGCAGAGCAAAGCGTGCGACAACCAGGCTTTTCATGAGAAAAACGGGTTCACACAGGGTCTTTTCATGCCAGCATTTCATGCCCGAGCTGTGTGGGGTCGCAAAAAATGGCCGACGTCGCAGCCAGGTGCTTCAGCATGCTTGCTGTCCTTGGCGTCGTCGGCCTACTATTCGAGATTGGCAGCGCGGCTAAAGAGCCCTCGCTGCACCAGCACAACAGACGGATGCGGATGCGCGACGCGCACAGCAGTCGCGCCTACATTGACAGCAGCGCCGGCGACAACATGGCGGTCGTCGCTCCGAAGCTTGCAGCTGGCATCAGCGTCACGTACGATCCAGAGGAATCTTACAAGTCGCAAGACGGCCAGGACAAGTGGGCCAATGAGCACGTCTTCCGCGGCATGACTCGCGGCAAGTTTGTGGATCTCGGCTGCTACGACGGCATCACGTACTCAAACACCTGTGCGCTGCCCAACCCTCCGGACGCTCCTTAGCACAGCCGCCGCAGCTCATGTTTCTCGGGCGATGCTCGTCGGCAGGGTACTTTGAGAATGTGCTGAACTGGACAGGCCTTTGTGTGGAGCCGAACCCCGAGGTATTCCCACGCATCGCATCGCAGGCGGGCCGCGCGAGCGGTGTGCAGCTGGCAGTGTCGGACACGCCGGGCACGCTGCCTTTCGTGGCGGCGTACATGCGCTCATCGCTCAACGCCTCCGCTGTCGACTATGCCTTCCTGCAGAGCCAAGGCGTCGTCGCGAGCTCCGTCGAGGTACGCGTGACGACACCGAGCTTGCTGCTCGCGGGCCACCGTGCGACGCGCGACGTGGCCGTAATCGACTATGTCTCCGTCGACGTCGAGCAGCTCGAGCTCGCCATCCTGCGCGCGTGGCCCTTTGACCGTTACTGCGTTCGGCTCTTCAACGTCGAGAACGAGCCGCCGGACGGAGCACCCTCGACCTTGCCGCAGCTCAAGGCGCTGCTCGAGCCCCTCGGGTACGAGCATGTGCTTCGCATCGGCGTCGACGAGGTCTTCCGTCGCACGAGCCCGTGCGCCATCGCCATCGACTCGCCGAGCGGGCGGCACAGCGGCGCCATGGGCGGCCGAGGCGCGCCGCGGGCGACACGTAAGCTGCGCGTGTCGCGATACCGAAGGAAGGAGTGATGTGTTGCAGAGAGTGTTCCGCATCAAATCTCGAACTGATACATGTACTCGAACTCATTTCCATATCAAAAATTCAGGTTCTTCACATTAGGCCGACTCTGTCGGGCCGCGAACCACAAAATGCGAGCGCAGCGCGTGAACGACCTTCCGGAGATGTCGTCCCGCGGCCTTGTCCTCGCCGTCGTTGTCTACTGGCTTCTTCTGGCCGGCGTGCAAGCCAAGAAGAAGAAGAAGCGTTTGGAGGATGAGTCAGCTTCACCTCCGAGCGCCGATAAAACACTGGCGATGCACCATCACCAACGCGGGACGATGGCCCACATGCAGGGCGACCTCGTGGGTGCGATCGAGGCCTTCCGATCGGCCATCCAAGCCAAGCCCGATTTTGCATACGCGTACTATCGGCTGGGCTTTGTGCAGCATGAGCTCCGCCAGGCGAATCCAAAAAGGGCGAACGAAGACCCGGTGCCCGCCTTCAAGGCCGCACTCGCACTCAACCCCTGGGATGAGATGTCGCACTATTCTTTCGGGCAGGCACTGCAGGACGACGAGCGGATCGCCGAGGCTATAGCGGTCTTCAAAGGCATCACCTCAAAGATAAATTCCAAGAGCGCGCAGGCGTACTGGTCCCTGGGCAAGCTGCTCGCGCGAGGCGTCGACGAGTTCGACTCAGACTCAGACACCAACGCGCCCGACGACCCATCGCTCCTTTTCGAGCAGGCCGCGAGGCTAAATCCGATGAACTTCAAACCCGACGGCACGCGCGTGCGTCTGGTCGAGCTTCGCACGCCTGAGGTCGAACAGCGCGAGGAGCGTGAGGTCCAGAAGCGTCGGGAGCGCATCCTGGACGAGATGCACGAGGGCAAACACAGCTTTAAGTACGCCGACGAGCTCTGAAATGAGAGTACCAGCCAAGCACGATCATAGACTCTTCCGATGCTGGGGCACCAGGCAAGCTCAATAGCGCGGCTTTGTCGGGCTGCAGATCATCTATATACCACCACTGAACCTTGGCGTTCCTCGGCGCTGTGCACGTTTGTACAACTACCGAGTAGCGAGTAGGGTGTGGACCACATATCGCTTGTACTTACTTAACGTAAAACGCATACCTAGCTATATGCATATGGCTTTGAGCACCTTTTCGAGGTGCATATAGCACCAGGAGCGGCCACGGAAGCAAACGGAAGCGTCAGGCCTCAGTCAGGCCGGATCAGGTAGCCGTGGCGACCGCCGGGTCCGGAACGGAACGTGGATGCGCTCGAGCGGTCCGAGACGTTTCAGAGAGAGAGCCGCGCGTCCCTTCCTGCACAACACGTCCCCGACATGGGGCGATCACGTTCTACATCAGTTCTACACGCCTACGGGGTACGGGGGCCCGAGCCGGGAGTACTCCCGGGTTAGAGCCGGGCCGCCGGCATGGCCGCCGCGGGCACACGCGGCCCGCGGAGGAGAGGCGGAGCGGTCCGGTGTGTGCGTCCTCCGGACTGCGGGGAAGTTTTATTTTTTAGTTATATGCATACAACTTCGCTCTCCTGAGGAGAAAAAAAGCACATGGGCCGTCACCAACTTCGCGAGCTGAGGACTTTGGGTGGAGTACTCGGTGTGACGGGCGAGAGGCGTGGCCAAGAGTCAGAGGTTTTGGAGTAAATCCAAAGAGATGAGTGTTTCTCCTACTCATAGAGCGCCACGATTAGGTTGCCAGAGCGTCGCGCATTCGGCAAGTGCTCAGACCAATTCGAATTCAAAGTCTCGCCGTACATTAATGCCGCGACCCCGTGCCACGGATCACACCAGCGAAGAGGGTCCCCTTGGTCAACACTCCTGCAAGCTCATTGATCTCTATGGAGCCGTTTCCGTCCTTGTCAGCTTCCTTGATGATGGCCGCCGCCTGCTCAACGGTGACCTTCGTGGCACCAGCCGCCTTCAGGGCTTCCGCTAGCTCCTTTGCATCCACGCTTCCGCTGCCATCTTTGTCAAGCTTCTTGAAGAGGGCACTCTTGTTGACGAGAAGATCCCGAATCAACGAGGCCTTGGCAGCGCTAACCGCGCTGCACAGTGGGCGCTCGGGGCCATGGCGCATAACGAGAGGCGCGGCACGGCGCTGAACGAGATGCGTGGCACGACGCAGCATTTCTCAATTACGTGAGGCTAGGAAAAAGGGAGGGGGGAACTGAGGGGGGCTTCTGGACTTCGGACGTCCGCACGTCCACAGAAAGACTTTGTGCCGCGCAGACCCTGAAATCAAATTATTTGCCAGTAATTTCCCATGAAATCGCGGCCACTGCGAACTTGCGCATGTTTGTGCTCATGGTCCAAAGTCTCTCTGTGGTCTTCCCAGTGCTGCCGAGCTGATGACGGCCGGGCACAACGATTCAAAGATACTGCGGATACTCGGACTCCAAGAGGGGGAAGAGGAAGCGCGCCTGGTCAAGGCGGAGGCGCAAGCGGCGCGGCCGTGGACCGTGGAGGAGCGCAACACGCAGGCGGCACGGGCGGCGGCAACACGTAGCGCGATTCAGGCTGCTGAGCGTGCTAAGCACATCAGCGGTGCGGGTGCGGGTGCCACCGTGCGACGAGCCACATGGCCGTCGTCGACTACGTCTCATTGCGTGCACCCGCACCACACCATCGCGCGTGCCTTCCGGGATCATAGCCATAGGCGTGGCGAGGCCGTATCTGGCTCAGAACGCCCCAACATGCTCTCGGAGCGTCGGGAGCTGCAGTCGTGCTTCCAGCAAGAAGTGAGCTTGAGCCGCTCCTCGCCGCTCGATGCTTTCCCGCGCCGCTCGGACACGCTCAGCGGTGGCAGCCGCTCCGGGAGCCTGGGTAGCCACTCTGATCCCGCACGTGCACTCGTTTTGCACTTGCTGCAGACAGCGCTAGGCCGCAACGGAGGCGCTGGCGGCAGCGGCGCCGTCGATGCTGGAGGCGACGAGCAGCAGCAAAGCTTCAGTTCCACCCCACCGCGGCAGAAGCATGAGCGGCGACCATCACATTGCACGCCGCATCGCTCACCGTCTGCGAGCGGGTCACTGTAAGAGGCTTCGATGGCGTCGGGTGGCACTCACGGGCACCTGAGCCAACAGGGGCGGCCGCGCTCTGCGCGTTCGCCGCATAGAGCCTAACCCATAGGGTCACAAGAGCCAAGTGTGGCATAGGTACTGCTTTGTAGCGTCACAGGTCTGTGCGCGCGGCGTGTCGGCCCACGGGCGTGTCGCACGGTTCTCGCAATCTCGGTATGTTCATGCAGTTTTGTAGGGCAACTGGTAGGGCACGAAGAACTGTGTATTCGCCGCCGAGTACCGGGTATTAACAGCCCACGAGGAAGTTTCGGTAACTTCTTCTGGTCACGGCATGGCTGCCGATGATAGATACGCCCTGGCGGAGGCGCTTTTCGATCGCCTCTACGAAGAGGCAAACCTGCCGAGTGCCGCTGGCTACATGCTGTCGCAATCCAGTGCGGAGCGGCAGGGGATCGCTCGGGTGACGGATGCCGCGGACCTAACCTACGGAGATGTGCCATTTTCCTGCATGACTCAGGTGCTGTGTGCCGCAATCGACGGCACACCAGGCGGCGTGTTCGTGGATCTGGGCTCGGGCATAGGGCGCGGAGTCCTTGCGGCCGCACTTTTGCACAATTTCTCTCGATGCGTCGGCGTGGAGCTGCTGCAGGACCTGCATGAGGCGGCTCTCAAGCCGGCGTGGCGATTTGTAGAGTTGCGTGCGGCGATACTCGCTGCAGAGAGCGGTGCGGTTCCAAATGTTAGCCTCATGGCCGAGGCTGTGGAGCTGCACTGCGGCGACCTGTTCGATCACCCGTTAGCCGACGCTACCTTAGTCTTCGTGTGCTGCGTCACGTGGGGTCCAGCTATCATGCAGCGCCTTGCCGCCAAGCTGGCCACCGAGCTGCCCGAGGGCGCACGCATCGTCACCGTCGGCCAGCGGCTGCCCGAGATGTTCGACCTCGGCGAGAAGCGCGGCGCCGTGCGCTTCGAAGAGGCAGCGCGAATCGTCGAGGCGTGCGAGTGGGGGCGTGAGAGCTTCGTGGTGCACAGGACGCTGCGGGTGGGTGAGCTCCTAGCACGACGGTACCGAAAGGGCAAGCAAACGCGCTAGGTATGGGCCAACCTTTCCTGAGCAACCCTGAGGATTAGAGGATATTGAGCCAAAAGCCGCTACCGGGTAGCGCGCGCGGGGCTGGCGGTTCGCGTGAGCGACTGCGCCTGTGGCTCGCCGGTTTGCTTAGACAGGCTCTCATCATTTCTTGCTCGCTTGCTTGACGCTTTCGGTTTCGAGCGCCATATCGAGCGTTTTCCAATTCGTGAAGGCGGAGTACAGCGCGGCCATGCCCGAGAAAGGGGGGCCGGCGTCCGCTACAGACGCCTCGGCGGCGCGGCTGGCCGCTGCGGATGCGGCGTTTTCAAAGGAGGAAGCAAAGGTCGAAGATCTGCGCGCCAAGCTTGCCAAGGCGGAGGCTAGCCGAGCCGCAGCTGAGGAAGAGCTGAGCGCGGCTCGGCTGGCTCATGAGGCTGCCATCGCCGCCGCCGAGGAGAAGGCGCGGCTCGCAAAGCGTTGGCACCCGCCGTGCGACGCTGCGTCACGCCAAAAGGCGCTCGGCGAAGATCCCACGACGGCGCTCTCGCTCTGCTGGGACACCTCCGAGCCTCTGCCGCTGCCGCGGCCGGAGGACTGGCTTGGCAAAAACCAGCTGGGCGAGGCGGATCGGCCAGGGCAGACGGTGGCGCAGTTCTGCCGGCCCGGCCGTTCTGTGCCCTCGCCGATGGTGCGCACCATTTACCTCATGCCGCTCGGCCGCGCTACCGGCGCGCCGCCCTCCAAATGCCTCGTCGACTTTGTGCGCGCATCGTTCGGCATCGACGTCAGGCTGCTGCCAGCCTCGACAGTGACGGAGCGCGAGACGGCAGGTATGAAGCGGGGCGCCGGCGCGGATGGCAGGTGGCTCCTCTCGTCTAACGACGCCCTTGACATCCTCTACCGGCACAAGCCCAAGGATGCCTTTCTGCTCATCGCGTACACAATGGAAGAATTGGGAGCCCTCGAGTCTTACCGAGGCGGCGGGGCGGCACCCGCGGCGGCGCCCGCGGCGGCACCCGCGAGCGAGGCGCCGGCCGAGCCGAATGAGGAGGAATCGCTCGTCACGGCGCCGCCCGGCTTTGAGATGGCCGCCGCGAACCGCAGAGCAGCCAAGCAAGCGAGCGCGGCCGCGAGCGCCGCCGCGGGCGCGAGCAGCGGGCCGCCACCGCCCAAGCTCCCCTTACCAACGTACTCGGAGGTACAACCGCTGCGGGGCGTGGCGGTGGTCTCGTTCGGCTCGTTTGCCGACGCGGACGCGCTCGTCGACATCGACGATGCCGTCGCCTTTTCGTACATCTGCCGCTCGGTGGCGACGCATGCTACCTATCTGCACCGCGCATCCGGCGTGCTGGGCAATGCAGTCGGGCGGCTGCTTGGGATGGCGACGTGCGTGTACGGGCGCTGCCTGATGAACGGCGCCCTCCACCTTGGAGAGCTCGACAGCCGGCCGTTACTTCTGTGCCCAGGTAAGCTCCGAATGCCATTTCATTCCTGGCCCGCGATGCGTTCGGCTTGCATGCATGTGCTCACCACGGCGCCCTCTCCCCACAGTTGAGCTCAAGAAACTTGCCACAACGCTCGATGACGCCGCGCGCGCGGGAGCTCTGCCGCCCATGTACTTCGAGGCACGGCTCGCACAGCGTGAGCGCGCGGTCCTTCAGTTCCTCGAGGACTACGGCTTCCTCGACGAGGCAGCGCGGTGCCAGCGCCGCCTGGAGCGCCTCGAGAAGGTCGTCGAGGAGGGGTCGGCGTCGCGCCGGCAGGCCGAGTTTGAGCACGAGAACGAGATGGCGCGCGAGATCGAGCGAGCTCGAGAGGCTGTGAGGGCTCAGGCAGCTGAGTCCGCCGAGTTGCGAAGGCTCGAGGAGGCCGCGTCGCTCGCCAAGGCCTCGAGCCCGACCCGCGGCGGCCGTGCCTCGATCACGCGCTCGCTCGGCTCCACATCGGCGGACGTCATGCAAGCCTATGGCGGTGGCAGCGCGACGGCGGCGGCCGGCTCGTCAGCGTTTGCGCCGCCCTCGGCGGCAGCGTCTGTCAGCGGCCGTGTCCCTCTGCGCGGCGCGACGCCGCCGCCATTGCGTCCCGTCACGGCGCCCGGTACCGCGCCCAGCGGTGCGGCTTCCTCGAGGCGTGGCTCTGCTTCGCCACGTGGAGAGCGGCCAGGGGTAGTGCTGCCTGCGAGCCTGGCGCGCGCGCCCTCGCCGCGCAGTGCTGGGAGGGCTGCCGCGGAGCTCAAGGCGGGCGGCGGCGGCGGCGCCAACCGGGCGTCGCTCGGGAGCCACAGCGCACGGGCGGCGTCGGCACGAGGCTGAGTCGTCCCCGTGCGCGCACCTCGGGAGATTGCATCTCGAGTCGTCCCCGTCGGCACGAGGCTGAGTCGGGAGGTTGGGGCGGCGTGTAGCTGCTCTCAACTCTCACTGGGCCATGCCGGTGGGCTGCCGTGCGCGTGCGTGCGTCCGTTCAGAAACACCATGCTGTGCGCGCGGATGAGCGCGCGGATGTTGTCGTGTGATGAGTTTCTCGCCGCGTGGCTGCGCACACCCGGTGTCGTCGTGCGCGTCTTCTGCGCGTCTGCTTGCCTCCGTCGGCGCCGCTTGTGCGCGGTCCCGCAGTCCGGACGGTCGGGTACGATCCGCACGGCAGGTCCTACCGATGTCAAGTGTGCAATGTCCGATTCAAATCGCCTATGCCCCTTGCCGCGCGGCCGCGCGGGCGCGCGCCCGGCGCCCCGCCGCGCCGGGCGGGCGCCTAGCGGGCGCCGCGACCGTACGGGGGTTCGTACGCCCGGGCGCGCGGGCGGCCACCACCGGAGGCCGACGCTCGTGGCTCGAGCCGCGCGCCGGTCCCGCAGGGACGCGGTGCGTCAAAAAATTACGATCAAAATTCAAATTTCAGCTCGGAGCCCGGACATTCCGCTAGGCCTAGGACATCGATTTCTATATCGATTTCGCAGAATAACCCGATATGCCATAACGTCGCGTCGGCGGCGGGTCGCAGGAGCAGCGGGTCTGGGCCGGTCACGCCGTCCACGCAGACGCACCGTAGCTACCGCGCACCGGCCGCGGTAGCTAACGTACCATTAACTTTCGCCGCGATTACTCGCGCGGCCGGCGTATGGGGAATGCGGAATCTATAGTCGTGGGGTTCCGGGCACGGCGCCGCCCACCGGCAGGGCCAGGTCGAGGGCCAGGGGAGGCGAGGCAAGCGTAGCTGTGCCAAACGATCGTGGATGCTTTCACTGTGTTTTGCATGCCCGTCTCGGACGGAAAGTCTTCATCAGTCGACGGCGATCTTGGCCCCAAGCCCACGCGGTCTCATCGCGCTTCCCATCGAGAAGCCTCCGCCGCCACCGCTGCCGCCAGAGCCGACGAATCGCAAGCTCGACATCTTGTAGTACTGCGAGCCCTCGCGGAACAGCGCTGAGAGGAGCGCGAGCGTGACAGCCTACGGGAGGTCGGAGGAAAGGAAGGGTGAGGGGCGCGATGGACGGGTCTGGTAGGATGTGGGGAAGGGGGACGGGTAGGATGTGGCAGCAGGCGGCGGACGGGTTGGGCGGCGGGCGGGGCGCACTTGGACTAAGACGGAGCCCCCCGCCACCACCTGGTGCCGACGGTACGGCGGCAGCACGAGCGCAAACAGCACGAGAATTGGGAGGCCAGCAAACCAGATCGAGCCAAAAAAGGCAAGGGCGCCAAAGAAATCGCGCACGTCCTTCTGCCTCTCGACACGCAGAGAGCGACGGAGTGCCCACCCGAAGAGTGCGCACAGAGCGAGCCGGATGCCGAGCAGCGCGAGGCCCGGAGCGTGCTCAAAGTCGTGGAACTTGTTGAAGTCCTCTTCGTATCTTCGGCCCATAGCGAGCAGGCCGAGCTGTGCCGCGGCGATGGTCCCGAGCAGCAGCGTCGAAGGCGTGAGCGCCGATCGCAGCAGCTTGCCCGGCGAGTGGAGGCCCGCCAGCAGCTTGCCGAGCTGGCCAGAGAGAGGCTCTTGGGACTCTAGTCCGAGCGTCCACCCGAAGCCGAGTGCAATGAGCATCACCGAGATGATCAGCTCACTCACCGACTGCAGAAGAGGTGATTACGTAATCAGTCGGTGATTACGTAATTAGGCAATCAGCTCACTCACCGACTGCAGAAGAGGTCGAGCGCAATCAGCGAGGCCATCAGCGAGGCCATCAGCGAGGCCATCAGGGAGGCCATCAGGGTGGCCATCAGCGGCGCACCTGCAGCAGCCCCGAGAAGAAATCGAGCGCGAAGACCGTATTCCGCCAACGCAGGCCTTTGCCGTCGCTCGCGAACCGGCGCAGGTGCAGCATTTCGCACAACACAGCGACGGTCTGCATGGCGTAGGCGAGCGCGAAGAGCAGCGTGAGGAGGTGCGCTTGGCCCAGCTCGTACATGCGTGCGATCGCGCGCCCAAAGTAGAACGTGCCGTACGCAGCCATTCCGATGAAGACGACCAGGTTCATCGTCGTCATGCCGCTCTCGTCCGCTGGCAGATGCGACTTACCGTTGAGCAAGGTGATCTCGTAATGCATTGAGGGCGGGTGTGCGTCGTACTCCTCGAGGTAGCAGTCCATGAGCACGGCGAACCAATAGTGCGCGCTCTTCGCGGGCGCCGTGAGCGTCGACTCGAACTTGAACTCATAGTCTTGGTTCTTGTCGTTGTTGGGCGTGCGGCCTGACAGCGTCGGGTGAATCTTGGTAGACCAGGTTGCAGTCCTCTGCCGCTCGACGCAGAGCGAACCCTTGCGGGTCATCTCTTGGAACTTCTGCCACGCCTTCTCGTCGTACATGCACAGGTTGAGGTCGTGCGGTTGGTTGTCAAAGTAGTTTGCATTGTGAGCGGCGAAGCGGCCAGAGATGTAAGACACTTCCTTCGGCGAGAAGCTGAACTTGGCCATGTACCGCTCGGTCTCCTGCGAGGAGAGGCGCATCTCGCCCTCGACCACCTTGGATTGCACAGCCATCGGCAGCATTAGCAACCACGCTGGTCGCACCATTCCGGAATCGCGCCGTGTCGGAATACACACCCTGGGTTTGAAGGTTGACTGGGCCTCACCCCATGCCTAACGGCCTGTGTCGGCCACACCTCCGTCCATAGCGATAGAGGCCCTGTGTCGGTACAGCTGACCTAGACCACTGCATACCTAAGAACATTCGCGTGTTGTACGTATCCACAGACCGCCGGCGCTCGCGGCCTCGCCTTCGAGCTTCGTAGCTTCGAAGAACAGCTGAGAGGCGAACACCCCGCCCCGCTCCTATTTTGGGATCGCAGCCTCTTGCAGCTCTCCGCGATCGCTCGACCCCTGATCGCTGAGATGGGGGTTCATCTTCAGCTAATCAGAGCTCAAGGCATGGCTCAAAAGGGTAAAGGCGGCATGGCGGCTCGGCCCCTCGGGCGTCTCTCTCTCTAGTCTCTTGGTCCAGTGGGCAAAGTCGCATCTGGCCAAATCTCGCATCTGGCCAATCTCGCATCATTTTTTCTGAATCTTCTTGTTGGCCTTTCTCTCTCGCTCCTCCCTCGCCCTCCGCTTGCGCGCCATGTCATCGCTCTCCTCGCTCAGGCCGCTCGGGGCCAGCGGCAACATGGACGCGGATGCCGGCTCAAACGCGACCGCTGCCAGGTTGTCTGCCGCTCCCACTGCTAGCGATCGATAAGCGCCAGCGGAGGCCTCGTCCTGAGGTAAGCTCGGCGCGTTGGCTCCGACGGCGGATGCGCATGCCGCAGCGTCCGGCCCGGTGGGAGCACGAGTGGTAGGACGGTCGGGCCCCGCGTGCTCAAGGATCTGAGCGAGTAATGGAGCGTTCAAGTTGGCCAGCGGCAGCTGCTGCACACGTGGCACCGTTAGGCTACCTTCACACTGCGTGTGTGGAGGTTCCCACTGCGCCTGCGTCTCAGACGCCGCCGGTGGCACGAGCAGCCGCAGCTGCTCCGTGGCTCGCATCAGAGGCAGCACCAGCTCGTCGCGGATGCGAGGCGCCGGCTCCACACTGGCAGCACAGCGGAAGGCGAGCTTCACGCTGCCCCGCACCAGCCATTCGAAGGTCACCGAGATGTGGTCGCACGGCCGCACCTGGAATGTGTGGAATGTGTCTTTGTTGAGACCATCGTCGAAGCCGGAGAGCAACCTGTCGAATGCCTGCTCCACCGTTGTGCTGATGCCTGCGACCTGGAGCTGCTGCTGGATGTCGACCTCGTTAGACGTGCATTCATAGAAGCCGATGAGGTCTGTGACGCGAATGTTGAGCGTCGTTGACGCGACGCTGCGCAGCATCGCGATCCACGGCGTGGACGTGTCGATGATGCGCGCGTGAGGCATCGTGCGAGAGCGAGGAAAATCCCAGACAGATGTAGCAGCAAGCGTTGAACTCCTCTTGCAGTGGCGCTGGCTTTGCTTGTGCCGGCGGAGCACAGGATGCACTCAGCCGTCGGCGTGTCGGCGGCGCGCGGCAATCCCTCGCACACAATGAAATGATTCATACAGTACCGGGTACTCCCGCAAAATCATCATCACCGGGAGTTCATGAAAGTGTGAGTGTTTGGTCGTTTCGTCTCGATCTGCGCCGGAGAGGTTGTGGAGCACGCACACAGTTGTTCTCTCTATTCTTCGCCTCCAACATGGGATGCGCTTCGTCGAAAGAGACGGTCCAAGAGCCGACCTCTCCAGAACCGGCTCCCTTGAAGCTCGCTTCTACCATGGATGTCGTGCTGGTTGACCCCACGCCCCCTGAGGAAAGTGCGCTGGCGGCAGCGGCGATGCTCAAAGTGGATGACGCTAATTCAGCAGAACGTGCTCTTGCTCCTACTGGCTGCCCTTACCACCACGCGTGGGCAGCACCAGCTGCTTCATCTCCGCCCGAGACCTCGCCACCTGCAGCCACTGAGCCAGAGCCGGTCGCCACTGATGCCGTGCACGAGAGCATCGTCGCTCTGGCCGAGGATGAGCCTGTCCTCAAGTCCTCCGTTCTGTCTTCCGCGTCCGTCGCTGAGCCCGAAGCCGTTTCGTGTCCCGTGGCGAAAGCCGTCACTCCGAGCGATTGGCCGCGCGCGCCACCGGGTGCATCCTTCAAGAAGCTTGGCTTCACACGGGAGCAGAAAAACGTAGATGAACTTCTCGTTGCGAACGCGGCCGCCATTGCGACACTGCGGGAGGCCCTTGCCGATACAGACTTGTCCAAGTATGACCTTGGGTCTCGCGTGCCTTATGACGACATTTGGCTGCTGCGCTTTATCCTTTCCAACGGCAATCAGGGCGCGGAGAAGGCCGTGCGCGCCACGCTCGCGTATCGCGCCGCCAACGTGGAGCTCCTCGAACGTGCTGCCGCTGGTGACAATGCCAAATATCAGCCGCTGCTACGGTACAGCATCGCCGAGGTCTACAGTCAGCGCACGACCATGGACGAGCCGGTGCAGCTGATTCGCGCGGGGAAGTCGAATGTAAAGAAGCTCATGGATCTCTTCACGGAGGATGAGGTCGTCGAGTCGATGAACTTCCAAAAGGAGCAGCTCTTCCTCATGTGCGACGAGGCCACCCGCCGGACGCGCCGCCTCGTCAAGATGGTGACGTGTCTCGACATGCACTCGTCCAAGTTCACGGACAACGACAAGCGTTTCTTCAAGGCCCTCGGTCGCGCATCCAAGGACTCGGAGCTCTACTACCCTCAGTTGCTCCAGATCACAGTGGCCATCAACGTGCCCTCCTATCTCAACTTGATTTGGCCCATCGCCAAGCGAGTGATGCCCGCGAAGACGCTCGCCAAGTTTCGTATCTGCTCGGCGCGCAACACCTTGACAGAGAGTGCCGTCAAGTGCCCTTTCGCCACCACCGCCTTCACGCCAGAGTGCGCGCTCACATTCGCGTATCGACCGCCCTTCCGTGTGTCATACTCTCACACATCCCACCGTGCCCTACCCGAATCTCCGTGTCGCCACATTTCGCAGCACTCTCGTCAACTTCCTGGGCGGGAGCGGGCCCTCGACCACGGTACTCGGCCCCGCAGACAGGCCACGCGTCGCCTACGACGAGAATGAGGATTGAGCTTTGAGCATTGAGGCTTTTTGAGGCTGTGCGATACGAGGGTGCGCGTGCAAAACCGTGCGCGAGACTCCTCGGGACTGCAGCGGAGCGTGGTCTGCGGTCACTGTGTGTGTGGCGAAGGAGGGGCTTTCAGGGTTTATGGATGTCGATGTGCGCACGTTTGTCTTTGTGAAATGTATCGCTGTGCATGCGATCGGTGTACACTAAAACGCCGTACAGTACCAAAAGTGAAAAATCGAAGTCTCGATGGGACGATGCTCGAAATTACAAATTTCATCACGATGCACGCCACGGTACTTACCGCTCTCTCGTGCGCGCTTCAGCTTACACACACATCAACGCGCGCGCTTCAGCTTACACACACATCAATTGTGATGGCGTCGCCGCCAACTCCGCCACCGAAAACGTTTGGGCGTGCAGTCACGCAGAAAACGCCGTCGCCACCAGCCCAGTCCTTTGGTAAGGCGAAACCTGCTGCCGTCGTGCCAAGTGCTACCGCGCCGTCAACCTTGTCAGTGAACCCCATCGTCACCTTCACGACCAGCGCGGGCACCATCCGATGTGAGCTCTTTCTCAGCGAGTGCCCCATCACCGTCTCCAACTTTGTAGACCTAGCTGAGTCGGGCTTCTATAACAACTTGCACTTTCACCGCGTCATCCCGTCATTTATGGTACAGTTTGGGTGCCCGTATGCCAAGGACCCTGACGATCCGCGTGCGGGCACAGGCGGGCCAACTGACGAATCCAGCTTTACAAATCTTCGGGATGGTAGCATTATCTCGCGCGGCACTGGCGGCACAATCCCAGATGAGTTCACAGTTAAGATTCGGAACGACGCTGGGACGCTTGCGATGGCGAACACAGGCGCGCCGAATTCGGGAGGCTCGCAGCTTTTCATGAACGTCAACGACAACAACGTTCTGAACTGGTACACACCGGGGGACAGCAAACATCCCGTGTTCGGCAAGTGCATAGACGAAGAGAGCTTCAATGTCATGGTCGCGATCTCGCAAGTGCCCACGCAGAACGACCGGCCAGTCACGCCGGTCAAGGTGAGCAGCGTGCAGGTGGGCTTGCCGAGTGGCGCAGCAGTTGCGGCAGCGGCTGCAGCGGCGGCGGCCTCGACGGCGGCACCTGAAGCGCCGAACCGAGCGCGACAGTCGGCAGGTAGACCGGCCGAGCCCTCGCAGCCGAGTCCAACTTTGGCGAGTCCGAGCACACCGGAGGGCATCAGTTGGGCAGATAAGGAGTCGAAGGACTGGTAATCTCCACCCCGCATGCACGCCGCGTTTTGCACACACGGTAGTCCTATCGCTCACCTTCGCTGCGGACGTTGAGTCTCGTCTTCCCACAGGAAGAACCAGGACACGTGGAGGAAACAACCGCTTCAAGCGTACGTTACGTCCATGGTCGACCCAATGTCGACGTTGAGCCCCGGGCCATCGGCGCCGTCCGAGACGCGCGCGGAGAGGGCAGCCAAGGAGCAACTCGAGCTCAAGGAGAAGGCTCTCAAGAGGCAAGCGGACGAGCTCGCAAGCCGTGCGGCTCCGAAAGCCTGGTGGCAGGAAGCTCTCGGTGCAGCGGCGAATATCAAGGAGGCAGCGGACGCGGCGCTCGAAGAGGCGAATGCGAAGAGGGCGGAAGAGCTCAAACGGCAAAAGGAGTCTACCGCCGGCTTCAACCCGTTCAAGAGCGCGAGGAGAGAATCGCTCTTCGGCGAGCTGGATAGGGCGCTTGATCTGGGAGACTTCGACAAGGCAGCCGAGGTCCAACGACGCATCGATGCCTTGTGAGCCGAGCCACAGAGAGGACGATAGTCTCATGCACTCGCGGTTTGACATGCACACACAGGCTGTGCCGCTGTGGGAGAAAAAGGCAGTGGATGAAATTCATCGTGATTTCCGATTTCATCGCGTGTGCGAAGCGACAACACAACTCTCAAGGCCATGACGACTATGAATAATAGCTCGTAGGTCGTTCTGAGCTGACCTTTTCGGCGAAAGTGCGTATGCTTTCCTTCATAAACGCTGGCCTTCTCCTCACCAGCGTCGCTTCAAGTCAACTTGTGTGCGAGTCACACTGTGCTGAGGAGTGCACATCGCTTAATGGGAATCTCACCCATGAGTGCGGTGGATGCACTCAGGCTATCACATGCCATCCGGGCGCAAGAGGTTTTGATGACTGGCAACGTAATGCGCACTCCAACGATCGATCAGTGAACACATCACCGCTCGAACACATGGCCGATGCCGCATTGCCCGTGCATCGTGTGCCTCTGTGTCCTCGCGATGGGCCGTACGCGCTGCCTGTCCTCGAGCGCTTCTGCCTCCGGGCACGCTCGTGTGCCCGTGTCGAGTCTGCGATTGCGTGGCACTTTGAGCACATCCAGACTTTTGAGGGCGAGCTCACACGGCCATTCATCCTGCACCGTGAGCGTGCGCGGGTCGGTGCGGGTTATGCGCACGTGCTGCAAGAGCAGGCGATGACTCTGCTGCTCGGCATCGTGCTCGGTAGACCGGTCGCCTTCCGTGCCGAAGCAGCCGTCTTCAATCGTTATGGGTCCCTCATTGGTCCGGACGACTCGATTTCAGCGGCCGTGTACCGCATGCACGGCGCGCACACCCTCGCGGTTGCCTCCGCCCCCTTGGCATCGCGACCCTCGAGCCGAGGCTGGTCCAACTTCCTTGCTTGCCGTGCCGCGCGGGCCAAGCTCGTGAAGAGCACAGTGCCCCCGTACAGGTGCCGTCGGATCGACGGTGACGAGGACTCGAATGAGCGCGACGAAGGCAGCTTGGGCACGGGTGCGGTGGCAAGTGCCCCGGCGAGCACGGGTGAGGATGACGTCGTCGAGCGCTATGCTGAGCGGCAAGCTAACGGCTCTGATCAATCTGGCAGCAGTACCAGCACCAGCACCAGCGCCAGCAGCAACAGGAGCAACAGCAGCAGCCGCAGCCGCAGCCGCAGCAGCAGCAGCCGCCGCCGCAGCCGGCGTGGTTCCGAGTGGGTGCTCGCCCTCGAAGACGGCAACGCGTACGAGGCGCTCGAGATCCTCAAAAGCCGTTGGAACCGGTGGACGCACATTGCCAAATCGGGCGCGCCGCTCGCCGACTACTTTCCCCCGGGGCCGTTGATGTTCCAATCGCCCTCGGTGATCAATATGTACGCGGCTGACTTTGTTGGGGCGGACGGCACGCTGGATGCGACTATGCGCAATGAGCGTGCGACGGTGGCGGAGCTCATCGCGGGACATACTGACCTGTCAGGGCCTCGCTGTCTCGTACGACGGCTGAGCGACACGGTGCATGCGAGGGTGCTGGCGGAGGTGGTCGAAGCTCTCCGACCAACGGCAGCGACGGCGGCGAGCGGGGCGGCGAGCGCGAGCAGCGCAGTGCTGGTCGGGCTCCATGTGCGCCGAGGCGACGCGGCGATGCAATCCTCTGAGTGCATGCTGATGGCCTCTGATTGCCTCCCTCATCAGGTGCGCCGAGGCGATGCGGCGATGCAATCCGAGTGCGTTGAGTGCGTCAACGGCGACGACCCCGACGTCGTGGCTAAGTTCGAACGCATCGGAGTGGAGGGGCTCGAGAGGGAGCTCGCGTGTGTGAATCGCTCTGTGAACCAAATCGAGGCGGCGCTGCAGCTCGCGGATACGCCCGGCCCGGCGCGTCGTGTACACGTGTTCGTCGCGTCCGACACGGAGCACGGCGTGGCGCGCGCGCGTGCCGTCCTTGGGGCGGCGCGTGTGCTCACAATCTCGGGCAGGGCAGTGCACTCGACAAGGGACGATGGCGAGGCAGCGCGCAAGGTGGCCGCCGATTTCATCGGCTTAGCGCTCGCTGACGTGCAGTTTGGCATTGGGGACTCGAGCTTCCTAGGCAACGCTGCCGCCGCCGGCCTGAGTGACGTGATGCGCGTCTCGGACCGCGTGCCCAGCGGAAATGCATGCAGACTGCTCAAGCCGCAGGAGTTTCGACTCCTCGCCGATGCTATGAAGCCAGCAGCCGCTACCGATGCGGCGCGTGGGGACGCTCCGGGGCACATGCGGAATGAGCTGTGACAGGCGCGTAACGAGCGCATCGGTCGCAGTGCTTGGTACATGGTCGCTGAGGAGCCCGTGCCCGCGAACGCGACTCTCGAATTTGCGAGCGCTGTAGCGGGCGCGAACGGCCGGTGGCGGCGGTTCGACTACCGTACGCGGCGGCGGGTGCGAGGGCAGTCGCGTCGGTGTCTCAGTGGTGGGGGGAGGCGGCGACGGTCACACAAGCGCAAGGCCGAGCGCGCGCGCACTGCGCGACCCGTCAGCGGTCGTGGCGAGCTGTCGACGCGCACACTCAGTCTCAGAAGCGCATCCGGCTCCGAGAAGAGGCGTGCCGCTCGAGCGTGCCGCGTCCGTGCCGCGGGGAGTTTGTTTGGACGCACGTCGCGGTGAACGTGCTCTGCGGGATTCCGCTGATCTCCTCAAGGCGTTACACATGCCCTTTGGTGTAAACTAAACAACTTTTCAAACTTGCCCCTCGCAAGGACGCGAAATAAAGCAAAACGCGGGGGACCAAAGCGCTCATCGCGACGAGTTCCGCCGCCTGCTGCCGCGGCTGCGGGTGCTGGCAGCCCCGAATCACTCAGGATGGAGCTCTTCTCAGGGCGAAAGTCCTCATTGGTCGGGGGAGGCAAGGGGACGCCAGGCAAGGTACGTTCGCCATCCAAGAAGGGTGTTTCGTCTACGCCCAAGTCGCCCGATCCGACAGGTCAGCCGTCGGCCGTCACACAGGCGCTCCTCTGGGAGATGATGGACCTCGCCACCGAGGACATCGCGCCCGCGCCCGCATCCGCGCCCGCGCTGGGGCCTGCGCCTGTGCCTGCGCCCGAGCCAGTGCCTGAGCCAGCGCCAGCGCCATCACCAGCCACCTCAGAGGCACCAGTGACGGCGCCAGCGACGTCCGAGGAGACTGCGGAGCCGGTGGCGGCGAAGTCGGCAACGGAGTCATCTACGGCGGTGCCGCTGATTGTGACGCTCACAATCGAAAAGGAGGCCGCAGAGAAGCGGCTCGGCCTGATCATGACGGGGACGAGCACGCCGCGCATCTGCTCTTTTCACCCAGGCAGTCTGGGCGAGAAGGAGGGCATACTCATCGGTGACGAAATCCTCACGATCAACGGCGAGAAGCCTGCAGGGCATGCTGAGGCGGGACAGAAGATCCTGAGCTCCGCGACCCTCGTCATTGAGATACGCCGCGCCTGCGCGGGTGACCCGGCGGCAACCACAACGAAGAGGTCCCTTGTTGAATTCGCTGAGCAAGACAAGAAGAGGGCTGCAGCGAGGAGCCCCTCGTCGCCATCGATGCAGCTCCTCCACGCCCTGCAAGCTCAGGCGCTCGAGTCGTTGAATGAGGAAGACAGGTTGAGGCTCGCGTCGCGGCTCGGCTCCGTGGTGCTAGTTGCCGACGAGGATGAGGTGGAGGCGACGAAGCAGATCCAAAAGCGCATTCGCGATCGCAAGTTCAGGCGTGCCTATTTGGAGTCCAAGGCGAGGGAGAGGGAGCGAGAAGAGCGGGAGACGAAAGAGCGCGACGAGATGAACAGGCGCAACGGAGCGGCGACCACGATTGAGTCCGCCATGCGTACCAAGCACGCAAGGAAGCTCCGGCAGGAGCTCTTCGCGGAGGAGCAGGCGAGGGCTCGCGCGTTCGCCCGAGGGAAGCTGTACAACGTGCTGGGCCTCCTCCTCATGCTGGGGGGAGCGGTGGCCTTCGCAGAGATGTACTCCCATCCGGAGCTCCTGGCGCCGCAGCCTATGTTGCCGCCGCCAATGCCTCCGTCACCGCCGTTTCCACCGCCGTCGCCGTTTCCACCATCACCAGATCCGCCATCGCCGTCTCCACCACCAGATCCGCCGAGCTCTCCGCCTCCTCCCGAGGTGCCTCCTTGGGTTCATCCCTCGCCGCCACCGCCGCCACCCCCTCCTCCACCGTCATCACCGCCGCTACCGCCGCCCTCGCTGCCACCGCCGCCGCCCTTGCCGCCACCGCCGCCACCGCCGCAGCCTCCGGGTCCCTCGCTGCCACCACCCACGCAACCCCCAGCGTCGCCGCCCAAGCCACCGATGGAACCCTGGCTGGTCATCCTGATCTCATTCACGACACCCTTCCTGCTGCTGGCCCTCGGGTTTGCTTGGTACAAGAAGTGCGACAGCTCGATGCGAGACCATGACCAGGAGCGCGGCACGATTGAGAAGGTCATGCGCAAGTATGGACTCAAGCTCAACGAGCTCACCGCACGCAATCGAAAGCAACGCGCCAAAGATTCCCTCGTCTCCCCATCGGGACCGAACAGATTCACTGCCAGCCCCTATCATTGGCCGTACGAGCCCCTGGTTGAGGAGGAGATTCCCATTCCACCCCGCGTGCTGCAGACCTACAGGAAGTTCAGCCACAATCGCGGTTTGATCTCGCTCATGGAGCTGCGCGATGCCCTTCGGTGGCTTGATGTCGCTGTGGACAACGAGCGCGCGGATGCCGTCATCTCTGAGCTCTCCGATTCAGAGCGCGGCCATCTCGACGTCGACCTGCGCGAGTTTGCAAAGGTATGGATGCAGCTTTCACGGCCCATCTCACCGCCAAAGATGGACCCCATATTGGAATCGCCCCTAAGCCCCGAGAAGAAGGCTGTGAAAGAGAGGCCCAAAGTGGAGGGGCCGAAGGCGAGGGCGCTCAAGGTGGCGGAGGAGAAATTTCAGAAAAAGAAGGAGGAGGAGGAGGCCAAGAAAGCCCGGCAGCAAGCCCTGGCGGAGGCTCAGAAGGCGCTCGCAGAGGCGCAGCCCCTCTCCGATGCTCTGCGCGCGCGGGCTGCCTCCGAACAGGAGTGGGAGGACTGCCTCGAGCGCTGGATCGATTCGGATGCGGTGGAGGAGAACGCGTTCAGGCGGCCACAGCTCCATGCCTTCCGGGGGCTGCTCCGCTCTGCAGTTGAGAGAGCACTCAAGCGTTGGGGCGTAACTGTCGAGACGATCAACGCCAACATTTCGCTCGGCGCGACGAGTGACGAATTCCTCGCCTTTTTCAAAGAACGTGTGGAGAAAAAGTATTGGGCAAAGGAGCAGCAGCGCTCGTCCTTGGCCTTGAAGCTGCCGACGTCTCCGACCAATGGTGACTCTCCGAGCGCGAGGAAGTCTCCGAAGAAGCGTCCCGAGGTGCGTCTCGGCCCGGGCGTGACAGGGGTGATGAAACCGTCGGCGGCCATGATCTTCCTCGAAGGCTTGGGACGTACCACAAGTACTCGCTCGACGCTCTTCATCGTCGTCGACAGCTTCGACTCCGAAGCCGGTACGGCCGACATCCGCTTCTTCGAGAACGAGAGCGACGCGTTTGCGACCGTGCTCCAAATGGGGGGCGGATCAACGGTCGCAGTTCGTGCGGCGGTGGAAGTAGTCAAGGACGTCGCAGTCGAGGATTTGAAGGTTCTTTGCACGGACTGGGAGGATGCAGCCCGTTGGTTGATACCCGTGCAGCCCATTCCAGCCGCGCTCCCTCCGGCTGCCATGCTGCCCGCGCCCTCGTCACGTTCTTTGGCCTCGAGCCCCTTGGCACGGACCTCTCCATCTAACCTTGCAAGAACTCCCCCTACTCCCCCTGCCGAACCACGGTCACCGCTCGTCTTACGCTCGGCAACGTACTCACTGTCGGCCAAAGCGGCCTCTCCCCCCGCACGCCCACGTTACACCGAAACCGACCGTCGTTTGATGGGGAGTCGTCCCCCTCCTGAAGGCGATGGCTACGTCGAGGGGGAGAGCAGGGAGATCGTCCCCTTCGAGTCGCCCTCCTCTCCCGCCAGGCCACGCACCTCGCCCGGCCAGAGCGCCTCTCGGGCGCCGTCCTCCTCACGGGCGCAGTCCTCCTCTCCTCTCGCCTCCTCTCTCAGCGGCCGCCCGCGCATCGCCCCTGTCGCGAGGGACTTTCCACTGCAGAGGGTGGAACACGCCGCCTCCTCGCCCTCGACTGCGCTCGTCGAGGCACCACCGACCATCACGACGCCCGCGGACTGACATGGGGTTGCTGGATGCGAAACAGGCCCGCACAATCACGAAGAAACTGTCTATTGTGGAGCGCATGTACAAAGTACGGCACTGAGGCATTGTGCTGCGAGCGTTTTCTGTGGTGTTTGGCTCCAAGGCCCCACACGTGACATGCGACGTAAGACGACGTCAGACCGCATGATCAACATGCTCGTGGCTCTCTCAGTGTGAGTGAGTGATATTACGCCAACAGCATGGCTAAGCATGGCTAAGCATGGCTAAGCATGGCGGCACCTTGACGTGACCTGTGAGTCAGTACTCTCGTCACACAGAGAGTCGCGGGACGTCGAGTGGTGAGCGCGGTGACCCGGTTGTATGCGCGGCTTGAAGCCTGAAAGACGCGTGTGACCACCGTGTGACCCGGATCTCGAGGAGATTGCGACGCGTTTTACTCAATGCGAGATTGTGCTCACAGCTTCACACCCGCCGGTCTTCTCTGTGCTGCGCATCTCTGTGAATAGGGATGTTGAGGTTATCAAACAGCCCCACACGGGAGCCGGCCATGGGCCGGGCTCCTAGTCCCCCCTATACCAGTACAGGGTACGGGAGGGTGGGG